>Ga0306923_10007891_pt1 | contig 10645 bp, 10 predicted proteins | sample sta12Can44000108_FD_203841 | JGI IMG/M metagenome (GOLD analysis project Ga0306923, IMG submission 203841) | Lab enrichment of tropical soil microbial communities from Luquillo Experimental Forest, Puerto Rico - statanox.12C.anox.44.000.108 (v2)... | ecosystem: Environmental > Terrestrial >...
GCGAGTCTGCGCTTTTACCGGAGGGAGGGTCGGTTTTCCGTGGGCCAGGCAGAGGCCGTCGTTGCAGCAGGCCATTCCATGCGCCTGCCATGCGGTGGCCCAGAGGGGGCTCCAAAGCAGGATCACGGCGAGAAGACAGACCAAGGCGGCGAGCTTTTTTCCCGGAGCGATGGGGAGCTGGAGCCGGCTTCGCATTGGTTTAGAGTGTTAATCGTATCATGGCCGGAAGGGTCCGGGACGTTGCGAAATCGCAACCGTCTTGCGGACCGAAACACCCGGCTCAGCGCGCGTAAATCCCCTGATTTCTTGACTTAGCGGCTATCCCGCAGGAAACTAAAAACATGGCCCACATCTATTTGCTCTTTGATTTTGCCCGCGACGAAGAGAAAGCACAGCAGGCCCGGCATAAATTGGAGGGGTGGAAACAGGCGTTTCGCCTCGACAAAAAGCTCCTGTACAAAATGGAACGAACCGGAGCGGCACCCGGCGATGCCGACGCCAAGCCGGTAAAGGCCGAAAAAGTCGAAAAAGGGAAAGGCAAAGGCAAGACCGCACCGAGAGCTAAGGCCGAGGCTGCCTCCGAAGGCGCAAACGAAGAAATCAAGCTGATCATTCGGCTGGCGTTTTCGGGACACGAAAAGCTATCGGAGCAACGTTGGGTGCAGCGAATCCCCGCGGAACAGCCATTTCAGCAGGCGTCGCCCAAGGTAGTCAAAGTCGGTGACGAGGGGTTCGAAGCCACAGAGAAGCAATTCGAGGAGCTGGCATAGCCGGCCAATTTAGCTGGTAGTTTTGCACAACGTGAGGTACGCAGGGTATGCCCCCCGGGGGGTCCGACCGGTATAATCAACAGTCGCGGACCTTCACACTCCATTTTCGATTTTGAGGTGCGAACGAATGGCAGTGCAGACACGGTTCAAAGTAGCTAGGGCAGAAGCGGCGAAATACCACGGTCTTGACCGCGATGCTCTGATTCGCATCTACCACATGATGTACCTCTCGAGGCGGCTCGATGACCGAGAGATACAACTCAAGCGCCAAAATAAAATTTATTTTCAGATTTCGAGCGCCGGCCACGAGGCGGTGACGGTTGCTGCGGCCTTGCTCTTACGTCCGGGGGTAGACTGGCTCTACCCCTACTACCGCGACCGGGCGCTGTGCCTCCTGCTCGGCGTGACCCCGCTGGAAACCCTGCTGCAAGCCGTCGGCGCAAAAAATGACCCAAGTTCTGGTGGAAGGCAGATGCCGTCGCATTGGGGGCATACGCGCTGGAATATCGTGAGCAAGTCCTCGTGCACGGGGACGCAATTCGTGCAAGCGACGGGCGCGGCGGAAGCGACGGTCTATTATGAACGGTATGTCAAGGCGCTAGCGCAGGCCAAAGGGGCGCCGCTCGGCGAGCACGTGACTCACGAAGCGGAAGAGATCGTGTATGTTTCGTCGGGCGACGGCGCAACGAGCGAGGGGGAGTTCTGGGAATCGCTGAACGTGGCTTGCGCGAAGAAGTTGCCGATGTTTTACCTGGTGGAAGACAACGGCTATGCGATTTCCGTGCCCATCGAAGTCCAGACCGCCGGTGGCAGTATCGCGCGCTTGACGAAGAGTTTTCCGAATCTGCATGTGGCGGAATGTGACGGAACGGATCCACTCGAGAGCTATGCGGTGTGCAAAGAGGCGATTCGGTACGTGCGGGACAGACGGGGACCGGCCTTGGTTCATGCCAGTGTGACACGGCCCTATTCGCACTCGCTCTCGGATGACGAGAAGCTTTATAAGAGTCCGGAGGAGAGGGAAGCGGAAGCGCACCGCGACCCGCTTTCGAAGTTTTCGCTGTTCCTGATTCGAGAAGGTTTGATGGATCAGAAGGAGATTGAAGCGCTCGAGGCCGAGGTGGACCGGGAGGTGCGCGAGGCGGCCGATCAAGCGTTGGGCGCGGAACCTCCGGAGGTTTCGTCGATTCTGACGAATGTCTATTCGCCGAGCGTGGACCCCACGTCAGCGGAGTTTGCCGCGGAGCCCAAAGCCCAGGGCGCGCCGAAGACCATGGTGGAAATGGTAGCGGCGACACTGCAGGACGAAATGGGCCGCGACGAACGCATTCTGGTCTTCGGTGAAGATGTGGCCGATGCCAGCCGAGAAGAAGCCTTGCGCGAGGTAAAGGGCAAAGGCGGAGTATTCAAAGCCACGGCGGGATTGCAACGCAAGTATGGTGCGGACCGCGTCTTCAATACGCCGCTCGCTGAGGCCAGCATCGTGGGACGAGCCATAGGGATGGCCACACGGGGACTGAAGCCGGTGGCGGAGATTCAGTTTTTCGACTACATCTGGCCGGCGATGATGCAGATTCGCGACGAGCTGTGCGTGATGCGCTGGAGATCGAACGGAAATTTCAAGGCGCCGGTGGTGTTGCGCGTGGCGATTGGTGGATATTTGACCGGCGGGGCGGTATACCACAGCCAGAGCGGGGAATCGATCTTCACACATTGCCCGGGCTTGCGAGTGGTGATGCCGTCGACGGCGTTGGATGTAGCAGGGTTGTTGCGGACGGCGATTCGTTGCGACGATCCGGTGATGTTTCTTGAACACAAGCACCTTTACCGGCAGCCGTACAATCGCGCGGAATATCCGGGAGCGGATTACACCATTCCATTTGGCAAAGCGCGCGTGGTGAAGGAAGGAAGCCAGGTGAGCATCATCACGTACGGCGCGCTGGTGCACCGAGCGGAAGTAGCGGCTGCGGCGTTGAACCGGGAAGGCATATCGGTTGAAATTGTCGATCTGCGCTCGCTCTCGCCGTACGACTGGGAAGCCATCCGCGGGACCGTGCAGAAGAATCATCGAGTGATCGTGGCGTACGAAGATATGCTGAGCTGGGGCTACGGAGCGGAAATAGCGGCGCGCATCGCGGAAGAATTGTTTGACCAGTTGGATGCTCCGGTAAAGCGTGTAGCGGCGATGGATACCTTCTGTGCGTACCAGCCAAAACTGGAAGACGCGATTCTGCCGCAGGCGGATGATCTTGCCGCTGCCGTGCGGCAATTGCTCGCCTATTAATCAGCCAAATTATTGCGGGTTGTTATTTTGCGTAGAGGCGTTCTACGCGTTTGCGGAAACTTTTTTCTGCATTTCTTCGTACCTACGATTAGAATCACAGTCGACGGAAATCGAGTGGGGGTACACCCATGATTTGCTCGAATTGCCAGAAGGAAATCGCGGATGGTTCGAAATTCTGTTACAACTGCGGCGCCAAGCTTTCCACGGATACGGCTCTGGCGTCGCCCGCTCCTACCTATGCCGCGCCGGCGGCGAAGCGGTTGATGCGTTCTAGCCGCGACAAAAAACTTGGCGGAGTGTGCGCGGGCTTGGCGGACTATTTCGACCTGGATCCAACCATCGTTCGGGTCATATGGCTTCTCGCGGTATTGCTTGCGGGAACCGGATTCTTTCTGTACGTGATTTTATGGATCGTCCTGCCATTGGCCCCCGCGTCTACGGCGGTGACCACCACTCCGACGGCGACGCAGGTGTGAAGAATTGGGGGAAAGCGTCCCTTGCTGCGGCGCTTAGACACCTTTGGCGAAGCGGCCTTTCTTGACCCGGTCACCGAAAAACAAGCGATCGAGCGAGAGCGTCCCGGCGCCGACTGTGGCGAGGACGAAGCAACCTGCGGCGAGTGCCAGTGGAAACTCGTAATCCTTTACAGCCAGAACCCCGTTAGTGCTGTGCACCTTCCAAATAGCCACGCACATCTCGATCATCAGGAGTAGTCCGGCGGGTCGCGTGAAGAGTCCCAAGAACAACAGCAGCGCTCCGAAGGACTCGAGAATCCCCGCAACGGACAGGAAATACCCTGGCAAACCATGAGAGACAAAGAAGTCGCGCATGGCATCGCTCGGGTGCGCCAATTTGGGATAGCCGTGATAGATGTAGATCAGCGCCAAAACCCAGCGTAAGCCCAGCAAGGCCAGCGGTTTTAAGGCTTTCATGAATTTCACAGCGCCCCTCATTTCCAACCGTACTCGTGTCGGTCTGGTGGTACCAGCATAACCAATGTGCTGGTGTGTTACCTCGACAGAATTTAGGGGCGTAGCGCTGATTTCTTCCGGCTGCGCTTGGCCAGATAGCTCAAAAGCGGCGGTAATGTCGCCACCAAGAGAAGAAAACGCCTCGGTTGCGTCGGTGCCCTTTGCAATTTCGCGCGCCCGGACGGACATGCGTGCGCGGGCTCCCAAATCATCCCCTAACGAGACCAGCCGACCAGAGTCTTTGAGAGGTAGCGGGCGCCAAAACGCAAGTGACCGTGAATGCAGGTGCTTTGCGCAGTTGACGGCAGAGATTCTGTGTAAGGCCATGCATACAAACCCCGGCTTTTTCAGGCTTCAAAGCGTAATCAACATTAAAAAACTTGCAGCCCTCTTTTCAGGGGGCAGGTGGCAACTCCTGACCGCAAGGTCTTCGAGGATGGGAAATAAAGGTCAAGGCGCAAATGGCTCAGTGTGGGCACGGAAGCACGCTAACCGCGCTCGGAGGGCGTCGCTCCCGCGCTCCGTTCGAGGGACGGGCGATCCCAATCGCCGCGTATTGCTGCCGCCTCGTACGTAGATTGGCAGAAGTCCAGCAGGGTTGCCGCGGGCGACGCGGAATTCCGGACATCGTCATATGCCAGGATGAACTCGCCAACTTGCGGGTCGTACCGCGCTGCCGCTGGACGAACTTGCCAATCGCGGAAACCCGACGGCTCGGGGGAGCTATACGAATAGAACGCCGGGTCGGTGATATTGCCGCTACCGGGCCAGAAACCAGCGCTGCTGACCTCATGCGAATACGCTTCGCGCGTAACGCGATCGGCTCCCGGTCGCTCCGGAACCCGCCGGCCCGAGAAACGCGTTACCGCCAGATCGAAGCTGCCCCAAAAGAAATGGACAGGGCTGCATTTGCCGATGAACCGCGCGCGGAACTCCGTCAAAACCTGATCCACGGAGACCAGAATCCGCCAGAAGCGCTGGGCGTACTCGGGATCGTACGAGCCATGCACGGTATCTTCGTCGAAGGGAATGGGATTAGGAATTTCGACAGGCATGCGCCAGATTTTTACCTCGATTCCGTTCGATTGGAGCATGCTCATAACTTGCCGGTAGAAGTCTGCTACTGGCATAGACCGGAGGGGAAGCGACTTGCTGGAGCCGTCGCACAGGTCCAATACGAATTGATGATCCTGGAAGTCAAAACGCAGTTCGAACGGGTTATCGGGGTAGGGGATCGGAGAGCTCGTGAGGCCGCGTGCGTTGACGTATAGCGGGACGTTCCACCAGTGATTGATCAGCGGCGTCAGCGCGAGGCGAATCTTGCCGACGATCTGCGTCCACATATGCAGCGTGGCATACGTGTCCTTCCACAGCCGAAAGGGAAGAGCCGGCCATCGAACATCGTGCGGTGCGACAGGTGACGACATCAGGCCTCCTTCCGCGATCCTCGCCCAGGTGCAGTGCCCTTTTTTCGTAGCCGCCCCGGACGATAGTGCCAAGCCCAATTATCGGCTTGCTAGGATAGCGCAGCGAGGAAATCATCGGTCAGAACGAAAGCCATCCGCCATCGACTGCGAGGACCTGGCCGTGGACGTAAGCACTGGCGTGCGAACAGAGAAACAGCGCGGCACCGGTCAAGTCTGCGGGCTCACCCCAGCGTCCTGCTGGGATGCGGTCGAGGATTTGCTGGTTGCGTGAGGGGTCGCTGCGCAGTGCGGAGGTGTTGTCGGTGATGACATAACCGGGCGCAATCGCATTGACGTTGATACCTTTCGAGGCCCACTCGTTGGCCAGAGCCTTGGTAAGCCCGGCAACTCCTGCTTTGGCAGCGGAATATCCTGGCACGCGAATGCCACCCTGAAAGGAAAGCAGGGAAGCGATGTTCACGATTTTGCCCGGTATATTGCGGGCGAGCATGTGCTGCCCGGCAAGCTGAGAGAGATAGAACACCGCCGACAGATGCGCGGCCATCATTTCTTCCCAGAACTCCGCGGAATACTCCGCCGCTGGAGCCCGCCGAATCGGTCCGGCATTATTCACCAGAATGTCGAGCTGGCCAAATGTCGCAAGTACGTTTTGGAAAAGGATTCTGCGAGCCGTGGCATCGGTCACGTCCGCGGCGAAATACATAGAGCGCCGGCCCAGCGCAGCAATCTCGTCGCACACGGTCCCGGGATCGCGGCTGCGGCCGTGGCAAGCCACGTCTGCTCCGGCTTCCGCGAGCGCCACGGCGATGGCTCGGCCGATTCCGCGGCGCGAACCGGTGACCAGAGCGGTTTTGCCGTGGAGCCGAAATGCGTCAAGAATCATCAGTGTTCTCCCCTGGGTGGGCCAGTGCAGGAATCTCAGATTCTGCGCGTGAATCCCTTTTCTGTGGCGCGCGTATTGCGCACCAGCAGCAACACCAGAATCATCCCCACAAACGGAATCAGCCCCGCGAGAATCATCAGCGGGTCGAACAAATGTGTGCCGGTGGCAATGCGCGCGTCAGAAAGATGTCCGGCCAGTTCGAAGACGATGATGGTCCCGATAGCCGCTCCGGTACCGCTTAGGCCACTGACGGAGGCGACCGACTCCGGAAAAAACAGGTCGGAGGGCAAGACGTTGGCGATGGTTGTGTACGAGCCGTAGCAGAAAGTTGCCACCGCGAACAGCGCGGTAAGAACGGGAAGATTGACCGAAAATATGGTGGCGATCAAGAAGGTCATGCCCACGGCCCCGAACACGACCATGCTCTTACGAGCTTTTCCTATCGGCCATCCGCGCCGGATAAGGTGACCGGACATCCAGCCTCCAAAGAAGTTACCGAGATCGGCTCCCACAAAAGGAATCCAAATGGCAATCAAGCCGCTTTTGAGAGAAATGCCTTTTGCGACAAGATAGATCGGAAACCAGTCGGCGATGAAGAAGAAAACAGGATCGGCAAACGACCGGCAGATTATCGCACCCCAGGTCTGCGGGAATCTCAGTAGGTCCCGCCATCGCGAGGTGGACCTTCCGGTTGCATGGTCACGGTCGTTGTCCACGAGGATCAGGTTTAACTCGGATTGACTCACTCGAGGATGCTCTTCCGGCCGGTAGTAGAGCCAGCGCCAAGCGCAAAGCCAAAGCAGCCCAAGTAGGCCCGGGACCACAAAAGCGGCGCTCATTCCCCAACGGAAGTAAAGTGGCAGCACCAGGAACGGCGCAATGGCGCCACCGATCGAAGAACCACTGTCGAAGAGCGCAGTTGCCAATGCGCGTTCGTGTTTTGGAAACCACTCGGACACGGCTTTTGTTGCACCAGGCCAATTTCCGGATTCTCCCGCCCCGAGAAGAAATCGAAATCCAAGGAAACTGTAGAAACCTCTCGCCACTGGCGTGAACAGGGAGACCAGCGAGTACCACAGGACGGTGATCGTTAATCCACGTTTTGTCCCTAAGCGGTCCATCAGCCTTCCACACACGGTTTGACCAATCGAATAGGCCACGCGGAATGCGACAACGATGTTGGCGTAGTCGGTGTTCGTCCAATGAAAGTCTCGCTTGAAATACGGAGCGAGCAGCGACAGGGTCTGACGATCGATGTAATTGATGGCGGTAGAGACGAACAGCATTGCGGCGATCCACCACCGCAGAGAAGAAATCGCGGGCCTGCCGCCGCCGACGAGAGACGCACCGGAATACTCCGACCCGCTGGCCATTACAGGGGACTTGCCCGGCGGGAATTGGCTTCGGCCACCATGCTTACGCCGAAACGGCGAGCGCTGACAGCGTCGCGGGATTCAGGAGCGCCGCCGATTCCCGATCCAGATAGATCGTGGCGTTCGCGTGGGTTCGCAAAATGGACGATGGCGCGAGCGGGCTTATGGGGCCCTCGAAGCACGCCTTGATGGCTTGCGCCTTTTTGGGGCCGGGTACGATAGCAAGGATTTCCTGCGATTTGAGAACCTGCTTTACGGACATCGAGATGGCTCGTTTTGGGACCGCTTCGATATTCGGGAACCATCCTTCTCCAACTTGCTGCTGTCGGCAGGCCTGATCGAGGCTTACGACAAGGTAAGGTGCATCGGTTTCGAAATCGGCTGGCGGATCGTTGAAGGCCAAGTGGCCATTCTCTCCGATGCCAACGAATGCCACGTCAATCGGTGCCATGCGGATGGCTTCATTTGTAAGACCGATTACCTCGGCGGGATCCTTTTCGCCATCCAGAAAGTGATACTTGTCGATTCCGGTTCTGGAGATGAGTCGATCTTGCAGGAATTTGCAGAAACTCGCTGGGTGCGTCTTGGGTAGTCCGATGTACTCATCCAGATGGAACAGTTCCACCATCTTCCAATCGATGCCGGGTGCGCCGATCAACTCTTCCAGAAACTCGAGCTGAGAGGCTGCACTGGCAGCGATAATCCGAGCTCTGCCGTTTTGTGCAATTGCTCGATACAGGGCCGTCGCCGCTTGCGCGGCGGCTGCTTTGCCCAACGAACTCCTTTCTTCGAGTACGCGTATTCGCATAACCGGCTCCCTGTCGCGGAAGACTCTGGCGCGAAGTCAAAGCCTTTTAAATCGTTTTAGAATGTTGACATCATACCAGCCTGGGTGCCGTTCGTGCGTTGCAATTCCTGGGAAGTAATTCGCCAGTGGAGGGTCAGGGCAGCAGCTGTTTTTCGCGCAGGAATTCCCGCACCACGTCGCGGGTATCGCGGTGCTGACTATCCACGGCATAGTTCATTTGCTGCATTTCTGTGTCTGAAATTTTGTCGTTTAGATCCGCGAGGGCTCGGCCCACTTCAGGGTGTTGCCGAATGGTTTGCTCTCGCAGGACGGGGACCGCCTGATACGGGGGAAAATAATGGCGGTCATCCTCCAAAACGAATAAATCAAAGGCGGGAATGAGGCCATCGGTCGCATTCCCGCCAGCGAGGTCAATTTGATGATCTTTCAAGGCGCGGGCGAGCAGGCCCAGGTCCATGACGCGGGGTGTTTCCGCGAAGCGCAGGCCGTAGGTGGCCACCAAACCGCGATAGCCGTCGGGCCGTTCGAGGAATTCGTACCCGAATCCGGCGCGCCACTCTGGGGCGAAAGCCGCCGCCTGCGATAAAGCGTGAATGTTGAGCCGGCGAGCCTCAGCCCCACGGATCTCCATCGCAAAGGTGTTGTTGAATCCAAAGGCGGGCCCAAGAGTTAGCCCGAAACGACTTTCATATTCGTGTTTCACGCGCTGGTAGACTTGCGTGCCGTCCCGACCGCTGGGTTGCTTAAGGATGACCGTAAGCGCAGTTCCCGTATATTCCGGATAGATATCGATTCGCCCCGCTAGTATGGCTTGTTGACAAATGTAGGTTCCGGCGAGATAGAAACGCCGTTCCACCTTCAGATGGGTATGCGTCTCGATCTGCTGAGCGATAAGTTCGCCCAGAATAAAGGACTCCGTGAAGTTCTTCGAACCGACGACGATGCGATCGCCGTGGGAGGAGGAACAGGAGAGCAGGAGCGCGACCATCGCTACCATGAGCAAAACGGCAAAAATCCCCGGCAGGCGCATCATCGCGGGCGGAGTCGGCCTTCGAGCCATCCCACGCCGAGATCAGCGAGCAAGGCCAAGATAGCGGCGGGAATCGCGCCCGCCAGGATCACCCGGTTATCGACCATAGCCAGGCCGCGAAAGATAAACTCGCCAAGACCTCCAGCGCCAATCGCCGCTGCGATGGTAGCGAGTCCCACGGAAATTACGATGGCCACGCGAATCCCAGACAGGATCACGCTCACGGCGAGTGGCAACTGCACCTGGAAAAGAAGCTGTGATTCAGTGAGACCCATACCTCGCCCCGCCTCGACCACCGCAGGATCCACGCCGCGAATCCCAGTAAAGGTGTTGCGGATAATCGGCAAGAGAGCATAGAGCGTCAGCGCTAAGATGGCCAGGCGCTCGGAGCGTGCGCCCAACCAAGGCACCGGGAGCAGAAATCCGAAGAGCGCAAGACTGGGGATGGTCTGAATGATGTTCGCGCTTGCGAGAACCGGCTTGTTGAGGCTGGCGCGACGCGAAATCAGAATCCCCAACGGCACGCCGATCAGCACCGCCAATGCCGTGGACAGTCCCACCAGCCACAGATGTTCCGACGTCAGCTCCAGAACTTGAGTGCGGTTTTGCAGCATAAACCGAACAACGTTCATGATGTGCCTCGATTTGCAGCGGTTTCGAGCCCGTCCCCAAAAGCCCGGACGTAGGCGGATGCCCAAGGGTCGGAGGATTTCAGGAATTCTTGCGGGGCGAGCACCGTAACCAACTTTCCCGCTTCCATGAGGGCGATGCGCGACCCGAGACGCAGGGCTTCGCGCAGGTCGTGCGTGACGAAGATGACGGTTTTATGGAGCCGCCGCTGCAAGGAGAGGAATTCCCGCTGTAGCTCGTCGCGAGTCAACGGATCGAGCGCGCCGAAGGGCTCGTCCATGAGCAGGATTTCCGGATCGGCAGCCAGGGCTCGCGCTACACCCACGCGCTGCCGTTGTCCTCCGGACAGTTGATGCGGGTAGCGCGAGACAAATTCGCCGCTGAGCCCCACCAGTTGAAGCAATTCCTGGACGCGTGCGCGAATGCGACCCGCGGACCAACCTTCGATATGCGGAACAATCCCGATATT
>Ga0306923_10007892_pt1 | contig 10644 bp, 10 predicted proteins | sample sta12Can44000108_FD_203841 | JGI IMG/M metagenome (GOLD analysis project Ga0306923, IMG submission 203841) | Lab enrichment of tropical soil microbial communities from Luquillo Experimental Forest, Puerto Rico - statanox.12C.anox.44.000.108 (v2)... | ecosystem: Environmental > Terrestrial >...
ATCGGCCTGGGCCATGCCGGCACGTTCATCTCGGCCATGCTCTTGCTGCTTCAGCAGGAATGGCGGAACTCGCTGAACCGCTTCGCCGAGGCCATGACCGTGTTCGCCGTCAGCTGCGCGGTGCTTTACCCCATCCTGCACTTGGGGCGGCCGTGGATGTTCTATTACATGCTGCCCTATCCCAACACGCTGGAGGTGCAGCCGCAATTCCGAAGCCCGCTGCTGTGGGACGTGTTCGCCTTCGGCACCTATTTCACCGTGTCGGTGATCTTCTGGTACGTGGGCATGATCCCCGACCTCGCCACCCTGCGCGACAAGGCAAAAGCCCGGCCCGCCCAGATCGTCTATGGGCTGATGGCGTTGGGGTGGCGGGGCTCGGCGCGGCATTGGCAGCGCTGGCGGCAGGCCTACATCCTGGTCGCCGGGCTGGCCATGCCCCTGGTGGTGTCTGTCCATTCCGGGGTGTCGCTGCTGTTCGCCGTGGGGCCGGTCGTCGGCTGGCACAGCACCATCTTCCCCCCGTACTTCGTCATGGGGGCGGTCTATTCCGGCTTTGCCGCCGTGCTGCTCATCGCCATCGTGCTGCGCTCGGCCTTCCGGCTTCAGGCGGTGCTGACCATCCGCCATTTCGACCTGCTGGCGAAATGGGTGCTGTTGACGGGCCTGTGCACCGATTTCGGCTATTTCTCGGAAACCTTCGTCGCCTGGTATTCCAACGATGCCATGGAATGGGGACGGGTGCTGGAGCGCCTGACGGGCGAATACGCCAGCGTGACCTTGTTCACCTATGCGGTCAACCTCGGCGTCATCAACCTGCTTTGGTTCGGCGCGGTGCGGCGCTTGCCGCTGATGTCCGGCATCGTCGCCGCCCTGGTGATCGTCGCCATGTACACCGAGCGCTACATGCTGGTGATCACCTCGCTCTATCACGGCTACATTCCCGGAAAGTGGCACGTGTACGTCCCAACATTCTGGGATTGGGGCATCTTCTTCGGCACGGTCGGGCTGTTCTTCTTCCTGCTGTTCCTGTTCGTCCGCCTGCTGCCCTCGGTGTCCATCGCCGAGGTCAAGGAGGTGGTGATGGAGGAGCGCCATGCCGGCTGAGCGAGTGTGCGCCCTGTTCGACGCCCCCGACGCCATCATCGCCGCCGCCAGGGAGGTGCGCCCGCTGGGCCGGTTGGACGCCTTCACTCCCTTCCCGATCCGCGAACTCAACGACCTCATATCGCAGCCGGACCCGTCGATCCCCTGGGCCACCTTTCTTGGCGGATTGGCTGGGGCGGTCAGTGGATTCTGGCTGGGCTGGTACATCAACTTCGTCGAATTTCCGCTGAATGTCGGCGGGCGTCCCCTTTTCTCCTGGCCGGCCTTCGTCTTGCCGGCCTTCGAGCTTGCCGTGCTGTTCAGCACGCTCGCCGCCATGGGAACGATGCTGTTCCGCAACCGGCTGCCGCGATTGCACCACCCGGATTTCGACCTGCCCGGCTTCGAGCGGGTGACCGACGACGGCTTCCTTCTCGTGGTCGAAACCGAGGATTCCGATGCGGCACGCCGCCTGCTCAGGCAGCACGGGGGGGCGACGGCATGAGGTGGCCGTGGGCGATCCTGCCGCTCTGTGTGCTTGCCGCCTGCGGCCAGGATATGGTCGAACAGGAAAAGGCCATGCCGACCGAGGCCTCGTCCGTCTTTCCCGATGGCAAGGTCGAGCAGACGCCGCCCGATGGCGTGGTTGCACGCGACCTGACGGCATCCCAACCCGCCCTCACCGTGGCCCTGGTTGAGCGCGGGCGGGAGCGCTTCGGCATCTGGTGCGCGCCCTGCCATGGCCTGATCGGCGATGGCGACGGCATCATCCCCCGCCACGGCTTCCCGCATCCCCCCAGCTACCACATCGACCGGCTGCGCAAGGCGCCGGCCCGCTATTTCGTCCAGGTCATGAGCGGCGGGCACGGCGTCATGTATTCGTATGCCGATCGCGTGAGCCTCCCGGACCGCTGGGCCATCGCCGCCTGGATACAGGTGCTGCAGGCCAGCCAGGGAATTCCCGCCGCCAGCCTGTTGCCGGACCAATTGGCCCGGGTGGAGGCGGGCAGATGATCGCCGCGCTGGTCTGCGCGCTTGCCGGGGTCGCCGGCCTTATCGCCCTGGCTGTCGCTTGGGGGGCGACGCCCCTGCTGCGGGGCGGATTGGCGGCCGTGATCGCTCTCCACGGAGCACCATTCGGCTGCCTGCTTCTGCTGTTGATCGACCATCTGATCCCGCAACATTGGTCGCTGAAGCTGGACCGGGTTATCGAGGCCTCGGCGTTGACGATGCCTTTTGTGGGCTTGGCCTTCGTACCGCTTCTGCTCGGCCTGGCCAGCATATGGCCCTGGGCCTCCGTAAGTCCGTGGCCCGAGGGCTGGCCGCGCCGCGAGTGGCTGTCGGGTGGCTTCTTCGCCGGCCGTGCCGTCGCTTTCTTCCTGCTGTGGAGCCTGCTCGCCGTGCTTGCCGCCACCCGCACACGCGGGCGCACACGCCCGATCATGGCGGCTGCCGGCCTGATCGCGTGGGCGCTGACCGGCGCGCTTGCCGGCTTCGATTGGCAGATGAGCCTTGAGCCGCCGTTCCGCTCCACCATCTTCGGCCTGCTTTTCCTTGAAAACCAAACACTCACCGGCCTGTCCTTTGCCGTCCTTGCCACCCTCGCCCTCGGCGGAGAACGCAGCCCTCGCCCGGGACCACTGGCGGCGGTCCTGCTGGCGGTGGTGCTGCTGTGGAGCTATCTGGCCTTCATGCAGTACCTGATCGTGTGGTCGGGCAATCTGCCGCACGAGATCGTGTTCTACCTGCACCGCCTGACGCCCGGCTGGCATTGGCTGCTGCGGGCGATCGCCGCGCTGCTGGGTGGGCTGGCATTCCTGGTGCTGTTGCCGGGCTATGTCCGGCACAACCGGTGGCGTGTCGCCTGGGTGGCGGGGTTCGTGCTGGTCATGCGGTTGGTCGAGACCTCCTGGCTGATCCTGCCCGCCTGGACGGATGCCGACCCGCTGCCGCTGCTGCTTGCCTATGGTGCGGTTTTGCTGGCGTTGGGTGGATTGTGGGGGGCGGCGTTCCTTTCCCTGCTGAAACGGCGCAGCGAGGTGGCCCATGCCGGAGCATGAGACGCGCGACGTAAATACGCGCATGTCCGCCAAGGTAGTGGGTGGCCTGCTCGCCGGCGTGGTGGTGCTGGCCGGGCTCATGGCATTACTGCTCGGCCTGCTGGGCGGGACAGGACGAAGTGCGCCCAGCACACTGCCCAACCAGGCGCTGGATTTTCCCGCGCCGCGTCTGCGCATCGAGCCTCTGGATGAGCCCAAGGCCTATGCCGCCGAGAAGGCTCCCCTGCTCCACCGTTGGGGCTGGGCCGACAACGGCCATACCCTCGCCCACATCCCGATCGAGGAGGCCCAAAGGCTGGTGGTGGAAAGGGGATGGCGATGAGCGGCATCGCCTTCTGGCCGGTGGCCGCGTCCAGCTATGCCGCGCAGATCGACTGGCTGTTTGTCGCGCTCGTTGTGGTTACCGGCGCCATTTCGGTTCCGGCCATCACGGCGCTGGTGTGGTTCGCGGTGAAGTATCGTGAGGGCAACCCGGCGGACCGCCGGCAACCGCCACAGCGCAAGGTCTGGCTGGAGATCGGCTGGACCACGGTGCCCTTCGTCCTCACGCTGGCCGTGTTCGTATGGGCCGCCGCCCTCTACCGCGACCACGCCGACCTGCCGGCGGAAGGCCTGGAGATCTCGGTGGTCGCCAAGCAGTGGATGTTCAAGTTCCAGCATCCCGGCGGCCAGCGCGAGTTGGACGAACTGCACGTGCCGGCCGGACAGAACGTGAAGCTGTTGATGACGTCGCAGGACGTGATCCACAGCCTTTTCCTGCCGGCGCTACGAATCAAGCAGGACGTGCTGCCCGGACGGGTGACCGCGCTGTGGTTCAAGGCCGATCGACCGGGTGTCTATCACCTCCACTGCGCCGAATATTGCGGCACCAACCATTCCCTGATGGGCACCCGCTTCGTGGTCATGCGGCCCGAGGAATATCAAGCGTGGCTGACCCATGCCGGCGAGGATACCGCGCTGGCCGCCGAAGGCGGCCGGTTGTTCCGCGAAGTCGGCTGCTCGGGCTGCCATGAGAACCGCAATTCGCCGGTGCGCGCACCCAATTTGTGCGGTGTGTTCGGTTCGTCCGTCGCCCTTGCCGACGGACGAGTGGTGGTGGCGGACGAGGCCTATATCCGCGACAGCATTCTCTTGCCAGGACGCGACATCGTCGCCGGCTTCAAGAACGACATGCCCAACTTCACGGGCAAGCTGACCGAGGCCCAGGTGCAGGCACTGGTCGCCTACGTCAAGTCCCTGGCGCTGGCCGGTGACGAGGTCGGGCGGGTGCAGTTGCCACCGAATGGCCTGGCGGCCGGGTCCGTCTGCCGGGGAGCGGTGCGATGAACACTTATCTGCAGGCCGGCTACGGATTGCGGTCGTGGCTGCTGACCACCGACCACAAGCGCATCGCGCTACTGTATCTGGTGTCCATTACCTTCTTCTTCTTCATCGGCGGCGGCGCGGCCACGCTGATCCGCCTCAATTTGGTGGTGCCCGACAGCGGCCTGATTTCGGCGGACAGCTATAACCGGGCCTTCACCATCCATTCGGTGGTGATGGTGTGGTTCTTCCTGATCCCGTCCATTCCTGCCGTCTTCGGCAACTTCCTGCTGCCGCTGATGATCGGCGCCCGTGACCTGGCGTTCCCTCGGCTGAACCTGCTCTCCTGGTATCTCTTCATGGCGGGCGGAACCGTCGCCCTGTGGGGCCTGATCATCGGCGGGGTGGATACCGGCTGGACCTTCTACACCCCGTTCAGCACCACCTATTCCAATTCCCATGTGGTCACGGTGCTGACGGGCGTGGTGATCGCCGGCTTCTCGTCGATCCTGACCGGCCTCAATTTGGTGGTGACCACCCACACATTGCGGGCGCCCGGCATGGTGTGGATGCGGCTGCCGCTGTTCGTGTGGGCCATTTATGCCACCGCACTGATCCTCATCCTCGCCACGCCGATATTGGCGGTGACCCTGATCCTGGTGGCGGCCGACCGGATTGGGGGCCTGGGACTGTTCGATCCCCGCTTCGGCGGCGACCCGCTGCTGTTCCAGCACCTGTTCTGGTTCTACAGCCACCCGGCGGTCTACATCATGGTGCTGCCGGCCATGGGGGTGATCAATGAGCTGGTGACCTGCTTTTCGCGTCGGCGCATCTTCGGCTATCGCTTCGTCGCCGCCGCCACGCTCGGCATCGCCTCCATCGGCTTCCTGGTCTGGGGGCACCACATGTTCGTGGCCGGCATGAGCGTCTATGCCAGTTTCGTGTTCTCCATCCTGACCTTCGTGGTCGCGGTACCCTCGGGCGTCAAGGTCTACAACTGGACCGCCACGCTCTATAAGGGCCGGGTGCAGTTCAAGGCGCCCATGCTGTTCGGGTTAGGCTTCATCGGCTTGTTCGTGATGGGCGGAGTCACCGGTCTGTTCCTGGCCTCGCTGGCCTTCGACGTGCACGTGACCGACACGTATTTCGTGGTGGCCCATTTCCACTTCATCATGGTGGGCGGCACGGTTTCCGCGTACATGGGGGCGCTGCATTTCTGGTGGCCAAAGATGACCGGGCGCATGTACCCCGAACGCTGGGGGCAGGCGTCGGCTGTGCTGATCTTTGCCGGATTTCTGCTCACCTTCCTGCCGCAATACCTGCTGGGCTGGCTCGGCATGCCGCGCCGCTACTGGCACTACCCGCCCGAATTCCAGGTGTGGAACGTGCTGTCTTCCGCCGGCGCCTCCGTCCTCGCATTGGGCTACCTGCTACCGCTGGCCTATCTGCTGTGGTCGGCGTTCTTCGGGCCGCCTGCGCCGGACAACCCGTGGGGAGCGAAAGGCCTGGAATGGACAATCCCCTCCCCGCCCCCGAAAGAGAACTTCGTCGAAATCCCCCACGTGGACGAGCCAGCCTACAATTACGGGGAGGAAGATTCCCATGGCTGAGGACACAGCTGTCGCCCCTTCGCCGGCGCCGCTGGGCATGTGGGTGTTCCTGGCCTCCGAGGTGATGATGTTCGGCGGATTGTTCATGGCGCTGGCGGTCATGCGCTGGCGCGACGCCGCCGCGTGGAAGGACGGCAGCCGGCATCTGCACCTTTGGCTGGGAACCGCCAATACCGCCATCCTGCTGGTCAGCAGCGCCGTGGTCGCGCTGGCGGTAACGGCGGTCCGGCGCGGCCGGCGCAAGGAAGCCGCTTGGGAACTTGGCATCGCCGCGGTCCTGGGACTGGCCTTCCTGATCGTCAAGGCAACCGAATGGGGATTGGAAGCACGCGAGGGCCTCATGCTACCGCAACAGCCCAGCCTGCGCCTGTTCTTCGATTTCTATTACGTCGCCACCGGCCTGCACGCCCTGCATCTCACCGTGGGCGTGGTCCTGGTCGCCGCCTTGGGCTTTCTTATCCGGCGCAACCCAGGTCATGCGGGAGCCGTGGAATTGGGCGGGCTTTATTGGCACTTCGTCGACGTGGTGTGGATCTTCCTGTACCCGATCCTCTATCTGGCGGCATCGAGGTGAGCCATGACTCCTCTGGGTGCCATCCTCGTCGGCATCGGCCTGCTGGCGCTCCTGGCCGCGACCGTCGGCGCGACATTTTCCGGCCTGGGAAGTTGGGCGAACATGGTCATCGCTGCGGCCAAGGCAGCCCTGGTCCTGTGGTTCTTCATGGAACTGCGCAGCGGCAACGGCCTGCTGCGCTTGGTCGCGTTCGGCAGTCTGGCCTGGCTGGCGATCTTGTTCGGGTTGGGCTTTTCCGATTGGCTAACCAGGTAATCGGTGCAGGCTGGCGTTCGCGGCGTCGGGCCAGAACGCCGAACGCCCCGCCAGTTACCCGGCGGGGCGTTCGATGAAATTGGTTGCGGGAGCAGGCAACCGACGTTGTTTGCACTTGGACTGGAGCCCTTTGTGACCTGACCAGCAGGGACAAGCGCGACCGTTCCACCCCCATTAAGTTACCGGAATGCGGACCAAAATGTCCCACCGACAGCGCTGAAAAGTGTCGGCAGGACAAATCGCTCCTGGGCACCACACCCCCAGCCTGACCTAGACGTTTCCCCGCCCGCGTAGCAGTGTGATCACGCGGTCCGCTAATGCGTCGACCGGCTCGGTAGCGGTGTCCAGGCGGAGTTCGGGCGCTTTCGGCACGTCATAGGGGCTGTCGATGCCGGTGAAATTGCTCAACGCGCCGGTGCGCGCCTTGCGATAAAGCCCTTTGGGGTCACGCTGCTCGCACACCGATAGGGGGGCGTCGACGAAGACCTCGATGAACTCGTCCGGTTCCACCAGGGCGCGCGCCATGGCGCGTTCGGCACGGAAGGGCGAGATGAACGCGGTCAGCACGATCAGACCGGCATCGACGAACAATCGGGCCACCTCGGCCACACGGCGGATATTCTCCACCCTATCTTCCTCGGTGAACCCCAGGTCCTTGTTCAGGCCGTGGCGGATATTGTCGCCATCCAGCAGGTAGGTGTGGCGCCCCGAGGCCGTAAGTTTGGCTTCAACCGCATTGGCTATCGTAGACTTTCCGGCCCCCGACAACCCGGTGAACCATACGACGCAGCCTTTCTGGTGTTTGAGCGAGGCACGGGTTGACTTGTCGACGGTGATGGCCTGCCAGTGGATATTGGCGGCCTGGCGCAGGGGGGCGTCGATCATGCCGCAGCCGACCGTCGCATTGGTCAGCCGGTCGATGACGATGAACCCGCCCAAGGCCTTGTTCACACGATAAGGCTCGAACGCCACCGGATGGTCCGAGGCGATGTTGCAGGCCCCCACATCGTTGAGGTTCAGAGTCTTGGCCGCCAGGCGCTCGAGCGTATTGATACTGACCCGGTGGACGATGTGGGTGACTTGGAACCCCACCGTGCAGGTTCCGATGCTCATCAGATAAGGACGGCCGGGCAGCAGCGGCTGCTCGCTCATCCACACCAGGTGCGCCGAAAATTGCTCCGACGCCGGCGGGCGGTCTTTTGCATCCGCCAAGACGTCCCCACGCGAGACATCGACGTCGTCGGCCAGGGTGATGGTCACCGCTTGGCCTGCGGCTGCTTCGTCGAGTTCGCCGTCATGGGTGAGGATCGCCGCCACCTGGGAGGACCGGCCACCCGGCTCGATAATCACCTCCTGCCCTTTGTGGACCCGCCCCGCAGCAATCGTGCCGGCATAGCCGCGGAAATCCTGGTGCGGGCGGCACACCCACTGGACCGGCATCCGCAGTGAGGTCGCGACATCATCCCGCTCGACCTCCGCGGTTTCCAGGAACGGGAGCAGAGCCGGCCCCTCATACCAGGGAAACGCGGCGGATTTGGCCGCAACGTTGTCCCCGTTCAGTGCGGATACCGGAATGGCGGTCACAGTCTCGATGCCGACCAACTTGGCGAAGGCGCGGAATTCCGTGGCGATGGTGTCGAACACTTCCCGGCTGTGATCCACCAGGTCCATCTTGTTCACCGCCAAAACCACGTCGCGGATACCGGTCAGCCCGACCAGATAGAGATGGCGGCGTGTTTGGGTGAGCAGCCCCTTGCGTGCATCCACCAGCAGGATGGCGAGTTCGGCCGTCGATGCGCCGGTGACCATGTTGCGGGTGTACTGCTCGTGCCCCGGGGTGTCGGCGACGATGAACTTGCGCCGCTCGGTGCTGAAATAGCGGTAGGCCACGTCGATGGTGATGCCCTGCTCGCGCTCGGCCTCAAGGCCGTCCATCAGCAGCGAGAAATCCAGCCCGCCCTGGGGCATGGTCCGGGCGCTGTCCCTGACCAGCGCTTCCATCTGATCGTCGGGCAGAGACCCGCTGTCATACAGCAGGCGGCCGATCAGCGTGCTTTTGCCATCGTCGACGCTGCCGCAGGTGAGCACGCGGAGCAGGTCCTTCTGCGCCAGCCGATCAAGGTAATCCCGCGTCTGCTCGGAGCCACCAAGGTCGCCCATCTAGAAATAGCCTTCCCTCTTCTTGCGCTCCATCGCCCCGGACTGGTCATGGTCGATGAGGCGGCCCTGCCGTTCGGAACTGCGGGACGCGAGGTTCTCGACGATGATTTCGTCGAGGGACGCCGCCTGCGAGTCCACGGCTCCGGTCAGCGGGTAGCATCCCAGCGTGCGGAACCGAACCATGCGCGTCTGGGGCATTTCGCCGTCGGCCAGTTCCATGCGGTCGTCGTCCACCATGATCAAGGTGCCGTTTCGCGCCACCACCGGGCGCGGCCGGGCGAAATAGAGGGGCACGACCGGAATGTTCTCGCGGCGGATGTAGAGCCACACATCCAGTTCCGTCCAGTTGGACAGGGGGAAGACGCGGATGCTTTCGCCCTGGGAAACGCGGCCGTTGTAGAGGGTCCACAATTCCGGCCGCTGGTTCTTGGGATCCCAGCGATGGGTTGCGGTGCGGAATGAGAAAACGCGTTCCTTGGCTCGGCTCTTTTCCTCGTCCCGCCGCGCACCGCCGAAAGCCGCATCGAACTGGAAGCGGTCGAGCGCCTGCTTGAGCGCCTGCGTCTTCATCACCTCGGTATAGACCGCAGAGCCATGGACGAAAGGATTGACCCCGTCGCGGATTCCGTCCCCATTGACATGGACGATGAGGTCCAACCCCAGGGCGCTGGCGCGCTGATCGCGGAAGGCGATCATTTCGCGGAACTTCCACGTGGTGTCCACGTGCAGCAACGGAAACGGCGGCTTGGCGGGATGGAACGCCTTCATGGCGAGATGCAGCAGGACCGAGCTGTCCTTGCCGATGGAATAGAGCATTACCGGATTGCGCGACTGCGCCACCGCCTCGCGGAAAATGTGGATGCTCTCGGCCTCTAGGCGGTCCAGGTGGCTGTTGAACAGGTGTTGGCTCATGGTGCCCCCGGCGCGTCGGCTGCGTCATGGCGCGAAAGCAGCGACCGCCAGTCTTTCGCCCAGCAACACAAATGGGTGAATTCGGGGATTTCCACCAGCCGCGTAGGCGCCTGCGAGGGAAGCCGGCTCAGATAGGAGCGCACGACGTCGGTTCCCACCGTGCGATCCTGACCGCCGGTGAAATGGAGCTGGGGAATTTGTCCCAGCTTCTCCCCCGATTGCCGTGCCGGATCAAGCGAACCGACCAGCGGCGAAAGGCCGTCGCGGCGGGTCCAGTAATCCAGGTCCAGGTTGGCAGCCACGGTGATCACCTTGGCCACGTCGGTGCGCTGGGCGGCCAGCAGCACGGCGATGGCGCCACCGCCGGAATGTCCGACCAGGATCAACCGTGTGCCGCCGTTGCGCTCCTTCAGGCGATCCAGGACCGTTCCGATACTGTCGAGCACCTCCGGGGCATAGCGGCTGGTGGTCCAGTAGGCGACACGGCAATTGCGCCCGTGTTCCGGCAAGGTGTACTGGCAGGGCCGTCCGATCCAGGCCACTGCGCTGGCCTTAGGGTCTGCCAAGGCCAGTTTCAGCGACACGGGATCGGTCGGCGTCGGGTCGAGGGCGGGCTGGCGGGCGTTGACATAGGCGAACCCGTCGCCCTCCAGATAGACGGTCAGCACGTCACTTGTCGCACGGGGCG
>Ga0306923_10007893_pt1 | contig 10642 bp, 8 predicted proteins | sample sta12Can44000108_FD_203841 | JGI IMG/M metagenome (GOLD analysis project Ga0306923, IMG submission 203841) | Lab enrichment of tropical soil microbial communities from Luquillo Experimental Forest, Puerto Rico - statanox.12C.anox.44.000.108 (v2)... | ecosystem: Environmental > Terrestrial > Soil...
GACCTTGCCGTCCTGGAATACCTTGTAGACCAGCGTCTGGGTGGCGCCGTTGGGTCCGCCACCGGTCGCGGTGTCGATGATGCCAAGCGTGTTGAAGAAAACGTAGGTGATATTGATGATGATCAGGAAGAACGTGGTCGGCGACAGCAGCGGGAAGACGATGGTCCAGAACCGCCGTACCGGCCGCGCGCCATCGATCGCGGCGGCTTCGATCACGCTCTTTGGAATGGATTGCAGGCCGGCGAGGAAAAACAGGAAATTGTAGCTGATCTGGTTCCAGACGGCGACGATGATGACCAGGATCATCGCATGCGTGCCATTGAGTATCGGATTCCAGTCGATGCCGGCGCTTTGCAGGGCGCGGGCGATCATGCCCAGCCCCGGCTGGAACATGAAGATGAAGAGCACGCTGGCGACCGCCGGCGCAACCGCATAGGGAATGATCAGGAACGTGCGGTAGATCTGCACGCCGGTGACGTTGTGGTTTGCCATCACTGCCAGCAACAGCCCGATGACGAGCGACAAGACCACCACAAACGCCGAGAAAACCAGAGTGACGCCGATGGCCTGGTAATATTCGGGCGTCCTCAGAAGGTTGACGTAGTTCTCGAACCAGACGAACTCGGTCGAAAGCCCGAAGGCGTCCTGCACCAGGAACGATTGCCAGAGCGCCTGGATCGCCGGCCAGTAGAAGAAGATCAGGGAGATCGCGAACTGCGGCAGGACCAACAGATAGGCCAGCATCCTGCCTGAGAAGATCGCCCGGTTTTCCATGAAGCCCCCGCTCCCGAGATGGGGGCCGCGCCAAGCGCAGCCCCAATCCTCAGCGCATCATTTGACCGCGGTGCGTTCGAACTGCCGTAGCATCTGGTCGCCGCGCGACACCGCTGCATCGAGGGCTTCCTTAGCCGATTTCTTGCCGGCCAGTGCCGCTTCGATTTCCTCCGACCAGACGTCGCGCATCTGCACCATGCCGCCAAATCGGAGCCCCCGCGAATTTTCGGTCGGTGATTTGTTGGTCAATTCCTTCAGCGGCACCTCGAGGATCGGATTCTTCTCGTAGAAGCCGGACGCCTTGGTCTTCTCATAGGCAGCCTTTGTGATTGGCAGATAGCCCGAAACCTCGTGCAGATAGACTTGGCGGTCGGTGTCGGAGAGGAAGGTGAAGAATTTTGCGATGCCCTTGTATTCTTCCGCCGATTTGCCGCCCATCACCCAGAGCGAGGCGCCGCCGATGATGGAGTTTTGCGGTGCGCCGTTGACGTCAGGGAAGTACGGCATCGGCACCGCAGTGTAGGCAAATTTGGCGTTGGCCTTGACGCTTGGATAGAACGCCGAGGAGGTCAGGTACAGCGGACATTCACCGGAGGTGAAGCGTCCCTCGCCAGTGTTGGTGCGTCCAGAATAGTCGTAGCTCTTGTCCTTCTGAAGCTCGGCGAGGTTTTCCAGAAGCTTTGTTTCCAGGGGCGTATTGAACTCAAGCACGGTGTCGAAGCCGTCGAGGCCGTTGGCCTTGGTACCGATTGGCACGTTGTGCCAGGCTGAAAATTGCTCGATCAGGCCCCAGGTGATCCAGCTCGAGGAGAAGCCGCAGGTCGGGTGCTTGGCGTGAAGCTTTTTCGCATCCTCGAACAGTTGGGGCCAGGTCTTCGGCGGTTCGGCGATGCCGGCCTCCTTCAACGCATCGAGATTGACCCACAGGACCATGCTCGAGGAGTTGAACGGAAACGACAGCATTTCGCCCTTCGCCGTTGAATAATATCCGGTGATCGCGGGCAAGTAGGATTGCGGGTCGAATGGCTCGCCTTGCTCTTTCATCAGCTGGTAGACCGGCTTGATCGCGCCCTTGGCCGCCATCATGGTCGCCGTGCCGACCTCGAACACCTGCATGATGCCGGGTGCGTTGCCGGCGCGGAACGCCGCGATGCCGGCGTTCAGCGTATCAGCATAGCCGCCCTTGTAGGTCGGAACGATCTTGTAGTCGCTTTGCGATGCATTGAAATCATTCGCAAGCTTGACGACGACGTCGTTATTGGCGCCAGCCATGGCGTGCCACCACTGGATTTCAACCACTGCGTACGCGGGCGACGCTGCAATTGCCAGCGTGGATGCAATTGCGAAAGCCGTACCGAACCGTCGAAAAGCCATCAAAACTCCTCCCTTTTGGATCGTCACTATCGTTGTCGCGCGTAGCAGCGCCGGATGACATGCAAATGACCTGGTGTGGTGGATTTGGCATTCGCTTCGAGGACTCGCAGCGATACTGAAACGAATGTCAGAACCGGGACACTAGCGGCGCGGAAGGTACGGGGCAAGGCGGGCCGAAGGGAAGCGGGAAAATGGATGAATGCCGGCCTTGATGGCGCGTGGCACGCCCGCGCCCGCACCGCTGAAAACCAGCATCGCTAGCGCTTGCGCTCCCCGCCGCAAACCACGCCACTCGCCACCAGTGCATCGATCTCGCTGCTCGAATAGCCAAACTCGGCGAGCACCTCGGCGGAGTGCTCGCTGAATTTCGGCGGCAGGTGTCGCAGGTTCGGCTTGCTGCGTTGCATGCGGATCGGCGAAGCGACCCCCTTGTACCAGTCCTTGGCGATGACATCGCCGCGATAGATCGTATGCTCATTGCCAAGCGCTTGGTCGATCTTCTGCACGGGCCCGGCGGGAAGACCGGCAGCGAGCAGGCGGTTGCAGAGCGGCTCGGCTTCATGGCGGGAAAACACCGCGGCCAATTCGGCGCGCAGCGCCTCGCGATTTTCGATCCGGTCCTTGTTGCGCGCAAAGCGCGGATCGGCACCGAGTTCAGGTTTACCGATTTCGTTGCACAATTTGCGGAAGGTCCCGTCATTGCCGACGCCGATAAAGATGTTGTCGGTCTTGGTCGGGAAAATCGCATAAGGCACGAGGTTCGGGTGTTCGTTGCCGGTAAGGCTCGGCGGCTTGCCGTGCATGAAGTAATTGGCGGTGTGCGGATGCATGATGGCAAGGCCGGTTTCGTAAAGGGTGGTTTCCACGAACTGGCCGAGCCCCGATTTCTGCCGCTCCGAAAGCGCCATCAAGATGCCGATCGCGGCATAGAGGCCGGTGCTGATGTCGACCAGCGGAACGCCGATCCGCATCGGTCCGCTCTCGGGCGAGCCGGTCGCGGCGATCATTCCTGTCATGGCCTGAATGATCGCGTCATAGCCAGGATTGCCGCCGCGCGGGCCATCGGCGCCGAAGCCGGAAATACGGCAATGCACGAGCCTCGGGAATCTGGCGCGTAGCACGTCGTTGCCAATGCCCCATCTGTCGAGCGTGCCCGGCTTGAAATTTTCGATCAGCACGTCGGTGCCCTCGAGCAGTTTCATCAGCACGGCTCGTCCGCCTTCGGAAGCGAGATCGAGCCCGATCGAGCGCTTGTTGCGGTTGATGCCGACGTAGTAAGCCGCATCGTCCTCGTGAAACGGGGGTCCCCAGTCGCGGACCTCGTCGCCGGCGGGGGGCTCGACCTTGATCACATCGGCGCCATGATCGGCCAGAATTTGGGTGCAGTAGGGTCCGCCGAGCACGCGCGTCAGATCGATCACGCGCAATCCGGCCATCGCGCCGGGAGCAGTTTCAGGGGTCATGGTTGGCGTCTTGCGAGGTTCTGTTGAAACGTCGCAATCATTAAGCATTGACGCCGGCTCCGCGCAAATGCGCGGCGCGCAATGCGCGATGCTTCCAGGCCGCGGTCCGGAGCGAAAGGGAAGACAAGCCCGTCACCGGGCGAGAAGTCGCCCGGTGCTTCACGCAGATTATGGGTGGGCGGTTACACCACCTTCAGGCGGACGTCGACATTGCCGCGCGTGGCATTCGAATAGGGGCAAACCTGGTGGGCCTTCTGGACCAGGGCCTCGGCGTCTGCGCGGGACAATCCGGGCAGCGACACGGCGAGGTCGATGTCCAGACCGAAGCCGCCGGCCGAGCGTGGACCGATGCCCACCGTGGAGGTCACCGAGGTATCGGCAGGTACCTTCGGGCCGCCCTGTGAGGCGACGAATTTCATCGCACCGATGAAACAGGCAGCGTAGCCCGCAGCAAACAGCTGCTCGGGATTGTTACCGGGGCCACCACCCCCGCCGAGTTCTTTTGGCGTTGCGAGCTTGACGTCGAAGGCCCCGTCTAGCGTGGCCGCGTGACCGTCGCGGCCGCCGGTGGCCTTCGCCTGGGTCCTGTAAAGCACATTGACTGACATGGGACGTCCTCCTCCAGGGGTTCACATTGGCTTGGCCAATTCGAGCAACGAATTGGCAAAGGCTCAAGGCCCGTCTTCGCTCTTCGAACTGCGGGGGCGCAGCCTTTGCTGCGATAGGGCTTGCCCAGCCAAAGCAGGCGAAGCCTGCGGAGGCTGGTGGAGCCAGGCGGGATCGAACCGCCGACCTCTTGCATGCCATGCAAGCGCTCTCCCAGCTGAGCTATGGCCCCTTCACCCGTTCCGGAAGCAACGGGCATCGCCGTTCCGGATCAAGCTGACCCGCGCGCCCTTGCCGAGACGCGCCAGCAGAACAGACCCTGATCACAGATCGGGGTCTATCTCAAGTCTCCTCGTCGTCGCCAACGTCGCCGATGATGTCGGTGACATCCTCATCGCCCTCTTCCTCGTCCGCGATGAAGGTGGAGTCGTCATCGTCGTCGCCTTCGATGGTTTCGTCGATCTCAATATCTTCTTCCGACTCGGGAACAACGGCCTTCACCTTGCCGGTCTTCTCCTCGGCATCGGCCTCCTCGAGCGACACCAACTCCTCGGCCTCCGCCGGCTCTGGCACGGCCTCGGCGGCTGGCGCGGTCGCGCGCGCCGGCTCGCCGCGGGTACGTGGCGGCGCCACTGGAGCGATCGGCACCACCTCGCCCGTGTAGGGCGAAATCACCGGATTCTTGTTCAGATCGTAAAATTTCTTGCCCGTTGTCGGGCAAACGCGCTTGGTTCCGAGATCGGATTTGGCCACGTGCGGAATCCTGAGAATGTCTGAAAAGCGGTGCTTCACTTGGCTAGTTGAGGGCGCCCTGTCAATAGTGGTCTGTGCATGAAAGACTGCCCCGTGACGCCGCAGCACCCCCGTGGTACTCCCGCCGCCACAAGGGACATAATGTTGACCAAATCCAACCAGCCGACCCCGCTTGAGGCACGTTCCAGCGGCCCCCTGGCCGGGCTGGTCCGCGTGCCCGGAGACAAGTCGATTTCACACCGCGCCCTGATTTTGGGCTCGCTTTCAGTGGGGCAAACCCGGATTTCGGGCCTGCTGGAGGGCGAGGACGTGCTTAACACCGCCAAATCGATGCGGGCGCTGGGCGCGCAGGTGGAGCGCACGGGAAATTTCGCCTGGGCTATCCGGGGGGTCGGGGTCGCGGGGTTCGCGCAGCCGGAAGCTGCGCTTGATTTCGGTAATTCCGGCACGGGCTGTCGCCTGGTGATGGGGGCCGTCGCGGGCTGCCCGATCACGGCGGTATTCGACGGCGATGCCTCCCTGCGCAGCCGGCCGATGCGGCGGGTGCTCGATCCCCTCGAACTGATGGGCGCAAGCACCAGGGCCAATGGAGAGAGCGGACGGCTGCCGTTGACCCTGGTCGGTGCACGCGATCCCGTGCCGATCACCTATCGCACGCCGGTGGCATCTGCCCAGATCAAGTCGGCCGTGCTGCTGGCCGGGCTTGCCGCGCCGGGCGTGACCACGGTGATCGAGCAAGAGGCAAGCCGCGACCACACCGAACTGATGCTGAGGCATTTCGGCGCCGAACTGACCACGCAATTGGAGGGCGCTCACGGCCGCAGGATCGCGCTTACCGGACAAGGGGAACTGCACGGCGCCGATGTCGTTGTCCCGGCCGATCCGTCTTCGGCTGCCTTTCCGATGGTCGCTGCCCTGATCGTGGAAGGTTCCGACCTTGTTCTATCAGACGTGATGACCAATCCGCTGCGTAGTGGGCTGTTTGTGACCTTGCGGGAAATGGGCGCTTCGATCGAGGAGGCGGAGGTCCGCCGCGACACCGGTGAGCCCATGGCGCAGCTGCGGGTGCGTGCCTCGAAGTTGCGCGGCGTCGAGGTTCCGCCGGAGCGCGCGCCCTCGATGATCGACGAATATCTGGTGCTGGCGGTGGCAGCGTCGTTTGCGGAAGGGACGACCGTTATGCGCGGCCTGCACGAATTGCGGGTCAAGGAATCCGACCGCCTGGCGGCAACGGCTGCGATGCTGCGCGCCAACGGTGTCAGGGTCGAGATTGCCGGCGATGACCTGATCGTCGAAGGCAGGGGCCATGTCCCGGGCGGCGGTCTCGTCGCAACGCAGATGGATCATCGCATCGCGATGTCGGCCTTGGTGATGGGGCTGGCTTCCGACAAGCCGGTCAAGGTGGACGACACCGCTTTCATCGCCACCAGCTTTCCGGACTTCATTCCGATGATGCGCGCACTGGGGGCCGATTTTTCATGATCATCGCGATCGACGGACCTGCCGCATCCGGAAAAGGCACGCTGGGCAAACGGCTCGCCAAGCACTACGGCTATCGCCACCTCGATACCGGCGTCATCTACCGTGCCGTCGCATACGCGCTGCTGCAGGCCGGTGCCGATCCGAACGATGAAATGCTCGCGGTCTCCGCGGCATTGGAGCTGGATCCCGAGAAGTTCGGAAATCCCATCCTGAAGACACAGCGGGTGGGCGAGGCCGCCTCTCTGGTTTCGGCAATTCCCAGGGTGCGGGAGGTGCTGGTCAATTTCCAGCGTCAGTTCGCCTCGGATCCGCCAGGGGCGGTGCTCGACGGCCGTGACATCGGAACCGTGATCTGTCCGCAAGCCGACGTGAAGATTTTCGTCGTGGCCGACCCCAAGGTACGGGCCCGCCGGCGGACCCTGGAGGCCAGGGCCCGTGGCGAGGATGCGGACGAGGCCTTGGTGCTGGAAGACATCCTCAACCGCGACGAGCGCGACCAGAACCGCACGGTGGCGCCTTTAAAACCAGCCGCCGATGCTTACTTGCTAGACAATACCAATCTCGATATAGAAGCCGGCGTCCGGGCCGCCATCGACATTGTCGAGGCCGTCCGAGCGGGCCGGCAACGGGTTTGAGCCCCTGCCGTCATTGGAGGAAAAGCCCGCTCCCGCCCTCGAAAGTCGATATATCGAGCCTGCTTTTGCCAGAGGCTCGGTCAGCCTTCGGCTCCGGACTGAAATCAACGTATTGAACGTGCAGGCCACTGCCGGCCCGCTGTTGCGCCTCGCGCAATCAGCGGTCGTTGTGGGAATTGCGACCACCGACGCCGCACATGCGATACGCCTTAAACCCCAATGGCCGGCAAGACTTCGCTACTGGAGATCAAATGGCTTCGAGTACCACTGCTAGTTCATACAACCCCACCCGCGACGATTTCGCCGCGATGCTGGATGAGTCCTTCGCCGGCGGCAACCTGCAGGAAAGTTCCGTCATCAAGGGCAAGGTCGTTGCGATCGAGAAGGACATGGCCGTCATCGATGTCGGCCTGAAAACCGAGGGTCGTGTCGCCCTGCGCGAATTTGCCGGTCCTGGTCGCGAAAGCGATCTGAAGGTCGGCGACGAGGTCGAGGTGTTCCTCGACAGAATCGAAAATGCGCTCGGCGAGGCGGTGCTCTCGCGCGACAAGGCGCGGCGCGAGGAGAGTTGGGGCAAGCTTGAGAAGGCGTTCCAGAACAACGAAAAGGTCATGGGCGTCATCTTCAACCAGGTCAAGGGCGGCTTTACCGTTGATCTCGATGGTGCTGTTGCCTTCCTGCCGCGCTCACAGGTCGACATTCGTCCGATCCGCGACGTTGCACCCCTGATGAACAATTCGCAGCCCTTCCAGATCCTGAAAATGGATCGCCGCCGCGGCAACATCGTGGTGTCGCGCCGCACGGTTCTGGAGGAGACCCGCGCCGAGCAGCGCCAGGAGCTGGTGCAAAACCTCGAAGAGGGTCAGGTGATCGACGGCGTGGTCAAGAACATCACCGACTACGGCGCGTTCGTCGACCTCGGCGGTATCGACGGCCTGCTCCACGTCACCGATATCGCGTGGCGCCGGGTCAATCACCCGACCGAGGTGCTGAGCATCGGCCAGACAGTGAAGGTCAAGATCATCAAGATCAACCACGAGACGCACCGCATCTCGCTCGGCATGAAGCAGTTGCTGGAAGATCCGTGGCAGGGCATCGAGGGGAAATATCCGCTGAATGCGCGCTTCCACGGCCGCGTCACCAACATCACAGACTACGGCGCGTTCGTCGAGCTGGAGCCGGGCATCGAAGGCCTGATCCACGTCTCGGAGATGTCGTGGACCAAAAAGAACATGCATCCCGGCAAGATCGTCTCGACCTCGCAGGAAGTCGAAGTGCAGGTTCTCGAGGTCGATTCGGTCAAGCGGCGCATCTCGCTCGGCCTCAAGCAGACCATGCGCAATCCCTGGGAAGTCTTCGTCGAGAAATTCCCGGTCGGCTCGGTGGTCGAAGGTGAGGTCAAGAACAAGACCGAGTTCGGCCTGTTCCTGGGCCTGGAGGGCGACGTCGACGGCATGGTGCACCTGTCCGATCTCGACTGGAAACATCCTGGCGAGCAGGTGATCGACAACTACAAGAAGGGCGACATGGTCAAGGCCGTGGTGCTCGACGTCGATATCGAGAAGGAACGCATCTCGCTCGGCATCAAGCAGCTCGAGGGCGATCCCTTCGCCGAGCCCGGCGACGTCAAGAAGGGCGCGGTCGTCACCTGCGAGGTGCTGGAAGTGAAGGACGCCGGCATTGAGGTGAAGATTGTCGGCACCGACTTCACCACCTTCATCAAGCGCTCCGAACTTGCGCGCGACCGCAACGATCAGCGCTCCGAGCGTTTCGCGGTCGGCGAGAAGGTCGATGCGCGGGTGATCCAGTTCGACAAGAAGGCCCGCAAGGTGCAGGTCTCCATCAAGGCGCTGGAAGTCGCCGAGGAGAAGGAGGCCATTGCCCAGTACGGTTCCTCCGATTCGGGGGCGACGCTGGGCGACATTCTCGGCACCGCGCTCAAGAACCGCGGTGGCGACAAGTAGCCATCGCGTAACGGTTGGAAGGGCCCCGGTTTATGACCGGGGCCCTTTTTGTCGCTTCCGCTATCCGGCGCAATCTTCATTTCTTCATATTGCGCGGCCTTTGATATAATCGGATAAGGTCGGGTTGAATGCGCAAGCCTTGGCTTGAAGGAGAACTTCGATGTCGCTCGATTCAGATGTGATCGTCGATCGCCGCAGGATCCGTCGCAAGCTGACATTCTGGCGGGTGCTTGCGGTCGTCATCGCGATTGCGGCGATCGCCGTCATAGGCTTGTTGCTGTCGCCGGACGGGCGGGGTGCCTTTACCTCCTCGGGGTCGATCGCACGTGTCAACATTAACGGCCTGATCCGCAACGACCACGAGCGCGTCGAAGCGCTGGAGCGGCTGGAAAAGTCGCAAGCCGCCGCCGTGCTGGTTCACATCAACTCGCCGGGAGGGACGACCGCCGGATCCGAACAGCTCTATGATTCGCTGACGCGGCTGAAGGCAAAGAAGCCGCTGGTGGTGGTGGTGGAGGGACTGGCGGCGTCCGGCGGCTATATCGCGGCGATCGCGGCCGACCACATTGTGGCGCAGCAGAGCTCGCTGGTCGGCTCGATCGGCGTCCTGTTTCAATATCCGAATTTCAGCGATCTCATGAAAACCGTCGGCGTGAAGGTGGAGGAGGTGAAGTCTTCCCCGCTGAAAGCAGCGCCCAACGGGTTTGAGCCGACCAGTCCCGAGGCGCGCGCTGCGCTCGATGCGTTGGTGAAGGATTCCTACGCCTGGTTCAAGGGGCTGGTGAAAGACCGGCGTGGCATGGATGACACGCAGCTCGAAAAGGTTGCCGACGGCAGGGTTTTCACCGGCCGTCAGGCCATCGACCTCAAGCTGGTCGATCAACTCGGCGACGAGAAAACCGCGGTTGCGTGGCTGGTCGAGCAGAAGGGCGTCAAGAAGGATCTGCCGGTGCGCGACTACAAGCTCAATTCGCAGTTTGGAGACCTGACTTTCCTGCGCACGGCGGCGTCGATCGTGCTCGATGCGGTGGGTCTGAATGCCTTGGCGCGTCAAATCGGGCAGGCCGGTATGGCGCAAGCAATCGATCGTCTCTCGCTCGATGGAATGCTGGCCCTGTGGCAGCCGACTGCGAGCAATTGAGCCGCCAACACCGTTTTTGACAGTTTTATCAAATTGCGACGGAACCCCGTCCGGCCGCCTGTCAGGCCTTTTCGCGCTGCGCAAAACTGATTTAGCGTCTTGACAGTTCAAGGTATTTTCACGGAAATGGACCGATATTATTGTCTGGTACGACCTCTCGATGATCAAATCCGAACTGGTTCAGCGTATCGCCGAGCATAACCCGCACCTCTATCAGCGGGATGTCGAGAATATCGTGAATGCGATCCTCGATGAGATTGTTGCCGCGCTGGCGCGGGGCGACCGGGTCGAGTTGCGCGGCTTCGGCGCGTTTTCGGTCAAGCACCGTCCGGCACGCGCCGGGCGCAATCCGCGGACCGGCGCGCATGTGCCGGTCGATCAAAAAAGCGTCCCGTTCTTCAAGACGGGCAAGGAAATGCGCGAGCGACTGAACCGCGATGATCCCGAAGC
>Ga0306923_10007894_pt1 | contig 10641 bp, 14 predicted proteins | sample sta12Can44000108_FD_203841 | JGI IMG/M metagenome (GOLD analysis project Ga0306923, IMG submission 203841) | Lab enrichment of tropical soil microbial communities from Luquillo Experimental Forest, Puerto Rico - statanox.12C.anox.44.000.108 (v2)... | ecosystem: Environmental > Terrestrial >...
CTGATCGCCGCCGCACTGAAGACGCTGACCGACCGCGAGCGCGAAATTTTCGTCGAGCGCCGTCTGAAGGATGACCCGGTGACGCTTGAGGAACTTGGCAGCCGCTACGGTGTCAGCCGTGAGCGCATCCGCCAGATCGAGGTCAAGGCCTTCGACAAGGTCCGCGCCATCGTCCAGGCCGGTTTCGCCCCCAAGGCGCTGCCGGCGGTGTGATCGAGGTCCCTCTCCCGCTTGCGGGAGAGGGGCTTATCTCCGCTTCCCCTTCAATACCGTCGACGCCCGCCAGAACCCCAGCCCGTCACCGTCCACGAAATGGACGTGGCGATCGGCCATGAAGTCGCCCACCATGCAGGTCAGCGTGGTGGCGGAGCTGCGCGCGGTGCCGAACAGGATGTCGCCGCGATCCTCGGCCTCTGCCAGCAGAGCCTCTATGCGGTCGGCCTCCTCGGGCGTGACATCCAGCACGAAGCGGGGGCCGCCGGCCTGTTTGCGGTAATCGGTCCGCTCGGCCAATGTGTGGCGGTAATGGTCGCTGTCCACGCCGGCCAACCGGCCGCCGGCCCGGTGGACGAGGCCCAGGATGGCGGTGCCGACGACCGCCCGTAGGATGCGGCGCCAGCGGCGGTGCCTGGGTTCGGTGCGGGCTTCCACCGCCAGGGCGTGGGTGTCGGGAACGAACCCCAAGGTGAGATGGCTGCCGTCGCCCAGCGGCGCGGCGGAGCCGGTCGGCACCACACGCTCGATCTGTTCCTGGAGGCGTGCCAGCGCAGCAAGGCCTTCCGCTCCCGGGCGAGACGGGTCGATGATGGCGCACAGCACCTGGCCGTGCCGGGGCGGTACCGGACGCCAGCGGCAGGACAGTCCCTCAAGTCCCGGCACCTCGCCCTCGGCCGGCGCGACCCGCCAGCGCGCGTCCGCCTTGACCCAAAGCTCGGCCATGGGGACGCCGTCACCCAGGAACAGGCCGAACACGTTGCCTTTGCCGAAATCGTAGAGCGCCGCCAGCACATCGTGCCCGGCCTGGCTGAGTTCGGCAACCGGCACCATGCCGGTCCGCAAGGGAACCTGGATTTCCTGCTCGGCCCAGTAGGCCAGGGTGGCGAGCGCGCGGTTGGCCTCGTCCACCCGCTGGGGCGGGACCAATGCAACCGCGCCGTCGCCGCCGAACTGACAGGCGGCAGGCTGTTCTGGGCGCCCGCAGGTGGCCGACAGCGCTGCCACCACCGCGCCGGCGACGAAATTCACGTCGCGGTCGCGTCCCTGGGCCGCAAGCTGGGTGCTGGCCACCACGTCGGCCACGGCCACCCACCATTCGTCCGGCACCCGGACGTAGCGGCCGGGATCGAAGGCGGCGGCACCGAAATCAGCGATGGAGGGAAGTGTTAGTTCAGACACGGCCAGACCCGGATGGAAACTGCCTGAACAACATATGTTGTCCGTGTTTGTCCGTTTCCATCCGTGCCTTATTTCCTTTTCAGCCCTTGGCGGCCTTCAGCGCCGCGTCGTAATCGGGCTCGTCGGCGACTTCCGATACCAGCTGGGTGTACTTCACCTTGCCGTCGGCGCCGATCACCACGACCGCACGCGCCAGTAGCCCAGCCAGCGGACCGTCGGCGATGGTGACGCCGTAGCGCTTGCCGAACTCCTTGTCGCGCAGATCGGATACCGACTGCACCCGGTCAAGGCCTTCGGCGCCGCAGAAGCGCTTGTGGGCGAAGGGAAGGTCGGCCGAGGCGCACAGCACCTCGACGGCGCCGGCCTTGGACAGCTCGGCGTTGAAGCGGCGTACCGAGGTGGCGCAGGTGGGGGTGTCGACACTGGGGAAGATGGACAGAACCACGGTCTTGCCGGCCACATCCTTCAGCGACACCGCAGACAGGTCGGTCTTCACCAGGGTGAAATCGGGCGCGGGCGATCCCACGGCGGGAAGCTCGCCGACGGTGTGGATCGGATTGCCCTTCAGCGTGACGGTGGCCATGTGGCGCTCCTTGACGTTCGGTTGCCCCACCATATTGGGGCTGAAGCGCGACCCTGGCAATCCTCCTCAGGCAGGAACCAGGTTTGCCTGGTGTCCCTGAAAGAACGAGTCGGCCTCGCGGCGGAACCCCGCCATGCCGGTCAGCACCGAATCGGGCAGGCTGTCCAGATAGGAATCGGGCAGCAGTTCCAGCGGCTCGATGTCCAGGCGCTTCAGGCCGTGGAAGATGCCCAGCAGCATGGCGTAGTTGATGAGCACGTCGGCCCATTGGCCGTCGCGCGCCGCCTTGATCAGGCCCATGCGGTCGTTCTGGAAGGCGGGAAAGATTTCCGGGTCCGAGCAGAACAGCGTGGCGATCCGGTTGGCGAAGTATTCCGACGACAGCCGGTGGGCCAAATGCCAGGCTTTGGAGGAACCGGCGGCCAGATGGGTGAGGGTCTCGTCGTGGCGGGCGGCGATGTCGGCCACGTGGGCCAGTTCGTGGGCGATGGTGAAGGGGGCGGCAAGGCTGAGATAGAGCACGCAGGAGAGCGGTGCGCCGCCCTCCGTCCGGGACGGCACCACCAGCCCGTTATAGCCGTCCATATCCCGCTTCTCGACGCGGCTCAAACCTTCCAGCGGGAACCCCTCGGCGGCCATGCGGCGATGCAAGCGGCGCACCGCCGCTTCATCCTCCGGGCCGAAGCCGATCACCGCTACCATCCGCATGCCGCCTTTCATGACCTCAAGGCGGCATGCTCCCAGGCGGCGGTTACCGAGTGCTTAAGCCTGGCCTCACTTATCGGGGCCCGCGAACAGCGTCTGGGTCCGGACCGCTTTGCCGGTTCCCTTTTCCGTCAGCACGAAGGTGATGGGCTGTTTCGGCCCCTTCAGCGAGGCTTCCGGGGCGGTGACGAACAGGCGGAAGGCGCCCACACTGTCCTTGTCCACCGACAGCTCGGTCTGGGTGGCGTTGCCGTCGCCGCCCACCACGTCCATGCGGGCGCCGTCGATGCCCTCGGTGGTCAGCGTGTAGACGCGATCCTCGCGGATCATGTTGAGCACCTTGTAGGCGTATCCGTTGCGCACGCTGCCGTCGGACAGCTGGACGAAAAGCGGCGAGCGCTCGTGCAGCACGTTGACCTCGGTGGTGGCGCGGGTGATCAGCGCCGTCAGCATGACCGAACCGACAATGGCCAGCAGGCCGAGATAGACCAGGGTGCGCGCGCGGATCGGCTTATGGCCGGGCGGGGTCTGGCGGGCGGTGCGGGCCTCCAGGTTGGCCGAGGAATCATAGCGGATCAGGCCGTGGGGCAGGCTGAACTTGTCCATCACCGTGTTGCAGGCGTCGATGCACAGGCCGCAGCCGATGCAGGCCAGCTGGTTGCCCCAGCGGATGTCCACGCCGGTGGGGCAGCTTTGCACGCACATCTTGCAATCGACGCAATGGCCGCGCCCGGTGAAGTCCTGGGAGGTGTGGGCCGGAGCGCGGGGCTCGCCGCGCCACGCCTCGTACGAGACGATCAGCGAGTGCTCATCGAACATGGCCGACTGGAAGCGGGAGTAGGGGCACATGTAGACGCACACCCGCTCGCGGGCAAAGCCGCCCAGCAGGAAACAGAAGCCGCCGATGATGCCGATGAACAGGTAGGTGGCGAAGGACGCCTGCAGGGTGAAGATGTCATGTAGCTGCTGGAAGGCGTCACCGAACCACAGGGTGGCGCCGATGCCGCAGGCGGCGGAGACGGCCAGGAACGAGCCCACCACGGCGGCCTTCTTGATCACCTTGCCGGCGCTGATGGGGGCGCGGTCGAAGGCGATGCGGGCGTTGCGATCGCCGATGACCCAACGCTCGATCTGCTGGAACAGGTCGGTGTAGACGGTCTGCCAGCACAGGAATCCGCACCATACGCGGCCGGCCAGGGCGCTCATCAGGAACAGGGAAATGGCGGCGATCAGCAGCAGGCCGGTGACGTAATAGACTTCCTGCGGCCAGATCTCGATGAAGAGGAAATAGGCGCGGCGGCCGGGCATGTCGATCAGGATGGCTTGGTCGGGTGCGCCCGGCCCACGGCCCCAGCGCAGGAACGGGCCCAGGTGCCACCAGCCCAGCAGGATCGTTGTGGCCCACCATTTCAGTTCGCGGAACCGCCCATTGACCGCGCGCGGCTTGGCTTGGCCTTTCTCGCGATAGAACGGAACCTCGCCCTTGTGGTGGGGGCTGGTGGGAATTTGCTGGGAATTAGCCGCGTCCATGCCTGTCTCCTGTCCCTGGACGCTCCCTTTCTAATATACGCTACAGGTAATATCCATGCGCTGGATCAATGGCACGCCATGTTGCCACCGCATTGGGATTGTGTGCGTTTGTCACTGACGGCGTCAGTGCGTGACGAAGCCGGCCTCGACCAGGCAATCGGGATTGTCGACAAAGAAGCGCAGCCGCAGCCGCAGGTCGGGCGCGCGACGTTCCTCTTCCAGCCGGTGGGCGACGATGTTGAAGCGGTGGAGATCGCGCGGCACCCGGCAGGCTAATTTTTGGGGGCAGGCAAGGCAGCGGTTCATGGCTCGGTTCCCCAGCTTGTTTACTCAATATTAACCAGGGAAAATTACGTCCGCGTGTCGGCCTGATGATGGGATGATGACAAATGGTTGAGTTGACATCCGGCCGCTTGCGCCTGCGGCGATGGAGCGAGGCGGACCGCGGGCCGTTTCGCCGCATGGGTTCCGATTCCCGGGTGATGGAGTTCATGCCGGCCTTGCTGACTGAAACAGAGGCCGACGCCCTGGCGGCGCGCTACGCCGCCGCCATCGCCGAGTGCGGATGGGGGCTGTGGGCGCTGGAGGTGCCGGGGGTGGCCGAGTTCGGGGGCTTCGTCGGCCTCAATCGTCCGGTGGTGGAGCTGCCGTTTGGCCCGTGCGTCGAGGTGGCCTGGCGGTTGGACCCCGCGCTGTGGGGCAGGGGGTATGCCACTGAGGCGGCGCGGGCGGCGCTGGATTACGGCTTCGCCATCTTGAAGCTAAACGAAATCGTATCCTTCACCGCCCTGCCCAATCTGCGTTCCCAGGCGGTGATGCGGCGGCTGGGGATGCTCCCCGCGGGCGAATTCGATCACCCGACTTTGCCCGACAGTCACTGGTTGCGCCGCCACGTGCTGTACCGTAAAACCGCGCCATGACCACCATCCTGATCGACGGCGACGCCTGTCCGGTGAAGGACGAGGCGATCCGGGTCGCCGAGCGCCACCAGCTTGCCGTCCTCATCGTCGCCAACCGCTGGCACCGCATTGACCATTATCTGGTGTCCCAGGTGGTGGCGACCCTGGGCGCCGACGCCGCCGACGACATCATCGCTGAACGGGCTCAGCCCGGCGACGTGGTGGTGACCGCCGACATCCCGCTGGCCCAGCGCTGCCTGGAAAAGGGCGCCAAGCCCATCGACCCGCGCGGCCGTCCGTTCGAGGAAGCCAATATCGGCATGCAGATGGCCATGCGCGATCTGATGAAAGGCTTGCGCGAGACCGGTGAAATTACCGGCGGTCCCTCCGGCTTTACCAAGCAGGACCGCTCGCGCTTCCTCGATGGCCTGGAGAAGGCTGTCCAGGCGGCAAAAAGGGGGCGCTAGGCCCCCTCTCGCGCCTTATTCGGCGGCCATGGCCGGCCGCGCCAGCTTGGCACCCGGCCAGTAACGGCCCGAGGCGAAGCGGTACTGGCGGGCGTAGGGGATGTCCGCACCCAGCTTTTCCGCCGCGTGCCACACCCAGCGGGGATTGTCGAGGAAGCCGCGGCCGATGGCGATCATGGCGGCCTTGCCCTCGGCCACCACGCTTTCCGCCAGCTCCGGCGTGGCGATCAGGCCGACGGCGCGGATGGGCAGGCCGCAGGCCTTGCCGACGGCCTCGGCCAGATGGACCTGGTAGCCGGGTCCCACCGGAATGGGCGCCTTGGCGACAACGCCGCCCGACGACACGCAGACATAGTCGATGCCCGCCGCGGCGAAGGCCTTGGCGTAGGTTTGGCTTTCCTCCACGGTCAGGCCGCCCTCCAGCCAGTCGGTGGCGCTGATGCGGATGCCCAGCGGCTTGTCCTTGGGCCAGGCGGCGCGCATGGCGGCGATCACTTCCAGCGGGAAGCGCATGCGGTTCTCCAGGCTGCCGCCGTAGCGATCGGTGCGCTTGTTGGCCAGGGGCGACAGGAACTGGTGCAGCAGATAGCCGTGGGCGGAATGCACCTCGATGGCGTCGAAGCCGGCGCGCAGGGCGCGGGCGGCGGCGTTGGCGAAGGCATGGCGCAACCGCTCCATCTCGGTCTCGTCCAGGGCCTGAGGCGCCGGCCAGTTCTCATCGAACGGCACGGCCGAGGGGGCCACGTTGGTCCAGGCTCCGGAGGGGCCGCCGCCGTCCCACGGCGCTGCCGCCGCGCCCTTGCGGCCGGCATGGCCCAGCTGGATGGCGATGCGCGATTCGCCGAAGCCCTTGAGCTTGGCCACCAGCGAGGTCAGCGCCGCTTCGGTGGCGTCGTCGTACAGGCCCAGGCAATAGGGGCTGATGCGGCCTTCGGGCGACACGCCGGTGGCCTCCAGCACGATCATGCCGGGGCCCGAGGCGGCAAGGGCGCCGTAATGCTGCACATGCCAGTCGCCGGCTTTGCCGTCCGTGGCGCTGTACTGGCACATGGGGGCGACCACCACGCGATTGGGCAGGGTCAGGCCGGCCAGGGTGATGGGAGAGAACAGCTTGGACATGGATGGCTCCTCGCAGCGTTGGACGCTGGCATGCAAATTCACACTTTCCAAACCGCCTGGGTAGTGGGCTGAATGGCAAATCAGCTTTTCTAAAATGGAAATAATGCATGGACCGGATGCGCGAGATGGAGGTGTTCGCCCAGGTGGCCGCCAGCGGCAGCCTGTCGGCGGCGGCCCGTGTCCTGGGCATGTCGGTGGGGGCGGTGAGCAAGCACCTGGCGGCGCTGGAGAAGCGGCTGGGGACCCGGCTGCTGCTGCGGACAACGCGCACGTTGGCGCTGACCAATGAGGGGGAGACGTTCCTGCCCCGGGTGCGCTCGCTGCTGGCCGATTTGGCCGAGGCCGAGGCGCTGGTTGCCGCTGACGAGGGACCGTTGTCGGGCTTCCTGCGCGTGACCGCCTCGGCCTCGTTCGGCCGCACCCACGTGGCGCCGCTGGTGGGCGAGTTCATGCGCCGCCATCCGCAACTGCGCCTGCACCTGCTGCTCACCGACACCATCCTGGATTTGGTGGAGGAGAACGTGGACGTGGCGCTGCGCTTCGGCGTGCTGCCGGATTCGGGTTTGGTGGCGCGGCGGTTGGCGGCCAACTGGCGGGTGGTGTGCGCCGCGCCCGGCTATCTAGAGCGGGCCGGACTGCCCGGTGTTCCCGCCGATCTCGCCCGCCACGAATGCCTGGTGATCGGCGACGGCAACGAACGGGTCTGGTCGTTCGTCGGCCGCGACGGCGATGTCGCCGTGCGGGTGGGCGGGCGCCTGGCCAGCAACAACGGCGAGGTGGTCCATGCCTGGGCGCTGGACGGTTTGGGCCTGGCGCTGAAATCGGTGTGGGACGTGGAGGAGGATCTGGCCGCCGGCCGGCTGGTGGCGGTGCTGGAGGATTGGCGCTCCCCCGACACCGCGCTGCACGCGGTCAGCCCGGCGGCTCGTGCCCGCTCCCCCCGGGTGCGGCGGCTGGTGGAGTTCATCGCCGCCCAACTGGCCGCCCGCGGGTGAGGTTAGACCAGAGGGTTCTCCCGTACGAAAGGCGCGTCACCCTAATCCCATCGTATACAGTTCTTCGCGGGGCTTGAAACAATTGAAGTAAAAGGCGCCAAGTTATCGTGGGGTATTTTTCTGATGGCGTCCGGTTGCTTGAGAAGGGCCGCAAAGGCCCCTGATCCGCTTGGGGGCGGATAGCCGGACGGGAGGGAGGTGCCTATGACCGCCGAAAGCTTCGCGTTGGTCGTCGCCGTGTCGTTCCTGGGCTTCGCCGTCGTGGCGGGACGGGAGCGCTGGCTGTTGGCGGCCGTCCTTGGCTATACCGCCGTGCTGTCCTGGATTATTCAGGTGAATATGGATTTGGTCATGCCTGCTCTGGCCATGGCCATAGCCCTTGGAGCCCTTGGGCTGGGGGTGATCCTGCATCGCGAGATGCTGACACAGGATGACGCTGTTCGTCCCGACAGGCGCAAGGTAAAGCCAACTAATTCTGTGCATATGCAAAATATAGGGCAATCGCCGTATTGAAGGTTGCTGCCAGGCGGGCCTACCCTGTCCGCCTGGCTCCATTAACCTTCGGTATCGATCGCCATGGCTTCCCATGCGTCCCCTGTCCGCGTGCCTCCGGACTGCATGTCCACGCGCATTGCGCGGGCGGGCCACCATGTGGATTGCGGCGAATGGGCCAGCGGGCTCGCCATCCTCTCCGGCCTGCGCGATTGCGGCCGCCATGGCGGCTGCACGCAGGGGCCTTCCTGTGCGGCCGTCGCCGAACTGCTGATGGGGGATTTGCGCGGCCTGTTGAGTGAGCAAAACGGCACGGCGCTGCCCCGTTCTTGACACGCGACCGCCATCATTGGCGGGGCTATTTCTTTGGGCATCCGAACTTGCCGAAAGGATTTAGCCGATGTTCTCCAACACCAAGATCCTGAAAGCCTTCGCCCTTGATCTGTGCGCCGCGGCCATCGGCGTGTCCATCATCGCCGTGCCCATGCTGTTCATCGGCGTCATGGCCTAGGGGCAAACACCCCTAGGGTTCGCGGAGGCCCTCGCCCTCGGGCGCCTTATGGGTGCGGGCCTCGCCCTCAAGATGCATCTCCAGCCACATGCCGTTCAGGATGGCGGCCAGCGCCGCCAGGGTCACTCCCAGAACCCAGGCGAAATACCACATGGACGGACTCCCTAGTATAGATGGTGGCTCTCGCTTTCGATGTGCTCGGCGGTAACCTTGCCGCGTAGTACCCGATAGACGAAGGCGGTGTAGCTGGCGACGATGGGCAGAACCACCACCGTCGCTACCAGCATGATGAACAGGGTCAGCGGGCTGGACGACGAGTCCCACACCGTCAGGCCATGATTGGGGTTCAGCGAGCTGGGCAGCAGGAAGGGAAACAGCGCCAGCCCGGCGGTGGCCACCACCCCCGCCACTGCGGCGGCGCTGGCGAGGAAGGCCCAACCCGGCCGACGCAGAGCGGTAAGGGCGGCGGCGGCCAGCGGTGCTAGCAGGCCCAAGGCCGGTGCCGTCAGCATCCAGGGGGCCGCCAGGTAATTGGCCAGCCAGCCGCCGCGATCCACCGTCACCGATTTCAGCAGCGGGTTTGATGGTCCGTGCGGGATGTGCGAAACGATCAGGTGGCCGCCTAACCGGGTCGCCACCACCACGCCGGCGCCGGCGAACAGCACCACCAGCACGATGGCCGCCACCCAGATCACCCGGCGGGCGCGCGCCTCGATGGCGCCCTCGGTCTTCAAGGCGATGAAGGCGGCGCCGTGCATGGCGATCATGGCAAGGCTGACCAGCCCGCACAGCAGCGGGAACGGCGTCAGCAGATGGAAAAGGAAGCCGGGGGCGAACTCGGTGCGCAGTTCAGGGGTGAACTGGAATGGCACGCCCACCAGCAGGTTGCCCATGGCCACCCCGAACACCAGGCTGGGGACCAGCCCGCCCAGCACCAGGGCCACGTCCCACATGGCGCGCCAGGTGGCGTTCTCCACCTTGTTGCGGAAATCGAATCCCACCGGGCGCAGGATCAGTGCGGCCAGCACCAGCAGCAGGGGAATGTAGAAGGCCGAGAAGGCGGTGGCATAGAGCGCCGGCCAGGCGGCGAAGGCGGCGCCGCCGCCCAGGATCAGCCACACCTGGTTGCCGTCCCACACCGGGCCGATGGAGTTGATCACCACCCGCCGCTCGGTGTCGCCGCGCGCCACCACCGGCAACAGGATGGCGGCGCCCAGATCGAAGCCGTCCATCACCGCGAAGCCGATTAGCACCAGACCCAGCAGCACCCACCAGGCCAGGCGCAGGGTGTCGTAGTCCAGTGGCACGCTCATGGCCTCACTCCTCGGTCACCAGCGCCTCGGCGCTGGCCCGGCGGGCCGACGCGGCGGGCGGTTCCGGCATAGCGGCCGGCCCCTTGCGGGCGTACTTGACCAGCAGATACAGGTCGATGACCAGCAGGCCGGAATAGAACACCACGAAGGCGGCGATGGAGGTCCATACCTGATCCGTGCTGATGGACGAGGCCGACAGGACGGTGGGCAGCACGCCGTCGACGGTCCAAGGCTGGCGGCCGTATTCGGCGACGAACCACCCCATCTCGTTGGCCACCCACGGCAGCGGCAGGCTGAGCAGCGCCAGCCACAGCAGCCAGCGCCGCTGGAAATTGCGCACGGTGGTAGTCCACAGGCAAAGGCCGAACAGCAGGATGAACCAGAAGCCGCAGGCCACCATGACGCGGAAGCACCAGAACAGCGGGGCCACACCCGGCACGGTGTCGCGCGCCGCCGCCCGGATCTGCTCGGCGCTGGCGCTGCGCGGATCGTCCACGTAGCGGCGCAGCAGCAAGCCGAAGCCGATATCGCCCACGTGGCGCTCCAATTGGAGCCGGGCGGCGGCATCGTCGCGGTTGGCCCGCAGCCGCTCCAGTGCGTCCACGGCGACTATCCCCGAGCGCACGCGGGCC
>Ga0306923_10007895_pt1 | contig 10641 bp, 9 predicted proteins | sample sta12Can44000108_FD_203841 | JGI IMG/M metagenome (GOLD analysis project Ga0306923, IMG submission 203841) | Lab enrichment of tropical soil microbial communities from Luquillo Experimental Forest, Puerto Rico - statanox.12C.anox.44.000.108 (v2)... | ecosystem: Environmental > Terrestrial > Soil...
CCAACTCTACATAGCGGGCACGAGCTGAGGCGACTGTCAAACCAGGCGACGGGGTGGGAGTGCAGTCAATGCCAAGCCGCAGCGGGACACGAAAGAACACTTCGCGCGACATGGGCAAACTAGGATAGGGATGATGACTGAATCCAGTGGCACTGTATGGGAGCGACGAGTCGCACCGTTTTGCAACAGGTTCTTTTGGGTTCTTTGTGCCGTCCTTGTAGTGATTGCGTGCGGACGCATTATATCTACATACACCGCACTCAGCTTGACAGTTGATGAACCCAATCATTTCGCGGCTGGGTTGGAATGGGTCGCAAAACACGTCTACAGGTATGAACCGCAGCATGCGCCCCTATCACGAGCGATGCAGGCCATGGGACCATACATTGCAGGGGCACGTCCTTTCGGTCTGCCGGTGATGCGAGACGACACCTTGGCCGTTCTGGCGCACTCCGGCAACGTCGACCGGATGATCTTCCTCATGCGGTTGGGGAACCTGCCATTCTTCCTCCTTGGCTGCGCGACGGTTTGTCTCTGGACCAGGCACGTATTCGGCAAACCAACAGCAGTGCTGGCCACCGGACTCTTTACGCTGCTGCCCACAATTCTAGCCGATGCTTCGTTGGCAACCACTGACATGGCCGCGGCGGCAACGGTGGGCGCGGCCTTCTTTGCCTCCATCTACTGGGTGGAGGACCCCAACTGGAGGCGCGCTCTCCTGATGGGGGTGTGCGTTGCAATAGCAGTCCTGTCGAAATTCACCGTATTCGGTTACCTCCCGCTGGCTCTTTTTTTTGCTCTTGTGTTTTATCTTGCGATGCGCCGGCCAGAGTTGCGCCAAGTGCGGAGACTGGGCGGCGCTCGCGTTCGGACTCTGCTTCTAGCGACCGGCGTCGTACTGCTGGTTGTGTGGGCCGGATACTGGTTCACGACAGGCTGGGTGCATAGCCGGCTTCTGCCGGGTGGGATGTCACTCTGGGTGCCGGCACCCGCTCTGCTCGAAGGTGTAAGGGCGGTTGTAGATCTGAACGAAAGAGGACATCCAGGGTTTCTGTTGGGCGAACTGAGAACTACTGGCTGGTGGTACTACCTGCCCATTGCGCTGGCCGTGAAGACCCCGATACCTTTCTTGCTGCTGGTGGCGCTGGGGACCGCAGTTTGTTTTCAATGGAGAAGCCAACCGCTGGTGCTCATGCCTATCGCCTTGTGGTTGGGGGTATTGCTCCCGGCGATGAAAAGCCACCTCGCGGTCGGGGTGCGTTACGTTGACGCGGTCTATCTCGCGTGGTCGGTGATCGCAGCACTGGGACTCCGCTGGATACTGGAGAAACCCAAGAGCGCATTGGTTGCGGTGGCGACGGCTGGAGCGCTGGTGATTTGGATGGTCGCATCCGTGGCTGCGGTTCATCCCGACTACCTGACTTACTTCAATGCCTTGGCCGGTAATCATCCTGAGAATGTTCTGGTGGATTCAAACTATGACTGGGGACAAGACTTACGCTTGCTGGCTAAGCGTTTGAACGAACTGGGCGTAAAGGAAGTGACGGTTTACACGCTGGACGGCGTGAAGCGTCCGGAATATCTCGAGCAGTGGTACCACCTGCCGCCAGTGAATAAGACCGTCGATCCACTGGTGCCGACTCCGGGTTGGACGGTGATCGGCGTAACCTTCGACAAGTCGATCTTGCCATGGGACCGCAAGCTAAAAGGTGACATGTCGATACCGTGGTGGGACAAGATGGAGCCCAGGGAACGTCTGGGAGGGTTGCGACTCTACTACGTGCCAGGATCCGCCGGAGGGGGTGACCCTGGTATTTCCACGAAGGGGAACCGATGAAGGCGAGTTGCAGTTTAGCCTGCAAGCGCCGGCGGACACCCCGGATTGAAATGGTAGACTAGCTCGATTTAGAAGCGAACCTATAGATCAGCAATGCCTATGCGACGCGAGACCTTTCATCTCCTGCAGCCGCGGCCGTACCCGGCGCTACTGTCGCTGGTGATCCCCATGTACAACGAGGAGGCCGTGGTTCCGCACTTACGAACGGCGATCGAGAACTTCATGGGTGAGGTCGAGGGCGCGGTCGAGGTGATACTGGTCAACGATGGCAGCGTGGATGCGACATTGGCTCTGATTGCGAGTTGGGCGGCTGAGGATTCCCGAGTTAAGGTGATTCACTTGTCGCGAAACTTCGGACACCAGATTGCCTGCACGGCTGGCCTCGATTATGCGTCGGGTGACGCGGTAGTTCTATTGGACGCTGACCTGCAGCATCCGCTGCCCGTCATCCACGAGATGATCGGCCATTACCGCGGAGGATACGATGTCGTCTATGCCGCCGGTCTGGTTCGAAAGGGAGAGAGTTGGTCTAAACGCGCCACGGCGTGGCTGTTTTACCGCCTCATGCGGACGTTGGTATACAGCAGGCTTCCAGCCGACGCGGGAGATTTCCGATTGATTTCGCGCAATTGCCTTGACGGACTCCGGAAGATGCGCGAGACACACCGATTCCTCCGCGGCATGGTGACATGGGTTGGATATGCGCAAATAGCTGTTCCGTACGAGCGATCACCGCGAGTGGCAGGCAAGTCGAAGTATCCGCTCCACAAGATGCTGATGTTTGCCTGGACCGCAGCAACGTCATTTTCTATTTTGCCGCTGCGCATCATTATGACAATCGGTGCTGTTGTGACCTTATTCGGGATTGAAGAGGCGGTTCGGGCGGTTCTCGCGAAAGTCTTCGATTGGTACACAGTCCCTGGATGGACGTCACTTATGGTCGTGGTCAGCGTAATTGGAGGGACCATTCTACTCAGCATTGGGATACTAGGGGAGTACATAGGCAAGCTATACGAGCAATCCAAAGAGCGTCCTCTCTATCTGGTCGCTCGAACCGCGAACATCGACATGACCCTACCCGCGGAGACACTCCATCCGCTGAATCACGGAGAGAACCGATGAGTCAGGCTGAATTCGATGAATATGCCGAATCGTACGACGAACTGCTGAAAGACCCGCTACGAGACGGGTTCGGAGGTGGCGGATCGGATTTCTTTCACTGTCGCAGACGTGACCTGATTCGCGGTTACTTTCGCAGTCAGCGGATCGACACGACGAAGATGGATTTCCTCGATCTGGGATGTGGCAAGGGTGAGTTGCTCGAGTTGCTTCGCGAAGACTTCCATCGAAGTGCTGGCTGCGATCCATCGACTAAGATGCTAGGCTCTGCGACGAGTGCGGAAACGCGTCCACAGACCGACCCTGAGAAGATCCCTTTCGACGACGCGGAGTTCGACGTGATGACTGCGGCCGGGGTTTTTCATCACGTTCCGCCCGGCGAAAGACTTCCCCTAGCTCAGGAAGTGTTTCGGGTACTTAAGCCAGGGGGCTTCTTCATCGTCATGGAACACAACCCGTACAATCCGGTGACCCGGGCGATCGTCAGCCACACGCCGGTTGACGCGAACGCGATTCTGTTGCGGCGGCGGGAAGCCGGCAAGTTGCTCGAGGCGGCCGGAATGACCATCTCCAGCGCGCGATACTTTCTCTTCTTCCCGGGAGCTGCGTATCGCCTGCTTGGCGACAAGGTCGAGGCGTGGCTGGGCGGCATACCTTTCGGCGGACAGTTTGTGGTCGTAGGAAGAAAGGCGAGCTGAGAGAGGAACCGCACTCTCGGATTTTCCGAAGCGCGTACACATTATAGGTCGACACCATGCGGAAAAGGCTCAGCGCGAGCAGAAGCATGAACCCCAACACGTACGGCCACGATTTGGAGGGGCGCTCGGCTGCAGTAGTTGAGCGAGGAGCCGGCCGAAATGCGGCCGGCACCGGATTCCCCGGCTCGATCTCAGGCATTCAGCTAGCTTACACTGCGAACCGTCAGCACAGGGCAGCGGGCCTTTCGTACAACCGAGTGGACGATGGTCCACGGGATGTGGCTCGTACCTGCTCCGCCGCCGTGCGCTCCCATAACGATCAGGTCAACCTTACGGTCGTGGGAGAGGCGCAGGATCTCGTCGGCCGGCGCACCCGAGCAGACGCACACCTGCGGTCTGCACCAGAGGTTGGCATCATCGGGCACAGTGTTCCACAGCCGATGACGATAGTCGGCCAGCAGCTCTTTTGTGTACTGCATCGGCAGAGGCTCGAGTTGTTCCAGTACATGCAGCAGTGTGAGTTCGGCGTTATTTTCTTCGGCCATGGAGAGCGCGTAGGGCAAGGCCGACATCGACGCATCGGAGAAATCGGTTGCAAACAAGACGTGGGAGAGCCGTTGGTGGTCAACAATAGACTGCACCACATCGGGCCCGACCGTGAGCACGGCGCAAGGAGCATTCCTGAGCACCTCTTCGGCAACGGAGCCGAGTAACAACGTGCCAACCGCGCCTCGGCCGTGCGTGCCGAGCACGATGAGATCGACTCCGCAATCGCCGACCAGCCCCGCCATCTCCGCCCACGGGCCGCCCTGCTTCAGCACGGTTTTGTGAGGGAACATCCGCAGCGGCTCGAACTCCTCCATCTTCTGCAGGCTTTCCCGCGCGTGCTGCACTTGCCAGTCGGCCTCCAATGGCACAGGTTCCATGGGAATCGGGACCGACGTTTCAGGCGGTGCGACGTGCAGGACGGTCAGTTTGGAGTCGTATCGCTTGGCCATGGCGAGGGCGTGCAGCATAGCGCGTTGCGAGACCTCTGAGAAATCGGTGGCAAACAGGATATGTTGGAAGGCAACTCGTGTGATAGAAGCCGGTGCCATGGGACACCTCCACAGGCGATCGAGCGTACCTGAGTGCTATGTACTGCGAATCCGTCCCGCAGGCAGTGATTGCAATCACCAGCCGATGTGAGTCGCGGTCATTACCCAGGGCTGGCACGAGACCGGGCGCCGCAAGTCAGTGAACGGGATTCGGTTGAAACCATCCTGTGTGTGTTCTACTGTCACGGGAACTCGCGACAACTTGACCTACGAATCCTCACCGCCGACGCTGTGGACGAGCCGCCGCTGGCGCATCGCCGTGCTGCTGGGCATCGGAGTGATTGTCAATTTTTTCGACCGGGTCAACCTCTCGGTCGCCGTCACTCCGCTGAAGACCGCTTACGGCCTGAGCACCGTCGACGTCGGATACCTTCTGGGCGCTTACAGCTTCACGTACATCGTGCTGCAACTCCCGTCGGGGCCGCTGCTGGACCGCGTAGGGGTGAGGCCGGTCATCCGCGCCAGTACCCTGATGTGGAGCCTGGCCTCATTTGCTACCGCAGCGGCGCAAGGCTTCGCCGGAATGTTCTCCGCGCGCCTGCTGCTGGGAGTCGCCGAAGCTCCGACATTTCCCGGCAACGCGAAGGCCGTTGGGATGTGGTTTCCCCGGAGCGAGCGTGGACTGGCGACGGCGATCTTCGACGCAAGCGCCAAGTTCGCGTCGGCAATCGGCGTCCCTGTAGTTGCCGTCGTCGTGCACTACTGGGGATGGCGGGCAAGCTTTATCTTTACCGGGCTTCTGAGCCTGGCTTACTTCGCGTTGTTCTGGCGCGTTTACCGCGATCCCGCAGATGATCCGCGACTATCTTTGGCGGAGCACGAACACATTGCCGCCGGTGGACACGAGGTGTCGGCAACGCAAGCACCACAGGCGGCGTCACTGTGGTACCTGCTGCGGCGAAAGAAGGTGTGGGGCCTCGCGCTCGGCATGGCGGCCTACAACTACAATTTCTATCTATTCCTTACGTGGTTGCCCGGGTATCTGAACACATCCCTGCACCTCGACATGCTCCGTTCGGGCCTGTTTACGGCGATTCCGTGGCTAGCGGCAACGGTCAGCGACCTGATCTTCGGTGGATGGATGGTGGACTTCCTGATCCGGCGTGGGCACAATGCCACGCGCGTGCGGCAGGCAGTCCTGGTGATTGGCCTTGGCCTGGGACTCGCTGTGGCCGGCGCAGCGCGCAGCAACGAACCTCGCGCTGCGATTGTGTGGATAACGATTGCTCTATGCGGATTGGCGGCGGCCGCGCCAGTCGGGTGGTCAATTCCTGGGCTGATCGCTCCGCCGGGCAGTACCGCACGTGTGGGCGGAATCATGAACTTCGTGGCGAACCTGCCGGGTGTGCTGGCGCCCGTGATCACGGGTTACCTGGTCGGCAATTCGCAGTCGTTCACGAGACCGTTCTTGCTGGCGGCTGCGATTCTCGTTGGCGGCATCCTTTCATTCCTGTTGTTGCTGGGTGAAATTGAAACAATTCCCGCCCCGGGCGTCGAATCTCCGCGATGAGCGTGTCACCCTGCTGTGCGCTTTGAGAAAATAAACGCGACGGAAGATTCAATGGCTGAAGACAACGAACAGACATCTCCCCAACACTCAGGACACTCCGTAGCGCCGCAGGAAGACAAGAAGTCGGGCCTCGCCTACTGGGCAGCTCGCGTACTGCACGAGGCCGACAAGGCCAGCCAAGACTTCGCCGCTGATCCCGTACACGACCTGCGCGTCGCAATCCGCCGCTGCCGCTCGATGGCCGACGGTTTCCTGTCGGTTGACCCCGATCCCGCCTGGCGCCAGATGAAAAAGTTGGGCAAGGGGCTTTTCGCCAGCCTCGGCGAGTTGCGCGATACCCAGGTCATGATGGAGTGGATCGAGAGGCTCTCCGAGGAGGACGACCCGCTGCGGCAGCTCCTGTTGGCATCGCTGCGCCAAAAAGAGGAAGGACTAAAGCTGGTGGCGAAAGAGGCAGTCGGCAACTTCGATCGCGGGCGATGGATGGAGCTCAATACCAGGCTGGCCGAACGGGCGACGCGGTTGCCGCTGGAGGGGCCGGTCTTCCAGTACCTTGCCCTGGAACGTCTGCACGACGCGTTTGAGCTGCATCGCACGGCGATGCGCAACCGAAGTGCCGTCGCTTACCACCAGTTGCGCATCGGGATCAAACGCTTCCGGTACACCGTCGAGAATTTCCTGCCGGAACGGCACAAAAAATGGTCGCGCGATCTTCGCGACTTGCAGGACGCGCTGGGCGAAGTTCACGATTTCGACGTGCTGTGGTCGCTGGTGAAGTCGCATCCGGAGCTAGGCACGCAGGAGCGAACGCTGTGGCAGAAGACCCTCGCGACCGAACGCCGCCAAAGAATCGACGCCTACCGCAAGAAGATGCTCGGGAAGGATTCGCTATGGCAGCTTTGGCGCGCTGAGTTGCCCTCGGGCGACGACCTGGCTAATGCCGCTCTCGGGAAGATGCGCACATGGGCGGCGTTTCACGATCCCGACGACCGCCACTCCGAGTTGGTCACACGGCTGGCACTGGAAATTTTCGACGGGCTGGCGCGTGAAGAGCTACTGCCGCAGTCGGAACCGGCAAGGCGAATTCTGGAAGCTGCGGCAGTCATGCACGACGTCGGTGGCGACAAGGACAAGGGCCATCGCAAACGCCGTTACCGCATGATTCGCAGCATTAAGCCACCTGTGGGTTGGAACGAGGGGTACCTGCAGTCGGTGGCTATCGTGGCCCATTACCATCGAGGCGCGCTGCCGCCGTCGAACCACCCAATCTTTGCTGGACTGCCGGCACAGCGCCGCGCCGAACTGCTGCCGCTGGCCGGCGTGCTGAGACTGGCAAACGCCCTGGACGATCTGCACGATGAGCGAATTCAATCGCTGGTGGTGGAGCGGCGTAAGGAAACCGTCGTCATATTCACCGCTGGGCTGACGACTGCCGTGAATTCCTTCGGAGAGCAACTGGCGCGCGCCCGCTATCTGTTAGAGAGCGCGATTCGAATGCCAATTGTGTTCAAGCCAATGCCGCGCCGGAAGGCGCAAAGGAATGATGCCGCAAACTAAAATGCCACGCTCGTCGCGTGGCACGCGGTTCAGGCGGCGCTGGTTTCGTCTTTGTAGGGGTCGCCCACAAAGACGAAGGGGAATTTCTTCAAAGCTTCAACGTCTTTTGCCTCGGCCAGCTTCTCGACTTCATCCATCAGTCGGCTGACTTCATCGGCAGGCATGCCCTTGGTGGCAGCCCAGAACTTGTTGGGGAAAAACCAAATCCGATTACGGCTGTCCTGTTCAGCAAAACTGTCAGCTTGCATTTGCTCCTCCCACACTGTCAGATACCTGTATTTGGCCTAGACGCGTGGTTGTTAAGGTTGATGATTCGGTTTCAACGGCGCTGCAGCTATTATCGCGCACGGGTCCGCAGGAAGTAAACGGCTAATCTCGCGGACGAACCGACCGTCCGTCGTGTCACTATGAAGCGCCGTAAGCCAAGCAAAATAATCGAGTTCCATTTGCCTGAAAAATCCCGAGCCACAAAGTAGTCCTACAGCAGAAACCGACAACTGTGGAAATCACCACGTAGGTGTGCCCCCAGTTTTATGACCGGCAGATAAGTTGCACGGTTGGGCGGCCTAGGAATTGGTGGAAGCATTGGTCGTGTACGCACACGAACTGCACTTGGCATCAATCTAGTCCACATCTGTGCGAGTCTGACAGTGTGGGATACCAGGACAATGCGGCGGAACGCTGAGAGACAGCGAGGGTTGATCGGGAGAGCAACGAGTTACCCAAGCGACGAAGCTGTCTGATCCAGGTTGTTCATCGGTGGAATCAGGTACAGCAGACGCGATCCGTGCCTATATCTCACAATGTGGTATATCGAGATTCTCGCCATGTTCTGGCATTCGATTCGCGCGAGTGGAAGTCTCGCCACGTAAGAGCGTGCAACGCGTGCGTTGCTCTCGAATGCTCTTGGTGCCGGCCGGCCGACTTGGAAGTAGCGGGGTTGCCTGACTCGGATCAGCGCGACGACTACGGCTCAAACTCGGCTGGCCGCCCCGTGAGCCGCTCGATGCGCTTGGCAATCGGCGGGTGCGTCGAAAACAGGCTAGAAAAATCGACTCCCAGCAGAGGGGCAACGATGAACAGGTGCGCGGTCGAGGGGGTGCCTTGCATCGGAACGCGCTTCGAGTAGGCATCGAGCTTGCGAAGGGCGCTGGCCAGTGCATAGGGATTTCCTGTGTAGCTAGCGCCGCTGGCATCGGCCTCGTATTCGCGTGAGCGCGATACCGCCAGCTGAATGAGCGTAGCGGCGATGGGCGCAAGAATCAGCATGAGCAGCGCTACGATTCCGCCGCCACGGTCGCGGTCATCGCGGCCGCCTCCGCCGCCGAACAGCGATGCCCAGTAACCCATGCGGGCGATCATGGTAATCGCGCCGGCCAGGGTGGCTGCGACGGAACTGATCAGGATGTCGCGGTTCCGTACGTGCCCGAGTTCGTGCGCGAGCACGCCTTCCATTTCCTCGTCGGTCAGCAGGTTCAGGATACCTTCGGTCACAGCCACCGATGCGTGCTGCGGGTTTCTTCCGGTGGCAAATGCATTGGGGGAGTCAGTGGGGATGACATACATCTTCGGCATCGGAATGCCGATCTTCTGCGTAAGGCGCTCGACAATCTCGTAGGCGCGAGGCAATTGCTCGCGAGTTACCGGCTGAGCGCGATAAGCCGCCAGTGCGATCTTGTCGCTGAAGAAGTAAGAGGCGAAGTTCATGATGACGGCGAAGATCAGCGCCAGCACCATGCCGCGCTCGCCGCCGAACATCTGGCCAACGAACAGTAAAAACAGCGTCATTGCCGTCAGCAACACCGCAGTCTTAAAGGTATTTCCCATGGGTCCCTTCCCGCTTATGTAGATGAGGCGGGACGCTTGCGGTTGCTGACTTCGATGTCAGATACCGAGGTGCTCGTCTTCATCCTCATCCGGTTCGAGGCCGTGGGCTCCATTCTCGAAGCTGGTCATGGCAGTGATGGCGGTCTTGGCGATTGCCTGCCCGGCGAAGAACCGCGCCTCGGGCGCATTTTCGATGTTCGCCAGCCGAGGAATGGCAGCGGTCATCGCGACCAGACCGGTGTCGATTTGCCCGTGCATCGAGTAAGAAATCGGCTTGCGACCGCGGCCCGAGTAATCGGTCAGCAAGCTGACGGCTGCGGTCGTGCCGCCGCAAAGAATTGAGCCGACCGCGGCGCGGCGGTTGCGCTTCCAGAAGATCGCTCCCGCGAGCAGGAACGAGCCCGCTACTGCGTAATCGATCGCCGAATGCACACGCGGAGTGATCACCTTGGGCAGGCACTTCGCCGCCATCGCTACCCCTTTTTGCACCAGTGCCATAGCATCCTGACCTGCGGCAGCGAACTCGCACGCGTTCCGCCGCGTGCCGTTCCGCCGCTGCAAACACAACTGTGATTCTACGACGACCGCGAAGTATCCAGAAAGGACTCCCGGACGGCAGCGTCCGGGACTAGGTTTGGTCCGCGAAGTTTAGGTTCGCTCAACTGTTAGTGCGCGCCACCGCGCGCTTGATGGTCTCGTCCAGCGCGGCCTTGGCCTTCACGTATTCCTCTTGGCTGATTTTGCCTTGCTGGCGGTCGAGTTCAAGGTGGAACAACTCGTCCTTCATAGCGTCGAGCAGCTTACTGTTGCGATCTGCCGGAGCATGCACAGCAGCACTTGCCGGGACGGCCGCCGGCACACCGGCCGCCGCAGTCTTCAGGCCAGCAGTGTTCGACTTGCCGATAACATAGAAGCCGCCCATAACGAGCACAAGGGCGAAGACACCGAGGATGACCGCCCGATACTCGTAGAGCGGGTCGTTGGAGTCGATGGGCG
>Ga0306923_10007902_pt1 | contig 10639 bp, 11 predicted proteins | sample sta12Can44000108_FD_203841 | JGI IMG/M metagenome (GOLD analysis project Ga0306923, IMG submission 203841) | Lab enrichment of tropical soil microbial communities from Luquillo Experimental Forest, Puerto Rico - statanox.12C.anox.44.000.108 (v2)... | ecosystem: Environmental > Terrestrial >...
TCTGCCTCGGATGTCGAGTCGCATCCGGGGCAGAGTTGCATATTGCCTGCCCAGTCCCCCTCACGGCTCGCTTCGCTCGCGACCCCGGATCAAGTCCGGGGCAGGCTCTCCCCCGGCGGGAAGGGGTAAAACGGAGCGTGCTGCCCGTGTTGAGAACCCTCTCTGCTTGTTCCAACGTCCACGGATGGACGCGGCAAGCCACTTCCGGCTTTCCCAATTTCAGCAAGTCTGTAATGCGCTTCACACAGCTTTCGCGCAAATCTCGGTAGCTTCGCAATCGGGACGTGCCACCGGCACTCTCGGTGGACGCAACCGATGGAGGCTCGCCATGCGCAGATACATCGCGCTTGCTCTCATGATCGCAATCACGACGCTTGCCACCGTCCTCTGGCCGCGCTCGAGCGTCGAGGTGACGAACGCCACGACGGTGCGACCGGACGCTGCGATATCGCCGCATGAGATCATGTTGAGGTCGAAGGACCTTCCCGTGGAGCACATGGAAAATCCAATGTGACTGGCGCCAATCGCGCTCGATCGGCTCATCCGGCTCACGTTCTGGAGGCTTCCGGCTTTAGCTTGTCCACCGGCGGTTTGGCCCTATAGTCCGCGACGTTTGATAGCGCGCAGGACAGGGTGACGCCCGTCACCCAAGCTGCCGCCGAGGAAAGCGCATGGCTGCCCGGCCGTAATCACGATGCCCGCAAGCAATCCCGAAACTCGCGAGGTGCGGAAGGTGGTGCTCGCCTATTCCGGCGGCCTCGACACCTCTATCATTCTCAAGTGGCTGCAGACGACCTATCGCTGCGAGGTGGTCACGTTTACTGCCGATCTCGGACAGGGTGAGGAGCTCGAGCCCGCGCGGAAGAAGGCCCTTCTCCTTGGCATCAACCCGGAGAACATCTTCGTCGAGGACCTGCGCGAGGAGTTCGTGCGCGACTACGTCTTCCCCATGTTCAGGGCCAACGCACTCTACGAAGGGCAGTATCTGCTCGGCACCTCCATCGCGCGCCCGCTAATTGCCAAGCGGCAGATCGATATTGCGGAGAAGGTCGGCGCCGATGCGGTTGCGCACGGGGCGACCGGCAAAGGCAACGACCAGGTCCGCTTCGAGCTCTCTTATTACGCGCTCAAGCCGGATGTGAAGGTGATCGCGCCGTGGCGGGAATGGGAGCTGCGCTCGCGGGAGGCGCTGATCGCGTTTGCCGAGCAGCACCAGATCCCGATTGCCCGGGACAAGCGCGGCGAGGCGCCGTTCTCGGTCGACGCGAATCTGCTGCACGCCTCCTCGGAGGGCAAGGTCCTCGAGGACCCGGCGCTCGAGGTCCCGCAATACGTCTATTCCCGCACGCTTGATCCCGAGAACGCGCCGGATGTGCCTGCATCTATCGCCATTGACTTCGAGGGCGGCGACGCGGTGGCGCTCGACGGCAAGCGGCTCTCCCCGGCAGCATTGCTCGCGCAGCTCAATGAGCTCGGGCGGGCGCACGGCATCGGGCGGCTCGATCTGGTGGAGAACCGGTTCGTCGGCATGAAATCGCGCGGCATGTACGAGACCCCGGGAGGCACCATCCTGATCGCGGCCCATCGGGGGATCGAATCGATTACGCTCGATCGCGGCGCCGCACATCTCAAGGACGAGCTGATGCCGAAATATGCCGAGCTGATCTACAACGGCTTCTGGTTTGCGCCGGAGCGGGAGATGCTGCAGGCGGCCATCGACCACTCGCAGCAGCTGGTGACCGGAACCGTCAGGCTCAAGCTCTACAAGGGCAGCGTCGCGGTCGTGGGGCGCTCATCACCCTGCTCGCTCTACGACCAGGAGCTCGTGACCTTCGAGGAGGGCAAGGTCGCCTACGACCAGCGCGATGCGGCGGGCTTCATCAAGCTCAATGCTCTGCGCCTGCGCACGCTCGCCCAGCGCCGCAGGAAGCTCAAGCTCTAGTGGACGCAACAGCTCGCTCTAACGAGCTACCGGCAAGCTTGCGCAGCGTGAGTAGGCGTGGCTGCTTATGGCGGGCGTCACATCGGCCGGCGGCTCGAGCTCGGCTTGCAAAAATGTCGCCGTGCCGCGGCGGACTCACGTCAGTCCAGTCAGGCGCAAGCTGAGCACCCGCAGCCGTTCCCGCGCGACCTCGTCATAAACCTGCGGGTTCGCCCTCGATGGCCGCAGCCCGTTATAGAACTGGCCGGAATGCTCATTGAGCTCTTCCGACACTGCCAGGCTGAGGATCGCTTCAGCACCTTCCTCGACCGTGCTGATCGGCTTGACGCCGCTCTGCCGCACCATGGTCGTCGCCATGTAGGTGGCCGGATGCAGACAGTTTGCGGTGACCACCGCAGGATCGAGCTCGCGTGCGAGGTCGAACGTGAACATGATTTGGGCAAGCTTGCTCTGGGCATACGCGCGCGAGCCGCTGTAGCCGCGAGTCAACATGACGTCATCGAAGTCGATCGGGTGTTGGCCGAGCGAAGAGACGTTCACGATGCGGGCTGGCTTGCCGAGGAACATCAGCGGCAGCAGCATCCTGGTGAGCAGAAAGCCGGCAAGGTAATTGACGGCGAAGCGCAATTCATAACCGTCATGGCTGGTCAGTCGCTTCCCCGTGGAACCGCCGGAGCCGATGCCGGCATTGTTGATGAGAATGTCGAGCCGTTCACATCTCTCGCGAACAGCGCCGGCGAGACGACGCACCTCGGCGAGCGAGGCAAAATCTGCCGGCAGAAAGCTGGCCGTGCCACCCGCCGCTCCGATCTCAGCGACCAATTGCTCGCCTCTGAACCGATCTCGTCCATGGATGAAGACACGCGCACCTTGATCGGCGCCGCGCCGCGCTACGAGCCGGCCAACGCCATCGGTAGAGCCCGTGACCAACAGAATTTTCGATTCAAGCGTCATTTGCGGTATCATGCGGACGGAAATGGAGCCGCTCTAATTTAAAGGCAAATGGAGTCGTTTGTGAGTCGTGCATTTGTCAAGGAGACCGATGAGAGCTTCGAGATATTGCCGGACAGGCCAGTGTCACCGCATCCGAATCTTGTAACGCCCCAAGGGCTCGCGCTGATCGAGGTATCTCTGGCGCGCTTGCGGGAACAACGCGCGCAGGCGCAGAAGGCGAACGATCGGGCGGTGCGGGCACGGATCGACCGTGATCTGCGGTACTGGAGCTCCCGGCAGTCCACGGCCCAGGTGGTGCATTCCGCAACGGATCTGGCCGGGGTCCATTTCGGTTGCACGGTAACCATCGCGCGTGACCCGAACCAGGGTACCCTTTCCTACGTTTCACCTCTGGCGCAGGCGCTGATGGGCAAGCAGGTCGGTGATGCCGTGCGGGCAGGAAGGACCGAAGCGGAGATCCTGGAGATCACGCCTGTTCGTTGAGCACTCGAAACCACTCGAGAGACACAGCGCCCGAACCCGCGTCATTACGTCATTGATCGGGGCGAAGCGCGGGCGCACGGCTTTGAGGCCAAAAGGTGTAAAAAATGAAGATCGCCGAGTTTTCCTGATGATTGATGACCAACTTTACTCATCTTCTGATGTCAACCGAGACCTCGACGCTCAGGCGTTGGCCCATCATCTCCTGATCGAGAGCATCATTGCCCACGGCCATGCGCCGCGCCGGGAAAAACTTGCTCGCGAGATGGGCCTCTCCCTTACAGAAGTTGAGGCCCTCTATCGCAGGATGGCGGAGAATCATGCGCTGGTCCTTCATCCGCACGAGCCGGAGCCTTGGATCATCCACCCGTTTTCGCTCTCACCGACGGCGACCTGGGTCGAGCATGACGGGTGTGGCTGGTGGGCGCCGTCCATGTGGTGCGCTTTCGGAATTCTTGCACTAGCTACTGACAACAAGGGCATCGTCCATACTCGGCTCCAGGGCGAGGCCGAGGCTCTCGATCTGCGCGTCGACGGCGACGATATTGCGCCAGCAGATCTCATCATCCACTTCTCGATCCAGCCGCGTCACGCATGGGACAATGTGCACCACACATGCGCGACCTGCCTGCCGTTCCGCAGCCAAGCACAAATCGACCAGTGGTCACACAAGCATGACCTTTCCAGAGGCGAGGGGATACCAGTCAGGACCTTGGCGAGATTTGCGCGGACTTGGTACGGGCGTCACCGCGATCGTCATTGGCAAAAATGGTCGGTCGAACAGGCGCAGGCTGTATTTGAACAGTTCGGCATGGTTGGGCCGTTCTGGGCAATCGGCGTGGGTGCTGATCGCTTTTGACGTTTTGAAGTACTATCTCGGGAGCATGAGCGATCTCGCCCGCCTGAGAATCTGGGACGATCCGGCCATCCGTGCCGCGCTGTCGTGGTACCTGGAGGTCGCGGACAATCGCCGTCCCGCCAAGTTCCGCATCGCGGCGACCGTCGCGACCGGCCTCGATCTTGCGGAGAGTAGCGAGGACGTTCTGTGGGCCGAGCTTGAGGCGCTCACGCCGGTCTTTCTCGATCGCTGGGCGGCGATCCGCGCGGGTGCGCCGTTGCCTCCGCGTCGCACGGGGCGAGCCTGCTCGAGCTTGTGCGCGAGCTTGCCTACCGCATGCTCGCCCACTGCAATTTCTGCCCATGGGATTGCCGGGTCGACCGGATCAAGGGCAGCAAGCTTGGCGCCTGCAAGCTTGCCGCCGGCTCGCGAGTGAGCTCATATTTCCATCACACCGGGGAGGAGCTGTTCTACCGCGGCACGCAAGGCTCCGGCACCATCTTCTTCACCTCCTGCAACATGCGCTGCGCCTTCTGCCAGAACGGCGATATCAGCACCGACAAGGATAACGGCGAGGAAACCGACCCGCGCACACTCGCCACCATGGCATGGATCCTGCGGCGCGAAGGATGTCACAACATCAACTGGGTCGGCGGCGAGGTGATCATTCACCTGCATGCCATCGTGGATGCCATCGCGCTGCTCGGTCGCGAGTTCGCGCCCACGCGCGAGGAGCTCAAGGGGGCGCGCCGGACCAAGGCCGACCGTTTCTTCGCATTCGACGAGCGAGTGGACGCGGCCACCTATGACGGCGTGTTCAACGCACCCATGCTGTGGAACAGCAATTTCTTTATCACGCTGGAGAGCATGAAGATCCTGCGCCTCATCACCGACGTCTGGCTGCCGGACTTCAAGTTTGGGCCGGGCCGTTGCGCGATGTCGCTGGCGAAGACGCCCTGGTATTGGGAGACCGTGACGCGCAACATCGCACTGCTCACGGACTGGGGCGAGAACTTCTCCATCCGTCACCTTGTCATGCCCAGCCACGTCGCCTGCTGCACCTACCCAGTGCTGGAGTGGATCGCTGAGCAGGTGCCATCGGCGCCGGTGAACGTGATGGCCCAGTTCCGTCCCGACAATTTCTGCGATCCAGCAACGGACAAATATCGCGACAGATACGCGGAGATCGCGCGCTCCCCCACGGGCACGGAGCTTGCCAATTGCTGGCGGCGTGCGCGCGAGCTAGGGCTCAATTTCGAAGCCACCACCTTCGAACGCCGCCAGCAATTCGGCATCACGGCGATGATGTAGGCCAGCGCTTCGATCATCGAAGCTCGGCGTTGCGAGCCTCGAGCGCCAGGCACGAGTCTGAACATGGCTGGGTTTTTTGCAGCGGCGCGACCTTAGCTACTGCCTCGTTCCTCTTGGTCCAACCGATGTTTTACTCGCAGAGTCAGCGGCTGACCGAGTGCGTCCGGAACGGTTCAGTCGTTTACTTGCTGCCGAGGACGGCGTAGCCCTGAATCTCGACTTTGGCCTCGGGTACGGCCAAGGCGGTCACGGTGATGAGGGCGCTGCCGGGGAAATTGTCGCCCAATATTTCTCGCCGGAGCTGGGTAAGGCGATCACCGTAGCGCACATCGGTAATGAATACGGTCATTTGCACCATGTCGCTGAGCTTGCCGCCCGCCTTTTCGAGCGTGGCATTAATGCCTTTGAAGATCTGCCGCACTTGCCCGTCGAGATCGCCGGCCAGAGACTTGCCGGAATCATCCACGACCGCGAGTTGCCCGGCCAGCCATACGATCTTGCCGCCCTCAGTGATCACCGCCTGCGAATAGCCGCGTTGCTGCGGACGTTCGCCTTTGATGAAGTCCTTGGCGTGCAATGGGCAAACAACGCTGAACAGCAGCGCGGCCCCTGTCAGGCCGGTGACAATGCGTGATGATGCTATGGAAACCATCTTCGTCTCCCTGATTTGAGCGAAGTCTACTCCGGTATCATACACTGCAGGACGTGTCCCGGCGCAGCGCAGCACGTAGTGCTGCGCTGCGGACCCGGGATCGCCCCAAACTCCGGCGTTGGGCGGTCCCGGATCAGCAGTGCACCGCGCTGTCATGTGACCCGGTACGATGCGCGTAGCAGGCGCGCTGCACTGCATCCGGGACACGAGTCAGGCAGCTGTAAAGCGGGTACTCGCCGAAGTTATTTGCCCGCCAGCGCCGCGGAAAGCTCGCTGTATGTGCCGGGGAAATACGACACATTCTGGTACGGCAGCCTGCTGAAGACTTCAGCGAGTTTCCTCGCCTGAACCCCGTCGCGGCCGAACAGCATGATGCGGGTGTTGAAGTTATCGCGTGGTAGAGGCGCCTTCGCCAGTGCATTGGGTCCGGCGGTATCGGCAGGCAAGTTGTAGGCGCCCGGCAAGCTCCCTTGGGTGAATTCTTCAGGCAATCGGGCATCTAAATAGACCGCTGTCCGGTCAATCTGAAAGATCCGAGTGATTCCTTCCAATTCGACCTCGACGAGGCCGCCGACTGTGCGCCACATCGCAATACCGAGCTGGTATCTGCGCACATTGGTAAATCCGGCGGCGACCAGTTGGTCAGCTAGCTGTCGGCTTTGCATGCAGAACTGACCATTGCAATAAAGCACCAGCGCTCTGCTCTTATCGCCAAGGACCAATTTCTCGACAGCGGCGACATGCGCCGATGCCGGCGTGTCGGGTCCAAGAGCAACGTTCACCGCGCCCGCGATGTGGCCGGCTGAGAATTCGGATTTCTTGCGGGCATCGAGCACGATGGCGCTGGCATCAGCCAGTACGCGGCGGACCTCCTCGGTATTGACCTCCGCCGTCTTCTGGTTGGTTTCGCCGAGTGTTGCCTGGAATACGGTCAGGCCTTCGGCGCGCGCCCCAATGAGTGTCATGGCGGTCAGAACAGCCGCCACCCGCAACGAGCTCACTCTCCACGGCAATGCCAAGCGGGCCAATTTGGAGTGCATCTTTTTACTCCACCTTCAAAAGTTTCTCCCTTGATCCGGCCCAGGCTAGCACACAGTGCGCCTCCCGCTTTCGGCTGCTTTCTCGATTGCTTCGATGACCCGATGCAACGCGACCGCGTCCGCGAAGCTTGGTGCAGTACGGGTGCCCTCGCGCAGGTCACGCGCCATCCTCAGGTAGACGCGGGCAACATTTCCGGGGACCACATCCTCCGGCACGCCGGAACGGTAGGATGCAGGGACCTCCAGTGGCCGAAACGCCTTCTCATCGTGCCGCGCGCCCTTAAGCGAGAGCGGCACCAGCTGCGCATGGCCCCTGGAGGGAGCCGAGACCCGGATGTCAGCCTCTGTGCCGTTGATCTCCCAGAAGAGGCCGTCATTCTCACGCGCCGTGCCGCCACGGTAGTGGATGGAGAGAGGGGCACCGTTGGCGAGGAGCCCGCTGACCAGCACCTGGTCCGGGGCGGACATGGAGAGCGTCTCCCCCGTATCGACGGCGAGCGCCGAGGTGCGGCGGCTGGCCAGAACCGCGGAGACCTCCGCGATCTCACCAAGCACCTCCATAAGCGCCGCGAGCGTGTGCCCCACCGGGATCGTCAGCATGGTGGCGCCATTGGCGCGATCGAGGAGATAAGCGCTGATCCTCTTCTCGGCGATGGAACCGCCCCAGCCGCCGCCCCGCCCGACCAGGGTGGTCGACAGCACGTCGCCAACGAAGCCGTCCGCGATCAGCTGCCTAAGATATTCGATCTCCGGGGCGACGCGCGCCTGGGTTCCGGCCACGCCCAAGATCCCCTTGGCCCGAGCAAGCGTGGCGAGCTCCTTGGCCTCGGCCAGCCCATTACCGAGCGGCCACTCGCAGTAGACATGCTTGCCTGCCTCGATCGCCGCCTTCACGATTTCCAGATGATGCGGCACTTTTACAGCCACGGTGACAACGTCGATCTCCGGCGTCGCGACCAGCTCGGCGACATCGGCGAAGGCCCGCGGCAACCCGGTCGCAGCGGCCGCCTTCTCGGCACTAACCAGGCTGGTGTTGGCGACGCCGACGATCTCGTAGCTCTCGGACAGCGCACGCAGAGCGGGGATATGGGCCCGCGCCGCCCAGCTCCTGCCTGGTTGCAACCCGACAATGCCGACCCTGAAACGTTCTGCGGCCATGATATTTCTTTCCTTCGCCCGGCTCCGGCCGGTCGATAAGGATGCGGTCGCGCTAGCGCGCAAATAGACGGACCAGCAACCTAAATTTAGTCCGGCAGACCGCCGAACATGAAGACGGCGCCAAGCCAGACCGATGGGCGAGAGCCGATCCCGCCGAAATATTTTCCGTAGATCTGGACGACCTCGCCGCTGCGGAAGATTTTTGCCAGACCGGCGTTGACGGCAAGGCGGAAAGCCCAGTCTCCCCGCGGCAGGACAATGGCGAACGGCTCGAATGACAGGTCCTCGGGCAACAAGAGGAACTCCCGCGGCGCCCTCTGCATGAGAGCGAGCAGCACGAGCTTGTCGGTTGCAAAGCCATCAACGTCGCCGCGAGCGAGGATTGTGTATCCCGCCTCCCGGTCGCCGATCTCGACCAAGGTGGCGTCAAGCTTTCGCCGCTTCAGCTGATCCTGAATCGCCTGCATGTTCGTCGAGCCCGGCACGACGGCGATTCTCTTCCCCGCCATGGATTCGAAATTAATGATCCCGGCATTGGCCTTGACCAGAACTCCCGTGCTGTCCGCGAAAACGATGTTGGAAAAATCGACAATCCTCATGCGCGACAAGGAAACCGAGGTGGAGCCGCACTCCAGGTCGGCCGCGCCGTCGATGATCGCCTGGAAACGCGAGCGCACATCGACCGGCACCCATTTGATGGCAAGCGATGGCAAATCGAGCTCTTGCGCCATGGATTTGCCAATACGCTCGCACAGCTCGATGGTATATCCGGTCGGCTGCCCCTGCGGGTCCAGAAATGAGAACGGCCGCGAGTCCGTCCGATAAGCAATGCGAAGCGTTGCCGTATCGCGAACTGTCTTCAGTCGGCCCTCGAGCGGCTCAGCGCCAGCGCGGCATGCAAACAGCACCATAAAAAACACTGCGAGGACACGCGCCATCAACGTCGATCCCGAGGATATCCCTTAATCCCTTGCACAGAGCACCTGTGCGCGCGCACTCACGATGAGGCGGAAGAAGCGCTCCCTCCCAACATTTTCGCGGACGCAGCTTTTGCGGCTTCCTCTCGCTCCTTCGCCTCGTAGTATTCCGCAGAAAACTTGATGGACCACTTGCCGAAAGCCCTGCGCAGCCTTTCGCTCGCTTTCACATGCGGCGGCCTCACGCGTTCAAAATCGCCGAGCCAGCGGTTGGCAGTCGGGCCGATCAGGGGGGCCTGCGACAGTCGCTTCAGCGCGCCGCCCATTGCCTCGCGCAGCGCTTCCCCGGTGTGTGTGAGCAATCCCGCGCCGGCGCCCGACAGCCATACCCAGGTCTGGGTCAGGCCCGTGCTGGCCGCGAGGCGCATGACGATGTCGCCGGCGCGGGCGAAGCCGCACTGTGCCTCGCGATAGCGATGCTCCATCTTCCGAATGAGAAATGTGCCCTCCAGGCTTCGATACCCGGTGGCAATCGTCTGCACGGCGGGGTCCTTCTTTGCCTGCGGCCACGCTGCCGGATAGACGGGCAGCACCAGCAGCTTGCTCTTGGCGATCAGGGTTGCGAATGGATGCAGGAGTTGCATCCAGGGCGGCAGGACCGTTGCGTACGCGAGCAGCAAGCCATGCATGGCCGTTGCCGCGCCGAAGGATATCGGCAACCAGACCACGGCGCACGCGATCACGTACACGGCGGCACGCGGGGAAAGCCGTTTGCATTTCATAAAAACCCATTCCATTCCCCGCTCGAATGCCCGATGCATCGCATCCTCGAATACCTTGTAGCTGATTGTCTGCCGGATGAGGGCCCATTTCCGGCCGATGGCGTCATGCCACCTGCGGCGATTTGCTTCCGATACGGGCAGCCATGACAGAAGGCCTTCAGCCGCCGCGACGGTGCCGTCGCCGAGCGCCTTAACGACGAACAGGGGAATCCTGGTGAGTTCCATTGCCAGCACGAACGCGAGGTCGAGTGCAGGCACGAGCATCCAGACCAGGAACTGCAAGAGACGTCTGGCGAGCGCCGCGGCAACTACCAGTGGGAGGAGGATCAGATCTTCGATGCCGGCGTGAAACACAACTTCCGGGTCGGAACGTGTGACTGGCATGTGCGATGCTCGCCGGGCCTTGCAGTGGTCCGGCGGGCCGCTGCCGGGGCTTCATGGAGCAGCCAAGAGTATGCACGGGATATGGAGTAACGCGAAGGGGCTTGCCAGTCGTGGGCGCCGCGGCTTGGACGTCCCCCGTCCCGGCTCGCGCTGCAGCGCGACGCAGCGGTCGCTTGGCCGG
>Ga0306923_10007903_pt1 | contig 10637 bp, 10 predicted proteins | sample sta12Can44000108_FD_203841 | JGI IMG/M metagenome (GOLD analysis project Ga0306923, IMG submission 203841) | Lab enrichment of tropical soil microbial communities from Luquillo Experimental Forest, Puerto Rico - statanox.12C.anox.44.000.108 (v2)... | ecosystem: Environmental > Terrestrial >...
CAGCTCCCTGCTGATCGACAGCGCGGTCCCGGAATGCGTCGCGGCCTTGTCGTGGCTGCCCTGCAGGGTGGCGCGGATCGCCTCACCGAAGTGAAAGTCGTACCGCCGCTCTAGCGTCCCCAGCCGCAGCGCCTCGCGGTCTGACACTTTGCGCTCCTGCGGCCTGTGCCGGGCCATGAACATGCCGGGAACCTCTCAACGGTAACCGCGCCTATCGGCCCCTACGAAGATCGTTGCATAACTCCGCGTAGCAGGCAATACACGCCGCGAAACTATTTGGGCGTGAGATTCCCGGAATATCGTGTTTTATCCGGTCTCTGGGCCGCGCTCCGCACCCCGGCGGGCCGGATGGCCCACCTCCCCGGGCGTGGGCACCTCGTCGTCATCACCGTCGGCAGCCGCTTCCGCCCCCCGTGACGCCAGGACGAGGAAGGCCGCCGCCCGGTTGAAGGTCTCGCCAATGGTGCGGTCGGCGAGGTAATCCTGGTACGCCTGATACCTGCTCATCTCCCATTCCTGGCCGCGGGGCGGCAGGGATTCCACGGGCGGTTCCGGCAGCGGCTTCCAGGTCCAGTCGCTGATCGGCGCGTCCCGGTCGCCGTGCGCACCACGCCGCGGCTGGATGAAGTCGGCGTGATCGGCGTAATAGCCCATCCGGTTGCGCACGAACCGCAAGCCGCCGAACGTGCCCTCGGTCAGCTCCCGCTCGACGTCGGACAGCCCGGCGAGGGTGCCGTCGTAAGCGTCGGGGTGATACCTGACCAGCGTGGCGTCGACGATCGTCACCCACCAGACGGCCTCGCCGATCACCGCGAACGCCTGCGGGCGGTCGCTGGCCCGGACCTTGCCGAGGCGTTCGGTGGTGTCGCGCATGGCGATAATGGCCCACCCGAGGGGGCTAGCCAGCGCCGGCTGGTCGCCAATTTCCTGCTTCCAGTTCTCGCTGCCCCACTTCTGCTGGGTCAGGTTTCCGCGGTTAATGCTCTCCCGGTACCACGCCACCCGGCAGCGCGCCGAACAGAACCTGGCATGCTCGCGCTTCGGCTCGAATGTTGTGCCGCAGCGCTCGCACTGCCTAGTCTCTGCCATCGCCTCATGTTACGCGTAACAGCTCTGGCCGCCAGGCAGCACGATCGAACACTGGCGGAACAGTGGGTAGCCAGATCTCTACGACCGGCCGACCGCGCCGCCCGAAGGCGCAAAACCGGCGAGGCAGGCGGCACGTGCGAGCCTCCTGGCGCGGGCGACCATGATCACGTAAGGTTCTCATCGTTATAGCACGAATCCTTTACATCAGAAAAATGTTTTCGAGATAATTACCTGCACTGGGGCATCTCAGATCCGCGCCCCGGCGAGGACACGGGTTGCCGCGACTGACCAGACCCCTGCTGAACAGAGACCGGCCGCGGGTATATCTGCGAAAAACCGTGCCGTTTATCGAGCCTTTGCCCGTCAAACGGGAATACTTTGGGTGCCGGGCACGGAGCATGCCATCCCATGATTCACACTTGGTATGGCAAGGCACGCAGCGAGGAGGACCGGTGGACAACACCGAAGGAGTGCTGAGACGGGCACCCCTGTTCGACGCACTCGACGAGGAAGGCGCACGGGCGCTCCGTCGCCAGATGGCGGAGGTAAAACTGCACCGCGGCGAGCACCTCTTCATGGAGGGCGACGACGGTGATGCCTTGTACGTGGTGCTGGACGGCAAGATGAAACTGACCCGCGCCGCGGCCGATGGCCGGGAGAACCTGCTGAGCGTGATCGGCCCCGGCGAGATGTTCGGCGAGCTGTCCCTGTTCGATCCGCGCCCGCGGACCTCCTCAGCCAGTGCGGTGACCGACGCGCTGCTCGCCTCGCTCAAGCACGAAGCGCTGATCCCGTGGCTGCGGGAACGGCCAGAAGTGTCCTTGCACATGCTGCGAGCGCTGGCCCAGCGGCTGCGGCGGGCCAACGACGTCACGGCCGACCTGGTGTTCACCGACGTCCCGGGCCGCGTCGCCAAGAACCTGCTTGACCTCGCCGACCGGTTCGGCCGCCAGGAGGCCGACGGCCTGCACGTCCATCACGACCTCACCCAGGAAGAACTGGCTCAGCTAGTCGGCGCGTCCCGGGAAACCGTCAACAAGGCGCTGGCCGACTTCGCGGCCCGTGGCTGGCTGCAGATCTCCGCGCGCTCGGTGCTCATCCTCGACGCCGAGCGCCTCCGCAAGCGCGCCCGCTAGCCCTCGTTCAGGTAGTCGAGCTGAGCGCGGACCGACCATTCGGCCGCGCCCCGCACGGCCGGATCCGTGTCCGCGTACACCATGTCGACGATCTCGGCCGGGGTGCGGGCACCGGCGGCGAGCGCTGACCGTATCTGGTCAAGCCGTTCCTTGCGGTGCGCGATGTAGTAGTCGAGAACTCCCGCCGGATCGGGCAGCAGCGGGCCGTGCCCGGGCAGCAGGACGCTCAGGCCGACGCTGCCGGCGAGCGACCTGAGCTCGTCGAGCGTCCGCAGATAGTCGCCGAGCCCGCCGTCCTGTGCGATCACCGTGGTGCCCCGGCCGAGTACGGTGTCCCCGGTGAGCAGCGCGCTGTCCGCGGGGAGCAGCAGGCTCACCGAGTCCGCCGAATGCCCCGGCGTGGCCACTACCCGCAGCTCGCAGCCGGCAGCGGTGAGCACGTCCCCGGCGGCCAGCCCCTCGTCGCCGAGGCGCTGTGCAGGGTCGAGCGCCGCGACCGGGGCGCCGCTCAAAGCGGCGAACCGGGCGGCTCCCGCCGCGTGGTCGGGGTGTCCGTGCGTGAGCACGATCAGCGCCACCCGCCGGTCGCCGGCGGACGCGACGTCCAGCACGCGGGTCAGGTGCCCCTCGTCCTCGGGACCGGGATCGACCACCACCACGGCCGGCGAGTCCGGCTCGGCGACCACCCACGTATTGGTGCCCTCAAGCGTCAGCGGCGACGGGTTCGGCGCCAGCACGCACAAGGCGCGTTCGGTCCCTGAACCATCGATACCCAAGTCGGACACTCCCGTTACAGCGGATAGTCGGCTTCGTCGGGGATGAGCAGCCAGGCCTCGCCGTTCTCGGCCACGAGCCGCGGCATGATGGGCATGATCGTCCGCGGCCGGCCCAGGATCTTCGCGACGCCGCCCAGGGAGGCGAACTCGTTCAGGGTCGTCATGGTCGGCGGCAGCAGCGTCATCGATCCGGCCCGCGCGGCGTCGATCGCGGCCCTGGGGCGGACCCACGCGGTCCGGTCGGCCTCGGCCTGGTGGCCGACAGCCCGCTGTCCCGGCGGCAGCTGGGCGGCGAAGAAGCGGGCATCGAACCGCCTCGGCTCGGCCTCGGGGGTTATCCACCGAGCCCAGGGCGTCAGCAGACCGGCGTGGAGCACCAGCCCGCGCCGGGACAGCAGCTCGCCGAACGAGCGAGAACCGGCGGCGAGGGCGGCACGGTCCTCGTCCAAGGACGGGTCGGGCACCGCGGGCGAGCCGTCAGGACCGCCCGCGAGGAGGACGCCCGACTCTTCGAAGGTCTCCCGCACCGCCGCGCAGACGAGGGCGCGCGCGTCGGCCGCCGAGCACCCGAGCCGCTCGCCGAACTCCGCCGGATCGGGTCCTGACCAGCCGATCTCCGGATCGCTGTCGGCCGCGTCGACCGATCCGCCGGGAAAGACGTAGGCGCCGGGCGCGAACGCCATCGCCGCGGGCCGGCGGAGCATGAGGACCTCGACCTCGCTGTCCGCCGAACCGTCAGCCGAACGGTCCGCCGGGCGGTCCGGCGCCGGCCTGACCACCATGATGGTCGCCGCGTCTCTCGCCACCGCCGGCGCCAGCCGGCCGGCCGCGATGGCCGCTATCCGCTCAGAGAGCCGCTCGTCGAACCAGCCGAGCCGTATCCTCACGCGATCTCGACGATCATCTCGACTTCCACCGGGGTGTCCAGCGGCAAGACGGCCATCCCGACCGCGCTGCGCGCGTGCCGGCCGGCCTCGCCGAGCACCTCGATCAGGAACTCGCTCGCCCCGTTGATCACCTGCGCCTGGCCGGTGAACCCGGGCGCGCTGGCGACGAAGCCCGTCACCTTCACCACCCGGACGATCGCGTCGAGCCCCCCGGCCGCGCCGGCGGCCGCGGCGAGCGCGTTGAGCGCGCAGATCCGTGCCAGCGCGGCCGCCTCTTCCGGGCTGACCGAGTCTCCGACCTTGCCGACCGCCTGCAGTTTGCCGTCCACCATGGGCAGCTGGCCCGAGGTGTACACGTAGTTCCCCGTGCGGACCGCCGGCACGTACGCGGCCACCGGGGTGGCCACTGGCGGCAGGGTGAGCCCGAGCGCGGCCAGGCGTTCGGCCGCGCCGCTCATGACTTCTCTCGCTTCATGTAGGCGATGAGCTGCTCGCTGTTCGGCCCTGGCACCACGGCGACCAGCTCCCATCCCTCATCGCCCCAGTTGTCCAGGATCTGCTTGGTCGCGTGCACCAGCAGCGGCACGGTCACGTACTCCCACTTATGCATGGGCAAACCCTAGCGCCTGGTGCTGGGAACCTCCTCGCCGGTCGCGCTCTCGCCGGTGGCGCCGCCCGCGAGGCCGCTGGCGGCCGCGCCGTCGCCGTCGCCGGTCCCGAGCTCGGGCACGCTGGCGGACGCCGCCGCCACCTCCGGAACCGGCGGCGCCTCGGGGGTGGCGAGCTCGGGAACGCTGGTGTGCGTGATCGCCGCCTCAGCGGCCGCCACCTCCTCATCGCCCCGGTCTTCCGGTTCTTCCGCGGTGCCGGACGCGCTCCCGCCGGAGTGCACCCTGTCGAAGAACCGCAACAGCTCGACCGGGATCGGCATCACTAGCGTGCTGTTCTTCTCGGCCGCGACCTCGACGACAGTCTGCAGCAGCCGCAGCTGCAGGGCCGCCGGATCCTTAGCCATCACCGCCGCGGCGGCGCTGAGCCGCTTGGACGCCTGGTACTCGCCGTCCGCGGTGATGATCCGGGCGCGGCGTTCGCGCTCCGCCTCGGCCTGCCGGGACATGGAGCGCTTCATGCCCTCGGGCAGCGACACGTCCTTGATCTCGACCCGTTCGACCCGGATCCCCCAGGGCTCCTCGGTCGGCTCGTCGATGATACGGCGCAGTTCCCTGTTCACCGTCTCCCGCTCGGCGAGCAGCTGGTCCATCTCGGACTGCCCGATGATCGACCGGAGCGAGGTCTGCGCCTGCTGCAGGATGGCGAACTGGTAGTCCTGCACGTTGATCGTGGCCTTGATCGGGTCGACGACCCGGTAGTACACGACGGCATCGACGCGAACGGACACGTTGTCCCTGGTGATGCCTTCCTGCGCGGGCACGGCGATCGTGGCGATCTGCATGTTGACCTTCTGCATGCGGTCGCCGACCGGCCGGATTAGCGCGAGACCTGGTCCGCGCACCTCGGGCAGCACCTTGCCGAAGCGGAAGATGATGCCCTTCTCGTACTGCTGGACAACCCTGACCGCCCGGCCGGCAGCGATCAGTCCGGCTATGACCACGATCACCAAGACAACGACAAGAGCCGCCATCTGAATCGCCTCTCTTCCGTAACCACAAAGGGGTTGGTTTCAGCCTAGTCCGCACCAATGCCCCGCACATAACCATCACTAACGGACAGGTGCCACCGTTCGTTCGGAACGGAACGAATTCAAGCGCTCGCGCCCCCCGCGGGAGGCTGCGACCAGCGCGGACCGGAACGTTCCGGTCACCGGGCGACGATAACCTCCGATGTAGCGCGTTTCGTTGGCGCGGCATGGAGCAGACCGACCAGGGACATGGGGCATGACGGCGAGGGACACCGACTGGGACGGCGTGCGGCTGCACGTGGTGACGGGCAAGGGGGGTACCGGCAAGACAACCGTCGCGGCCGCCCTGGCACTCGCCCTGGCGCACGGCGGCCGGAAAGTCCTGCTGATCGAGGCCGAGGGCCGGCAGGGCATCGCGCGGATCTTCGACCGCCCGCCGCTGCCCTACGGGGAGCGCAAGATCGCCATCGGCCCCGGCGAGGCCGACGACGGGCGCGACCCGGGCGGCGATGTGTACGCGCTCGCGATCGACCCGGAGGGCGCGCTCCTGGACTACCTGCAGATGTTCTACAACATGCGCAGCGCCGGGCTGGCGCTGACGAAGCTCGGCATGGTGGACTTCGCGACGACGATCGCGCCCGGCTTGGCAGACGTGCTGGTCACCGGGAAGGCGACCGAGGCGGCGCGCCGCAAGCGGGCCGGCGGCGGCTTCTTGTACGACAGCGTGGTGCTCGACGCGCCGCCCACGGGCCGGGTGGGCAGGTTCCTCAACGTCAGCGCCGAAGTATCCGGCCTGGCGAAGGTCGGCCCGATCAGGACGCACGCCGACACCGTGGCGAACGTGATCAAGTCTCCGCAGACCGCCGTGCATTTCGTCACGACCCTGGAGGAGATGCCGGTACAGGAGACTCTCGACGGCATCGCTGAGCTGCGCGGGATCGCGGGCATGCAGATCGGCGGCATCGTGATCAACATGGCCCGGCCCGCGGTGCTGAGCCGCGAGGAGCTGAAGGCCGCGCCGGATGTGGCCGGCATGGCTACCGCGCTGACCGCTGCCGGCCTGCACTCCACCGACGAGCTCGCGGCGGCGCTGGCCCGCGAGCTCACCGAGCACGCCAGGCACGTCGAGCTGCAGGACCACGAGCGGACCGAACTCGAGGCGGCCGGCCAGCCCATCTACGAGCTGCCCATGATCGCCGAGGGAATCGACCTGGCCGCTCTGTACCGGCTGGCCGGGGAGCTACGTGACCAGGGGGCCGCGTGATCTTGCCCAGGCTCCGGGCGGAAGGAAACACAACGTGACCAACCCCATACTGGACATGGACCGGATCATCGACGACCGGCGCACCCGGATCATCGTCTGCTGCGGGTCCGGCGGCGTCGGCAAGACCACCGCCGCGGCGGCGATCGGCCTCCGTGCCGCCGAGCGCGGCAGGCAGGTCTGCGTCCTCACCGTCGACCCCGCCCGTCGGCTGGCCCAGTCGATGGGCCTCACTTCGCTCGACAACACCCCCCGCCTGGTCGACGGCGTCGAGGAGGAGAACGGCGGCAGCCTGCACGCGATGATGCTCGACATGAAGCGCACGTTCGACGAGATCGTGGAGGCGCACGCCGACCCGGCGCGCTCGGCGCAGATCCTGGCCAACCCGTTCTACCAGTCGCTGTCGTCCAGCTTCGCGGGCACGCAGGAGTACATGGCGATGGAGAAGCTCGGCCAGTTGCGGCGCTCCGACGAGTGGGACCTGATCGTGGTGGACACCCCGCCCAGCCGGTCGGCGCTGGACTTCCTCGACGCGCCAGAACGCCTCGGCCGGTTTCTGGATGGCAAGCTGATCCGGGTGCTGGCGAGCCCGGCCAGGGCGAGCCGCCCGTTCACCAAGGTGCTGAACGTCGGCTTCTCGATCTGGATCGGCGCGCTGACAAAGCTGCTCGGCGCCCAGGTCCTGCGCGACGCGCAGACGTTCATCAGCGCGTTCGACACGATGTTCGGCGGTTTCCGCGAGCGGGCCGAGTCCACCTACCGGCTGCTGCAGGCACCTGGCACGTCGTTCCTGGTCATCGCGGCACCCGAGCCGGACGCGCTGCGCGAGGCGTCGTACTTCGTGGAACGGCTCGACGAGGAGCGCATGCCGCTGGCCGGACTGATACTCAACCGGGTGCATTTCCTGCCTGACGGCACAAACCAGCCGCCCTCGCCCGCGACCAGGCTGAGCGCCGCACGTTCGCTGGCCGCCGCGGAGACTTTGGAAAGCTTTATGCCGAACGGAAGCGGGGTTCCCGCCGAGGGCAACGGATACTCCGTGACGGCGGCCGCGCTACGACTGCATGCCGAGCGCATGAACCTCGGCGAGCGGGAGCAGCGGGTGGCTGGCGCTTTCACGTCAGCGCACCCAGCTGTCCCCGTCGCCGAGGTCATGGCCTTGCCGGTGGATGTGCACGACCTCGCCGGGTTGCGCCGCATCGGCGAGGCGCTGGGAAATCAGGGGTAGCCGGCTGCCTTAGCCGGCGCTGGCGTCATTGCCAGCCGGGCAAAGAGCGGTCAGCTGGCGACCAGCTCGTCGATGCCCTGGCGCTCGTAGCGGTCACGGGCCCGCTCGAGCAGCTCGCGCCACGACGTGACGTCGGGCCTGCGGCGAAGAAGCGCGCGCCGCTCACGCTCGGTCATTCCGCCCCAGACACCGAACTCGATGCCATTGTCGAGCGCGTCCGCAAGGCACTCGGTTCGTACCGGGCAGCCCCGGCAGATGAGCTTGGCGCGGTTCTGAGCCGCACCTTGGACAAACAGCTCGTCAGGGTCGGTTCCCTTGCAGGCGGCGCGTGTGGTCCAGTCGGTGATCCACATGTGCCCAACTCCTCTTGATCGGCCGGGCACGCGAGTGCCCGGACGGTCTTCGTTGACGGATTGCTTGCCGTGGGGGTGTGCGGCCACCCGGTCACGGTTATAGCTTCGTGACAAAGCAACCTACGGAATTCTGGCCATTGCTGCCAAGACCCCGGCGTGGCCATTTCGCATATAGTCCTGATGGACTATATGTAGCCCCGTGTCTAGTCACGGTCCGGTTGCAGGCACACCCTCAGCGTGACGAAAGTGGCAGCATGTCGCAATAGGTCCGCGCTTGGTTGCGGTAGTACTTGCATGCACGCGTACGCTAAGACGCGTGCAGCTCTTGGACTGGACAGCCAGCAAGACAAGCGCTGTCGGACGCCTTCTACTGATATCGGCGCTCGGCGGCGTGCTCGCGGCCGCGATGGTGCTGCCCGTAGTGGCGGCGACCGGCATCCTGGTGCGGAATACCTCCGACAAGTTCACGACCTTGTCATTGAGCGCGTCCACCCTGCCGCAGCGGTCAGAGATCTTCGATCGTCAGGGAAACCTGATCACAAATATGTACGGCGTGGATCTCGGGCCCGGGAAGACGTACACCGGTATCGACCGCCAGCCGGTGAGCTACGGCCAGATCTCGCCGAACATGACCAAGGCGATCGTGGCCATCGAGGACGACCGCTACTGGTCGCACGGCGCGATTGACCTCAAGGGAACGGTCCGCGCGCTGGTGAACGACCTGCGCCACCAGCCGGTCCAGGGCGGTTCGACGATCGCTCAGCAGTATGTGAAGGGCGTCCTGATCCTGCAGGCGCTCGGCAACAAGGCGGCCGAGCAGGCGGCCATCGCCGACAACCTGAACAGGAAGCTGAACGAACTGCGGATGGCCGTCGACGTCGAGCACCAGACGTCGAAGCAGGACATCCTCGCCGGCTACCTGAACGACGCCTTCTTCGGGAACAACGCCTGGGGCGTGGAAGCCGCCGCGGAGACGTACTTCGGCACCACCGCGGCGAAGCTGACCCTGGTGCAGGCCGCCACCCTGGCCGGGATCGTGGAGAACCCGTCGGAGTACGACCCGATCGCCAACCCGGCCCTGTCGCTCCAGCGGCGCGACACCGTGCTTGGCCGGATGCGTGACACCAAGGTGCTGTCGCCTGCGGACGCGGCGGCCGCGATGAAGCAGAAGCTTGGGCTGAACCCGGGCGCGGTGCAGAGCGGCTGCACTGCCAACACGGTGGGGAACGACGCCTTCTTCTGCGACTACGTGATCCACTCGATCTTGCTGGACAAGACGTTCGGGGCGACCACGGCGAACCGCGCCAAGCTGCTCGCCACCGGCGGCCTGAAGATCTACACCACCCTCAGCCCGCAGGACCAGGGCGCGGCCACCCAGGCGGTCAACTTCGTGCTGCCCGCGCACGACCACAACTACAACCCGGCGCACAACGCTGACACCGAGGTGCTCATACAGCCCGGGACCGGGAAGGTCCTCGCCATCGCCGAGGACCGGTCCTATGGCACGGGCAAGAACCAGACCGAGGTCGACTACGCGGTGAACAGCGCCTACGGCGGCGCCGCCGGCGTGCAGACCGGTTCGTCGGCCAAGCTGTTCACGCTGATCACCGCGCTGAAGCAGGGCGTGCCGTTCGGCTTCCAGGCGACGGTTCCCGGCTCGACGACGGTCGGCGGCTACTACGACTGCAAGGGTAATCCGACGGGCAGCTGGGACCCGACGACCGGCACGCTCGGGTTCCCCGTGTCGAACGCGGAAGGCCCGGGCACGACCACGGACTCGCTCTACACGGGGACCACCAACTCGATCAACGTGTTCTACGCGAAGCTCGAGCAGAAGGTCGGCCTGTGCAACGTCGTGCACACGGCCGTGGATCTCGGCATGACACGGGTGGACGGCACGTCGCTGCTCTCCGCGGACGGGAAGAACCAGCCGCCGGCCGACGCGCTCCCCACCTTCACCCTCGGCGTGGTTAACGTCTCCCCGATGTCCATGGCCGCCGCGTACGCCACCGCGGCCTCGGGCGGCATCTACTGCAAGCCGATCGCGATCACCAAGGTGATCAACGCCGACGGCAAATCGCTGCCGGTGCAGTCGGCGGGCTGTCACCGGGTGCTGACCAGCGACGTCGCGAACGCGGTGAACTACATACTCCAGGGCGTGCTGACCACGGGAACGGCCGCTGGCATCGGCGGCATCTCCGGCTACCAGACGGCCGGCAAGACCGGCACCTCCAACGTGACGAGCGGGTTCGGCACGCCGTTTGCCGC
>Ga0306923_10007908_pt1 | contig 10636 bp, 9 predicted proteins | sample sta12Can44000108_FD_203841 | JGI IMG/M metagenome (GOLD analysis project Ga0306923, IMG submission 203841) | Lab enrichment of tropical soil microbial communities from Luquillo Experimental Forest, Puerto Rico - statanox.12C.anox.44.000.108 (v2)... | ecosystem: Environmental > Terrestrial > Soil...
GCGCTCGGTCAACCCGACCTTGTCGAGCCAATGGCGGGCGCGCTCGACGGCAGCCCGCTCGGCCGCGCGGAAGCGCGGCAGCCCGAAGAGCCCGGCGATCGAAAACAGGCTCGCCGCCATCAGCATATTGTGCTGGGCGACGATCAGGTTTTCGAGAACCGTCATCGCGGCAAACAGACGGATATTCTGAAAGGTGCGGGCGACACCGGCCTGCCGCGCGATCTTGAAGCCGCCGATCCGCTCAAGCAGCAATATTTCGCCGTTGACGTGCATCGCCAAGCGACCGGTGGTCGGCCGGTAAAAGCCGGTCAGGCAGTTGAACACCGTGGTCTTGCCGGCGCCGTTGGGCCCGATGATGGCGGTGATCTCGCGTGGATAAGCGGTGAAGGAGAGGTCGTGGACCGCGAGCAGCCCACCAAAGCGCATCGTCAGATGCTCGACCGCGAGCAGTGGCTGCCGGAGTTCGCCGGGGCCGGTCATCGCGGAGCGTCTGGCCGCGGCAGTGGTGCCAGGCGCAGCGACGGTGCGCGTTGCGCGAGCAGGCCACGCGGCCGCCACACCATGATCGCGACCATCGCGGCACCGAACAGCAGCATGCGGAACTCGGCGAAGGCGCGGCCGAATTCGGGCAGGGTCACCAACAGCAGCGCAGCCAGCACGACACCCATCTGGCTGCCCATGCCGCCGAGCACGACGATCGCGAGGATCGTCGCCGATTCGATGAACGTGAAGCTCTCGGGACTGATGAAACCTTGTCGTGTCGCAAAGAAGCAGCCGGCAAAGCCGCCGAGCATCGCGCCGATGCCAAAGGCGGAAAGCTTGACATTCGTCGGGTTGATGCCGAGCGCGCGGCAGGCAACCTCGTCCTCGCGCAAAGCTTCCCAGGCGCGCCCGATCGGCAGCTTGCGCAAGCGCAAAGTGAACAGGTTGGTGACCAGCGCCAAGGCCAGAATGACAAAATAGATGAAGACGACGCGCTGGTCGGGCGAGAATTCGAGGCCGAAGAATTGCGCGAAGGTGGTCACCCCGTCCGGCGCCGACCGTGCAAACGGCAGGCCGAAGAATGACGGCCGCGGGATGTCCGAGATTCCGTTCGGACCACCGGTGACCGGCGACCAGTTCAACAAGATGATGCGGATGATCTCGCCAAAGCCGAGGGTGACGATCGCTAGATAATCGCCACGCAACCGCAGTACCGGAAAGCCCAGGCCGACCCCAAAGCCGGCAGCGACGAGACCCGAGAACGGCAGCGCCTCCCAGAAGCTAAACCCGAGGTCGCGGGCCAGGAGAGCGAAGGTATAGGCGCCGACGGCATAGAACGCGACGTAGCCGAGATCGAGCAGTCCGGCGAGCCCGACGACGACATTGAGGCCCCAGCCGAGCATGACATAGATCAGCACCGTCGTGCCGAGATCGATCAGATAGCGCGAGGAAAACGGTAGAAACGGCAGCGCGACGGCGAACGCTAGAATGATGAGCGCGATTGCCGATGTCTGGCGGCTGGTCCAGGCCGCGAGGCGGGTAAAGAGGCTCCCGCCGGCGCCTTCTCGACGGTGAGCGCGGCGCGGCCGGAGCTGCCACGCCAGCCGGCCGGCGAAGACCGCGGCCGCGGTCATCACGACCCAATCGAAATGGGTGCGAATGCCGAGCGCGCCGCCGCCGATGTCATAGGTTTGCAGCCCGATCAGCGGTAAGGCCAAAAGGGTCGCGACCAGCGCCGCCAGGACGGCGTCCTTGATGACTGCCGCCCAGTCGAAGGGCGTGTGCGCGGCTTTGTCGACGGCAAGCCCGGAGGCAGCCGTCACTACACCTTCTCCAGCTCGGGCCGGCCGAGCAGACCCGTTGGACGCAAGACCAGCACCAGGATCAGCACCACGAAGACCGACACATCCTTGTATTCGGCCGAGAAATAGCCGGACCAGAACGCCTCGATCAGGCCGATCAGGACGCCGCCCAGCATCGCCCCCGGCAGCGAGCCGATGCCCCCCAGCACTGCCGCGGTAAAGGCCTTCACCCCCGCCAGGAAGCCGATAAAGAAATCGACCACTCCGTAATAAAGAGTGACCATCAGGCCCGCGACTGCCGCCAGTGCTGCGCCCATCACAAAGGTCGTCGAGATAACCCGGTCGACATCGACCCCGAGAAGTGCGGCCATCCCAATGTCCTGCGCGCAGGCGCGTTGCGCGCGCCCGAGCCGTGTCGCCGCGATCAAGGTCGTGAACGCGATCATCAGCACCAGGGTCAGCAGCATGATCAGAAGCTGCAGGTAACTGAGCCGTACACCGAACCCGCCGCTTTCAAAGACGTTGAACCCGCCCTGGATCAGCGGCGGCATCGGCTTTTCCCGGGCACCCTGCAGGATCTGCACATAATTCTGCAGAAAGATCGACATGCCGATCGCCGAGATCAGCGGGGCGAGCCGGTGCGAGCCGCGCAATGGCCGGTAGGCCAGGCGCTCGACCGTCCAGCCGTATACCGAGGTGAAGAACATCGTCGTCAGCAAGACCAGCGCCAGCGCGAGGGGGACATAGCTGACCCCTGCCAACCCCAGCACCAGCAGGGCGATGATCGAAATGAAGGCGCCGATCATGTAGATCTCGCCGTGGGCGAAATTGATCATGCCGATGATGCCGTAGACCATCGTGTAGCCGATCGCGATCAACCCGTAGATCGACCCCAGGGTCAGCCCGTTAATCAGCTGCTGCAGAAAATATGCCATCCCTGGCGCTCGTCATCGGGCCTTTCGGAGCGGATGCTTGCGCAGAAAGTCGAAGTCGCAGCCGCGGTCGGCCTGCAGGATTTCGCGCCGATAAAGGGCCGCATAGCCGCGTTCGGGGGCGGCGGGCGGGGTGAACGCGCGGCGCGCCAGCTCCTCCGGCGCGACCAGCAGGTCGAGGCGCCGCTCGGCCACGGATAACCGGATGCGATCGCCGTTTCTGACTTTGGCGAGCGGTCCGCCGCTGGTGGCATCCGGGGTCACGTGCAGCACGATCGACCCATAGGCCGTGCCGCTCATGCGCGCGTCGGAGATGCGCACCATGTCCTTGACCCCGCCCCGCGCCAATTTTCCCGGGATCGGCAAGTAGCCGGCCTCTGGCATGCCCGCGGCGCTCAGCGGGCCGGCGTTCTGCAGGACCAGGAAGTCGTCCGGGCTGACGTCGAGATCGGGGTCGTCGATCCGTGCCGAGAGGTCTTCGAGCGAGGTGAAGACAACGGCGCGTCCTTCCTTCTCGAACAGCCTCGGGTCGGCCGCAGAACGCTTGAAGATCGCCCCTTTGGGGGCCAGCGAGCCGAACAGCGCCACGAGACCACCCTTTGACTGCAGCGGATCGGCAAATGGCTTGACGACCGCGCGGTCGACCGGCCCGATTTCTCTGGCAAGGCGTTGTCCCAGTGTCTCGCCGGCCACCGTCATGCAATCGAGGTGCAACAATGGCTTCAGCTCACGCAGGACCGCGCCGATGCCGCCGGCGGCAAACAGGTCCTCCATGTAATGCGGACCCGTCGGCTTCAAATCGACGAGGACCGGGGTTCCCTCGCTGATCTCGTTCAGCCGCCCGAGGTCGAGGTCGATGCCGGCCCTGCCGGCGATCGCCGTCAGGTGCAGTACCGCGTTGGTCGAGCCGCCGATCGCCATCAGCACACGAAGCGCGTTTTCCACCGATTGCGGTGTGACGATGCGGTCCGGCGTAAGGCCGCTGTGCACGAGCTGCATCGCGGCACGGCCGGTCGCCTCCGCGGCGCGCAGCCGGTCGGCGTGGACCGCCGGGATCGCAGCACTCCCCGGCAGGATCATGCCCAGCGTCTCGGCGATCGCGGCCATCGTGCTCGCCGTGCCCATCACCGCGCAGGTTCCGGCAGTCGTCGCGAGATTGCCTTCGATCTCGCGAATCTGGTCGTCATCGACCTCGGCGGCCCGGTACCTCGCCCAGAAGCGGCGGCAATCGGTGCAGGCCCCGAGCCGCTCGCCATGCCAGCGCGAGGTCATCATCGGTCCGGCAACCAGCCCGATTGCCGGCCGATTGGCCGACACCGCACCCATCAGCTGGGCCGGGACGGTCTTGTCGCAGCCGCCGACCAGCACGACCGCATCCATCGGCTGGGCGCGGATCATCTCCTCCGTGTCGATCGCCATCAGATTGCGGAACATCAGGCTGGTCGGGCTCAGGAACACTTCGCCGAGCGAGATCGTCGGAAAGCTCAGCGGCAAGCCGCCCGCCGCCAGCACGCCGCGCTTCACCGCCTCGATCAGCTCGGGAAGATGCCGATGGCAATTGTTGAACCCCGACGAGCTGTCGGCGATGCCGATCACCGGACGGGCCAACAGCTCGCTCGAATAACCCATCGAGCGGGCGAAGGAGCGGCGCAGATAGAGCGCGAAATCGGGGTCGCCGTAGTTGGTGAGCCCGCGGGCCAAGCCGACCGGTTGAGTCATCGCGTTCCTCTGAAAAAGCGTGAACCCAGCTTGCCGCCGTCGCGCTGCCGCAGGCAAGCACCGCATCACCAAGAACACCCTTGTCATCGGGCATCTGGAATACCATTTTCGCGATTATCGGAGGCACCAACTCCCGCTTTTGCTCATCGCCGCTGAGGTTGGATGGCTTTGATAGGGCTCTCTTGGCCGTTGGATCGAACCGCTCGGAATTAATCGGTCGCTATCATGTTGATCGCGATGGAGGCCAGGTTCAGTGCGTTTTGGGTAGAGGAACACAGGTGGGCAGCATGGCTAAGCCGAAAAGAGGGCGGTCGACCGCCGCCATCGATGATCACGTCGGGGCACGGATCCGCGAGCGACGCATCATGCTGGGCCTGACCCAGCAGCAGCTCGCCGAAATGATCGGCGTCACCTATCAGCAGGCGCACAAATATGAGCGCGGGATCAATCGGGTCTCAGCCGGAAGGTTGTTTGAGATCGCCCGGGCATTGAGCGCGCCGATCAGCTATTTTTACGAGGGTATCGGGCAAGAAGGCCCGCGGCAGGTCACGCCGCACCAGCGCATGCTGCTCGAGATCGCCCGCAATTTCGCGGAGATCAGAAACGAACGGCATCAGGAGGCAGTGAGCCAGCTCGCCAGAGCGCTCGCCAGCCGGTGAGGCGAAGCTAGCCGAGCGCAGCGTAGAGGGCTTTTTCGAACCCGACGAGCAAGCCCAGGGCCTTGGGGTCGGCGAACGGGATCAGCTGCATCAGGATAACCCCGGCCACACCCTTCGCCGGGTCGATCCAGAAATAGGTGTTGCCGAGCCCGGCCCAGGCGAGGCTTCCAGGATCACGTCCGCCCGGCACCGCCTCGGTCGCGATCATGAAGCCGAGGCCCCATTTTTTGACCATGCCCGGGAAAAACTCGGCGTTGTTCGAATAGGCCGGGACAGCGGTCTCCAGTAGCCGCACCTCGAGCCCGCCGATTGCGTTCCGCGACATCAGCTCGACCGTCTCCGGCCGCAGCACTTGGCGGCCATTGGCGCGGCCCTGATTGAGGAACACCCGCTCGAACGCCAGGTAATCCGCGGCCGTCCCGTAAAGCCCACCGCCGCCCATCTGGAATTCCGGCTCCTGGGGAAGCTCGAAGGGGATGGTGCCGAGTGTGCCGTCCGCGGCGCGCGCGTGCATGGCGGTGAGCCGGGCCCGACGATTGGGGGTCACGGCGAAGCCGGTGTCCGTCATGCCGACCGGCCCGAAGATGTGCTCGGCGAAAAAGTCGCCGAGCGACTGGCCGCTCGCCCGCTCGACCGCCTTGCCGGCCCAGTCGATATTGATCCCGTAATCCCACCGGTCGCCCGGATCGAAGACGAGCGGCAACATCAGCGCGGCGTTCTGGCAGGAGATGATTCCCGGGACACCGGTCTTCTCCATGTAGCGCCCCATCTCGGGGTTCCAGATATCGTAGACGAACCCCGCGGTATGGGTCAGCAGATGACGCAAAGTGATCGGCCGCCGTGCCGGACGCAGGATCGGCTCGCCCGCCGCATCAAAGCCTTCGAGCACTTGCGGCGCAGTGAGCTCCGGCAGTACCTCGGAGATCGGCCAGTCGAGCGAGAGCTTCCCTTGCTCGACGAGCCGCATCGCCGCCGTCGAGGTGATCGCCTTGGTCATCGAGGCGATCCAGAACACCGTATCGGCGGTCATCGCCGGCCCGTCAGGCAAGGCGCGATTGCCGAAGGCGGCTTGATAAACCGGGCCCTCCCTGGTCGCCGCCATGGCCACCACACCCGGCACATCGGCGCGGTCGGTCACGGCCTTCAGTACTTGATCGACCTGCGGCAGCTGGCGCATCGCCTCCTCCCTCGCTTATTCCGGTTATGATTTGGACAGTGGGAACTCCGCGAGATATTGGAGATAATCCGCCTCGACATCGACCTGCATCGTCGCGAGCAGGCGCACCAAGCCATTATAGAAGGAAATCGTCACGACGAGGTCGGTCAGGCGCTCGTGGTCGAGCCCCTGCCGCAGCGCGGCAAAGGTCTCGTCCGACACGGCGCGCTCCAGCGTCATCTCGCGTGCCGCCCGCAACACCGCCTTGGCGAGCGGATCGAGCGCCGTCGGGCGTCCCTCGGTCTCGTCGGCGACCGCGCGAATCTCGTCGTCCGATATACCGACCTCGCGGCCGATCCTGACATGGTGCGAGAACCCCCAGGCCGAGCGCGTCAGATAGCTGACCTGGAGGATCGCCAGCTCTCGCAGTCTCGGGTCGAGGCGGCTGCCGTCACGTATGAAGCGCGCCAGAGTGTTGAGGCTGCGCGCAGCGCGCGGGCTGTGCGCGAGGACGCGGTAGAGGTTGAGGTTACGCGCCAGCAGATCCTGGTGCTCGGGCAACAGATCGGATTTGTCCAGGTAGGGCAAGCGCGCCATTGTCGATTTCCCCCCGCTCGCGTCAGCCGGGCGCCCGCGCCGGCCCGACCAAGCTGGCGCCGCCGTCGACCACCAGGGTCTGCCCGGTGATATAGCGCGCTTGCGCCGATAGCAGGAAACGCACCGCGTGGCCGATATCCCAGCCGAGCCCTTCGAGCCCCAGCACCGACGCCTTGCGCCGCGCCTCTCGCCCGGCCGGTGTCATCTGCGCGGTATACATGCGCGGGGTGTAGATCGGTCCCGGCGCCACGCAATTGACCCGGATCTGCTGAGGCCCATGGTCGACCGCCATCGCCCGAGTCAGCGCGATGACCGCGCCCTTTGAGGTCGAATAGGCGGTCAGCCCGCGCGGCCGCAACGCCGAAATCGACGAGACGTTGACGATGGCGCCGCCGCCCGCGGTTTCGATCATCGCCGGGATCGCGTGGCGCGAGACATAGAACATGCTGTCCACATTGACCTGCATGACCTTGCGCCAGAGATCGACCGGCGTGTCGACGACGCTGCCGCGTCCGCCGATGCCGACATTGTTGTCGACGAGATCGAGCCGCCCATATGCCTTCACCGCGGCCTCGACCACCCTTCTGCATTGGGCTTCGTCCGACACGTCGGCGAGAAAAGCCAGCGATGCGCCGCCCTCGGCCTCGATCATCTTGACGGTCTGATCGGCCGCTGCGCGCTCGATGTCGACGACCACCACCTTGGCACCCGCCCGCGCCAACAGGATCGCTGCCGCCCGGCCATTGCCGATCCCGGCGTCGGGTGCTCCTCCGCCAGTGACGATCGCCACCTTGCCGTCGAGACCGAAATCGTCGCTAGTTGCGGACTCCGCCATCGTCATCCTCCCGTCGCCGACTTGCCCCTCACCCTCCTCCCGGCCCTGATCCGGGGATCCCGCGGGTCCCTCCCTCTCCCCGCAAGACGGGGGGACCGGGGTGAAGGGCCGCCCGGCGCCTCAGGCGTTGCCGCGCTGCTCGCGCCACAGGCCGAGCTTTTCCTGCACCGGCCGGTCCGAATAGCTGAACAGCACCGATTCGCCTTCCGCATGATGGCTGACCGGGACCCAGCTCGGCACGACAAAGATATCGTGCGGCTGCCAGCGGAACACCTGGTCGCCGACCCGGCTCTCGCCCTCGCCTTCGACCACGACATAGATCGTGCCGTCGGTCGAGCGGTAGGGCCGGGTCGCATACCCCTTGGGCAGCAGCTGGATAAAGGTGGCGATCGTCGGCATCGCAAAATCGCCGCTCGCCGGGTTGACATAACGCAGCTTGTGCGCGTGGCACGGGTCCGGGTCTTCGTTGCGGCTCAGGGTGTCGAGCGACTCCCGCGAGCGGGCATAGGGGTAGTTGAACACCGGCGAGGTCTTGACCGACGGCTTCCAATCGACCGGAGCCAGGTTGTTGGCGAAGCGCGCCGCATTGTCTCCCTCGGGCCGGGTGACGGTCTGCACATCGGCCTCACCCGGCTCGGCAAAACTCGCATCGAGCAGGCGCACGATCGGAATGTCGAGCCCATCGAGCCACACCATCGGCTCTTGCGTGTCGTTGCCGTGGTCGTGCCAAGTCCAGGACGGGGTGATCACAAAGTCGCCGGGACGCATCGTCGTGCGCTCGCCATCGACGGCGGTATAGGCACCCTCGCCCTCAATGATAAAGCGCAGCGCCGATTGCGAGTGGCGGTGCGCCGGGGCCACCTCGCCGGGCAGGATCAGCTGCAAGCCGGCAAACAGCGAGTGGGTGATCGAGGTCTCGCCCTTGAGCCCGGGGTTCTCGAGGATCAGCACCCGGCGCGTTGCCTCCTGCGCTGTGATCAGCCCGCCCGACTGCAGCAGGTAGGGTCGGACCTCGCGGTAGTGCCAGATCGCCGGTTGGCAGGGGGTCGTCGGCTGGGGTGTGACCAGCCCGTGCAGCCGCTCCCACAGCGGCGCCATATTGTGGGCGCCGATGCGGTCGTAAAAGGCCTCGCGCTCGGGTGTGAGCGCGGCAGCCTGCTCCATCGCCATCCCGTTCCTCCCAATCAGGCCGCCTTGGCCTGCAGCCGTTCGCCGAGCGTGAAGCCGATCCTGCCGAGATCGGCGATCAGCGCCGTTGATTGCGCTTGGCTCAGCGGCACCAGCGGCGGCCGCACCGCCGCCCAATTTGGATCATTGTGGTAGTGTGCCACGATCCGCTTTAGCGCCGGGACCATCGGATAGGCCTGCAGGGTGTTGCGCAGGCTCGTGATCTCGGCCTGCAAAGCGTCGGCCTGCGGACCGCGCCAGTTGTCATAGACCTTTTTGATGCCCGGCACGTTGACGTTGCCCGAGGCGGTGATGCAGCCGACGGCACCTTTTCGCAGCCCGTCGAGCAGAAACACCTCCGATCCCGGGAACACCGCGAAACCCGGATAGCGCTCGAGCAATGCCGCGGTGTTGCTCCAATCGCCCGAGCTGTCCTTCAGCCCGACCACCGTCTCCGGATAGGCCGTGATCAGGCGGCCGACCAGGTCGAGCGAGAACCCGACCACCGCCATCGGCGGGATATGGTAGAGAAAGAGCTTCAGCGCCGGCGAGCCGACCCGGTCGATGACGCCGGAAATGAACGCAAAGATGCCGTCGTCGCTGACCCCCTTGTAATAGAAGGGCGGCAGCATCAGCACCCCGCCGCAGCCGTGACCGACCGCGTGCCGCACCAGGGTCACGGCATCGGTCATCGCACACGCGCCGGTTCCCGGCATCAGCTTTTGGGCGGGGATCCCGGTCTCGATCAGGCGATCGAGCAATTCCATCCGCTCGCCGGGCGACATCGAATTCGCCTCGCTCGTCGTGCCAAAGATCGCGAGCCCGCCCGCACCCTGGTCGAGCAGCCAACGGCAGAAGCTGACGAATCGCCCGGCATCGGGTTCGCCGTCCGGCGTGAACGGGGTCAAAACCGGGACCAGCACTCCGCTGAACGGCTGCGACGGCATGTTTCAGGCTCCTCTGACGGCAACGCCGATATCGATGCTCACTAAGCGCGGCCCGGCTGGTCGCGTCAACTCCAGTTTGAGCGGGCGGCGGCGACAGGCTCCCCTGTAAAAACCGGATTTTGGGTTGGGTCTTGGGTCTTGACCAATAAATGATTTTAAATCAGGTGGTTAAAGGAAGTTTCGATGTGCATGAGCAGGGGTGCAAAGATCGCCGCGCAGGGGGACGAATCGCGTGATCAGGGGAGTAACAGGGTGGCGCCTCGCGACGCGGCGACAGCCGGAATTTGACCATTCCTGTAGCGACAACACGGTACCCGTTTATTGCGAGCATGGCAAGAGGGTGGTTTGTCTCGCGCTGCCCGGTTGCGCGCCCGACTCGAACTCGCTCGCTGCTGTCCTGCTATGGCGCTTCAACGTCGAGATAGGGGATCGCCTGGATTTCTTGCCAACCTCGATCAGCCGGACTGTTCAACACAGCCGCGAAGTGGCGCCGCTGCTTGCCGCGACAGCTCCGCTTTGCCCCGCTTGACGGCGGAAAGCGCGAGAAAGGCAGCACCGAGGGTAGTCAGGCGACTGAACGCGGTATCGTAGCGCGCCAAGACGCGCGCGGCTTGCTGCCATCGCGGATAATAGATTGCGCCATGTACTGGTCCCGGCACCAGACCGGCTCGACTTGCCAGGAGGCGTAGCTCGCGAGCCGTCCGGAACCGACCTCTACGCCATAATCGCGAGCCGAGCCACGCACGGATGCGACGCGCGACCGCCCATAGGCTCCACTTGCCGAGTTCGCCTATCACCAGGACGCCGCCCGGTCGCAGAACCCGAGCGATCTCCTGAAAG
>Ga0306923_10007909_pt1 | contig 10636 bp, 7 predicted proteins | sample sta12Can44000108_FD_203841 | JGI IMG/M metagenome (GOLD analysis project Ga0306923, IMG submission 203841) | Lab enrichment of tropical soil microbial communities from Luquillo Experimental Forest, Puerto Rico - statanox.12C.anox.44.000.108 (v2)... | ecosystem: Environmental > Terrestrial > Soil...
GATTTACTATTAGCAAAACCAACTCCGGCTATTAGCATTGACAGTAAAGCAGAATGGATATTTATGATGGAAAGAAACAGCTACCCGTCTGTTGAAGAACTTGCCCAGCCTGAACTACGCATTGCAGGGCTAAGAATTAACCCGAACAATTTTGCTCCCAGCAGGCAATCCTTTATTAATAACTTTTCTCTGCAGAATATAAAATCGCAACAAAAATTTGTTATTACGGGTTTGCCGGCTCCGTTGCAAGCAGGGAATGTAAGTTGGAGCCCGGATGAGAAGAAAATCATCTTTACGCAAACCAACGCAAAATCAGTTGACTTATATGTAATAGATATTGCAACCAAGAAAGCAAGTAAACTAAATAAGCAAGCTTTAAATGTAGTATTAAATGCAGGCATTACATGGGTAGATGATAATACGGTTTTATATCGTACAACATTAAAACCCGCAAGTGCGGCACCACCTAAACCATTAATGCCCAAAGGGCCAACAATACAGCAGAACCTTGGAAAAGCTGCACCCAGTGCCACTTTTCAGGATTTAATCAAATCTCCGTACGATGAGCAATTGTTTGAGTTTTATGCAACTTCTCAATTAGTTCAAAATAAAAACGGCATTGAAACTGCAATTGGTAAACCGGCTATATACTCATTCACAACAATATCTCCCGATAAAAAATACATATTAACCAAAACACTGCACAAACCGTTTTCTTATTTGGTAACTGCTCATGGTTTTCCATCAACCATTGCTATAAACGATTTAGCCGGAAAACAAATAAAGTTATTGGCTGAATTACCATCGACCGAAGGTACCCCGTCGGGTTATGATAATACTCAAAATGTTCCGAGAGCTTTTGACTGGAGAGACGATGAGGCTTCTACTATTGTTTGGGCAAAACCATTAGACAGCGGCTTAATGAAAAACAAAATGGATTACCACGATGCAGTATATACTTTAGTAGCCCCTTTTACCGGAGAAGCAAAAGAATTGTTTAAAACACAATTTCGTTACCAGGGAACAACATGGGGAGATGTAAGCCTGGCATTGGTTTCAGAAGGCTTACGTTCTAAACAGGTATCAAGAGTAAGCAGGTTTAATACAACAACCGGCACACTTGAAAAATTATACGAACGCAATCAAACAGATGCGTATGGAGATCCCGGAAGACCGGTATTTACCAAAAACAAATTTGGAAGAGATGTTATTCAAACTACAGATAACAGCACTAAAATCTTAATGAATAACATAACGGGATCATCCCCCAAAGGAGACCTTCCTTTTCTGTCAAAATTCAATCTTACAACAAAAGAAAATGAAATTATCTGGCGTTGCGATGAAGGCTATTTTGAATATGTAAGCGATGTAATTGATGCCAACAAACTGATATTACTTACCAGAAAAGAATCGCAAAAAGATGTACCCAATTACTACATTAAAAATTTGATATTAAAAATTGCAGACAAACAAATTACCTCATTTGCAAATCCTTATCCGCAGTTAGAAGGAGTAACCAAACAAAAAATATCGTACAAACGTGCAGACGGGGTTGACCTTACCGGCGATTTATATCTTCCTAAAGACTATAACAAAGAAAAAAACGGCCCGCTTCCGGTACTCATGTGGGCATATCCGAGAGAATTCAATTCTGCCGCAGATGCAGCACAAATAAGAGGTTCGCAATATAAGTTTACAACCATCAGTTGGGCATCTCCTATATTTTATGTAACGCAGGGTTATGCTGTTTTCGATAATGCAGAAATGCCTATTGTATCTACCAGTACAGATAAAAAACCAAACGACGATTTTGTGCATCAACTGCAACTAAATGCAGAAGCCGCTATTAACAAATTATCCGAATTAGGTGTTGGAGATAAAAATCGCGTTGCAGTTGGCGGCCATAGCTACGGCGCATTTATGACGGCAAATTTACTGGCACACACTAACCTGTTTAAAGCCGGTATTGCACGCAGTGGCGCATACAACAGAACGCTTACCCCATTTGGGTTTCAGAACGAAGAAAGGACATACTGGCAAGCACCTCAATTGTATTATGAAATGAGCCCGTTCAGCTATGCAGATAAAATAAAAACGCCAATACTTTTGATTCACGGGGACACAGACGATAACCCCGGCACATTTCCTATTAACAGTGAAAGATTATATAATGCAATAAAAGGCCATGGCGGCACCGTTCGTTTTGTTTTCCTCCCGTTTGAAGCACACAGCTACAGAGGCAAAGAAAATTTATTACACATGTTGTGGGAACAAAATCAATGGTTAGAAAAATATGTAAAAAACGCCAAGTAAGTATTTTTATAAATACCAGCAACCGTTTAATAACCTGAAACAGACTTCAGCCATTTCTCTTCTCCATTTAGAGAAGATACCTACAAGGGGCAGATGGGGTTGCGTCGGAATCTTTTCATTCACATCAAATCACTCAACAAAACAGCCCTGTATTGCAGGGCTGTTTATATTTAATATTTTATTACCGCAAAAATCCCCAACTATTGCCCTCTTTTACGATGCTTATGATAATGGCTTTTTTTATGTGCTTTTGCTTGAGACTGATGTATTTGCAATTGAGGGTTATGGTGCTCCAACGCATTTTGATTTTTTTTAATTAAAACGCCCAATAAAACCAACGCAAAACCAAATAACCCAAATAAAATTTCCGTTACCCTCAGCTCCTGGATCAGGTTTATTTGCACTGCTATAAATACAAGCAGCATAATGCCTTCGCCAATAATAGCTGTTGTATATTTACCTATTTGTTTTGCAGTTAATAACGCAGCAATAATGCCAGTAATACCAATAAAAACTATCAATATCCAACCGGGAGTAGCGTAATCTTTAAACGGGCTTCCTTTTAAATCATCGGCAGAAAGTTGCAAAGAATGTCCTGTACTATCCGATACTAAAAAGTAACCGCCAATAAATGCCGATAAAGCCGTTACTATTAGTATTGCTAAAGCTAACTGACGAGCTGTTTTCATAACACCACCTTTTTACTTTAATCAAATCAACAACAATTTAAGAATTAAATAAATGACTTAAGTCAGAATATTTGCTTAATATTCAGCACTTCAATATCAAAATCAAAATATTATCTGCAAATCGTCTCAGCTATTGAGATCGATTCCGGTGGAATAAAAAATACCGGTTTCTTTACAAAGCAGCAACACAATTTACAGCAAAGAAAGATGCCATAAAAAATGAAGATTGTATTAAGACGTTTATTGAAAAATTATTGCTTTAAAAAATCCCGCCACCAATATCCTGAATTTTTTATGGTGCGGAGTTGTGTTTCGAAATCGATATGAATTAAGCCAAACCTTGCTTTAAAACCTTCGGACCATTCGAAATTATCGGTGAGTGTCCATACAAGATAGCCGTCTATTTTCATACCGTCTTTTTTTGCTTTTAATAAAGCTTTTAAGTACTGCTGAAAATAATCAATTCGTTGAAAATCGTTTACCACACCATTTTTCAACTCGTCTTTAAAGTAAGCACCGTTTTCGGAAACAATAATGGAACGTACATTTTTATACGAATTAAATTGATGAAGGATATTATAAAAACTATTTGCATTTATTTCCCAGCCCATTGAAGTATGCGGCACTTTTCGGGTAACAGCTTTTACTTCGGAAGCATTTGCATAAGGTATAATGCTACTGTATTTTACCGTAACCGGAAAATAGTTTTGAATACCAATAAAATCAAAATCAAACCGCATCCGTTCTGTAAATTTCCATGCTTTCGTATGCAGATGCAATTTATCCATCAGCAGAAAATCTTCATTAGGATAGTTCATTCCCAAAGAAGGTTCTATAAACAACCTGTTTAATAAAATATTGGTTCTGCTTGCAGCAATCAAATCGTTTTTGTTTTGAGTAAACGACCTTACTTCACTACAGGAAAATGTAGTGCCGATAACAGCATCTTTTACATGCAATCGCAATATTCTGCCGCCTTCTGCCTGTGCCATAACAGCATTATGCACTGCAGATAAAAATAAATTCAAATTCATTTTACCCGGTGCATGTTTGCCTAACATGTAGCCCAAAGAAGTAAAGCCCATCGGCTCGTTTAACACAATCCAATGTTTTACTTTATCGCCAAACTCTTCTGCACAAACTGTAGTAAAACGGCTAAACCATTTTAATAATTGATGCGAAGCCCAACCTCCTTCTTTTTCTAAAGCCTGCGGTAGGTCCCAATGATAAAGTGTAACAAAAGGAATCATATCCAGTTGGATAATTTCATCTATCAGTTTGTGGTAAAATTGAATACCCTCTTTATTGGTACGCCCCGTTCCTTCAGGCAAAACCCTGCTCCACGAAACAGAAAAACGAAACACTTTAAAACCTAAGGCTTTGGCAAGCAACAAATCATCTTTATATCGATGATAAAAATCGCAGGCAACGGTTGGCCTTGCGGAATTTTTAATTTTACCGCTTCTTTTAGCATATTGATCCCATATAGAAGCCCCCCTGCCATCAACAAAAGCAGCACCTTCGTTTTGAGCTGCTGCGATGGCTACACCCCACAAAAAATCGTGTCCGAACAAGTTTGCTTTAAAATTGTTGGGTAATAAGCTAATCATGATACAAAGATGTGAACTGAATGTTATTGATAAATTATTTTTTTAAAAAATTAATTAAACGTTTGTTTAATTTTAAACAATTGTTTAGTTTTGCATCCACAAGATAGTCAACCATGAGTTTAGATAAGAAAGAGCATATTTTGGAAACAGCCGTAGAACTCTTTGCAGAAAAGGGATTTGAAGGAACATCTATCCGGGATCTTGCTGCAAAGGCCGAAGTAAATATTGCAATGATTAACTACTATTTCGGCTCCAAAGACAAACTTTTTGAGGCTATTGTTGAACATAGATCGGGTTACATTAGAGAAAAACTGGAATTAATTCTTACGGATAATTCTATCTCCGAAATTGGTAAAGTGAATTTAATTATCGAATGCTATGTAAATAAAATTCTATCAAACCATAAATACCACAGGCTGCTTCACCAGGAGTTAATGCTGAAACAAAGAGAAGGAATTCATGATAAGATTACAGAAATTTTTACCAGAAACCGGCAAGTAATGCGAATTATAATTGAATCAGGTATTAAAAATAAAGTTTTTAAAAAAGTAGATCCTGAATTAACCATAGCCAGTATAATAGGTACTATTAACCAGGTTATGTTATCAAGATCCATCTGCTCATTATCTGTTTCCGGCAGAAAAGAAATTGACCCGTATAGTGACGAACATTTAAAGAAAAGACTTGTCACTCATTTAAAACAAATAATACACGCTCATTTATTACATAATTAATTTAACAATAAGAAATGACAACAAAATCAAAATCTCAAGAAAAAAAATCGCCTGTAAGATTCATAGTAATCGGTATTGTTTTACTAATAGCCCTTTTTGTGGGTTATCAAAAAATAAGCTATGCCCTTACACACGAAACTACCGATAATGCCCAGGTTGAAACACAAATTACACCTGTACTACCACGCGTTGCAGGTTATGTAAAAAATATTACAGTAAAAGATTACGATACCGTAAAAACAGGTCAATTAGTTGTAGAACTTGACGATGCAGAATTACAAACACAATTGATGGAAATGGAAGCAGATTACAGACAATCTGAAGTAGATATTGTAAATGCAAAAGCACTTTTAAACAATGCTTTGGTTTCGTTAAGCGTAAATAAAGGTACTATTGACATTAATAATGTAAAACTGAAAAAAGCAGAAGAAGATCTTACAAGAGATAAAAACTTATATGCCAGTGAAGCGATTACTAAAAAACAATTAGACGACAGCAAGTATAATCTTGAAACTGCTCAAAAACAATTAACCAATAGTCAAAACGATTTAAACTCGGCGCAAAGCAGAATAGCTGTTTTAAATTCTTCTGTTCAAAAAGCAGAAGCTGCATTACAGGTAAAACAAGCTAAAATAGACCAAACAAAGTTAAAGATTACATATACAAAAATTTATGCCCCTGAAACAGGGAAAATTGGCAAAAAAAATATTTCAATGGGGCAATTTGTACAAGCCGGTACCCCGTTATTTTCAATTGTAACAGATACAACCTATTGGATTGTTGCCAATTTTAAAGAAAACCAGATTAAAAAATTAGCTCCCGGTAAAGAAGTTGATATTGAATTGGATGCTTATCCGGATTTAAAAATTAAAGGCACCATAGAAAGTTTAAGCGATGCAACAGGTGCAAAATTTTCTTTGCTTCCGCCGGATAATGCAAGCGGCAACTTTGTAAAAGTTACGCAACGCATTCCCATTAAAATTAAGTTTAATGATATTGAAAAAATCAAAGACAAATTAAGAGCCGGGCTAAGTGCTTCTATCAGCATTGAAACAAAATAACTAAATCGTAAATCGCACTTCATAAATCGTACTTTTTCATGGCTACACCCAAAGGTTTTGCGAGGGCTATCATTGTAATTACAACTGTTACTGCCGCAGTAATGGAGCTTATTGACACATCTATTGTAAATGTGGCATTAAGTGATATGAGCGGAAGTTTAGGTGTAAATATCGAAGACATCAGTTGGGTAATTACATCGTATGCCATTGCAAATGTTATCATCATTCCTTTAACAGGATTTTTAGCAGAATATTTCGGGAGAAAAAATTATTATATCGCTTCCATGATCATCTTTACCGCAGCATCATATATGTGCGGGCAATCAACCAGTTTAATGGAAATCATTATCTGGCGTTTTATACAAGGTGTTGGCGGTGGTGCATTATTATCTACATCTCAGGCTATTTTATTTGACGCTTTTGAAACAAAAGACAGGCCCATTGCATCCGGTTTATTTGGTATGGGAATTGTATTGGGGCCAACATTAGGCCCAACAGTTGGCGGATATATTATTGAACATTTTAGTTGGCCGCTGATCTTCATGATTAATATTCCAATCGGAATTATTGCAACCATCTTATCATTCACTTTCATTGAAAAGAAAGAGAAAGAAGGCAAGAAGAAAAAAGATATTCATATAGATTATATGGGCATCGCTTTACTGGCAGTGGGTATTGGGTGCTTGCAATACGTGTTAGAACGTGGCGAATCGGAAGATTGGTTTAGCAGCGAATATATCAGGATTTGTTCCGGCATTGCATTAGTTGGTTTGGCAGGTTTTATTATTTATGAACTCAGTATTGCTAATCCCGCTGTTAATCTCAAAGTATTGGGCAACAGAAACCTTGCATTTACAACCATCTTTACATTTATTGTAGGGTTGGGGTTATTTACATCGGTTTTTGTATTTCCGGTTTTAGCACAAAGAGTATTGGGCTTTACGGCTTACGAAACAGGTTTAACCTTATTTGCACCAACATTAATAACTGTATTAATGATGCCCATTATCGGTAAAACTATGAGCAAAGGCGTATCACCAATTCCGTTTGTAGTGCTTGGCTTTTTATTGTTTGCAGCATATTGTTATACCAGTGCAAATGTTAGTCCGGATATTGGCCGCAAAGATTTCTTTTTTCCGCTTGCTTTAAGAGCTGTTGGAATTAGTATGGTACAATTACCATTAATTAATCAGGCGGTTGCAGGGTTAGAGCCTAAAGATTATGCAGCCGGTATTTCGCTTAATAACATGATTCGTCAGTTAGGCGGTGCATTTGGTATTGCATTGGCCAATAATTATATAGCCAACCGTGCAGCACAACACAGAACAGATTTGGTAAGTGCAATGCCAAATGGTTCTGCAATGTTGAACGAAAGAATCAATACTATTTCACAAGGCTTAATTGCAAGAACAGGAGATGCAGCAACAGCAGGTAATAAAGCATTAGGTTTAATTAATCTTTCGGTAGAAAAGCAATCTAATTATCTGGCATATTTAGATACATTTAGATTAATCGGTATTTTCTTTATTGTAGCAATACCATTGGTGGTGTTTTTAAGAGTAAAGAAAAAATCGCCGCAGGAAATAGCAGCTTCTATGAAAGCAGCATCGGAAGCACATTAGAAAGGTTTTTGTTACCGGCTGAAGAATAAACAAGACGCTCCTGTTGCGTCGCACACTCTTGTACTATTGCACACAAAGGGGCAAAGAAAACAAAGCGACAAAATATGTTGGGTCTTACTAAATTAAAAAAATCTTCTTTGTTTTATTTGCAACCTTAGCTGCTTTGTGTGAAACAGTATAAGTGAGTGACACAACGAAGATGCCATGAAAAACAAAAGCTGGAAACAAAAAAGTGAGATGTGAAATGTGAAATGTGAATCAACAAACGAATAAACTATTAAACAAATAAATCATTAAACGAATAAACTATTCATACAAATGAAAAAATTATTATCAATTATACTTTTAAGCTGTACGGCATCTGCAACATTTGCACAGGCAAAAGTGAGTGAAGAATTAAAAGGCTTAATCAATCAGTCTTTCACTTATTTTCCAAAAGTAAAAGAAGTAGAAAATACGGTTGCAACAGCACAACAAAAAATAAGTTTAACGGAAACAGCCAAAGCACCAGAAGTAAATTACGAGGCATCGTACAATTATGTACAACCTAAAATTGTTATTCCGTTAGGAGGTGTAGATTTTCAATTTGCACCGGTGCATAATTTGGCTACCGACTTTAACGCAAGCTATGCCCTGTTTGACTTTGGAAGAATTAAAGCAAACGTAAACCGCTCTAAAGACGATTTAAAATATGCACAGCATAATGTTGACTATGTAAAAAACCAGTTGGCATACCAGGTATCTAATGTATTTTACAATATTGTGTATTTGAAGAATGCAATTGCTATTCAAGACAGCGTATTGAGTTTTTTAAACGATAATAAAGCAGTTACAGAAAATAAACTTAAAAACGGCGATGCATTGAGAATTGATTTATTAAATATTCAATCTACTTACGATGCTGAACAAAACAGAAAAGTGGATTTACAAAACAGTTTAGATAAGCAATTGAATTTGTTGGAATATACAACAGGCATTAAAAAAAGTAACGGCAGCATATTTGATTTTGATGTGGCTCTTTCTGATGCAGATGCTGCGTTTAGTTTGGCTCAGGCAAACAATGTAGATTTCTTATTGGCAAAAGATAAAATAAAACAATCGCAAAGCGATTTGGAGATTGCAAAGCTTGGAAATCAACCTTACATTGGATTACATGCTGCAGCCGGTATTAAAAATGGTTATGTACCCGATGTAAATGAATTGAAGTTTAATTATGTTGCAGGCGTTTCATTATCTGTTCCTATTTATAATGGCGGCAAAACAAAGCAGCAGGTTAAATTACAGGAAAATTTAATTAAACAAAACGAGTTATCAGTTGAGTCTTTAAACAGTAATTATAAAAAAGATATTAATCAGGCCATTACAGATATTAAAAGTAATTACGAAAGAATTAATAACACCAAGGGACAAATTGAGCAAGCAAAAGTTGCACAGCAATTAGCAGCTACAAGATTTAAAAACGGCGTTGGTACCAATTTAGAATTAACCAATGCAAGTACCAACGTACAAAGAGCTGAGTTAACCAAACTGCAATACGAGTATCAATTATGCATTGCCAAATTAGAGCTGGCAAAATTAATGGGATATAGGTATTGGTAAAGAAGGTTATAAGTTGTAAGTGATAAGTTTTAAGTGGCTATTGCCTCTAACCTATTGCTTGCAACTTATTACTTACAACCTACTTTGCATCAAACCAAATAGGCGTTTCATCTGAAGGGTGTGCATTGTAATTAATGCAAACTTCCTCCCCTTTTCTAATATCTTTTACAGTAGTTAACGTCATTATGTTATAATCATAATCCATTTCGTAATTACAATTAGCATCATAATCGTGATTATACATAGAAATATAACCCAGGCCTAATGCAGCTTTCCGTTTTCTATCGCCCCATTCAAAAATATAATCAAACAGAAATGTTTGTTCTACGGTTTTTCTTTCGTTGGCAGAAAAAACCAATACAGGAGAAATTTCAATAACAGTACCTGCCGGTATTGGCTCTGATGTAAATACACCACGGCCGCCTTTACCGGAAGGAGCAATAAACAAAATAGGTAGAATCATAATTTTTATTAATGCGGCGAAGATAACCGATTATAAGTTTATTATCGTTTGGTTTATTGCAATAGCAAAAACAGGTTTAGGTTTGCTTTTCTATACAACATCTCTCAGGAATTTCACTAACTTATCCAACCTTGTTTCGTATCAGGTTATGTATCTTATTTTGAATCTAAAAAATAGATCCATATTTATTTTGACAAAATAAAAAATTGAGTTCGGATTTTTTTTGAGTTTTAGGAATGGCCCATAAACCCTATCTGAACCATCATTATCAAATTTTTTATTACTTCTATTTCCAATTTTTGGATTAAATTTTATTATCGATAACTTAAGTGTTTATTTTTTTAATCTATCATACTTTCATCATTCGAAAATCCTTCAAGTTTTTTAGCTAAGTATTCGTTCGCATATTCCAATTGCTTAGCATCAATATCCAATTTCGTTTGCACCGTTTTATCTAACCATCCTTCTTTTTCTTTGTACGTGAGATATGCATTTACCTCATTCCCTCCCCAGAAAAAGTTGTAAACCACAACAAAGCTGTCGTC
>Ga0306923_10007911_pt1 | contig 10635 bp, 7 predicted proteins | sample sta12Can44000108_FD_203841 | JGI IMG/M metagenome (GOLD analysis project Ga0306923, IMG submission 203841) | Lab enrichment of tropical soil microbial communities from Luquillo Experimental Forest, Puerto Rico - statanox.12C.anox.44.000.108 (v2)... | ecosystem: Environmental > Terrestrial > Soil...
CAACCCCGGCGTTCGGTCACTTCGGAGATGGCGCGATGATGCCCGGTTCGGTCACATCCTTGAATGGCTCGACAGGGCATGGGCGCCGACCGGGGCACCGACGTTGGCTCGCCCTCGGCGATCGCCCGCGGCCGCGTTGACCTTCGACGGCCCCTCGCTCGTGAGCCCGAGGCGTCTTCTTCAGGCGCTCGAGGAGCCCACGGCCGCCTGGGCGCGCGCCCCTAGTCGCGCAGCTTGAAACGCTGGTGCCAGATGGACTCGGCGCCCGTGCCCACCGTGGCCACCCGAATGTCCAGCAGATATGGCTCGCCGGCGCTGATGGCCTCCACGCCGCGACGCAGAGCGGCTTCGAGGGCCTGGGGCTCGCGGACGGCCGCCCCCTGGATTCCCTGCGCTTTCGCAAGCATCACGAAGTCGATGTCGGGATCGCCGAGATATACCTCCGGATACTTCTTCTGCTTGGCCATCTCGCCACCGAAGGTGTGGAAGTTGGTCCGCACCGTCTGATAGTTGAGGTTGTTCCACACGATGGTCAGGATGGGCAGGCCGTAGCGCGCCATGGTCCAGAAGCCCGAGGCGCTGTACATCACCGCGCCGTCGCCCACGCTGCACACGACCGGGCGGTCAGGAGCGCCGAGTTGCGCCCCCACCGCCGCGCCGATGCCATGCCCGAGGGAGGCGCCGAAGGTCCGCACGAGGCGCCATTGGCGTTTGTCGAAGCCAAATGGCATGAGGTGATCGGCGTTGCGGAAGCTCTCCGACACCACCAGCGTGCCTTCGGGCAGCACGGTTCCCGCCACGTGCGCGAGATAGTTCGGGTGGATCGGCTGCTCGCCGGCGTGTCCGTGAGCCTCGTCGAGGAGCTGCTGCATCCGCTGCTCGCCCTTGGACCGGAGGGCGGCGGCCCGCCGCGCCAGATGTGGGAGTTGCGCGTGGGCCTCCTTCCATGAGGCGTTCAGCGCGGCGAGGGTGTGCCGCACGTTGCCCCACACCGCGATGTCGACGGGGAAGGTGTTGCCGAGCAGCGACGGATCGTGGCCGATGGCAATGACGGTGCCCGCCTCGCGGAAGCGAAGGTCCGTGGGGTTGCCGCGGGTGTTCTGCCGGTAGCCGATGCAGCACACGACGTCGTAGCTCTCCTCGGAGAGATTCTCGACGCCCCCGAGGTAGTAGGGATGGTGCACGGGGAAGCTCGCGTAGTCGAAGATGCCGGTGGCCACGGGCAGGGCGAGGCGCTCGGCGAGAGCGAGGATCTCCTCCTCCGCCCCCGCGGCGCCGATGTCGGGGCCGCAGACGAGGAGCGGCTTCTCGGCGTTCAGCAGCGCGTCCCAGATCGCGTGGAGCACGCTCGAGTCCGGGAGCAGGCCCGTGTGGGGTGGGTCCGCGGCCTGGATGACGGCCTCCACGTTGGTCGCCTCTAGCGCGGAGCTCGCGTAGGCCACGTAGACGGGACCGGTGGGGAAGGTGGTGGCGTCCTTGAACGCGCGCCGGGTCACTGTGGGAATGCCGCCCGCCTCCCAGACTTCCCAGCGCCGCTTCGTGATGTCCTCGACGGCGCCCATCTGGGAGAAGCCGCCGCTCGCCACCAGGGCGCCGTGGTCGCCGTAAGAGCCCACGTCGCGCATGGCCGCGGTCACTACCATGGGCGTGCCGTCGAAGTAGGCGTTCTGAAGCTGGCCCGAGCCCTGCCGCGTTCCCGCGGCGAGGTGCACGTTGACGAAGGCGGGCTTGTGTGCGGCCTTCGCGTAGCCGTCCGCGGCCGAGAGTACGAGCGACTCCGCGAGGAGAAGAATCGGCTGAACGCCGGGCACGGTCAGGAGCGCATTGAAGAACCCCGCCTCCGCGCTACCGGTATTGGTGAAGGCGTAGCGAACGCCCTGCGCCAACAACTGATGGACCAGGAGCTCCCCGCCTGTTCCGAATACCCGCTTCTTCTCCATCTCTCACTCCTCGTGGAGGCTGCTTCGTTCGGTTCGCGCCCGGGTAGCGGCTCCTCGCTGCATACCACGCCCGACCCGCTCTCGCAACGGCCACACCAGGCAGGATGCCCACCGGCAATGCCCTTGCGAAAGGAGCACAGGGGAAGAGCTGCCGCCTCGACGCTATGCTATGGTGAGGCGGGCATGCCGCGTTCGACCCGCAATTTCTGAGGAGGGGAGCATGGACCTCAAGGACGCCGAGAGATACTACGCGAGCATCGGGTTCAGCCGACGCACCGGATTCGGAGAGCGTCCCGCTCTCCTGATCATCGACTGCAATCACGGCTGCTCGGACCCGGCCGTCTCCCCGATGGCCATCAGCATGGACGCGGAGATCAAGAACATCCGGCGCCTCCTCGATCTCGCGCGGAGCAAGGGATTCCCCGTCGTGCATACCACCGTGGTGTACACCGACGAGCACTTCCGTGACGGCGGGTGGTTCATCAAAAAGGTTCCGAGCCTGGAGGTGCTCCGGCCCGGCTCCAAGGAATCTCAGATCGTGCCCGAGTTGGCCCCACGCGCGGGCGAGCTCGTGCTCGAGAAGCGCTTTCCCTCCGGCTTCTATGGGACCAACCTCCACTCCTACCTCACCGCCTGCCAGGTGGACACGGTGATCGTCACGGGTGATTCCACCAGCGGCTGTGTCCGGGCCACCGTAGTGGACGCGGTGTCCTCGGGCTTCCGCGTGGTCATTCCCCGCCAGTGCGTGGCCGACCGCGTCGAGCTCACTCACGTGGTCAACCTGTTCGACATGGATGCCAAGTACGGCGACGTGATGGACGTAGGCGAGGTGGTCGCCGCCCTCGAGCGGCTTCCCGCCTCGCGGACGGCTCGATGAGGCGCGCTGGCCTCGCCCTCATCGGCTTTCTCCTCCTTGGCTTCGCCGAGCCCGCTGCCCTCTCCGCCCAGGAGAAGGTGCTCCGCGTGCGGATCGGGTCGGACATCACCGGTCTCGACCCCGCCAAGCTCTTCAACATCGAGAACCAGGTGATCTGCAATCACATCTACAACGGCTTGGTGCGCTATGAGTACGAGAAGAACGGCGCCATCGTGCCCGATCTGGCCGAACGGTGGGACGTGTCGACCGACGGGCGGACGTACACCTTCCATCTGCGCAAGGGTGTGAAGTGGCACAAGGGCTATGGCGAGTTGACCGCGGATGACGTGAAGTTCTCCTACGAGCGCGTGCTGGACCCCAAGACCGCGTCGCGCTATCAGGGCGAGTTCAAGCTGGTGGAGGCGGTGGAGGTCGTGGATCCGCTCACCGTGCGGATCCGGCTCAAGTCGAAGTATCCCGGCTTCCTCAACAAGGTCGCCGCCTACAACCAGGGCTTTGTGATCAGCAAGAAGGCCATGGAGAAGCTCGGCGACCAGTACGCGACCAATCCCGTGGGCACGGGGCCGTTCGTGTTCGAGAGCTGGTCACCCAAGAACCAGGTGGTGCTCCTCGCGAACAAGGAATACTTCGGGGGCGCGCCCAAGCTGGACCGGGTGGTATTCAAGCTGATCCAGGAGGAGACGACGGCGGAGATCGCGCTGCAGCGGGGCGAGATCGACGTGTTTTTCGCTCTTCAGAATGCCGAAGTGATCGATCGGCTCTCCAAGGCTCCCGGCATCACCGTGCAGCGACGCACGGCCAATCACACGATCAACGCCGTGCTCAACAGCACCTACGAGCCGCTGGGGAAGCCCCAGGTGCGGCTGGCCATCGCGCACGCGCTCAACCTCAAGGCGCTCCGCGAGGTGTTCTTCAATGGGCTCAAGGGGCAGCCGAACTGGGTGCTCACCTCGAGCTTCGAGGAGTCGGCCAAGGACCTCACGGAGTGGCCCTACGATCCGGACAAAGCCAAGGCCCTCCTGCGCGAGGCCGGCTATCCAAACGGATTCAGGCTCACCATCACTTCGCCGACCCTCCAGCCCTACGACAAGGTCGCCGTGGTGCTCGCCGACGATCTCCGCAAGGTGGGCCTTGACACGAACGTGCAGCTTTTGGAGCGGGCGGCGTACCTGGCCGCGCGCGGCGCGGGCACCCCGCAGGTGGTGATCACCGGGGTGACTGGCCCCGCCGATCCCGACCAGCCGCTGTGGAACCTCCTCCACTCCTCGAGCTTCCCGCCCGGCCTCAATACCGCGCGCTACAAGGGCATCGATCAGCTGCTGGAGGCGGCTCAGGTCGAGCTCGACCGGACCAAGCGGCTCGCCCTCTACCGTCAGATCCAGCTGAAGCTACGCGAAGACGTCCCCATAGTGCCGCTCTACAACGACCAGCTCTTCGCGGCCACCCGCGCCGGGGTGAAGGGCTTCGCTCCCGACCCGCAGTTCACGATGAACGCATATCCGGTGACCATCGAGAAGTAAGAGGGCGCGAGGGTGCGGGCGTTCCTGCTCACGCGGCTGGGGTTTCTCATCGTGAGCGTGTTCGGCGCCTTCACCATCGCGTTCCTCGTCATGCGCCTCATTCCCGGCGATCCCGCCCAGGTCATCCTCGGCGACTACGCCACGAAGGAATCGATCGCGCGCCTCCGCGAGACGCTCGGCCTGGATCGTCCCGTGTGGGTACAGTACGTGAGCTTCGTGGGCCGGGCGCTCCGCGGCGACTTCGGCGCATCGCTGGTGACGCAGCGTCCCGCCTTCTTTGAGGTGTTCTCTGTATTCCTGCCTACCATCCAGCTCGCGGCGGCGGGCGCCCTCGTGTCTATGCTCATCGGCGTTCCCGCGGGCGTGCTCGCGGCCACCCGCCGGAACCGTCCTCTCGACTACGTGACCATGACCCTCGCCCTCGGCAGCATGTCCATGCCCGTGTTCTGGCTGGGGCTGCTCCTGCTCTTCGTGTGCTCGTTCACACTGGGCTGGACGCCCACGGTGGGGGCGGGAGGCGATGAGGGCTGGCTCAGCATGCTGCATCATCTCGTCCTGCCCGCTCTTGCGCTCGGGCTGTCCCTGGGGGCGATGGTCACGCGCATGACCCGCTCGGCCATGCTCGAGGTGCTGCGCCAGGACTACATGCGGACGGCGCGGGCCAAGGGGCTGCGCGAGCTGCTGATCATCGGCAAGCACGGCCTCCGCAACGCCGCCTTGCCGATCGTGACCATCCTCGGCATCAATTTCGGGATCCAGCTCGGCGGCACCATTCTCATCGAGACGGTGTTCGCCCGACCCGGAATGGGGAGCCTGCTCATCTCGTCCATCTACCAGCGCGACTATCCACTGGTCCAGGCGCTCGTGATGGTCTTCGCGACCAGCGTGGTTTTCGTCAACCTGCTCGTCGACCTCGTGTACGCCGTGTTCGACCCGCGGGTCCGGCGGTGACTCCGTCGCTCGGGGGAAACTCGGCCACTCTCCCCGGAATCGGCGCGACCCCCGAGTCGCGCACACCTCTTCGGCACCGACGACTTCGGGCGAGACGTGTTCAGCCGGGTGGTGTGGGGAGCCCGCGTGTCACTGCTGGTGGCCGCGGTGATCGTATCCGTGGCTGCGTTGGGCGGGGGAGCGGTCGGCCTCGTTAGCGGCTACCTTGGAGGCCGCCTCGATCAAGCGGTGATGCGAATGGTCGATATGATGCTCGCCTTCCCCGCCTTGCTCCTCGCGCTCGCCCTCATGGCCGGCCTCGGTTCGAGTCTCCTCAACGTCATCCTCGCCATCACGGTGGCCTTTCTGCCTCGCTTCGCCCGGCTGCAGCGAGCGGTGACCCTGGCCGTGCGCGAGCGCGAGTTTGTGACGGCGGCGGTGGCGCTGGGGAGCAGCCAGGGCCGGGTCCTCCTGCGCCACGTCGCCCCAAACTGCCTCGCCCCCGCCCTCGTGATGCTGACGGTGAGCGCGGCGGACGCCATCCTCGTGGAGTCGTCGCTCAGCTTCCTCGGACTGGGGGTGCAGCCCCCCGCGCCCACGTGGGGAGCGGTAATCAGCGACGGCCGCTCGTTCCTGCAGAACGCGCCGTGGATCTCGGGGTTTTCCGGCGCGGCCATCATGATCACCGTGCTCGGCCTCAACCTGGTTGGCGACGGGCTTCGCGACCTCCTCGACCCCACGCTGCGCGGCGAAGCCACGGACCGCACCTAGCCAGGACTATTCTTGAACTCCTCAGGGTGCGCCCGGGCGGGTGGCGTCGGGGGGAGGGGTGCCCTCAGTCGGAGTGGGACCCCCTCGTCCTGCGCGCAGCCCGGAGGGCTGCGAATCAGGCGAGCGGGTGACATAGCATGAGGGTACCCCTCCCCCCGACGACAGGATCCGCCCGCCTCGCGTTCGAGAGTTCGTGAATCGTCCGAACTAGGGGCACACCCGCTCGATGAACTTCTGCGGCGGCCGCTCGCCCCACTGCGAGCGAAGGCCCTCCTCGGCGGAGATGAGGTTCGACCCGTTCCGGGCGTTGAGGCGGTCGGTGTCCGACCAGTGCTCGTGCACGCGGCCCCAGGGGTCCGCCCAGTAGTCGTAGACCTGGCTCCCCAGCAGGTGGCGTCCGATGCCCCACATGTGCTCGTACTTTCCAAGCCGGGCCAGGTGTTCGTGCCCCATGAAGACGTCGTCGAGATCCTGGACCTCGAATGACAGGTGATTCAGGCCCGCGCGCGGATTCCGGATGCAGAAGAGCGCGTGGTGGTCTACGTAAGTTGCCCCGCGGTCGAAGCGGTTGAACGATCCGATGAGGTTGTCCTGACCGCCCTCGTAGACGTCGTCCGAGCCGATGAAGCCGAGGGTCTCGCGGAACCAGGCCACGGTGGTCTTGACGTCGGGCACGGCCATCACCCCGTGGCCGATCCGCTTCACCCGTGAAGCGCCGGCGGGCAGGCGCATCAGCGTGCCCGCGCGCTTCAACGAATCCTTTCCCATGTTCAGCGGCTGCCGCTTCACCGTGATTGGCTTGAGCTTCGTGACACCGTAGAGGACCTCGATCTGATAGCCGTTCGGCTCCCGGAGCCGCACCCGCATGCCCCCGCCGGGCTCATCGATCGATTCCACCGCGGAGGCCCCGGGCGCCGTGGCCAGCCGCTTGAGATCGCCCAGGCTCGCCGCGTGGTAGGCGAAGCCCAGGAAGCCGGCCTCACCCTTCTCCGTCACGTGGATGTGGTGGGCAGGATCCGTCCCCCGCATGTAGAGCGCGGTCGGCGTACGCTCCGCGCGCACCATACCGAAGTTGGTGAGGAACTCCTCCGCCATGTCGAGGTCCGGCGCGCGCAGCCGGCCATACGCGAGATCGATCACCTTGATGAGCGGCATCGCTGTCTCCTCATTCGTTCCGGGGCGTGAGGCACCCGATCCGGCCTGGGCGCAGCGCGGTGACGCGATCGTGCCAGAGTCCGCGGGAGCGGTCAACACGACGACGGGTCACCGCTCAGAACATTCGCGGCTCGGCGGCCGTGCACGCGCGGAGTGTCTGTCATAGAATAGCGGCCCAACTCCAGGAGGATCACGCCATGCCCGAGGTTGCCCGCACGGCCGAGCACGCCCGTCTTCGTGACATCACCAACGACCATTCCGGCTGGCGGCGATGGGGACCCTATCTTTCAGAAAGATCCTGGGGCACCGTCCGTGAGGACTACAGCAGCGACGGGAACGCCTGGGGCTACTTCCCCCATGACTGGGCCCGGAGCAAGGCATACCGGTGGGGCGAGGACGGGCTCGCCGGCTTCTGCGACCGCTACCAGATCCTCTGCTTCGCCCTCGCCTTCTGGAACGAGCGCGATCCCATTCTGAAGGAGCGCCTGTTCGGGCTCGTTCCCGCCGAGGGCAACCACGGCGAGGACGTGAAGGAGTACTACTTCTACCTCGACTCCACGCCGACCCACTCCTACATGAAGTGGCTCTACAAGTATCCCCAGCGGGAGTATCCCTACTCGTGGCTCGTGGAGGAGAACCGGAAGCGGGGCGGGCAGGGGCCGGAGTTCGAGCTCCTCGACACCGGGGTCTTCGACGACGATCGCTACTTCGACGTGTTCGTGGAGTACGCGAAGGCGAGCCCCGAGGACATCGTGATCCGCGTGACGGTGGAGAACCGGGGGCCGGACGACGCCCCCCTCCATCTGCTGCCCCATCTCTGGTTCCGGAACACCTGGGCGTGGGGCGAGGAGCCAAAGACTGAGCCCATCCTGCGCGAAGGCGAGGAAGGGCCCGGCTACATCAGCCTCGTGGCCGACGACCGCACCGCCGAGCCGCCCCGCAACCTTCCGTTCGAGTATCGGCTCGGCGCCCGCCATCTCTATGCGGAGGCGGGTGGCCAGCTTCTCTTCACGTACAACGAGAACAATGCAGAGCGGCTCTATGGAACGCGGAGCCGCCGCCCGTCCGTCAAGGACGCCTTCCACCGCCACGTGATCCATGGCGAGGACTGCGTCAATGCCGAGGGGGTGGGCACGAAAGCCTGCCTCCACTACCGCCGCGTGGTGCCCGGGCACGGCCGCCTCGTCCTCCGGATGCGCCTCACTCCCGACCGGCCCGAGCGCCCGCTGGCCGACGTGGACGCGGTGGTGGATCGGCGGAAGGGCGAGGCCGACGAGTTCTATGCAGCCATCCAGCCTGCGCGGGCCACCGCCGACGAGAAGCTGGTCCAGCGCCAGGCCTTCGCGGGGATGCTGTGGTCCAAGCAGATCTATCTCTTCGACGTCCACGACTGGCTGGAAGGGGACAATCCCAAATCGCCGCCGGCCGCCTCGCGCCGCCGTATCCGCAACGTCCACTGGCGTCACCTCAACTCCATGCGCGTGCTGTCCATGCCCGACAAGTGGGAGTACCCGTGGTTCGCGGCCTGGGACCTCGCCTTCCACTGCTCGCCGCTGGCCATCGTCGATCCCGAGTTCGCCAAGGAGCAGCTCTGGCTCCTCCTCTTCGAGCAGTTCCAGCATCCCTCCGGACAGATCGCCGCCTACGAGTGGGAATTCTCCGACCTCAACCCCCCCGTCCAGGCCTGGGCGGTCTGGCGCATCTACAACATGGATCGCATCCGCTCCGGCAAGGCGGACCGGGTGTTCCTGGAGAAGTGCTTCCACAAGCTCCTCATCAACTTCGCCTGGTGGGTGAACAAGGTCGATCGCGATGGGAACAACGTGTTCGAAGGCGGCTTCCTTGGTCTCGACAACATCACGGTCATCGACCGGAGCGAGCCCCTCCCGGACGGCGCGGTCCTCGAGCAGTCCGACGCCACGGGGTGGATGGGCATGTTCTGCCTCAACCTCATGCGCATTGCCCTCGAGCTGGCCAAGGAGAACAACACCTACGAGGGCCTGGCCTCGAAGTTCTTCCAGCACTACATCTACGTGGCCGCGGCCATGAAGCGCATGGGCACCAGCAACTACCAGCTCTGGGACGAGGAAGACGGCTTCTTCTACGACGTCCTCAGCTATCCCGACGAGAGCTACGAGAAGTTCCGCGTGCGCTCCCTCGTCGGACTCATCCCCCTCTACGCGGTGGAGCGCCTCGAAGACAAGTGGATCGAGCCCTTCCGCGAGTTCGCGGGCAACTTCCTGTGGTTCCTGCGGAACAAGCAGCGCATCGTGGCGGGGGTGTGCCAGCCGATCTACCGCGATGGTCAGCGGCTCCACGTTTGCGCCATCGTCGACGAGAACCAGACGCGAGGCCTCCTCAAGCGGCTCCTGGATCCCAAGGAGTTCCTCTCCCCCCATGGCATCCGGAGCCTCTCGAAGTTCCACGAGGGCAATCCGTTCGTGTTCGGTGGGCGCTCCGTGGAGTATGAGCCCGCGGAGGCGATCTCCAAGATCAAGGGTGGGAACTCCAACTGGCGCGGGCCGATATGGTTCCCCACCTCCTTCCTCATGCTCGAGTCGCTGCGCAAGCTGGGGACGGCCTACGGGTCGCAGCTTACCGTGCCCGCCCCGGAAAACGAGGGCGCGCCTCCGCTCACCTTGCGGGAGGTGGCGCAGAACATCGCCAACCGGATGATCAGCATCTTCACGCGCGACGAGTCGGGGCGGCGGCCTGTCTACGGATCCATCCGCAAGTTCCAGGAGGATCCGCATTGGCGGGATCTGATCCTCTTCTTCGAGTATTTCGACGGAGACACGGGGGCGGGGCTGGGTGCCTCGCATCAGACGGGCTGGACGGGGCTGGTCGCCTCGCTCATCGACGAGTGGCGAGAGGCGACCCCCGCAAAGTAGGCACGCGGCCTCGTACGGAAAGGGATCTGACCACGGTGTCACGCCGGCAGTTCGTGGCCATCGGCGCGGCCGGGCTGGCCTCGGCCACCGTGAGCGCGCGAGCGGCCGCCCAGACGCCGCGGCGGGGCGGCACCCTCACGCTCCGGATGTGGGATCCACCGCACTTCGACCACATCCTCGCGCACGCCTACAAGACACACGTGGTCACGAGCTTCACCCACAGCAGGCTCCTCCGCCACAAGGCGGGCCCGAGCATCCGACCAGGGTCGCTCCAGATCGAGGGCGATCTCGCGGAGTCGTGGCAGCAGGCGAGCGATACGAGCTACGTCTTCAAGCTGCGCAAGGGGGTGCGCTTTCACGCCAAGCCGCCCGTCAACGGGCGCGAGCTCACAGCGGACGACGTGCGATACACCTTCGAGCACATCCTCACCGAGAAGGGCAGCGCCAACGTCTCCATGTTCCGCGCCATCGCCAAGATCGAGGCGATCGATCGCTACACCGCGCGATTCACCCTCAAGGAGCCCTTCGCGTGGTTCCTCGACATGATCGCC
>Ga0306923_10007918_pt1 | contig 10630 bp, 8 predicted proteins | sample sta12Can44000108_FD_203841 | JGI IMG/M metagenome (GOLD analysis project Ga0306923, IMG submission 203841) | Lab enrichment of tropical soil microbial communities from Luquillo Experimental Forest, Puerto Rico - statanox.12C.anox.44.000.108 (v2)... | ecosystem: Environmental > Terrestrial > Soil...
GGCTGCGTACCGCCGGCCTGCCGTGCCTGGAGGTGAGCGTCGGCTCGACGCCGACCGCGCTGTCGGCAAGACATCTCGACGGCGTCACCGAGGTGCGCGCTGGCGTCTACGTGTTCTTCGACCTGGTCATGGTGAATGTCGGCGTGTGTGCCATGCAGGACGTGGCTCTGTCGGTCCTCACCACGGTCATCGGCCATCAGCCCGACAAGGGCTGGGCCATCGTCGACGCCGGCTGGATGGCCATGAGCCGCGACCGCGGCACCCAGCGGCAGAAGGTCGATTACGGCTATGGCGCGGTCTGCGACGCGAACGGTCGCCCGCTCAGCGAGCTGGTGATGGCGGAGGCGAACCAGGAGCACGGCATCGTGGCCCGCCGCGACGGTACCGCCGATCCGGCCATCGCGGACGGCTTTCCGCTTGGCACGCAATTGCGCATTCTGCCCAACCACGCTTGCGCCACGGCAACGCAATTCGGCGATTACCGCGTGATCGCCCAGGACGGCGCTGCGCACGACACATGGAGACGATTCGATGGCTGGTGACATTGCGTCGATCAATCCTGCCAACCCTGGCGGCGCCGGCCACTATTGCGTCCACGGACACCGTGCGGACACGGCTAGGAGCGATCGACAGCTCGCCGAGCCACTTCCTGTAACGCTATGAGTTATTTGACGTTTTTGGTGAGCCCGCTGGGACTCGAACCCAGGACCCCGTGATTAAAAGTCACGTGCTCTACCGGCTGAGCTACGGGCTCTTGCAAAAGCATCGCACGCTCCCCACCTCGGCGTGCGCCAGCGCGTGTGCGCGTGTGTAGGAGGAGGTGTTGGCGCGGTCAATGGGCGGGTCATTTGCGCAACTGGCGATGCTGATCAACAGAGGCCCATCCGGCAGAGCGAACCCGAGCACGGCACCGCGTTGGCAGAACGAACCCAAGCCGGCTGCTCTGGCCGCGCTTGGCAGAACGAACCCGAGCGGGCCGAGGGATGCTCGAATTGGCAGAACGAACCCGGACATGCGCATCGGCGACCTCCGCAGAAGGACGCAAGCGCGGCCGGGCAATTTGGCAGAACGAACCCAAGCCCGATGACATCGGAGAATGGGCAGAACGAACCCGAGGATGCCCGCCGCTGCCAATCGGAGAACGAGTTCAAGCTTCTCATGATTGCGTCTGACAAAACGAACCCGAGCCCGCAGGGCATATAGTTGCGGTTGTATATTGTCCCGCTTCCCGCAAAAGCAGCATTTCTCCAGTTAGAGAGATATCTGATACTGTAAGGGCATCAATTTGTAATTGTTGAACTTTTCCTGAGTTGACGCCCGTCATAGCAGGACGAAGCACTGGCGGTGCTGAGCAAGCCGTCTCCACGGCTGAAATGTCCCCTGTCTGCACACCCGCCGGACGTCGCCGGCTGATCACATCGGCAGCCTTCTGCGCTATTGTCACGCAGCGCTCGCAGTGGCGAGCCGCCACAGGGGAGGGATCATGCCGATCGTCAATCGCATTGCCGATTTCCATCCCGAGATCACGGCGTGGCGGCGCGACCTGCACGCCCATCCCGAGCTTCTCTATGATGTTCACCGCACCGCCGGCGCGGTTGCCGAGAAGCTCAAGAGCTTCGGCTGTGACGAGGTCGTCACCGGCATCGGCCGCACCGGGGTGGTCGGCGTCATCCGCGGGAGCCGGGCAGGCGAGGGCGCCCGTGTCATCGGGCTGCGCGCGGACATGGATGCATTGCCGATCGAGGAAGCGACCGATGTGCCCTACAAGTCGACCGTGCCCGGCAAGATGCATGCCTGTGGTCATGACGGCCATACCGCCATGCTGCTCGGGGCCGCGCGCTACCTTACCGAGACCCGCAATTTTTCCGGCACGACCATCGTGATCTTCCAGCCCGCGGAGGAGGGCGGTGCCGGCGGCAAGGCCATGGTCGAGGATGGCCTGATGGAGCGCTTCCGCATCGAGGAAGTCTACGGCATGCACAACTACCCCGGCCTTGCGGTCGGTGAGTTCGCGCTGCGTCCGGGCCCGCTGATGGCGGCGGCCGACCGCATCACCATCGAGATCGAAGGCCGCGGCGGGCATGCCGCGCGCCCGCATGCCAGCATCGATACCGTGCTGGTGGGCGCGCAGATCATCAATGCGGTCCAGTCCATCGTGTCCCGTAATGTCGATCCTCTGGAAGCGGCGGTGATCTCGATTTGCGTCTTCCAGGCGGGCTCGACTGACAATGTGATTCCGCAGACAGCGCTCCTGCGCGGCACGGCGCGCAGCCTCACGCCCAAGGTGCGCGACCAGCTGGAGACGCGGCTCCACGATGTGGTGACGGGCACGGCCCGCCTTCATGGCGCCAGCGCCAAGCTCACCTACCGGCGCGACTATCCGATCACGCGCAACCACGAGCGCCAGGCTGCATTTGCGGCATCGGTGGCGAAAGAGGTCGCCGGGGGCGAGCGCGTCAACGATCAGGTTGCGCCGGTCATGGGTGCGGAGGACTTTTCCTTCATGCTGGAAGCGCGCCCCGGCGCGTTCATCTTCGTGGGCAACGGCACGAGCGCCGGCCTGCATCACCCTGCCTACGACTTCAACGACGAGGCGATACCCTTTGGGACGTCATATTGGGTGAAGCTCGTCGAGACGGCGATGCCGGCTTAGACGCTCACGTTCCGCAATCCGGCAATCAACGACTTACGGTGCGAATGGTAGGGCGAGGCATGCCTCGCCCCTACAGAGCACGGATGCCGATGAATCACGCGTCCGGCGTGACCGCATCGGGCAAGCTCGGCGGCTTGCCCGCCCGCGCGGCTGGCCGCGGCAGCAGCGCGGCAATCCTTGCCTCAAGAGTGCGCCAGAACGCGAACTCGTTGAAGCGGGAGCCTTCGAGCGCGGCGATTGCCACCGCGGCAATGAATGGCAGGCTCTGCACCACCAGCACGAGGGCGAAAATATTGATCTCGTCGATCTGCTTGTAGTTGGTGATCACGACGGTCGCTGCGCTTGCAAGCAGCAGCATGGCCAGCACCGCCTCCCAGAAGGCGGGGAAATCCGGGCCCTTGCGCGTCGTGCCGCCCTTGGCGGTGCGCATGAACGGAAGACTCTCCTTCCAGAGCCCGCATCCGACCGCGCGTGCGACAGTCCACTGCACGGCCATTGCGGCAATCACGGCGCCGATCATCTGCCCGCGCGGCACTGACACGCGCAAGCGGTAGAGCGCGAGAAAATGCGCGAGTGTCACCGCAAATGCCGCCAGGATCGGAATGGTGAGAATCTGGTCGGGGATGGCGATACCGGCAAACGCCACCACCGGAGCCCACGCAATGTTGAGCATCGCCACCAGAACCCCGATCGCTTCCGCGCCCAGCCAGTTGAGCCAGCCGAAGCAGAACTCGCGCTTCTGCGCGCGCGTGAGGGTGCGCGCGTACGGCAACAGCGAGCGCCAGTGCTTTCTGAGAATCTGAAGCCCGCCATACGCCCACCGGTAGCGCTGCTTCTTGTAGGCGTCGAAGGTATCGGGCAGCAGACCGTGGCCGTAGCGATGGTTGGTGTAGTGGATCTGCCAGCCGCGCTCGAGCACGCCAAGCCCGAGATCGCAGTCCTCGACAATGGTGTCGCTCGACCAACCGCCGGCCGAGGCGAGCGCTTCACGGCGGATCAGGCACATGGTGCCGTGCACGATGATGGCGTTCGCCTCGTTGCGCTGGACCATGCCGATATCGAAGAAGCCGGCGTATTCGCCGTTCATGGCGTGGTGCATGAGGCTGCGGGCGTCGTCGCGATGATCCTGCGGGGCCTGCACCATTCCGACCTGGGGATCGACGAAGGCGGGCACCAGGTTCTTCAGCCAGTCGGGATGGACGACATAATCGGCATCGATGATGGCGACGATCTCGGCATCGTCGGCGGTGTGCGCAAGCGCAAGGCGCAAGGCGCCCGCCTTGAAGCCCGCGAGCTTCTCCTCATTAACGAACTTGAAACGGTCGCCGAGCGCGCGGCAGTGCTCCTCGACCGATCGCCAGAGCGCGGGATCAGGCGTGTTGTTGATGACGACAACGCATTCGAAATGCGGGTAGTCGAGGCGCGCGAGCGCGTCGAGGGTAGCCTTGAGCATCTCGGGCGGCTCGCAGCATGCCGGCACGTGGATCGAGACCTTGGGCGCAAATTCCGGTGCGGCCGGCAGCGCCGAGGCGATCAGGCGGCGGGGTCCGCGGCCGAAGGCGACGGCGGCGATCTCCTCGATGCGCTTGAGCGCGATGGCGACCAGCGGCACGAGAAGCGCAAGCCCGAGCACGAGCGCAAACGCCGCGCCAGGGACGAAATAGTGCGTCTGCCAGAACGCGAACACCGTGGCGAACCAGGCGCCGGCGACGTTGGCGGCGACCACGAGAGCGAGGGCCTCGCCGGCGGTTGCGCGGCTGCGCGCCAGCACCGGCAGCGACAGCAAGAGCCCGAGCAGGACGGCAAGACTGGCAAGCCGCCAATAGTCCGCGTTGCTCACCAGCCCGGTCCAGGCGAACTTGGCGGTCCGCGCCGCGTCGAAGATCCCCCAATACATGCCGACGCTGCCTTCGTTGGTCTTCCAGGGCTGATCGAAGGCCTCGATGATGTTGTAGTCGATGCCATAAGCGTCGGCGCGCGAGACGAAATCGCGCAGCACGCCTGCCTGCTCGAGGCGTCCGGGCCGCGCGCCGTGCATGTTGTAGCCCGCACTTGGCCAGCCGAACTCGGCGATCACGATGCGCTTGCCAGGATGGACGCGGCGCAGCTTCTCGTAGAATTCGATGGCCTGATCGACCGCCTTGTCGGTCGGCACGCCCTCCCAGTACGGCAGGATGTGCGCGGCGATGAAATCGACCGCGGACGCGAGCTCGGGATGCTCGACCCATACCGACCAGATTTCGCCGGTGGTAACCGGCACCGGGCTCTGGCGCTTCACCCGCGCAATGAGCGCGATCAGCTCGGGGAGCGTCTTCTCCGCGCGATAGATGGTCTCGTTGCCGACCACGATGGCGTTCACGTTGCTGTAGCGCCGCGCGAGTGCGATGGCCGCCTGGATCTCCCGCTCGTTGCGGGCTTCGTTCTTGTCGATCCAGATGCCGAGCGTCACCTTGAGGCCGAACTCGGCGGCAATCGCCGGCACCAGCTCGGCGCCGCCGGTCGTGCTATAGGTGCGGATGGCCTGCGCGTAAGGGCTGAGTACTCTCAGATCGTCGCGGATCTGCTGCTCGGTGGGACGATCGCCCCGGTCCGGATGCTGCGAGCGCGCGTAGGGAGAATAGGAGATGCTGGCAAGCGGCGCGTCGATATCGGCCACCGCCTGGTGCCGTTGGAGCAGGGTCCACAAGCCGGCATGCACGCAGACTACGAGCGCCACCACAACAGCGACGGTGCGCATGGAAGGCTAACCAGCCAGGCAGGAAGAGCAGGGACCGAACCCGTCCCCTCAGGTTCAACCAAGGGCGCTTGCAGCGTACCTCAGTTGCAGATGATTTTGCAAGTAGCGATCGGTCGTGGCGGATTCAAGGAAATAATATCGCAACAACAAAAACGTTCCACGCGGAGCTAAACAGTTATTCTGAATATTTGTACAGTTTCGCCGCAGTATTACCGGTTCGTCGTGCTGCTCGGGACGGCAGCGGTGCCCTGCAATTCGAGCGCCGGGTTGAGCCAGCAGGCATGGATGCGGCTGTGCAGCGTGTCGGTCGCTTTCGGGTCGATGTTTCCCTGCCGCACCACGCAGCGGAAGGTTGCCTGGATGTGGCCGGACGGGCAGCCGAAGCGATCATAGAGATCGAGATGACGAAACGCGGTATCCAGATCGTCGCGCCACAAGAGGTTCACCACGCGCCGGCCGAGCCATAGGCATTCCGGGTTGGCCGCGGGGCCTCCCAATACCTTCTCGGCTTCGGCGAACTCGTCGACCTTCTTCGGCGGCTCCTTGGCCTCAGGGGCCGGCGGCTTGTCGGGCGGCTTCTGCTCGGAATTCTGCGCCAAAGTCGGGTTTGATACAAAAAGCATCATCGCCGCCGCGAGGCTCGCGACCACGATACGCATAACGATGGAGGGCATGTTCGCTCTTGAGTTATGGCTTGCAGGCCGGTTGTTGCTTCACGCTAGCGCCCGGATTAGTCAGCATTGCGGCGAGGCCGAGATTTCGCACGACGGATTACGGATTAAAGCAGGGGCGTGGCAGCCCGCCAAGTGGATTGGATGGGGACTGGATCGAATGGGGAGCATGACCGCGTTGTTCGCCCTTGCCGCGGGGGCGATCGTTGCGGGATGGGCATGGCTTGGCGCCGAGGTGCAGCTGCCACCCTCACCGCTCGCCGCGGGAGAGAAGGTCCATTGCCTCTCGTACGCTCCCTTCCGCGGCGACCAGGACCCGTTCGGGCCTGATGTTCCCGTCGATCCGGAGCAGATCTCGGAGGATCTCGCCCAGCTCAAGGCCGTCTCCGATTGCGTTCGCACCTATGCCGTCGATCATGGGCTTGACCGAATTGCGGAAATTGCCTCCCGGCACGGGATGAAGGTGATCCAGGGGCTGTGGCTCTCCAGCAAGCCGGAGCGCAACCGCAAACAGATTGAGACCACGGTTGAGCTTGCCAAGCGCTTTCCCGAGACGATCACCTCAGTCATTGTCGGCAACGAGGTCCTGCTGCGGGGCGAGATGTCAGCACGCGATCTCGCCCGCACCATTGCGGAGGTGCGTTCGCGCGTATCGATGCCAGTGACCTATGCCGATGTTTGGGAGTACTGGCTGCGTTACCGCGAGATTGCGGCCGAGGTGGATTTCATCACCATCCACATCCTGCCGTATTGGGAAGACTTTCCAATTGCATCGCGCGATGCCGCAAGCCATGTCGATGCCATTCGCCGGCAGGTGCTGGCGGCGTATCCGGGCAAAGAGATTTTCGTCGGCGAGTTCGGATGGCCGAGTGCGGGCCGCATGCGCGAAGGCGCCTTGCCGTCACCTGCCGACCAGGCGCGCGCCATGCAGGAGACGCTCGCCTTTGCCAAGCGCGGCGGCTATCGGCTCAACCTGATGGAAGCCTACGACCAGCCCTGGAAGCGTCAGCTCGAAGGCACGGTGGGAGGCCACTGGGGCCTTTTCGACGGCGCCCGCCGAACCGCCAAGTTCGCGTGGGGCGAGACGGTCTCCAATCATCCGCGTTGGCGCTGGCAGGCCGCAGGCGGCATCGCCCTTGCGGCAGCGGCGTTTGCTGCCGCGTTGATCACGGCGCGCCAGACCGGGCTTGCCGCCAATCCAGGCCTGTGGCTGCGTGTGGCCGCGATCGCAGCCGTATCCGGAACCTTGATCGGCTGGAGCGTCGAGAATGTGCCGCTCGAAAGTCTCGGGCTCGGAGGATGGCTGCGCTCGCTTGCCTGGGCATCGGTGGCGCTGCTGTCGCCCATCCTTGCCGCCGCTGCACTCGGGGCGCGCAAGCAGGTGCCCACCTTCGCGCGCATTCTCGGCCGTGCAAGCGCACCACCCCTGCGGGGCCTGGAGCTGGCGACCGGGGTGCTGCTGATTGCGCTGACGCTGCTCGCCTTGCCTGCGGCACTGGGTCTCGTGTTCGATCCACGCTACCGGGATTTTCCTTTTGCGGCGCTCACCGCTGCGACGGTGCCGCTCGTTCTTCTCGCGACCTGGAGGCTCCATCCGAAGGCGCCCACCGCCGAGCGCGTGATGGCGGCAGCGCTCGCCTCCTCCGCCGTATACATTGTCATCAATGAAGGTCTCGCCAACTGGCAGGCCTTCTGGTTCGCCGCCGCTCTTGCTGCGCTCGCCCTCACTCTGCTGCGGGCGCAGGCCGCGCCAGACTGAGGATCAGCAGCGCAACGGCCAGTCCAGAGAGACCGGCGTTGTACAGCACGAGACCAAGCGCGCTCGCGGCGAGCGAAAGAGAGAGAAGAACGATCGAAGGGCGCACGAGGTTGAGCAATGCGCAGACAACCGCGCACCAGCCGAATGCCGAATGCCGAAACAGGCTCGTTGCCAGCCGAAGCGTTGCGCACAGCCAGGTATCGAGGCCCGCCTGACATGCCAGCGCCACCTGCGAGTTCTCGAGCCCGAGATAGCGCAGATAGAGCGCCTGCCCCAGCGAGAGGAAGCCCACGATCAGGAGCCAGTTCGTCGCCCGCGGGTTGGGAAGAAACAACTGTGTCTGCACGCTCTCGCCATATCCCGCTCGAAAGCACAAATCGAGCCCCTGTACGCGGCGCGCGCTTCTTTTCCAATGGCCGGCACTCGGATAAGAGGCGGCTAGTGTCCCGATTCCGAAGTTCGCCACATTGTGCGGCACTCTCGTTTGCGAACTTCGGAATCGCAGGACACACTAGCAACTTATTGATCTAGTGTGGCTTTGGTTCAGAAATCCGCATCTCGGAGTCGCTGCAAGAATGATGCGGACTTCTGAACCGCCACACTAGGCGAATCCGCTGCGGAGAGCCGGTTTGAGCAATGAGCGCAGCTGCCTGGCCGTCGTGCTCGCGGCGGGCGAGGGCACGCGCATGCGCTCCGCGCGGCCGAAGGTGCTGCATGCCATCGCCGGACGCTCGCTGCTCGCCCATGTTCTTTCTGCCGTGCGCAACGCGGCCGCTACCTCGACGGCGGTCGTGGTTGGACCGCATGCCGAGGATGTCATCTTTGAAGCGCGCAGCGTTGCAGCGGGGGCGGAGGTCTTTGTCCAGCCGCAGCGCCGGGGCAGTGCCGACGCCGTCCTGGCTGCCAGGAGTGCCATTGCGCGCGCGCCCGATGACGTGCTCGTCGTGTTTGCGGACACGCCGCTGGTTCGTCCGCAGACTCTCGTGCGCATGCGCGATGCCCTCGCGCAGGGCGCCGCACTGGTCGTGCTCGGCTTCCGGGCACGCGATCCAACCGGATACGGGCGCGTCCTGATGGAGGACGGAGAGATCGTTGCCATTCGCGAGGAGCTCGATGCAACCCCAAGCGAGCGCAAGATCGCTTTATGCAACGGTGGACTGATGGCGTTTGCCGGTGCCACCGCGCTTGCGATCCTCGATCGCATCGGCAACGAGAACCGCAAGCGCGAGTACTATCTGACCGATGCCATTGCCATTGCCCGCGCAATGGGCATGCGCGTGGTCGTGATCGAGACCGAGGAGGACGACGTGCGAGGCGTCAATACAAGGGCTCAGCTTGCCGAGACGGAAGCGGTGCTGCAGCAGCGGCTGCGGCGCGCGGCGATGGATGCCGGGGTGACGCTGGTCGCCCCGGAAACCGTGTACATGTGCGACGATACCAGCTTCGGGCGCGACGTGGTGGTCGAGCCGTTCGTGGTTTTCGGTCCCGGCGTGAGCATCGAGGACAACGCCGTGATCCGCTCGTTCTCGCATCTCGAGCGCGCCCGCGTCGGCAACGGCGCTGTGGTGGGCCCCTATGCGCGCCTGCGCCCGGGCGCCCGCCTCGAGGCCAATGCGCACGTCGGCAATTTCGTCGAGGTCAAGGAGGCGCTGATCGGGGCCGGCGCCAAGGCCAATCACTTGAGCTATATCGGCGATGCCACCGTGGGGGCGGGGACAAATGTTGGCGCCGGCACCATCACCTGCAACTACGACGGCGTTGCCAAGCACCGCACCGAGATCGGCGAGAACGCCTTCATCGGCTCGAACTCGGCGCTGGTGGCTCCCGTGAAGGTGGGGAAGGGCGCCTATATCGGCTCCGGCTCGGTGATCACCGATGACGTGCCGCCTGATGCGCTGGCGCTCGCGCGCGGAAGGCAGGTGGTCAAGGAGGGCTGGGCGCGTCGCCTGCAGGGCCAGAAGGGAACGACCAAGCCCGGATGAATTCGGCTTGTAGGGGCCTTGTAACCCGGATGAGCGCGCCCACCCTTGCGCGCCGCAACCTGCGTGGTTTCGGGCGCTCATCCGGGGTTTCCCCGGATTTCGCTTATTGCTCAATCCGGGCTACGCTCTCCTTCCCCGTCCCTTCGCTGTAATTGTCACAATTTGAAGGATATTTTGGTTTTTCTTGCCCTGTTCAGCACCGGTATACGCGTGCGGGATATTGGTCGTGCAGGATCAGCAGGAGCGGTCGGTCGGATGTGCGGAATCGTAGGCATTCTCGGGCGTGAGCCGGTTGCGCCGCTACTGGTCGACGCCCTCAAGCGGCTCGAATACCGCGGCTACGATTCTGCAGGTGTCGCCACGCTGGAAGGCCGCAACCTCGTGCGACGGCGGGCCGAGGGCAAGCTGCGCAATCTGGAGGCGCGGCTTGCGCGCGAGCCACTCGCCGGCAAGGCCGGCATCGGCCACACGCGCTGGGCGACGCACGGCCGGCCCACCGAGAACAATGCGCATCCCCACGCCACCGAGCGGCTTGCCGTTGTCCACAACGGCATCATCGAGAATTTTCGCGAGCTACGCGAGGAACTGGAGAAAAAAGGCGCGAGCTTCGGCTCCGACACCGATACCGAGGTGGTCGCGCATCTCGTCAGCCAGGAGATGAAAAACGGGCGCGCCCCCGCGGAAGCGGTTGCCGCTGCGCTGCCGCGGTTGCGCGGCGCATTCGCGCTCGCCTTCCTGTTCGCGGGGGAGGATGACCTTCTCATCGGTGCCCGCAAAGGCTCCCCCCTCGCCATCGGTTACGGCGAAGGGGAGATGTTTCTCGGTTCT
>Ga0306923_10007920_pt1 | contig 10629 bp, 7 predicted proteins | sample sta12Can44000108_FD_203841 | JGI IMG/M metagenome (GOLD analysis project Ga0306923, IMG submission 203841) | Lab enrichment of tropical soil microbial communities from Luquillo Experimental Forest, Puerto Rico - statanox.12C.anox.44.000.108 (v2)... | ecosystem: Environmental > Terrestrial > Soil...
GGAGCGTCCGCACCCGCCGCCGCAAGATCTCGTTGCGCATGGCTGCGAGCAAGAGCGTCACGAACAGCAACGTAAACGCCGACGCCATTAGCAACAGCGGGATGAGAATCGTCGGATCGATGGTCGAGCCGCCGAGCCGAAACACCGACGCGCCCTGGTGCAGTGTATTCCACCAATCGACCGAGAATTTGATGATCGGCAGATCGATCGTGCCGACCAGCGTCAGGATCGCGACCGCGCGCGCCGCGCGCGAAGGGTCTTCGACCGTGCGCCATAGCGCGATCACGCCGAGGTAAAGAAGAAACAGGATCAACTCCGAGGTGAGGCGGGCATCCCATACCCAGTAAGTGCCCCATTCCGGCCGGCCCCACAGCGAGCCGGTGACGAGACAGAGCAGAGTAAATGCGGCCCCGAGCGGCGCCGCGGCCTTGGCCGTGACGTCGGCCAGCGGATGACGCCAAACCAGCGTGCCGAGTGCGGCGATCGTCATGAGCCCCCAGCACAGCATGCCAAGCCACGCCGATGGCACATGCAGAAACATGATCTTGACCGTGGCGCCCTGCTGATAGTCGTCGGGCACCAGCATCGCGCGATAGATCGCGAACGCGAACACGATGACGGTTGCGCCGCCAAGCCACGGAATGGCGAAATTCGCAGCGCGCAGAAAGCGCGACGGATTGGCGAGTTCGGAAATACGCATCGGCGATGTCCTATTTACGCGTCTCACTAATCATTTGATTGCGCCTGAACAACGCGGGCTCATTCAACGCAGCGGTTTGCCTCTACGCTCATTCGATGTCCAGCCGCAGGGCCGCCGCGGCGGCGAAAGGTCCGATGACAAGACTGGCCAAAGTGAGCGCGCACAAGACCGTAAATGGCGTTCCGAACGGCACTGGCCCGGCCACCGCGGCGTTGCCGGCAGCGACGCCGAAAATCAGGATCGGCACGGTCAAGGGCAGCACGATGATGGCGAGTAGTAATCCGCCGCGCCGCAGTATCACCGCGATGGCGGCGCCGACGATGCCAACAAAAGTCAGTGCCGGGGTGCCGACCAGCAGCGTCAGCACCAGGCCGGCTTGCGCCGGCGGCTCGATGTCGAGAAGGAGCCCGATCAGCGGCGCGGCCACGATCAGCGGGACCGCGGTGGTGAGCCAGTGCGCGAGCCCTTTCGCGGCGATGACAAGCTCCAACGGCGCCCGACCGGTGAGGATCAGATCGAGCGAGCCGTCCTCGTGGTCGCTGGCAAACAAGCGATCGAGCGCGAGCAGGCTCGCCAACAGCGCCGCGAGCCAGAGAATGGCGGGTCCGATGCGCTTGAGCAGCGCCAGATCGGGCCCGACGGCGAATGGCGTCAGCGTCACCACGACCACAAAGAACAACACGCCGATCAGCGCGCCGCCGCCGACCCGCACGGCGATACGCATGTCGCGCACGAGGAGCGCGGTGAGCGGTGTCATGGCGCCGCCTCCGCCGGCTGCTGCGTCTCGGCGATGGGGGCGTGAGCGGGTCGATCGAGCGACAATTCCTGCACGCCGTTCAATCCAAGCGCGCCATGCGTGGCCGCCAGAAGCAGCCCGCCGCCGGCGAGATGGGATTGCATGAAGTCTGTCAGCCGGCGCCGCCCTGCGGCGTCGAGCGTGCTGGCCGGCTCGTCGAGCAGCCAGATCGGGCGTTTGACGGCGAGAAGCCGTGCGATCGAAAGGCGCCGGCGCTGGCCGGCGGACAGATAAGCCGCCGGCAAAGCCGCGATATTTCCAAGCCCAACCAATTCGAGCGCGTCCTGGACTTTGTGCGTGTCGGCGCCAAAAAAGGCGCTCCAGAAACGCAGATTTTCGGCGACCGAGAGCGATGGTTTCACCGCGTCCTGATGGCCGAGATAATGCGCCTGTTCGGCGATGCTCAGCTCGGGATCGCCCTCTTCGAGCCAAAGGCGGCCGCCGGCCGGGCGGAGGAATCCACCGATGATCCGCAAGAGCGACGACTTGCCCGCGCCATTGCGGCCGGTCACGGCCAAGGCCTCGCCGCGAGCCAGCTGGAAACTGACGCCGGCAAAGACGTCCCGGCCGCCGCGGCGGCAGGCCAAATTGACGGCGTTCACGCGCATCGCTGCGATCCCAACTGCAATCCCAAGTGGCAGGGCGAAAGCGGCCTTTCGCCCAGGTTTTGTAAGCCGTTTTGTAAGCCGTTTCTGGGAGATGGGGCCATGCGCCTCATCATATCGGACCATTTCTCGCCGAACTGGCACAAGCTGATAAAAGCCCCTATAAGCCGCGACGCCGGGCGGCGGCGCGGCCCTGACGCTGACGCGCTTGGCCCCTCTTCACCCCGCACCCGCGCGCAGGGGAATAAGGAGGGATTGTGGGCCATCTCGGCCTCGATGACCTCTGCATTGCGTCGGCTCCAGCCGACAGAATGGAAAACATCATGGATTTCGTCGATAGCTTCAAATGTCTTCGCCCGCTGAAGGTCGGCTCCAAAACCTATGCCTATTTCAGTCTTCCGGCGGCGGAGAAAAACGGGTTGAAAGGAATTTCGCGGCTGCCGTTCTCGCTCAAAGTGCTGTTGGAAAATTTGCTGCGCAATGAGGATGGCCGCTCGGTGACCAAGGAGGAAATTCAAGCGGTCGCGCAATGGCTTAAGAACCGAACGTCGGATCGCGAAATCGCCTTCCGTCCCGCGCGCGTCTTGATGCAGGACTTCACCGGCGTTCCGGCGGTCGTGGATCTCGCCGCCATGCGCGACGCCATGGAGCATCTCGGCGGCGATCCAAAGAAAATCAATCCGCTGGTGCCGGTCGATCTCGTCATCGATCACTCGGTGGCGGTGAACTTCTTCGGCCACCGCGATTCGTTTAAGCGCAATGTCGAAGAGGAATACAAACAAAATCAGGAACGCTATCGATTTCTGAAATGGGCGCAGCTGTCATTCCAGAATTTCCGCGTCGTGCCGCCCGGCACCGGCATCTGCCATCAGGTCAATCTGGAATATCTGGCGCAGACGGTCTGCAGCACCAAAGCGGCGATCAAATTCTCCGACAAATCGGCAGCTGGCGAGCTGGCTTTCCCGGATACGGTGGTCGGCACGGATTCACATACCACGATGGTCAACGGGCTCTCGGTGCTCGGCTGGGGCGTCGGCGGCATCGAGGCCGAGGCGGCGATGCTCGGCCAGCCCTATTCGATGCTGTTGCCGGAAGTGATCGGGGTTCGGCTCAACGGCAAGCTCAAAGAGGGCGTCACCGCGACCGATCTGGTTCTCACCGTGACGCAAATGCTGCGGAAGCGCGGCGTGGTCGGCAAATTCGTCGAATATTTCGGTCCTGGTCTTGCCGGCTTGACCATTGCCGATCGGGCGACGCTCGGAAATATGTCGCCTGAATACGGCGCGACCTGCGGCTTCTTCCCGATCGATGACGACACCATCCGTTATCTGAGCGATACCGGCCGTCCGGCGGACCGGATCGCGCTCGTCGCCGCCTATGCCAAGGCGCAGGGTATGTATCGCACCAAGAATACGCCGGATCCGCTGTTCACCGACGTGCTCAAGCTCGAACTCTCCTCGGTCGAGCCGTCGCTCGCCGGGCCGAAACGGCCGCAGGACCGCATCGCGCTTAAAGAGGTGAAAAGCGGCTTCGTCCAAGCGATGGACAAGGAATTCAACAAGGTCGGCGAATTGGATAAACGCGTTCCCGTCGAAGGACGCACGCACACGCTCGGCCATGGCGATGTCGTGATCGCCGCCATCACCTCCTGCACCAACACGTCCAATCCATCGGTCATGATCGCGGCGGGCTTGGCCGCCAAAAAGGCGGTCGAGAAGGGGCTCGCGGTCAAGCCGTGGGTCAAGACTTCGCTGGCGCCCGGCTCGCAAGTGGTGGCCGAGTATTACGAGAAGTCTGGCCTGCAAAAGTCGCTCGATGCACTCGGCTTCAATCTGGTCGGCTTCGGCTGCACCACCTGCATCGGCAATTCAGGTCCGCTGCCTGAAGAGATTTCGGAAGCCGTCAACAAGAACGATCTGGTGGCCGCGGCGGTACTTTCCGGCAATCGCAATTTCGAAGGCCGCGTGAATGCTGACGTGCGGGCCAATTATCTTGCATCGCCGCCGCTGGTGGTCGCTTATGCGATCGCCGGCTCGATGCAGATCGACATCGCCAAGGCGCCGCTCGGCACCGATAAGAACGGACGCAAAGTCTATTTGCGCGATATCTGGCCCACGAGCGGCGAGATTGCGTCGGTCATGCGCAAGAGCATCAGCAAGCAGATGTTCACACGCAAATATGCGGACGTGTTCAAGGGCGACGCATTATGGCGCAAGATCGCGGTCAAAGGCGGTCTGACGTTCAAATGGGACGATCGCTCCACCTATGTGCAGAACCCACCCTACTTCGACGGCATGCACAGACGCAGCCAGCCGATCGATGACATAGTCGACGCCCGTATCCTCGGCCTGTTTCTGGATTCGATCACGACCGACCATATTTCTCCGGCGGGTTCGATCAAGGAGGAGAGCCCGGCTGGCGAATACTTACGCGATCATCAGGTTCGGCCGCGCGATTTCAATCAATACGGCACGCGGCGCGGCAATCACCAGGTGATGATGCGCGGCACATTCGCCAATATTCGAATCAAAAATCAAATGATGCCCGGCGTCGAGGGCGGTTACACGATTCATTACCCATCGCGTCAGCGCATGGCCATTTACGATGCGGCGATGCGTTATCGGGCGGACAACGTGCCGCTCGTAGTCTTCGCCGGCAAGGAATACGGCACCGGCTCGTCGCGCGATTGGGCGGCCAAGGGTACGGTGCTGCTCGGCATCCGCGCGGTGATCGCGCAGTCGTTTGAGCGCATTCATCGCTCCAATCTGGTCGGGATGGGCGTGGTTCCGCTGGTGTTCGAAGAGGGCACGTCGTGGCAAACACTCGGATTGCGCGGTGACGAGCAGGTCACCATTCGCGGCCTGCATGGCGATCTCAAGCCGAATCAGCGGTTGCAAGCGGAAATCGTGGCCGCCGATGGCGGACTCAAGCGCGTGCCGCTGATCTGCCGGATCGATACCGCCGATGAACTCGATTATTTCCGAAACGGCGGCATCTTGCAGTACGTGCTGCGGCGGCTCGCCGCTTAGCGCGATACCTTTTTGGTGAAAAGGAGATAAACGTGGCGCGGCGTGCCGTCGTTCGCGCCTCGTTCTCCATTTTCGCGCTTGACTTGCGCCGTCTGGCTCACCGTGAAGTGAGTGGCGAGTGAGGGGCGCCGGCGCTAAAAAGCGCGTCATCGAGCCGTCATCAGAGCCCGTGAGCCGGAGGTCGGAATGCAAGCTCGCCGTGTCACGCCGGCGCTCCTCGTTTTGGGCTTTGTGATTGCAACCGCTACCGCCGCGGCTCAAGCGGGCGAACCCCGTGCGGTCCTCGAGCTCTTCACCAGCCAAGGCTGTTCCTCCTGCCCGCCCGCCGATCGGCTGGTCGGTCAATTCGCCAACGATCCATCAGTCGTCGCGCTGAGCGTTCCGATCGATTACTGGGACTACCTCGGCTGGCGCGACACGCTTGCCAATCCGGCGCACTCGGCGCGCCAGCGCGCTTATGCGCGCGCGCGCGGCGATGGACAGGTCTATACGCCGCAGATCGTCGTTAATGGTTCGGCCGACGCGCTCGGCAGCGACCAAGCAGCGATCGAGCGCGCGATTGCGCAAACCGACCACAAAACCGGCGTGATGTCGCTACCGGTGGTCGTTGCGGTGAACAACGGCACACTCAACGTCAGTGTGTCGGATGCAGATAAGGCCCCCGCCCGCGCGGAAGTGTGGCTATGCCCGCTCGCTAAAGCGGTTCCGGTCGCGATCGGTCGCGGCGAGAACCGCGGCCGCACCATCACCTACCACAATGTTGTGCGCAATTGGCTCAAGCTCGGCGCGCTGAGCGCCGCTCAGGCGAGCTGGAACGTGCCGATCGCACAGATCAAGGCTGAAGGCATCGACGCCGCGGCGGTCATGGTGCAGGAAGGCAGCCATGAACGGCCCGGGATTATTCTTGGCGCCGCATTAACAGACTTTAGATGACAGGTGTCGGAACTCCGGCCTCTGCTGTCCGTCTCTCAATCTCGAACCTCTGATCTCCAGCGTCCGACCTCTGACTTCTGAATAAAAAAGACCGGCGCAGCGCCGGCCTGAAGCAGAGAGGGGATGAATTGCAGTCATATTGAAACAGTCACTAACGAAAAACTGTGGCCCGGTCCGTCCGCGCCCCGGGGGGCTGGGGGGCTGAGGAATCCGGAACACGATCCGAACCGGGCCCTGAGGCAACGGTCGAGGGTTTCGCAGGCCAGCTTGGCGCGTGCTTGGCCGAATTCGGGCTGCATTATGAAACGGGCTAACGAAGCCGTGATTTCTGACGCACAAAATGCCGCACCACAAACACGAGCTTTGGGCGCGGAGCGCGCTGCGGTGCACGATTCTCAACTCACACTAAATCCGCAAATCCGCGAGCCGGATTCCGGTTTGCCACACGCGAGAGGGCTTGCCGCAGCCTGGTTCCGGCGCGATCATGACGGCAAGGTGACAGGAGTCTGCGGGTCAGGCTCGACCAACAGGAGGCGCCGTCATGGATTTTGGCGAAATCGATCCAAGCCCGTGGCGCGGGGACGAGCATCGTGCGCACGTCCCCGCCAGTGAAGTAACGTTCAGCCGCCGCGAGCTTGACCGGCTCTTGCGGCTTTATGGCCGCAAGGTCGCGGCCGGCGAGTGGCGCGATTACGCCATCGATTTTCTGAAAGATCGCGCGGTTTTCTCCGTGTTCCGCCGCGCCTGTGAAGTTCCGATCTACCGCATCGAGAAAAATCCCAGGCTGGCGCGCCGCCAGGGCGCCTACAGCGTTATTTCGGCAACCGGACATATCGTGCGACGCGGTCAGGAGTTGGATCGGGTGCTCGGCGCGCTCGACCGCTCGCTGCGGGTGGTGCCTGGATAAGTTCCGTCAGTCATGCCTCAGGGTGACGGCTTACTAAGGCGCGGTCTAAGGCGCGGTCGTATCGCCTTCTCCTAGGGCGCGCTGCATCAACACGGTGTCGAGCCATTTGCCGTGCTTGAAGCCGACCGAGCGCAGCGTGCCCACGTGGCTAAAGCCGGCACGTTCATGCAGCGCGATCGAACCGATTTGCGCCGTATCGCCAATCACCGCGATCATCTGCCGGTAGCCGCGCTGCGCGCTTGCGGCGACGAGAGCCCGCAGCACTAGCGCACCAATTCCTTTGCGGTGCATGTCCGGTGCGACATAGACCAAATCTTCAACGCTCCAGCTGTAAGCTGGTCGCGTGCGATAGGGGCCGGCATAGGCGTAACCGGCGACGGCGCTTTCGATCTCGGCGGCAAAATAGGGAAGGTCGTTTTTCAGAAGGGCGGTTTGCCGGCGCAGCCGCTTCGTCCGGAGGTTCGATCTCGAACGATGCGGTGCCGTTAAGAACGGCGTCGGCGTAGATACGAGTGATCGCCCCGATGTCGCTCGGCACTGCCGGACGGATGATGAACTTTTGCATCGTGTGCTGAGGCTGCCAGAAAACGACAGGCCGTGAAATATGCGCAAAAGAAAAACGCCCCGGATCAGCTCCGGGGCGTCTGTTCAGATTGTGCTGGCTTGCGTCAGCGGCGATCACCCATCAGGCGCAGCAGCATCAGGAACAGGTTGATGAAGTCGAGATAAAGCCGGAGCGCACCCATCACCGCCTTGCGGCCGCCGACCGTACCGTCGTCCATCGGGCTGTACATTTCCTTGATGGATTGGGTGTCGTAGGCGGTGAGCCCCGCAAACACGACGACGCCGATGATCGAGATCGCCCAATCGAGCCCGGTCGATTTCAGGAAGATGTTGACCAGGCTGGCGATGATGATGCCGATCAGACCCATGAACATGAACGAGCCGACACCGGTGAGGTCGCGCTGCGTAGTGTAGCCATACAGGCTCAGCGCACCGAAGGCTGCAGCCGAAATGAAGAACACGCGGGTGATGGAGGCGCCGGTATAGACGAGGAAGATTGACGCCAGGGACAGCCCAAGTAGGCCGGCATAGACGAAGAACAGCATCAGCGCCGTTCCTGGCTGCAGCCGGTTGATGCCGAAGCTCAGCACGAAGACGAGCGCCAGCGGCGCCAGGACCAGAATCCACAACAGCGGGCTCTGGAAGATGGCCTGCCCGAAGGCGGTCAGTTGCAGTCCGGCGGCGGTCTGCACGACCGCGGCCGAGAAGGTCAGCCACGCGACCATGCCTGTGAGCGCCACGCCCGCGGCCATGTAGTTGTAGACGCGGATCATGTAAGCGCGCAGGCCTGCATCGATCGCGACCTGGTCCGTGCGATAGCCGGCGCGGTCGGGCGCGTAATTCCGATCGAGGTCGGACATGGAATTTCCCCTGTTTTGCTCCGGCGCTTTGGCCGGATCTGGCATCCGGCCAAAGCCGGAATTGGTGTGGCAAGAATCTAGTGCGAAAGGCGGGCCCGCGCCAGATGGGCGCAAAGCCATATTTTTCGGCCTGTTACAAAGTGTTCATGGTGTTTAAGGGGCGGTAGCTCGGATATCGCTTGGCGGTATCCTGGAGAATGCTGTCCCCGGATCGAGCCCCTACTCGATCCGGGCTACAAATTTCGCAAGACTTCAGCCGGTTTGCGACCGAGCGCACCGAAAGTGCCGGCAAGGCCGATCACGAGCGTAACCGCGAGCGCCGCCGCGGCGGTTTTGATGGCGGCGCCGGGCACCCATTCGAACGGAAATTCCATGACGCCGCTGACGACAAGATCGGCGGCCACCGAGCCCGCTGCAATGGCGAAGACCGCCGTCGCAAACCCGATCAGCAGATATTCAATCGCATAGGCCGCGGTCAGCTGCGCCCGCGTCGCGCCGAAAGTTTTCAGCACGACCGCGTCATAGATGCGAAAGCGCTGGCTCGCCGCGAGCGCGCCGCCGAGCACCAAAGCCGCGGCGAGGAGCGTGATCGCGCTCGCTCCGCGCAGCGCCATCACCAGCTTGCCGACGAGCGCGTCGATTGCATCGAGCGCATCCTTCACCCGCACCGCGGTGACGCTTGGAAAGGCGCCGCCGAGCGCCCTGATTATCTGCACTTCCTCCGCGGTCGTGCCGCCGTCGGCGAATGTCAGCGTGGCGATGTCGCTGTGCGGAGCGCCGTCGAAAATGCCGGGCGAAAATACCAGCACAAAATTGATGCCGAGATTTTCCCAATCGACCGCACGCAAATTCGCGATCCGCGCCGTCACGTTGCGGCCGAGCACGTTAACGGTGATCGTGTCGCCGACTTTCAGATCGAGGTCATGCGCACTTCTACTCTCAAACGAGACAAGCGGCTCGCCGACATAGGAAGTGCTCCACCACGCGCCGTCGACAATACGCGAACCGGGCGGCACTGTTCGGGCAAAAGTTATGCCGCGGTCGCCGCGCAGCACCCAGCGCGAACGGTCGGGCGGCTTGAGGTCGTCGGCGTTCACGCCCTTGGCGGCTATGATGCGCCCGCGCAGCATCGGCGCCCGCTCGAGCTTTGCCCCCGGCGCCTGTTCGTTGATTAAGGCATCGAAGCGGTCCGCCTGCGCGGCCGGGATGTCGAGGAAAAAGAACGACGGCGCCTTGTCCGGCAGTGCGGCGGCGAATTCCCGATGTAGATTGCCTTCGATCTCCGCAATCGTAACCGGGATTGCGAGTCCGAGCCCAAGCGAAAGCATGACGCTCGGGGTCAATGCGCCGGCGCGATGAATATTTGCGATGGCGAGCCGCAGCACAGTGGAATTCTGGCGCGGCGCCCGCCGCGCGGTCCACATGACCAGCGCCGCAACCAGCCGCAGCAGCACGAACACGGCCGCAGCTGCGGCGATGAAAAACGCCGCGATGCGGCGATCATAGGTGGTGAACACGGCGAGCGCCGCAAGCAATGCGACAATCGCTCCGCTTGCGGCGATGTAGCGCGCGCGAGGCCATGACCGCTCCCCGGCAACCTGATCGCGAAACAGCATCGAAACTGAAATGTCGTGAGCGCGGCCGAGCGGCCATAGCGAAAAGGCGAGCGCAGTAAGCAGTCCATAGACAACGGACAAGGCCAGCACGCCAGGCTGAACCGCCGGTTCGACCGGCAGCGGAAGAATCGCGCCAAAGAAATACGCGATCACGAAGGGCAACGCCGTCCCCAAGGCGGCGCCGGCCAATGTTGCGAACAAGGCAACGGCGATGATTTCAGTGCAGTAGGCCGCGAAAATTCCGCCACCGCTCGCGCCAAGCGCCTTAAGCGTCGCGATCGTGTCGCGGTTGCGCGCCAAATGGCTGGCGACGGCATTGGCGACGCCGACGCCGCCAATAAGCAGCGTGGCCAGGCCGACCAGTGTCAGATATTGCGAAAAGCGCTGGACATTGCGCTCGAGCTGCGGCGAGGCCTTGCTGCGGCTGCGGATCTCCCAACCGGCTTCCGGAAATTCGGCTTGCGCCTGCTTCTCCACCGCGGCGACTGCGCCGTCGCTTGACTGCGGTTGCGGCAGCCGCAGCCTGTATTGCCAACGTACCAGGCTGCCCGGCTGCAAAAGGCCGCTCGCGCGCAACGCCGCCTCGCTGATCAACAGACGCGGACCAAGGCTGATGGCG
>Ga0306923_10007929_pt1 | contig 10623 bp, 7 predicted proteins | sample sta12Can44000108_FD_203841 | JGI IMG/M metagenome (GOLD analysis project Ga0306923, IMG submission 203841) | Lab enrichment of tropical soil microbial communities from Luquillo Experimental Forest, Puerto Rico - statanox.12C.anox.44.000.108 (v2)... | ecosystem: Environmental > Terrestrial > Soil...
AGACGGAAACACGGAAGGCGGAACCCGCGAATAAGAGCTTGATCGACCGTCGTCTCAGCGCTCCATCTCCGACCCTGTGCAGCCAATTACCATTACGAGAAACCGACCGGCTGTCAGTCGGAACGCTAGGTCGCTGCCTCGTCCCTTGACTTCGGACATAAGAGGTTAGTGTAAGGTTAGCATTCCGTTACGGCGAGCGTAATGACCGAGGGGCAGGGTAGCAACAGCAGGAACTCGGATATGGCAGCCGTCAGTTTCGCCGTCTCCGCGCCGATGATCTCGCTACCCAAAGGCGGCGAAGCGATCCGCGGCCTAGGCGAAAAGTTCGCCGCAAATCGGGTCACCGGTACCGGCTCGATGTCGGTCCCGATTGCATCCAGGCCCGGGCGTTCGGGCTTCGGGCCCCGGCTTTCGCTTGCCTATGATTCCGGCTCGGGCAACGGCCCCTTCGGCTTCGGCTGGTCGCTCTCCGTTCCCGCGATCGTCGCAAGTCCGACAAAGGCCTGCCGCAATACCGCAACGGCGAAGCGTCCGACGTCTTCATTTCATCAACAACATTCCGAGCGGGGGGCGAAATGCCTGCGCCCAAACGCACCACCGACCTCACGACCTACACGTCGATTCTTCCGCACGCGAGCGACCTGTTTGACGTGTATTAGGCGCTGATCGGCTGTCGATCGATGCTCCAGCGCCGCTGGTTCGTCAACGGCTCCACACTCGACATCCGAATCAAGGATCGGGTGCTGGCGGCTCTCGTTGGCGGCGATCCCCGCGCCCGACCGGGCGAGATCGCGCTTGCTCATAAAGGCGTGCTGTTTTCAGACGAACTACCGGTGTTTAGTCGCCCGGCACTGGAGGCTTTACGTCAGCCGCTTGAAACCGGCCGCGTGGCCGTCGCGCGTGCCTTGAGACACATAACCTATCCCGCGGTTTCAGCTGATTGCAGCGATGAACCCATGAAGTTCTGTTGCCCTCTTGCCAGGACTTTCCGGAGCGGAACAACATGAAAGCAGCGACGCTTCGTGCAAGAGGCGGTGCGTTACTCGGACTGATCCTTCTCGTGAGTCTCGTCGCCTGTCCGGCGGCCAATCAACCGCCCCGGATCACGTCCACACCGGTCACCACGGCGACGGTGGGGCAGGCCTATAGCTACGATGTCGATGCCACCGATCCCGACAGCGGCGATACCCTAGCCTATTCACTCACTGTCGCCCCAGGCGGCATGAGCATCAACCCAAGCTCGGGGCTCATTAGCTGGACACCCGGCGCCGCGGGTAGCTTCGATGTGGCGGTTGAAGTTTCCGACGGCAAGGGCGGCACCGCTAGGCAGCCCTTCAGAGTCACGGTGGTGCCTATCAACGCGGCGCCGGAGGTCAACGCCGGCCCCGATCAGACTATTACCCTGCCGGCGATGGCGAACCTCAACGCACGGTTACCGACGACGGCTTGCCCAATCCTCCGGGCGCGGTGACAACCAGCTGGAGCAAGCAGAGCGGACCGGGCAGCGTTACTTTTGGCAATGCCTCTGCGGTAAACACTACCGCCGGTTTCTCCGAGGCGGGGACCTACGTGCTGCGGCTTACGGCCCATGACACTGCGCTCGCCAGTAGCGGCGAGGTCACGGTAACCGTCAACGCCGCGACAGTCGCCCCGCCTATCGATCCCACCGTGGCGACCACGCTGGATGTCGCCACCTCCTTCCTCTATACCGGCGCCAATCCAATTCAGACCGGCGTGGCAGAAGGCACGATCAATCCGGTACGCGTCGCCGTGATCCGCGGCCGCGTGCTGGATAAGCAGGATAAGCCATTGCCCGGCGTCACCATCACTATTCTCGGCCATCCCGAATTCGGCCAGACGCTGAGTCGGGCCGACGGCAGGTTCGACATGGCGGTGAATGGCGGAGGCCAACTCATTCTCCGCTATGCCAAGGGCGGTTATCTGCCGGCCCAGCGACATGTGAATGCGCCGTGGCAGGACTATGGGCTCACCGAGGACACCGTCCTCGTCCAGCAGGACAGCAAGGTCACCACCGTGGATCTGGCGGATACCACCCAGGCCTTCCAGGTCGCCCAGGGCACCCCGGTCACCGATCAGGATGGCACCCGCCAATCCACGCTCTTGATCCCCCAAGGCACTCAGGCCCAGGTCTACAACCCCGATGGAACCACCACTGCGGTAACCTCCCTCAACCTGCGGCTCACCGAATACACCGTCGGCGCCAACGGGCGGACCTCCATGCCGGCGCAGCTCCCGCCCACGAGCGCCTATACCTATGCCGTCGAGATGAAGGCCGATGAGGCCGACATCAAGCTCAACGGCAAGGATGTGGTTTTCGACCGCCCAGTGCCCTTCTATCTCAACAATTTTCTGAACTTCCCGGTGGGTACCATTGTCCCGGTTGGCTATTACGACAGTAACAAAGGCGTCTGGATCCCATCCGACAATGGCAAGGTGATCAAGATTCTCGCCATCAACGGGGGGCGGGTAGATCTCGACACCGACGGAGATGACACGGCGGATGATACTTCCAAGCTTGCCCTTTTCGGTGTCACGGAAGGTGAACGTACCCAACTTGCGAGCCTTTACACGGCTGGTCAAACCCTGTGGCGGGTGCGGGTCAGGCATTTGAGCACTTGGGACTACAACTGGTCCTACTGGGCAAAAGATCCCGAGGCGCCCCAGAACCCCGATCCGATAGTCGATAACCGGCAAAACCTCCCAAATTGTGTGCCAGGCTCCATCATCGAATGCGAAAACCAAGTCCTGCACGAATCCGTGCCCGTTGCCGGCACCGGCCTGACGCTGAACTACGCCAGCGACCGGGTGGCGGGCCGAAAGGCAAGGAACACCGCGGTGATCCTGGTAAGCGGCGCCCAAGCGCCGGCGTCCCTCAAACGCATAGATCTGCAGATCGATATCGCCGGTCGCCGCGTCGAGCAGAGCCTGTCGGTGGCGCCGAACCAGCGCTATATTTTCACCTGGGACGGGTTGGACGGCTTCGGCCGGCCAATGGTGGGGGCTACGCCGGCCAGGATCCGCATCGGCTATGTCTACGATGCGGTCTACGCCACCCCCGGTGAACTTACGGCAGCCTTCGCCCTCTTTTCCGGCGTGCCCTTGGAGGGCAATCGGACGCGCAATGAAGTGACGATCTGGCAGGAGCAGCTCACCTGGCTGGGTGTCCTCAGCGCGCGGTCTCAGTCCGCTGCGGGCTGGAGTCTGAGCGTCCATCATGGCTACGACGTGCCCGGCAAGAACCTTTATCTCGGTACCGGCGAGCGCCAGAGCGCCGTAGGCTCCCCCACCCCCACCACCATCACCACCGTGGCCGGCAATGGCAGCGCGGCGGTCCCGTGGCTCAGTGGCGACGGTGGTCTTGCCACGGAGACGGGTCTGACCTTTCCGTACGGAATAGATCTCGGCCCCGACGGCAGCCTCTATATCGCCGATGCAGGAATCCCACGTATTCGGCGGGTAAGGCCCGATGGCATCATCACCACCGTGGCCGGTGACGGCAGCTCAGGTTTCAGCGGCGACGGCGGCCCAGCGACGCAGGCGAAGCTTTCGGGTCCAGCGGATGTTGCCCTCGCCCCCGACGACAGCCTCTACATCGCGGACACCAATAACAATCGCGTTCGGCGAGCGGGGCCCGACGGAATCATCACCACCGTGGCCGGTGACGGCAGCCCAGGTTACAGTGGCGATGGCGGACCTGCAACAAAGGCAGTAGTGGGAGCGCCGTGGGAAGTCGCCGTCGGTCCTGAAGGCAGCCTCTACATCGCGGACACATACAACTCTAGCATTCGGCGAGTGGGGCCCGACGGCATCATCACCACCGTGGCAGGTAAGACCCCAGGGTTCAGTGGCGACGGCGGCCTCGCTACGGCAGCGGCTCTCCGGGATCCGCGGGGTGTCGCCGTCGGCCCTGAAGGCAGCCTCTACATCGCGGACACATCTAACCTCCGCATGCGGCGGGTCGAGTCTGATGGCTTCATCACCACCGTGGCGGGCAATGGCACGCCTGGGTTCAGTGGCGACGGCGGCCCCCCGACGGCCGCGGGCTTATCTTTAGTGTTCAGGATCGCCCTCGGCCCGGATGGGAGCTGGTATATCGCGGATGGCAACAGCCGCATCCGGCGAGTGACTTCCACGCTCCCAGGGTTTACCGCTGGCGACTTACCCATCCCCTCCAGAGACGGGACCGAACTCTATCGATTCAACTCAAGTGGCCGCCATCGGCAGACCATCAATGCGCTCACCGGCGCTGTTTTGTATCAGTTCGCTTATAACACGGCGGGCCTGTTGACCTCGGTAACCGACGGCGATGGCAATATCACCACCATCGAGCGGGATGGAAATGGCAACCCCACCGCCATCATGGCGCCCTTCGGTCAGCGCACGGCCCTCTCGCTCGATGCCAACGGGTATCTGGCGAGCGTGACCAACCCCGCCGGGGAAGCCTATCAAATGACCTACACCGCCGATGGGTTGTTGACCGAGTTCAAGCCGCTGTCCGCGCCGACGTCGCAGCCGTGGACCCGAAAGGCAATGCCTCCCAGATGACCTACGACCCCCTGGGACGATTGAACCGCGACACCGACGCCGGCGGCGGTTTCAAGGCACTGGCGCGCACCGATGCCGATCGGTCGCACACCGTCAATCTGAGCACGGCGCTGGGCCGGACCACCGGCTATCTGGTCGATGATCTGACCACGGGCGATCGGCGGCGGCTGACGACCGCGCCTGACGGCACCCAGACCGAAACCCTGATGGGTACCGACGGCAGCCGCAAGACCACCTTTCCGGACGGAACAATCGCCAATCTCATAGAGGGCCCGGATCGACGCTTCCGTATGCTGGCGCCCATCTCCAAGAGCCGGACCATCACCACCGCCGGATTGACATCCGCACGCGCTGCGACGCGTACAGTCGATCTGGCGGATCCCAACAACCCGCTCAGCCTCACCGCGCTGACCGACGCGGTGACGCTCAACGGTCGCACCTCCAGACGCGTCTACAATGCCGCGACCAAGACCGCGACCCTCACCAGTGCTGCGGGGCGGACCAGCAAGGCTACGATAGACAATCTCGGGCGCGTCGTGCAGTCGCAGGCTACGGGGCTGCTGGCGGCCGATCTCGCCTACGACACACGCGGGCGCCTGGGGCGCGTCACCCAGGGCGCGGCGCCCGATGCGCGTTCGGTCACCTTCGACTACAACCCTCAGGGTTATCTGGACACGCTCACCGATCCCCTGGGCCGCACCCTGAGCTTCACCTACGATGCCGCCGGCCGCGTCACCCAGCAGACCTTGCCTGACGGGCGCCAGATCGCCTATGGTTATGACGCTAACGGCAATCTTGCCTCGCTGACCCCGCCGGGTCGGCCCGCTCATGTGTTCGGCTATACGGCAAAGGACCAGACCGGGGAGTACCAGCCGCCGCCGGTGGCCGGCACCGGCAGCACCCTCTATGAATACGATTTGGATAAGCGTCTGGCTCGGATTACTCGTCCCGATGCGCAAGCGCTGAACTTTGGTTATGACAGCGCGGGCCGGCTGCGCACGCTTACTCTGCCCACCGGCCAACTCAGCTATGGCTACGATACGACCACCGGCAAGCTGACCGGCATCACTGCCCAGGACGCCACGCTGGCTTACACATACAACGGCGCCCTGCTTACCCGGACGGCCTGGACTGGTTCCGTCACGGGACAAGTGGACCGCAGCTTCGACAACGACTTCCGCGTCACCTCGCTCAGCGTCAACGGCGCCAATCCCATCGCCTTCCAGTACGATGCCGACAGCCTTCTGACTAAGGCAGGCGATCTGACCTTGACTCGCAGCGGCCAGAACGGCCTCCTGACCGGCACAGCCCTGGCCAATGTCACCGACACCTACGCTTTCAACGGCTTTGCCGAAGTCACGGCCTACGAGGCGAAATACAACACAACCAGTCTGTTGCGCTTCGAGTACGCCCGCGACAAGCTGGGCCGCATCACCCAGAAGAAGGAGATCCGGGGCGGCACAACCGTAACGTTCAACTACGGTTATGACACCGCCGGCCGCTTGGTCGAAGTCAAACGCGACGCTGTGGTCACGGCTAGCTACGGCTATGACGGCAATGGCAACCGCACCCATCTCAATGGCGTGCTGGTCGCGCATTACAAGGACCAGGACCGGCTGCTCGACTATCAGGGCGCGACCCACCAGTACACCGCCAACGGTGAGCTGCGCACCAAGACAGCGGGAGCCTTCACGACGACCTACCAATACGACGTGCCGGGCAATCTCAGATCGGTAAAGCTGCCTGATGGGCGGCAGATCCAGTACCTCATTGACGGCAAGAACCGCCGGGTCGGCAAGAAGGTCGATGGCACGCTGGTCCAGGGTTTCCTCTATCAGAGCCAACTCCAGCCCATTGCCGAACTGGACGGCGGCGGCAACGTCGTCAGCCGTTTCGTCTACGCCACCGGCATCAACGTTACTGATTACCTGATCAAGGGCGGCATCACCTACCGGATCATCAAGGACCACCTCGGCAGCCCGCGGCTGGTGGTCGACGTGGCGACCAACACCGTCGCCCAGGAGATCAATTACGATGCCTTCGGCAACCTGACACTGGACACCAACCCTGGGTTCCAGCCATTCGGGTTTGCGGGCGGCTTGTATGACCCGGATACCAAGCTCGTGCGATTTGGGGGAAGGGATTATGATGCGGAGACGGGAAGATGGGAGGCGAAAGATTCGGTTCGCTTTACGGGTCGAGATACAAATCTCTATCGCTATGCCAAGGGTGACCCTGTCAATCTGCACGATCCAAACGGAAAGTTTGCCATAGTAGTGCCCATAGCGGTGGCGATTGGCCAAGCTCTAGTGGGCTCAGCGATACTTGCTTCAGTATATTGCATTGTCACTAGTTGTCTTGGTGACTTGCACGAGGCGTTGCCCGATGCGTTCCATAGCGAAAATGCCAAGCCAGCGCCGTCACGTGATGCAACCGGTAGGTGTCATGACCCTGAGTTAACTGATCCAGAGGATTTGTCGAATGAAGAATTGGGTGAGGGTATTCGTGAGATAGAACAGAGCATTGAACAGCGGCAGGAAGAAATACTTGAACATGCAGATCTTGGAGATGTACAGGAAATGCCAGGGCACTCGGAGAGAGTACGCCGCGAGGCGAATTGGCTGAAAAGGGCAGTACGCGAGTGGGAAAACCGAGGCCTCCGCAACCCTTCTACTCTCTTGTATTGATGCGTGTGGGGTTAGTATAAGGGACAAGTCCGGGGATTGGCTGCAGAGTTAAAGGTATACAATATTGAATTGTTAGTCAAATATCGTGTCGTTGGGAACTTCCCAGTTAGGTATGAGGTCACGGACCTCCATACGGCTATGGCTCGCAGGTCTTTCCAAGTGGTACATATAGCCGTATGTAATAGGCCATGACCCATATCAATATCCGCGAGCTGCAGAAAATTTCCGGTGAAGCCATCAGCGCGCTGCCCGGGCCGGCCCGGTCAGGTTTACCTCACAGAGCCGGTGCCATTCCTCGAGGCTTGACTCCTCGATGCCTTTGCCGAGAAAGCCGCCGGCACTTTCAACATGAGGCTTGAAGAGCAATGCGCCAAGCGGTCGTAATAATTCATGGGATTGGCGAACAACGGCCGATGGAGACGGTGCGAGCGTTTGTTGCCGGGGCTCTCGGTGTAGAGAAGGAAGCATTGAGCAAGTTTGTTTTCAGCAAGCCGGACCAGATCGACGACACGCTGGAACTCAGGCGGCTTAGCGCATCGACAAAAGACGTTGAAGGATCCGTTTTGGAGAAGAATTGTGAGACCGACTTCTACGAGCTGTACTGGCAGCATCTGATGCCAGACGGGTCTTGGTCTTCGGTACTGGCGTGGGTGTTCGATCTGACGCGCCGGAAGTTGCCCCTTAGGCTGCGCCTGGTGCGCATTTGGCTCTTCGGCCTCCTTGCTGCAGCGATTGCAGGAATCGCATTGTTGGGAATGGGCCTGTACCTGTATCTGGATGGCAGTCCGCTGTGGCAGTGGGCGGCAAAGCCGGTGATCCTTTCCGTATCGGTGGTAGGGGTGCTTGGATGGCTCGCACGACGACCGCTGAAGTGGTTTCTCCTTGGTCGTGCCGAACGCTTCTTTCTCGGTTACGTCGGTGACGCGGCCCGCTACCTGACGCCCGACCCTCCGAACATCAAGGGGCGGCGCGACATCCGAACAGCCGGGCTCACTCTCCTCCGCAGACTGCACGAAGACGAGCTACGACGCTATGAACGCATAATACTTGTCGGTCATAGCCTTGGAAGTGTCATTGCATATGATCTAATCACGTGGTTCTGGCAGGAACGGCACCATCGTCGGGATCTGGGACACTGTACTGGTAAGCGAGGGACGGCAGTGATGGATCACGCCGACCCACTAGACAATAATGATAGATCGCCGCTCAAGGAACTGGCAGATCCATCTTCGCCGTCCCCGAAGGCACCCGATGAGTTCCCTAATAGCCAGCGGTCTCTATGGCAGAAATTTCGAAAGGATCACTTCCTTCCTTGGCTGATCACCGACCTCGTTACCTTGGGCAGCCCGCTGGCGTACGCCGATGTGCTGCTGACTGGGAGCAAAGAGGCATTTCAAGAAGGAAAAAGGCAGCGCGAGTTCCCCGTGTGCCCGCCCGAAGGCGAAGATAAACGCGACTACGGGCTTCTGGGGCGGACCTATAAAGACAAGAAGGGAGCACATTATGTACGTATCCTGCACCATGGTGCACCGTTTGCCGTCACGCGGTGGACAAACCTCTACTTTCAGGGGGACATCATCGGCGGTCCTGTCGCTTGCCTGTTCGGCAACGGAATCAGGGACGTAGAACTTTGTGCCGCTTGCAGAGGATTGCTGGATCACCTGCTTCCCGCACGTTCTCATACCCGCTACTGGGACTACCCTTCAGAGAAAAACGCGTCCAAAGAGCTTGTGAAAGCGCTTCAACTCAATGATCCCGAACTTATCAATTGGACCGCATTGGCGGGGGGTTGCCATGACAGTGCACAGGTTGCCGGTGACCGCGGGTGACGTAACAGTTTACAGATAGGCCCCGGCGCCGGCTTCACCTCCATTGAACTCCTGCCGCTGTGAGAATTTCCGTAAACTGTCCACGCCGGCTCGCTGGGATCCTCTCTACGTCGCTCTGAACGTCGAATAGAACAGACTGCCGAAATAATACTCGGATCCAATGGGAATGATGATGCAGCTGTAAACTGGATGATCCCATGCGCCAGCGAGGGGCCCTCACGCCAATGCGCATGATTGCAAGGACTCGGCCAATGCCTGTGAGCGAGCTGCGCAACCGGATTGTTCAAATAGGGCGCTTTGGTGGTCCTGGTGGGTTGGAGGTGGTGGACGCTACCTTGCCCATGGCCGGCTGGGGCGAGGTGCGCGTCCGCATGCTCGCCTCGGGTCTGGAGTACACGGACGTGCTGATCCGGCGCCACCTCTATCCGCAAACGATGCGCCTCCGGCCTACCTACCGTCAGAGACGAGTCGGCGGCTGCCACCCGAGCGGCACTCATCAGGGGTGCAGCGGAAATACCGGCGCGCAGCCCTGCATGCTTCGTCCAAGATGCCGTACACTCAGAGCACTTTGGTGCAGTGACCCCGGTTTTCTGCGTTTCTACTCCTGTGCGACGCTACTTGAGCCGATGAGTTTGCCGGGACGGATTGTGGGCTGCAAGATGCGCCTTTAGAGTTTCCTCGGGAGCGCAACATGCTGTTCGCCTTCGACTGACGCGCTCGCGCCACCAGGAATTTCTGCTCCTGCTGGTCCCGATACACTCCATCCTCTTTGTCGACCGCGCCAAGATGGCTGCCGCGGCGGGGGTGATGCAGAAGGAGCTTGATCTCAGCAATATTGCGCTCGGCCATGCACCAGCACTGAGGCACAAGCACAGCGCGACGACAGATTTCGACCGCAAAGCGATGAAGATGGAAGGGTAGGGTAGGGGCCGCATGAACCGCCCGCGGACGCGAGACGGCCTGCCGCAGCCACAACGGCGGCGGGCGATGCTCGTGGTGTTGACCGGCCTTTCGATGTCGGTGCTCGATGGTGCGATCGCCAACATCGCGCTGCCGACCATCGCCCGAGAGCTTCGTACCGACCCGGCGAATGCGGTCTGGGTGGTCAACGCCTACCAGCTCGCGGTGACGATTTCGCTGTTGCCGTTCGCCTCGCTCGGCGAGTTGCGCGGCTACCGGCGCGTGTTCGTCGCGGGTCTGGCCCTGTTCACGCTCGGCTCCTTGGCCTGCGCGCTCTCCGGGTCGCTGACGACACTCGTCATCTCGCGCATCCTCCAGGGTTTTGGCGGTGCCGGGATCATGAGCGTCAACACGGCCCTGCTCCGCTTCATTTATCCCGCCGACCAGCTCGGTCGGGGTGTGGGGATCAACGCGCTCGTCGGATCGATCTCGGCCGCGATCGGGCCGAGTGTCGCGGCCCGAATTCTGTCGATCGCATCGTGGCAATGGCTGTTCGCGATCAATGTGCCTCTCGGCGTCGTCGCCCTCGTGTTCGCGAGCCGAGAACTGCCGCGGACCCCGCTCGCCCGTCATCGTTTCGA
>Ga0306923_10007930_pt1 | contig 10623 bp, 10 predicted proteins | sample sta12Can44000108_FD_203841 | JGI IMG/M metagenome (GOLD analysis project Ga0306923, IMG submission 203841) | Lab enrichment of tropical soil microbial communities from Luquillo Experimental Forest, Puerto Rico - statanox.12C.anox.44.000.108 (v2)... | ecosystem: Environmental > Terrestrial >...
CGATGCCGATGAGCGTCAGCACGAGCGCGAACCCCGCGAGCGTGAGGAGCGCGTACCGCCGCCCGTGCACGCCGTTGTGCCGGAGCTGCACCATCGCGCCGTACAGCACCCAGACCGCGAGGGCGAAGATGAGCTGCGCGTCCCACGTCCAGAAGCTGCCCCAGGCCTTCTGCGCGACGATCGAGCCGAGGACGATGCCCACCGTGAAGACCACGAAGCCGGCGCGGACGAGCCGCTGGGTGAGGCGATCGAGCGACTCGAGCGAGGGCAGGCGCGAGAAGAGCGCGCCGAAGCGCTTCCCCTTCACCTCGCGCTCCTGCAGCAGGTACATCACCGCGACCCCGAACGCGATCGTGAAGAGCGCGATCCCCAGGCTGACCGCGCCGATGTGCAGCTTCAGCGCGGGGAGCCGGACCACGTCGGGCACCGGGCCGATCTCGCCGGCGCGGCCGAAGAGGGCCGGGCCCAGCGCGAGGAGGATGAGCGGCGTGACGAAGGTGCCGACCGCGGGCAAGTGGTAGAAGCGGAGCAGCGCGAGGAGCCCGCCGGCGGCGAGCCACGCGGTCATCACGAGGCCGCCGCGGAGCGTGAAGAACTCGGCGCCGCGGAACTCGCTGCACGCGAACCCGATGGACGTCCCGTGCACGACGAAGGCGATGGAAACGAGCACTTGCCCGATGCTCGCCGCGCGCACGAGGCGCGGCTTGGCGAAGTGCGCGACGTAGGCGGCCGCCGCTCCCAGATACAGGAATGCGGCGAGCCGCAGGATCCAGATGCTCATGGCCGCTGGGCCCCCGAGGCGACGGATGCTGGACGGCACGCAGGATGTGCGACGCCTCCGCAACCAGTGCGGTCGGCGCGGGGCGAATGCGCCCCCACCCGCGCCAACGCGCGGGAATCCTTGGGTGGAACGAAAATCACGGCAGCCTGTTTAGCAGAAAGCGAGCCAGGGACTCTGCGTCGCTTTGCCCCTGTGGGGGCGCCTCCTTGGCGGGCCGCTCCTCGGGCGTGGACAGCAGCCGCCCGCTCCAGACCGGACCGGGATCGGCGAGATATCCGGGCTCCAGATCGTAGGCCGCTTCCCCGAGGATCATCGAGTCGCCCACCACCTCGGCGCCGAGGGCACGCAGGTCGTCGAGGCGCTTCACCTTGCCGGCGAGGGCGGCAGCATCGTCCCCTTCTCCGGCGAGGGACACGACCCGGACTGCAGGTATGAGCTCGACGCGAGCGCCGTCGAGGGTTCCGCCGCGCACGACGAGGGCGCCGTCGGCGAGCTCTGCCGCGCCGTCGCCCGCGACGCGCTCCACCCACGCCTGCGACAGGAACAGTCGCGCGCCCATCACCCTCGCCCAACGTTCTGAAACGACTCGAAATTCACGGCGCCGTGCAAACTAGCACGCGCGCGCGGCTGCTTGCCAGCGTCAGGGGCAGCGGTTAGGTACCCGCACATGGCTTCCAATGACGTGGTCACCCTGCAGGACGGCACCTTCGACCAGGAGGTGCTGAAGAGCGATACGCCGGTGCTGGTCGACTTCTGGGCCGTCTGGTGCGGGCCGTGCAAGGCCATCGCGCCCGCGGTCGACGAAATCGCCAAGGAATACAAGGGCAAGCTGAAGGTCGGCAAGGTCGACGTGGACCACGCCCAGCAGGTCGCGCAGCGCTACGGCATCCGCTCGATCCCCACCCTGCTCGTCTTCAAGGGCGGTCGCGTGGTCGACACCATCGTCGGCGCGGTGCCGAAGTCGAAGCTCGTCGACGCCGTCTCGAAGCACGTGTGAGGGTGGGCGGCCCCCACGGCCCCATCAGCTCTGCTGATGGGGCGGGGCAGCATGCCCCGTCAATTCACGAACCGCCTCATCCCGACGTTCATCATCAGGCCGATGCCGATGAGCACGGCCATCACCGAGGATCCGCCGTAGCTCATGAGCGGAAGGGTCACGCCGACCACCGGCAGGATCCCGGTGACCATCCCCATGTTGATGAACGCCTGCCAGAAGAGCATCCCCGTCACGCCCATCGCGAGGAAGTGCCCGAATCGATCGCGGGCATTTCCTGCGATGCCGAGCCCCGTGGTCACGATCAGGTAGTAGAGGAGCACCAGCACGGAGCAGCCCAGGAAGCCGTGCTCCTCCGCCCACACCGAGAAGATGAAGTCGGTGTGCTGCTCGGGCAGGAACGACAGCAGCGTCTGCGTCCCCTGCCCCCAGCCCTTCCCCGTCGCCTGCCCCGATCCCACCGCGATCATCGACTGCGTCGCGTGGTAGCCCGCGCCGAGCACGTCGCCCTCGGGGTTCAGGAAGGTCTCGACCCGCTTCTTCTGGTACGGCTTCAGGTGCGGGTAGGCCACGAACCCGAGCGCCACCACCGACGCGACCACCAGCGCGAGCGTCTTCCAGCGAACGCCAGCGAACAGGATCATCGTGGCGCCGATCGAGGTGATGACGAGCGCCGTGCCGAGGTCGGGCTGCTTCAGCACCAGCACCGCCGGCACGAGCGTGAGGAGCGCCGGTACGGCGAGGTGCTGGAGCCCGTAGCCGTCGCGCCGCACGTCGGAGGAGAACCAGCGCGAGAGCACGAGGATCACGCCCAGCTTCGCGAGCTCCGAGGGCTGCATGTTCACCGGCCCGATGCCGATCCAGCGGCGCGCGCCCATCACGGTGCGCCCCTTCACGAACACGAGCACGAGCAGCACGATGCACAGCCCGTAGAAGATCCACGCGAGCGATCGGAAGCGGCGGTAGTCGACGAACGCGAGCACGAAGACCGTGAACGCCCCGAGCCCCATGTACGTGAGCTGGGAGATCCACACCGGCGAGGGCTCGGTCTTCGACGCCGAGGCGAGGTTCCACACGCCGATGGCGCAGATGCCCATCACCATGATGGCGACGTGCCACGGGAAGCGCGCGAAGACGCGCCGGCTCCCCTCGCGCTCGACGCTCACGTCAACGGGCACCGGCGACCCCCTTCGGCGTGAAATGGGTGGGCGTGGCCGCGGCGGACGCGGGCGCCTCCTCCACCGGCTCGCGGTCCTCTTCCACGTCGGTGAGCGAGGGCGCGGTCCAGACCGGCTCCTCGCTCGCGGTGGCGGGCACGGTCGTCGCGCCGGGGGCGCCGGCCGGCGTGGCCGCTGCGACCGCCTTGGCGTCCTGCGCCGCCGCGTCCTGCTTCTTCAGCTCGAAGTAGTACTTCATGAGCGCGCTCGCGGTGGGCGCTGCGTTCGAAGCGCCGAAGCCGGAGTGCTCGTTCAGCACGACCACCACGATCTCGGGGTCCTCCATCGGCGCGAACGCCGCGAACCACGCGTGGTCGCGCTCGAAGTAGGGGAGCTGCGCGGCCTTGATGCGCTTCGCGCCGAGCTTCACCACCTGCGCGGTGCCGGTCTTTCCGGCCATGACCACGTCCTTCAGGCGCGACCCGTAGCCCGTGCCGAACGGCTTGTTCACCGCCGCGTAGAGCCCCTCGAGGAGCGCCGCGCGCGTCTCCTTCTTGAACGGGATCCGGCTCCGCTCCACCGGCGCGAACTCCTTCAGCGTCTCCCCGTTCGGCGCCTCGATCCGTTGCACCACCTGCGGCTTCCACACGATGCCCGACGCGATGGCGCCGTACAGCACGAGCTGCTGCATCGGCGTCACGTTCACGTCGCCCTGGCCGATCGCGATGTTGAGCGACATGCCGTGCTGGTAGCCGCCGGGGATCCGCGCGTCGTGCCACGCCGAGTCGGGCATGACGCCCGGGATCTCGCCGCCCACGTCGAAGCCGGTGGGCCGGCCGAGGCCGAGCATCGACCCCCACTTCGCGATCGCGTCGGTGCCGAGCCGATCGCCGAGCGCGTAGTAGAAGACGTTGCACGACGCCCCGAGCGCCTGCTCCAGCTCCACGTGGCCGTGCCCCTTCTCCTTGTCGCAGCGCCAGCGGTGGCCGCCGAGCGTGTACCAGCCCGGGCAGTACACGCTACCTCCCGGCTTCAGCGCGCCCTCCTCCAGCGCGGCGATCGTCGTGACCGCCTTGAACGTGGAGCCCGGGTGATAGTGCTCCTGGATCGCGCGGAACAGCTCGGGCCGGAGCGGGTCCTTGCGGATCGCCTCGAGCTCGGCGCGCGAGATGCGGCCCGAGAGCTTGTTCGGATCGGGCGCGGGGCGCGAGACGAGCGTGAGGATGAAGCCGGTCTTCGCGTCCATCGCCAGCACGACGCCGGCCGTGGCGGGGAAGAACTTCTCCGTGAACTCCTGGAGCCGCCAGTCGATGGAGAGGACGAGGTTGTTGCCGGGCTGCGAGGGCTCGAACCGGTCTTCCTCGGCGATGAGCTCCTCCTCGATCTCCGAGCCCTTCGCGTTCCCCTTCGCGTCCACCACCACGCGCCGCACGCCGTCGCGGCCGCGCATGTAGGACTCCCAGCGCTTCTCGAGGCCGCGCCGCCCCACGTAGTCGCCCATGCGGTAGGCGAGCTGGTCGGAGCCGGAGGCGTCGAGCTCTTCGTTCATCCGCTTCAGCTCGTCGGACCCGATCTCGTTCATGTAGCCGAACAGGTGGGCGGCCCAGGCGCCGTAGCGGTAGCTCCGGTGCGGCGCCGGGATCACGTCGACGCCGGCGAGCTCGCCCGGGACCCGGTTCGCCTCGATGACGTCGAGCTCCTCGCGCGCGATGTCCACCTTCACGGTGAGCGGCTTGAACTTGTCGAGGCCGCGCATCCCCTTCACGCGGTCGCGGACGCGCTGCTCGTCCTCCGGCGCGAGCGACAGGAGCTGCGCGAGGCGCGTCACCATGTCGTCGCACTGCTTGCCGCAGAAGTACGGCGTGAGCGTGACGTCGTAGCTCGGGCGCGAGTCGACGAGGATGCGGTGGTTCCGGTCGACGATGAAGCCGCGGTCCGCGGGGACGCGCTGCTCCTTCACGAAGTTCTCGTCGGCGCGCTCCTTGTACTCGTCGCCGCGCAGGATCTGGAGCTGGTAGAGGCGGAAGATCAGCGCGAGGAAGGCGACGGTCGCGACGCCCGCCATCCAGTAGGTGCGGGGCCGGAGCTCGCGCTGCGCTGCGCCTGGGGCGCTGGGGGGAGTGACGCCGACCATCAGCTCTCTCGGCCGGGCGCTCTCGCCCAGCCCCGACCGGAACACGCGGGAGGCGGAATGGATTCGCTCACCGGAGCATCCCCGGGTCCTCGCGCGTGAAAAACCTGTCGATCCGGCGCAGCAGGGGCTGCAGGAAGACGCTCGCCAGCCCGGTCGCCACCGCCTCGGTGCCCACCCGCCCGAGGAGCCGCCCGGCGGGCGCCACCTCGGCCGGCGAGACGAGGCCGATCATGCCGAGCGTCGCGGCGCCGAACAGGAAGACGCCGAGCGTGGTGAGCACCGCGAAGCCAGCGCGGCCGTTCACGTCCACGGAGGCGCCGGCGAGGCGGCTGAACAGGTAGAGCCCGACGGCGAGGAAGGTCATGAGCCCCTTGGGCCCGCCGGTCATGAGATCGACGACGTAGCCGACCCCGGCGGCCGTCACCGCGCCCTCGACGCTGGGGGCGGTGAGGCCGAGGTGGACCACCACGACGAGCGGGAGCGCGAGCGAGAAGGCGCCGCCGCCGACCCAACGCAGGGAGGCTGCCTGCAGCGCCGCGAGCGCGAGCGCGAGCAGGATGAAGAGGATCGCCCTCACGGCACTTCACCCGCGGCCGCCGAGGCAGGGTTCGCCGCCTGCGGCGCGGACGGGACGGGCGCGGCGCGCTTCGCCGGCTGCGGTGCGGAGGGAGCCGCCGCCGCGGGCTTCGCGGGCTGCGGTGCGGACGGGACCGGCACCGCGGGCTTCGCGGCCTGCGCCGCGGACGGGACCGGCGCCGCGGGCTTCGCGCCCTGCGCCGCGGACGGGACCGGCGCCGCGGGCTCCGGCTCGGGATCGGCGCGGCGGTCACCGCCGCCCACCACCACGAGGACCTCCTCGAGCTTCGTCACGTCCACCGCCGGCGCCACGTCGGCCTTCTGGTAGAGCCCCTGCCCCTGCTTCTTGAGGTTCCGCACCTTGCCCACCGGCAGGCCGCGCGGGAAGACACCGTCGGTGCCGCTCGTCACGAGCACGTCGTCCTCCACGAGGTCGTCGGAGCGCAGCGCGTAGTCGAGCCGGCAGGTGTAGGGGTCCCCGAGGCCGCGCACGTTCGCCCGCGCCCGCGAGCGCTCGACCCGCGCGGCGACCGAGCTGTTCCGGTCGACGAGGAGGAGGACGTCGGCGGTGTGGCGGGTGACCGCGTGGACGCGCCCGACCACGCCCTCGGGCGCGACCACCGGCATCATCCGCTGGAGGCCGTCGTCCGCGCCGCGGTCGACGGTGACGAGCTGCAGCCCCTTCGGATCGAGCCGCACGCCCACCACCCGCGCGCCCACGAGCTCGAGGTCGCCCTCGCGCTCTGCGAACCCGAGCAGCTTGCGGAGCCGGTCGTTCTCCTTCTCGAGCCGCTCCATCTCGAGGCGGCCGAGCTCGAGCTCGTTCACGCGGCGCGAGAGCTCGACGGCGCGCTCGCGCACGCCGCGGAGCGAGACGTAGCCCCGCCAGCCCTCGAGCGCGCTGCCCACCACCCACGCGACCCCGCGTTCGACGGGGGCCGTGAGCGACACCACCGCGCGATCGAGCTTGGAGCGCTCGGTCGGGCGCTTGGCGTGCGCGAAGAACACCGCGAGCGGCACGACGAGGAGCGCTGCGACCAGCAGGAGGTCGCGAAACCGCTTCAGCAGTCCGAGCAATGGCGCTCCACCGCCGGCGACGGCCGGCGTTTACCTGAAATCCCTTGCATTTTAGCGGTTCTTGGCTACTTTCATCCACCCTTTTCGCGAGGGCGCCGCCTCTCCGGGCCTCTCATAACACGTGGAGCCGTCTTTCCATGCTCGACTACCTGCGGGCCAACGCGCGCAGTTCCCTCACCTACTTCCTCTTCGGCATCATCATCGTCGTCTTCATCGTGAGCTTCGGTCCCGGCTCGTGCGGCGGCCGGTCCGGGCAGATGCCCAGTAGCGCGGCGCGGGGCGAGGAGGTGGCCCGGGTCAACGGCGAGTCGATCGACGCCGCCGAGTGGGAACAGCAGTACGGGGCGCTCTTCCGCGCGTACCAGCAGCAGGGCGGCGAGGCCTTCACGCGCGAGCTCGCCGATCGGATGGGGCTGCGCCGCATCGCGGCCGATCAGCTCGTGGAGCGCGTGCTGCTCCGCCAGGAGGCGGCGCGCCAGGGCATCGTGGTCGGCGACGACGACCTCTCCCGCGCGGTGAAGGAGAACCCGGCGTTCCAGTCGGGCGGCCACTTCGACTACGAGTACTACCAGCGCGCGGTGACGAACGCCTACGGCTCGACGTCGCGCTTCGAGGAGCGGCTCCGCGAGGATCTCGCGGTCCAGAAGATGGTCACCCTGCTCCGCCAGACCACCAAGGTCTCGGACGACGAGGTGAAGGAGGCCTGGCTCGCCGACGCCGACAAGGTGAACGTCGAGTTCGTGCGCTTCCCGCTCGCCGCGGTGAAGGCCGAGGCGAACGTGACGCCCGCCGAGGCCGAGGCGTTCGCGAAGGCGAACCCCGACCAGGTGAAGGCGAAGTACGAGGCGAGCAAGGCCCGCTGGGACAAGCCGAAGCGCGTGCGGGCGCGCCACATCCTCGCGAAGGTGGACGAGGGCGCCACGCCGGCCCAGCAGTCGGCGGCGCAGAAGAAGGCCGAGGACGCGCTCGCGCGCGTGAAGAAGGGCGAGGACTTCGCGAAGGTGGCGAAGGAGCTCTCCGACGACCGCGGCTCCGCCGATCGCGGCGGCGACGTGGGCGAGTTCGGGCCGGGCGCGATGGCGAAGCCCTTCGAGGACGCGGCGTTCGCGGCGAAGAAGGGCGAGATCGTGGGGCCGGTGCGGACGAACTTCGGCTTCCACGTCATCGAGGTCACGGACGTGCACGAGGCGCAGTCGATCCCGCTCGAGCAGGTGAAGAACGAGGTCGCCCGCGAGATCCTCCAGGAGCAGCGCGCCACGGCGATCGCGAAGAAGAAGGCCGAGGACGCGCTCGCGCAGGCGAAGGCCGGCAAGCCGCTCGCCAACGCGGAGGAGACCGGCTTCTTCGGCGCCTCCTCGCCGCTGGTCCCGCGCATCGGCCTCGCCGCCGACCTCCAGAAGGCCGCGCTCGCCGGGAACGCCGGCCAGGTGCTCGGCGTCTTCGACACCGCCTCCGGCCCGATCGTCGCCCGCGTGAAGTCCCGCGAGCGGCCCGATCCCGCACAGTTCGAGCAGCGGAAGGCGGAGATGGCCGAGCGGATCCGCGCGCGGCGCGAGGCGCAGGTCGAGGAGGCGTTCGTGAAGGCGCTGCGCGAGAAGGCCAAGGTCACGGTGAACGAGAAGATCGCCGGCCCGGCCGGCGGCGTCCTCGGCGGCTAGCAGGTCCCGCGCGCCATGCGCCTCACGCTCGCCTCACAGAGCCCGCGCCGGCGAGAGCTCCTCGCCGGGCTCGGGTTCGAGCTCGAGGTGCGCCCCGCGCACACGGACGAGTCGGTACGGCCCGGCGAGGCGGCGCGCGACTACGTGCGCCGCGTCGCGCGCGAGAAGGCGCACGCGGTGCCGGGCGCGCTCGTGCTCGCCGCCGACACGGCGGTGGTCCTCGACGGCGAGGTGCTGGGGAAGCCCGTGGACGAGGCCGACGCGCAGCGCATGCTGCGCGCGCTCTCCGGGCGCACGCACGAGGTGCTCACGGCGGTGTGCGTCGAGGCGCGGCCCGCCCACGGGGGCACCGGGGCCGAGCCCTTCACGGGCGAGGCGCTCGTCGCCACCGAGGTGGACCTCGCGCCGCTCGACGCCGCGCGGATCGCCTGGTACGTCGCCACGGGCGAGCCCTTCGACAAGGCCGGCGCCTACGCGATCCAGGGCATCGCCGGCGCGTTCGTGCGCACGGTGCGCGGCAGCGTGTCGAACGTGGTGGGACTCCCGCTGGACGAGACGCTCGCCCTCCTCGCGGCCGCCGGCGCGCGGCTGCCGTGGGAGCCCGCGTGACCTCCGGCGGCGACCCCGGCACGATCGCCTCGCGGCTCGCCGCGGTGCGTGCGGGGATCCCGGAGGGCGTCACCCTCGTCGCGATCTCGAAGACGCAGCCGCCGGAGGCGATCCGCGAGGCCTACGCCGCGGGGCAGCGCCACTTCGGCGAGAACTACGCTCAGGAGTGGCGCGCGAAGGCCGACGCCCTCGCCGACCTCCCCGACCTCGTGTGGCACTTCGTGGGCGGGCTGCAGACCAACAAGGTGAAATATCTCGCCAGCCGCGCTGCCTGGATCCACACCGTGGACCGCGAGGAGCTCGCGCGCGAGATCGGGAAGCGCTACGCGGCGCGCGGCGCGACGGCCCGCGTGCTGCTCGAGGTGAACGTCGCGGGGGAGCCCGCCAAGGCGGGCTGCGCGCCCGCCGACGTGCCGGCGCTCGCCGCGACGACGGCGGCGATCCCCGGTCTCCTCCTCCGCGGCCTCATGTGCATCCCGCCGGCGGAGGGCGATCCCCGGCCGCACTTCCGCGCACTTGCCTCGCTCGCCCGGCAGCTCGGCCTGCCCGACCTCTCCATGGGCATGAGCGGCGACTGGCGCGAGGCGATCGCGGAGGGTGCCACGCTCGTGCGCGTGGGGACCGCGATCTTCGGGGCGCGTCCGCCGAAGGAGTGAGGCGCTGCTCGGAACCTGAGCAATCTGCTCAGGTCGCCTTGAGCCGCAGCCTCCCCTCGTCGTTCACCTGCACCTGGAACTGCTCGCCGCAATAGTTGCAGATGATCTCGTCCCCGTGGCCGAACCCGTCGTCGTAGGGGTTGTTGGCGCTGCACTCCGGGCAGTCGAACTCCTGGAAGCGCCGCTTTCGGCCCTCCGCGGACCCGTCGGACGATCCGGCGGATCCGTCATCGTCCTCGAAGGAGTGGGGGTCGTAGGGCATCGCACAGCTCCGGTCGGTGGGCCCCGATCGTACGACGGCGCCGGCGCCTCGCGCGAGCATCACGCGCCTTTTCGTGTGACGCCCGTATCTCGTCGGAGACACTTCGCGTCGCGGCGCAGCGAGAATGAACCCAGTTTCACGGGGGTTTACGGATGGGCTCCCTCGGTCCCGGGCTGGCATCGGGGTTGCTGAATCACGTACAAGAGGGCGCCGCGATGCCCCGGGAGGAATCGAGAGGATGCATGGCCGAATGCTCAGTGCCTTCGCCGCGCTCGCAGCGTTGCCCGTGCTCGCCCTGGGCCAGGAGGTGACCGCTCCGACGACGGCGGCCGCTCCGCCCTCCAGCCAGACGGCAGCCCAGTCCGTTTCCCCGGGCGAGGAGATCGAGTGGCGCATCGACTACCTCGGTGTGAAGACCGGCCGCGCGAAGCTCGCGGTCGGCCGGCCCGAGGGCAACATCTGGCCGGTGATCGCGCAGGCGAAGACCGAGGGCGTCGGGCGGATCCTCGACATCCGGGAGCACTACGTCTCGTACTGGCACTCCGGCGAGCAGCGCTCGAACGGCAACGACCTCGAGGCGCTCGAGGTCGGCGACCACCACACCGAGCGGCAGCGCTTCGACCGCGAGCAGGGAAAGGCCACCGTCACCTGGTGGCGCAAGGGCCGCGAGAAGCAGAAGGTGGTCGACGTCCCGCGCGACGTCCACGACCTCGCGAGCG
>Ga0306923_10007932_pt1 | contig 10620 bp, 12 predicted proteins | sample sta12Can44000108_FD_203841 | JGI IMG/M metagenome (GOLD analysis project Ga0306923, IMG submission 203841) | Lab enrichment of tropical soil microbial communities from Luquillo Experimental Forest, Puerto Rico - statanox.12C.anox.44.000.108 (v2)... | ecosystem: Environmental > Terrestrial >...
CGTACAAGTACGACACGGCGAACTTCATGGTCATCGGCACGATCAGCTTCGACCACCCCGACCCGTCCATCTTTACCGTGCTGACCTCACCCAGCGAGCTGCCCGGCCTGGCCAACGTCGACTTCGTGATATTCCCGCCGCGCTGGCTGGTCGGCGAGGACACCTTCCGCCCGCCCTGGTACCACCGCAACATCATGTCCGAGTTCATGGGCCTGGTGCGCGGCGTCTACGACGCCAAGGCCGAGGGGTTCGAGCCCGGCGGGGCCAGCCTGCACAACACCTTCGCCTCGCACGGCCCGGACGCCGAGACCTACCAGCGGGCCAGCACGGCCGAGCTGCGGCCGCAGAAGATCGACGACACGCTGGCGTTCATGTTCGAGAGCCGCTGGATGCTCGTGCCGACCCGGCAGGCCATGGAGGCGGCGCACCGCCAGCGCGACTACGACGCGGTCTGGGGCGGCCTGGCCCGGTCCTTCCGGGGCTAGCCTGGAAGGCGCTATGTACATTCCCGCTCATTTCGCCGCCGACGACAGCACCGTGCATGAGCTGCTGGCCAGGCACGGCGCCGCCGACCTGATCACCCTCACCGCAAACGGCCTGCTCGCTACCATGCTGCCGTTCGCGTACGAACCGTCCGCGGGCGAGCAGGGTGCGCTATACGGCCACGTGGCCCGCAACAATGACCAGTGGCGCACGCCGGCCCTGGGCGAGTCGCTGGTCATCGTCCGCGGCCCGGACGCGTACGTGTCCCCGTCCTGGTACGCCGCCAAGGCCGAGCACGGCCGGGTGGTCCCGACCTGGAACTACGTCACCGCGCACGTCTACGGCCGGCTGGTCGTGCACGACGACCCGGCCTGGGTCGAGGACGTCGTCCGGCGGCTGACGGCCAAGCACGAAGCCGCGCGGCGGCAAAGCCCCGGCCAGTCACCGGAGTGGTCGGTCGACGACGCGCCGCGAAAGTTCATCGAGGGCCAGCTGCGCGCCATCGTGGGCCTGGAGCTGCAGATCACCCGGATCGAGGCCAAGGCCAAGCTGAGCCAGAACCGCCCGGTGACCGATATCCCCGGCGTGGTCGCCGGGCTGGCCGCGCGGGGCGATGAGCGCAGCGCCGAGGCCGTCGAGCACGCGAACGAGCGCCGCGCCGAGGAGGGCCGCACGGGCGGGCGCGGGGGCAGGCACCCGGCTCGTTCGGGAAATTAAAGGCTGGCTACGGCCGGGATGACGTCGGCGGCGATCACCTCGAGCGGGGTGACCTGCCAGACGTTGGCCACCGCGCCGATCGCGACCTCGAAGCCGAGCTCGGCCATCCGGCCGAGCCGGTCGATGACCTCGGCCGTCTTCTCGCCCTTCTCGCCGACGTCGAAGAAGAAGTAGCAGGTCTTGGTGATCTCGTCGTAGTCGCGGCCCTCGGCGTCGCAGTGCGCGCGCAGCACGTCGAGCTTGCGCGGCAGGTCCGGGCTGGGGAACAGGTTGCACGCGTCGGCGTACCTGGCCACGAAGCGCAACGTCTTCTTCTCCCCGCCACCCCCGATCATGATCGGGGGATGCGGCCGGGTCAGCGACTGCGGCGAGTTCAGCGGCCGGTCCAGCTGGTAGTGCCTGCCCCGGTACGGGGTCTCGTCGCCGCGCCACATCTGCAGGCAAATCTGCAGGGTCTCCTCCAGGCGCTCGAACCGCTCGGCGACCGGCGGGAACGAGATGCCGAGCCCGCGCGACTCCTCCTCGTTCCAGGCGGCGCCGATGCCGAGCCAGGCCCGGCCTCCGGACAGCACGTCCAGCGTGGTGACGATCTTGGCCAGGACGCCCGGGTTGCGGTACACCGCCCCGGTGACCAGGGTGAGGAGCTTGGCCCGCGAGGTGCAGGCGGCCAGGTAGCCGAGCGTGGTGTAGGCCTCGAGCATCGCGCGCTCGGCCGGTCCGACCCCGCGGATCTGGAAGAAGTGGTCCATCACGGCGATGTACTCGAAGCCGGCTTCGTCGGCGGTGCGGGCCACCGTGGCCAGGTCCGCGCCGAGCCGCGGCGGGCCGTCAGGCGTGGTGAAGTCAGGGATCTGAAGTCCGATTTTCACGGTTCACAGCTTCTCATGACGCCGGCGCCCGGTAGCGCTCGTATAGGGACTTCAGCGACCGCAGGAACACCTCGCGGTCTTCCGGCGGCAAGGTGGCGAGGACCTCCTCCTCGCTGGCCCGGATCGCGGCCTCCGCGGACCGTCGCAGCCGGTCGCCGGCCGGGGTGAGCGAGAGCAGGTGCACCCGCCGGTCCGCCGCGTCGGGCCGACGCTGGATCAGCCCGCGCTGCTGCAGGTCATCAAGCACGCCGATGATGCGGCTCTTGTCCGCGCTGATGGCCTGCGCCAGCGCCGCCTGGGTCCGCACCGGCTGCTCGGCCAGCGCGGTCAGCACGATATAGCCCCACATCGAGATGTCGTGCGCCTGCAGGGCCGGCTCCTGGCGCGCGACCAGCGCCCGGGCCAGGGGCGCGAACATCGCCGCCAGGTCACGCCGGTCGTCCGGGAACGCGCTCATCGTGGCGGAAATGGTAGCAGGTCACTGATGATAAGTTGAGTTATATTATAAGCTTATACATATAATATGCGCAGGAGGTGCGCTTAGGTGACGGAGCCCCGCCTGGCCAGAGTTACGGTAGGGCCATGCGGGCGGAGCGGGCGGACGTGGTCATCATCGGCGCCGGGCTGGCCGGGTCGGCCGCGGCGCGCGCGCTGGCCAGCCGGGGGCGTTCGGTGGTGCTGGTCGAGGCGTTCCAGCCGGGGCACCGGCGCGGCAGCTCGCACGGCAGCGCCCGGATCTTCCGGCGTGCCTACCCTGACCCGCTCTACGTACGGCTGACCGGCCAGGCCCAGGTGCTGTGGCGGCAGCTGTCGGACGAGGCGGGCGAGGAGTTCGTGACCATCACCGGGGCGATTGACTACGGTCCGGTCCGGGTGCAGGAAAAGATGTACGAGATCATGACCGGGTTCGGGGTGCCCGCGGAGCTGATGACGGCCGGGGCGGCGGCCGAACGGTGGCCCGGCATCTCGTTCGGTCCCGACCCGGTCATGTTCCATCCCGATGGCGGCGTGATCGACCCGGAGCGCGCGATGGCCGCGATGCGCGCGACCGCCGCCGCGCGCGGCGCGCAGATCAGCTACGGCTCGCCGGTGCTGCGCGTCGAGGCCTGCGCCACGGGCGCGACGGTGCACACCGCGGACCGTTCGTGGCGCGCGCCGGTGGCGGTGGTCGCCGCGGGCGCCTGGCTGGAACCCCTGCTCGGCGGGCAGGTGCCGCTGCCGCCGCTGGTCGTGACCCAGGAAGAGGCCTTCCACTTCGCCCAGCGGCCTCCGGCCGGGCCGTGGCCGGCCTTCATCTACCACGGCGACGCCATCATGTACGGCCTGCCGGCCGGGCGGGACGGCGAGATCGCGGGCGCCATCAAGGTCGGCGCACACCGCGGCGGTGGCCCGGTGACGATGGGGGATGATCGCGACGGGATCGTCCGCCCGGCGGCCAGGGACAGGGCCATCGGGTTCGTCCGGGACTGGCTCGGCGGCCTGGACCCCGCGCCGGCCGGCGAGCTGACCTGCTTGTACACCTCGACCGCGAACGAGGACTTCATCCTGGACCGGCACGGGCCCTTCGTCGTCTGCTCGCCCTGCTCCGGCCACGGCGCCAAGTTCGCGCCGCTGGTCGGCGAGATCGCGGCCGACCTGGCCTGCGGCGGCGCCCCGCCCGAGCGCCGCTTCACCCTCGCGGCGCATCTCGGCTAGGCGACGCGCTCAGGCGTCCAGCCTGCCCGCACCTGTATCACCGGGCACCGGACGCGCTCTGGTTTCACGACGCCGCCGCCCCGGCCCCGCGCAGCTGGTGCCCGGGACCCCAGGAGGAAACCGAAGTGGTTGCCGATCTGCTGAGATATATCCGTGGCAGGGGTTCCGCCTTTAGTCTTCTTTGCAGCGGGTTGCCACGGCGCCTGGAGTCCTCATGAAGCCCTTCCGCCTCGCCAGGAGGCGCTGTCCGGCTGCCATCCCGGGACAGCCGGCGACCCGGCGCGCCCGGCCCGTCCGGTGCGCCCGGCCAGTCCGGCGCGGTCGGTGCGGTCGGCCCGTCCGGCGCGCCCGGACGGCCGGCCCGGGCGCGGCGTGGCTGACGACGCTGGCGGGAACGTGCCTGACCACCGTGCTGGCTGGCTGGCCGGCCATGCTGGCCGGGCCGGGCACGGCGGCGAGCATCGTGACCGCCCCGCCCGGGCCGGGCGTGCCCGTCGTCCTGACCGCCGTGCGGGAGCCGCGGGCCCGGATACTGAACCCCGGCCCGCCCACCGGGCTGACCGCGACGCCGGGCAACGGCCAGATAACCCTGTCCTGGCGCCCGCCCACCTCCGATGGCGGCGCGGCGATCATCGGCTACGACGTCTACCTGGGCACCAGCTCCCGCGGTGAGCCGGGGAGCCCGGTCAACGGCGGGCTGATCGGCGGCACCAGCTACACGGTGACCGGGCTGAAGAACGGCACCACCTACTACTTCACCGCCGATGCGGTCAACGACGCCAACCTGCGCAGCGCGGCCTCGGCCGAGGTCTCGGCCACCCCGGTGGCCCCGGTCACCGCGCCGGGGGCGCCTAACGGGCTGACCGCGACCGCGGGCGACGCCCAGGTGAGCCTGTCGTGGAGGGCGCCGGGCTCGGACGGCGGCGCGGCGATCACCGGCTACCGCGTCTACCAGGGAGCCGACCAGAAACCGGTCGCCAGCGTCACGGGCACGAGCGCGACCGTGAAGAACCTCAGCAACGGGACCACTTACTCGTTCACGGTGACCGCGGTCAACAAGGCCGGCGAGGGTCCCGCCTCGGGTGCCGCATCGGCCACGCCGACGGCGGCGATCACTAAACCCGGACCACCGAACGGCCTGACCGCGAGCCCCGGCAACGGCCAGGTCGCCCTGTCCTGGACGGCGCCCGGGCCCGCCGGGGGCACCGGCATCAGCGGCTACGAGATCTACCAGGGAACCCGACCCGGCGGCGAATCCGGCGCGCCGGTCAACGCGAGCCTGGTCGCCGGCACCAGCTACACCGTGACCGGCCTGGCCAACGGCACCACCTACTACTTCACCGTCGCCGCGGTCAACCAGGCGAAACTCCAGGGCGGGAAGTCGGGCGAGGCCTCCGCCACCCCGGCGGCCAGCGCCCCGGCCTCCGCGTCGGCGAGCGCGTCGGCCACCGGGGCCGCCTCGACGTCACCGTCCGGCGGAACCACGGCAACGGCGCCCGGAGCGCCGGGAGCACCGACCGGGCTGACCGCGACCCCGGGTAACGCCGAGGTGGGCCTGTCCTGGACCGCGCCCGCATCGGCCGGCGGCCCGCCGCCGGCCAGCTACCACGTCTACGAGGGGACCAGCCCCGGCTTCGCCCCTGGTGCCCCGGTCACGAGCACCACCAGCACGAATGCCACGGTGACCGGCCTGGCCAACGGGACTACCTACTACTTCGTGGTGACCGCGGTCGACGCCAGCGGCCAAGTGAGCGCCGCTTCCGCCGAGGCGTCCGCCGAGCCCCTCGCCACGGCGGTCCTGACCTCGGCGACGAAGAAGGTCCCCAAGCCGGTCATCGTCTCGCTGGCTGCCGTGGCCGTCGCGGCCGCCGCCGCAGCCCTGGCCCTGACCGCGCGGCGGTTGCGCAAGCGCCCGCGGAAGCACCCGCCGGCGGCGCCGCCCTCGGACGTGCGGGTCGTGCCCGACGCGGGACCGCCCGGCCCGGTGGACCTCCACGAGATCGGCCCCCACGAGACATACCTGGAGGAGACGTACACGGTGCGCCTCGAGCCTCTCCCGGCTGCCATCATCACGACCTTCGAGGAGATCGGCTCGTGACCGCGGCCGAGCCGATTGACGTGCTCACCGCCGCCGACCTGCTTTTCGGCTCGTCCGAGGGTGCTCACGAGGCGCTGGCCAGGCACGTCATGTCCGCGGGCCGCACCATGGACCGGGCCTTCGAGCGGCTGCCGCGGGTGACCAGGGAAGCCGCCGTCCGCGAGGCGGCACTGGCCGCGGTCGGCCTGCTGAGGGTCGACCTGATGGAGGTCCTCGTGGCCGGCTGGCGCGAGCACCGGGACGTCTTCTCAGCCGCCCGGCGCACGCTGGACATGCCGGGCAGCAGGGAACTGGTCGGCCTGGCCCCGCACCGGATCACCACCGTCCAGCAGCCCGCGGTCAGCATCTTGGTCGACGGCCGCCGGGTGCACACCCTCCAGCTCGGGCTGTCCATCTTCTTCGAGGTCACCGGGCTGGTGGCCGGGATCCACGCCGGGCGGCTGGCCGGGATCCACGCCGGGCGGGGCGAAGTCGGCGTCGCGCTGACCATCCACGAGCTCGAGGTGCTCACCAAGAGGTCGCACCTCGAGCTGCCCGGGGTCAAGTCCCTCAAGCGCGGCTTCCGGCTGCTGCCGGCCAGCCACTACCCCGACGATTCCCACGGCCACCTGAGCGGCCAGCACCTAGGCGCCCAGCTTGGAGGCCAGCTGGGCGGCCAGTGGCCGGGCGGTGGGCGGCCGGCCGCCGGGCCGGCGGCCGCGCACTTCCCTGGCGTCGACCTCATGGACGGCCACGTCCCGGCCACCGACCTCAACGCCGCCGGCCCGGCCCAGCCCGGCGCCGGGGCGCCCCGCGTCGAGCGGTTCAGCACCGAGCACCCGGCGGACCAGCCCGGCACCGAACACCCGGCCAGCGCCGGGACGGAGCATGCGTCCGCGCCCTGGTGGGAGAAGTCCCAGCCCCAGCCCGGCCCTTTACCCGGCGCCGGCCTCTGGTGCCCCTGCGCTCCTACCACACTGCCGTGACCGGTGATACGTGTCCGGCTCCGGCTCATAAGGCGTGGATGCCACTTCCATGCTGCTCCAGCGACGTGGATGTGGCATCCACGTCGTAAGCGGTCGAAGCAGCACATACCACACGCCACGGCAGCCACTTGAGTACCTGAGGTGGAGGCTAGTGAGGTGGGCGCTATCCCGCCGGGCGCCGACATTAAGAACGCTACCTCGGGTAAGTGACGTTGTGTCAGCACTACCGAGGTGATTCGCAGTGTGGTGGGAATACATCGTCGTCGCAGCGGTACTCCTGTTCGGAATCTACGCATTCTTGGTACTTACCGGCTTCGAGACGCGGGTCATGAGCCGCCGGACCAGCCGGACGGCCGAGAGCATGTACAGCAACTACACCGACTCCCTGCCCAAGCAGCGCCGGCCAGCCAGACAGCACGCCGACGAGCAGAAAGAGGGCCCCCAGTCTCGCGACCCCGAAAACACGCAGCCCTAGCCGCAGAGGGTCTGGGAAACCACGCACCGGGCCGCGCCCGCCGTTTCGTGGTGCGCTCCCTCAGCGGACCAGCCGGGCGGGGGACAGGTCCTCAGCAGGCGGGGTGACCCGGCCGGCCGGACGGCTCCGCGCGGACAGGAACGAACACGCCGCGGCCGCGCACCCGCTCGCCGCGAGCGCCGCGAAGCCCGCGTCGAGGTCGGCCGCCAGCTGCGCCGCGATCAGGTCGGGTGCGTCGGCTGTCTGGTTCACGTACGGGTAAACACCGCGGTCGCCCGACCGGTTGCAGCCGGCCGGTCAGCAGGTGGATATCGGGCGTATACGGCGAGCCTGCTTGCCGGCGCCTTGTCCAGGCCCTAGAGTCCAAGACCAGGTTCCGTGGGCATCGTCCCGGCCATAGCACGGGAGGTTCGCACTGGTGGCAGCGACGCGCTTGACCGAGCCCCAGGCAGGTGAGCTGGGCCCGACCGGTCGGCCGTATTCGGCCTTTCCCGACCCCGAGCCGCTCCTAGAACACGGCCCCGCCCGCATTATCGCGGTCTGTAACCAGAAGGGCGGCGTCGGCAAGACCACGACCACGATCAACCTCGGCGCCGCCCTGGCCGAGCAGGGCCGCCGGGTCCTGCTCGTCGACTTCGACCCGCAGGGAGCGCTCTCGGTCGGCCTCGGCATCCAGCCGCACGACATCGACAGCACCGTCTACCACCTGCTGATGGAGCGGGACGTCGCCGCGCACGACGTGCTGTACAAGACCGGCGTCAACGGCATGGACCTGCTGCCGAGCAACATCGACCTGTCCGGCGCCGAGGTCCAGCTGGTACACGAGGTCGGCCGTGAGTACGTGCTCGGCGGGGTGCTGCAGCCGCTGATGCCGGACTACGACGTCATCATGATCGACTGCCAGCCCTCCCTGGGCCTGCTGACCATCAACGCGCTGGCCTGCGCGAACGGGGTGATCATCCCGCTCGAGTGCGAGTACTTCGCGATGCGCGGCGTGGCGCTGCTGATGGAGACCATCGAGAAGGTCTCCTGCCGGCTGAACACGAAGCTGACGATCGACGGCTTGCTGGCGACAATGTACGACTCGCGCACGCTGCACACCCGCGAGGTCCTGGCCAGCATCGTTAATGGCTTCGGCGATAAGGTATTTCATACCGTAATCAACCGCACGGTGAGGTTCCCGGACGCTACGGTGGCCGGAGAACCTATTACCAGCTTCGACTCAGGGTCGCTGGGGGCTAATTCCTACCGGGAGCTGGCCAAGGAGGTACTGGAGCGGTGGCGGCAGGCAGGAGACGATCACGGAGGGTAAGCCTGCCCGGGGTTGCTGAACTCTTGCGTCCAGCCGCCCCTGGACCCGTCGACCCGGACGGGGGCGATCAGCGCCGGGCCAGCGGACGGGAGAAGCACACCCAGAAGATCACCGTCTACCTGTCCGCTGAGGAACTACTTGACCTGGAACGCGCCCGGCTCGCGTTGCTGCGCTACGGCGCCGCCGCCGACCGGGGCCGGATCGTCCGCGAGGCCATCGCCGTCCTGCTCGCCGACCTCGACGCCCGCGGCCAGGACAGCCTGCTGGCCCGCCGGATCGTCAGCACCAACCGCGCCGAAGCCGACAGCGCGAGCGCGACCGCGAGCGACACCCCGGGCAGCCTCCGCCAGGACCAGGCCAGCGAGACGAGCGAGTCCGCGGTATAGCCCGGACCGGCTAGCGTCATGACCGTGGGCACGGACCTGAACTCGGTAGCCGGCGGCGACCAGGACGGCGCGGCACGGACCAGCGCCTTCCAGGTGCACCTCGACGTCTTCGAGGGGCCGTTCGACCTGCTGCTCGCGCTGATCTCCAAGCACAAGCTCGACATCACCGAGGTCGCCCTCTCCCAGGTCACCGACGAGTTCATCGCCTATATCTCGGGGCGCTCCGACGGCTGGGACCTGGACCAGGTCAGCTACTTCCTGGTCGTCGCGGCCACCCTGCTCGACCTGAAGGCGGCCCGGCTGCTGCCGTCGGGGGAGGTGGAGGACGAGGAGGACCTCGCCCTGCTCGAGGCCAGGGACCTGCTGTTCGCCCGGCTGCTGCAGTACCGCGCGTACAAGGAGGTCGCGGCCGTCTTCGCGGCCCGGATGACCGCCGCGGCCCGCCGGTTCCCGCGCCGGGTCCCGCTCGAGCCCAGGTTCGCCGGCCTGCTCCCCGAGGTGCTGCTCGGCCTCGGCCCGGCCGAATTCGCCCGGCTCGCCTCGCTCGCGCTCACCCCCAAGCCGCCGCCCACGGTCGACACCCAGCACATCCACGCCCCGATGATCAGCATCAGGGACCAGGCCGGGGTCATCGCCACCTTGCTGCGGGAACTCGGCCGGGCCAGCTTCCGGCGGCTGACCGCCAACGCCGCGGGCAGCTACGAGGTGGTGGCCTCGTTCCTGGCCCTGCTCGAGCTGTACCGCGAGGACGCGGTGTCCTTCGAGCAGGTCGCTCCGCTGGGTGAGCTCTACGTGACATGGACCGGCACAGGGCCCGCCGACATCGGGGACACTGATAGCGTCAATGAGCTGACGGAAAGCGACGACGACCAATGACCAGCGCAACTCCCGAGAACCCCGAGCCCGCCGAGCCCGGCCCCGGCCTGCGAGCCAGCCTGGAGGCGATCCTGCTGGTGGCCGACGAGCCGGTGCCGCTCGTGGTGCTGGCCCAGGTGCTCGAGCGCCCGCGGAACGAGGTCGAGGCCGAACTGCGCGACCTGGCCGCGGCCTACGTGGCCGAGGGGCGCGGCTACGACCTGCGCGAGGTGGCCGGCGGCTGGCGGTTCTACACCCGTGAGGATTGCGCGCCGCTGGTCGAGCGTTTCGTCACTGACGGGCAGGAGGTCAGGCTGACCCACGCGGCGCTGGAAACGCTGGCCGTGGTGGCCTACCGCCAGCCGGTGAGCCGGGCCCGGGTATCGGCGGTGCGCGGGGTCAACTGCGACGGGGTCATGCGCACGCTGGTACTGCGCGGCCTCACCGAGGAAGCAGGGACGGATAAGGAAACCGGTGCCATCCTGTACCGGACCACCGGGTACTTCCTGGAGCGGCTGGGCCTGGCCAGCCTGGAGGATCTGCCCGATCTCGCGCCGTTCCTGCCGGAGAACATTGAGGACATCGAGGATGAGAACGCCCGACCGTGACCAGGACGAGGACGACGACGACTTCGAGGACGAGAACCGGGACTCCCTGACCGACGTCCCGGATGCGCTGGGCGGGGTCCGGCTGCAGAAGGTCCTAGCCGAGGCCGGAGTGGGCAGCCGCAGGCACTGCGAGGAGCTCATCGGCGCGGGCCGGGTC
>Ga0306923_10007940_pt1 | contig 10617 bp, 9 predicted proteins | sample sta12Can44000108_FD_203841 | JGI IMG/M metagenome (GOLD analysis project Ga0306923, IMG submission 203841) | Lab enrichment of tropical soil microbial communities from Luquillo Experimental Forest, Puerto Rico - statanox.12C.anox.44.000.108 (v2)... | ecosystem: Environmental > Terrestrial > Soil...
CCAGTAGCCGGTGTCGGGGCCGATGCGCACGGCGAGCAGGGACGCACCCGCGCATACCAGGCAGCCTGCCACCAGTGGTGGCCGGGGGCCGATCCGCTGGGCTAGCCGGCCGCTGGCTCCCGACAGCAGCAAGGTCGCGGCGGTGACTGGCACCAGTGCCGAGCCCGCTGCCACCGGGCTGTAGCCGGCGACGATCTGCAGGGCGGGGATGAAGACGAACGCGAAGCCGCCGAGGGCGCCGTTGGTGACGAACGTGACGGCGTTGGCGGCGCGGAACTGCGCCGGGGCGAAGATCGCCGGCGGGAGCATGGGATGGCTGCTGCGCCGTTCGGCGACGGCGAAGATTGCCGACGACAGCACGGCGAGCGCCGCGGCGGCGGCGGCGAACCCGGGCGACGTGAGGCCCGCGCCGGGCAGGACGATGATCGCGTAGGTTGCCGCGGCCAGCGCGGCGGCGCCGGCCACCGCGCCGGGCCAGTCGGGCCTCCCGGAGGCCGGCGTGTCCCGGGATTCGGGCACGTGGCGCCGCGTGATCCACGCCGTCGCCGCGGCGACCGGGATGTTGATCAGGAAGATCCACCGCCAGCTGCCGGCTTGCAGCAGCCACCCGCCCAGGAACGGCGCGATCGCAGCGGACACCCCGCTGAATCCGGCCCACGTCCCGATCGCGTGCGTGCGGTCGCCGGGTGCAAGGGTCGCCTCGATGATCGCCAGGCTGGCCGGTGTCATCAGCGCGCCTCCCACACCCAGCACGGCCCGCGCGGCGATGAGCCATCCGATGCCGGGCGCGGCCGCGCACAGCACCGACGCTGCGGTGAACCAGCCCAGGCCGGCCAGGAACACCCGCCGCCGCCCCCAGCGGTCGCTGAGCGAGCCGGCCAGCAGGATCAGCGAGGCCAGGGTCAGCGTGTAGCCCGCGACGGTCCACTGCAGGCCCCCGAAGCCGGCGTGCAGGTTCCGTCCGATCGCTGGCAGCGCGACGGCGACCACGGTGGAGTCGATCCCTGCCACCGACGACCCCAAGATCATCGCCGTGACCACCCACCGGCCCCGCGCGGAGCGGTAGGCGAGCAGCCCGCCCGGGCCGCAGCCGTCCGATGGGCTCGGCTCCCCCATGCTGATCCCTCCTGATCTGGCGGATCCTCATCGCCAGCCTCGGCGCCGGAACGGTGAGCGGTCACCGCATGATCGATGTGATTCCCGGCGGTGATCAGCGCCCGGGCCAGCAGGACGCGAGCGTGCCCGGGGCGCGGCTGCCGGGAACGGCGCATGTTTCGTTCTGTGTCGCCGGCGCCGAGATCGTGTGCCTCGTGTGACGGCACCTCGCCTTTTCCGACGTGATGCTCGCCGGACAAGCCCGGGCTGGCGGCAGGATCGATGCAGGCCTGCCACGAAGCCATCAACGGCGGCGAGGGTCTGGTGCAGCAATGGCGGGTGACTCAGTTCAAGCGTCTGGGGATCCCCGGGCCGCCGGCGGGGGCCCAGGCCAATCGCGTCGACTGGCATCAGATCGCCCGGCTGGTCCAGCGCGGCGTTTTGTGCGGGTGGTGTGGTGGCTGGCCGTGGATGTCGCCGGTCAGCCCGGACGTACGGGGCAGTTCCTGGCGCATGGCGACGGTCAGCACGTCTGCGTCCGGTACCTGGGCCATGTCGGCGGGCGTGGTGCGATGATCGGGAACGTGGAGTCCGTGGTCGGGTCGGACGCTGTTGCCGGCGGCGTTCCTGGTGCTGGTGCGGGAAGTGTCGTGTCCCGTCCGCGGCTGCTCAGGCGGCTCGCCGCGCCGGCCCGCGTGATCGTGGTGTCCGCGCCGCCGGGCAGCGGCAAGACGGTGCTGCTGCGGTCCTGGATCGGCCAGGCGGGCGTGGCCGGGCACGTCGCGTGGGTGCCGGCCGGGCGCGGTCAGGGTGATCCGCAGCAGTTCTGGCTGTCGGTGACCGGCGCGCTGCGGCAGACAGCCCTGGGTTCGGCGCTGGTGCGGCCGGTGACGGCGGCACCGGATCTGGACGGGTGGATGATCGCCGAGCGGCTGCTGGCGGATCTGGCCCCGCTGGATGACCGGGTGTGGCTGGTGGTCGATGACGTGCACGAGCTGGGCGCCGACGCACTGCGGCAGCTGGAGCTGCTGATTCTGCGGGCCCCGCCGGGGCTGCGGTTCGTGCTGGCGGCCCGGCATGACGTGCGGCTTGGGCTGCACCGGCTGCGGCTGGAGGGCGAGCTGGCGGAGATCCGCGAGCCCGATCTGCGGTTCACCGTGGCCGAGGCGGGGGAGCTGCTGGCCGCCGCCGGCGTGGACCTGCCGGAGGTGGGGCTGCTGGTGGAGCGGACCGAGGGGTGGGCGGCGGGGCTGCGGCTGGCGGCGCTGGCGGCGGCCGGGCACCCGGACCCGACGCGGCTGGCGGCTGAGTTTACCGGGACCGAGCGGACGATGGCGGAGTACCTGCTGGCCGAGGTGCTGGACCGGCAGGACGAGCCGGTGCGGCGGCTGCTGCTGCGCACCTCGATCCTGGAGCGGGTCAACGGGGAGCTGGCCGACCTGCTGACCGGCGATAGCGGCGGAGAGCGGGTGCTGCAGGACCTGGAGGCCGCGAACGCGTTCACGGTGGCGCTGGATGCGCGCCGGTGGTGGTTCCGCTACCACCACCTGTTCGCCGACCTGTTGCAGCTGCAGCTGCGCCGTGCCGAGCCGGACCAGGTCACTGTTCTGCACCGGGCCGCGGCCGGGTGGTTCACCGGGCACGGGTACCCGGTCGAGGCGATCCGGCACGCCCAGGCTGCCGGGGACTGGCCCTTGGCCGCCCGGCTGCTCGCCGACCACTGGCCCGCCCTTCATCTGAACGGGCAGGCCGCCGTCATCCACGAGTTGCTCGCCGGGTTCCCCGCCGAGGCGCTGGTGGCGGATGCGGAGCTGGCGGCGGTGGCCGCGGGGGATGAGCTAGCCCAGGGGTCGCTGGAGACGGCCAAGCGGTACCTGGGCCTAGCGGAGCGCGGATCAGCGTCGGTGCCGGATGGGCGGCAGGGGCAGGCGCAGCTGCTGGTGGGGATGGTCCGGCTGCTACTGGCTCGCCAGCGCGGGGACCGGCCCGCGGTGGCCGAGGAGGCGCAGCGGCTGCAGGCCGCGGCCGAGGCGCCGGAGGCGGCGCAGGCCGGCCTGGGCGAAGAGTTGCGCGCGCTGGCGCTGATCAGCCTGGGCAGCGCCGAGTTCTGGGTCGCCCGGTTCGAGGAGGCCGGGCGGTACCTGGATCAGGGCGTCGCGCTGGCGCGGCGGATCGGGCGGCCGTATCTGGAGTTCACCGGCCTGGTTTATGCGGCAGCGAGCGAACTCTTCCGGTCGGCTGCCCTGGCGGCCGAGCACAGCAGGCAGGCGGCCGAGCTGGCCGAACGACACGGCTGGACCGACGAGCCGGCCGCCGGCTTGGCGAGCTTGAACGTCGCACGCCTGCTCGTGCGGCAGGGGCGGCTGGAGGAGGCCGAACCCTGGATCCAGCGCGCCGAACGGACCCTCAGGGCCGAAGCCGAGCCCGCAGTGGGACTGATTATCCGCTCGCTCCGCGGGCTGCTTGAGCTGGCGCGCGGCCAGGACGCGGACGCACTCGCCGCCTTCCAGGCCGCCGACCAGCTGGCCGGACGCCTCGCCGAACCGAGCCGGATTGTCCTGTCGAACCGGGCATTTCTGGTGCAAACCCTGGTCCGTCTCGGTGAGACCGAGCGCGCCGAGCAGGCCCTGGCCGCACTCGGCGACCAGGACCGCGACAGCGGGCAGATGCGCATCAGCCTGGCGGCGCTGCGGCTGGCGCAGGACGACCCGCCCGCGGCGGCCGCCGCGGTCGCGCCGGTCCTGGACGGCTCCGCGCCGGTACCCAGGCCGGGCTGGCCGGCTCAGGCGTTTCTGCTGGAGGCGATCGCCCGGGACGCGCTCGGCGACCCGGCCGCCGCCGGGCGTGCCGTGGAGCGCGCGCTCGACCTGGCCGAACCCGACGGCGCGCTGTGGTGGTTCTTGCTGCACCCGGCGCCGGGCCTGCTGCAGCGCCAGGCCCGGCACGGCACCGCGCACGCCGCCCTGATCGCCGACATCCTCAGCCTGCTCGCCGGGCGCAAGCTCGCCCCGCCGCCCGCCGGGCCGCAGCCGCCGCTGGAGCCGCTCAGCGACAGCGAGATGCGGGTGCTGCGCTATCTGCCGACCAACCTGACCGGGCCGGAGATCGCCGGCGAGCTGTACGTCTCGTACAACACCGTCAGCACCCACCTGCGTCACCTGTACGCCAAGCTCGGCACGCACACCAGGGCCGAGGCCGTCGCGCGCGCCCGTGCCCTCGGCCTGCTGGCACCCTCCCCGCACCGGGGCCAGGCCACGCGGCCTGGCTGAGGGCCTGGGCGGGCTGCCCATCAGGTAGGCGGTGCACGACCGGGGGCCGGTCGTTATTGTCGTCCGCCAGTACAGGAAGAAACCGTGCGGCTGGCCGCCGTGATCTTGCGTGGTTTCTGGCTGGCGGATGTGCCGTCCGGTGGACTCACGGTGGTCAACCGGCACAGTGGCCTCGTAACGGGCGCGGAACTTCTCGTAAGGCTGGCCCGCGTCGAATATGGGAGTAGTTCCGCAGACCAGACCTGCCTTGTGTCCGCTCATCTCCTGGCCGGGATCGGGCGGGGCTGCGCACTACGATGCCGGGCGGCAAGCGTTGACGATAGCTGCCCGGCAGCACCCGGGCAGGCCGAACTCGCGCCCGGCCTTGCCACCGCAGATCAGCCGACGAGCCTTGCTTGGCGTGTGGGCCGGGAGGGTGCGAGAAGGCCGAGGGCCCGGGCGCGGGCGACGGTCTCGGCCCGGGTGTGCGTGCCGAGCTTGGTGTACAGGTGCTTTGTGTGGGTGCTGACGGTGTTGTGGGAGACGTACAGCTCGCCGGCGATCTCCGGCCCGGTCAGGTTGGTCGGCAGGTAGCGCAGCACCCGGATCTCGCTGTCGCTCAGCGGCTCCAGCAGCGGCTGCTGCCTGGCATGCGGCGCGGGCATGCGTCCGGCGAGCAGGCTGACGATATCGGCGATCAGGGCGGCGTGCGCGGTGCCGTGTCGGGCGTGACGCTCCAGCAGGCCCTGCACCGGATAGAACAAGAACGGTGTGACTGCGCCGTCTGGTTCTGCGAGGTCCAGGGCGTGCTCGAGGGCGCTGTCGGCGGCGGCCGGGTCGCCGAGCGTGTCCCAGGCGGTCGCCTCCAGTACATACTTCAGAGTCAGCGAGTAGACAGGAGTGGTGCAGTCCGGGAGCGAGGCGACTTCGGCGAGCGCGGCGTCCGGATTATCTTGAGCGAGTCGCAGCGCTGCGGTGGCGATGCGGATCTCCGGGTGTTCGCGGTCCTGCTGGCCGAGCCCGGCCAGGGCCCGTTCGGCGCGCTCGGTCTCCCCGAGGCGCACCAGGGTGTGCACTGTCATTGCCTGTGTCGGGGGGAGGGTATGGAGCGGCGCGACGACGCGTTTAGCTAGTTGCTCGGCGGCAAGGAAGGTGGCCAGCGCCTCGGTGTCCCGTCCACGCGCCAGCTCGAGCACGCCGCGGAGGGCAAGGGTACTCAGTCTGGGTACGGGATGGATTTCGGCTCGCAGTGTGCTCTCGGCGCGCTGGATCCATGGCTCGGCCTCGTCCAGCTGTCCCTGCCAGAGCAGCGAAGATCCGAGTACCAGGCAAGCTGCACCGAAGGCCGGCTCGTTGCTCCAGCCGTGCCGTCGGGCCAGCTCAGCCGCCGCTGTTGCGCGCTCAGCCGAACGCTCAAACGACTGGTAGAAATCAACGGCTGACTGGTAGGCGAGGCCGGTGAACTCGAGATAGGGCCGCCCAATCCGGCGGGCCAGCGCCAGACTCCGCTCAAGGTAGCGTCCGGCGTCCTGCCCGGCCGCCCAGAACCCGGCGCTGCCGATGCTGATCAGCGCCAGCGCGCGCAGGTCCTCGCCCAGGCCAGGCTGTGACGCAGGCGCTCGGCCATACTGCGGGTCCGTGTCCGCGTCCTCAGCCATGGCCGCCAGCTGCTGCGCTTTTTCGGCCACGCCCGACAGATTGCCGCGCTGGCCTGCCAGCATCAAGCTGACTACTCCGAGCAGCAGCCGCAGCTGCCCTCGCCTGGCCTCGGGCACGCTCTCCGATCGCCGCCCAGCCAGGTCCAGGTATCGCTCGGCCGCTTCCAGCGACCCGTGCGCCAGCTCACCGGCCGCGGCCAGGGCCGCGAGCCCGGCATCCGCCACCAGCTGGCCGGCGGGGAACCCGGCGAGCAGCTCGTTGACGGTGGTGGCCCGCCCGTCCAGGTACAGCCCTGGCCAAAGATCGGCCAGCAGCCAGGCGGCCATATCCCAGTCTCGTGTCGCCTGGGCGTGGCGAACCGCCTCCACACCGAACCCATGCCCGGCGAACCATTCGGCGGCCGCGTGATGCAACTTGGTGACCTCGCCGGGGTCCGTGCGGCGCAGTTCGAGCTGAAGCAGGTCGGCGAACATCTGGTGGTAGCGGAACCAGGTCCGGCCCGGTTCCAGCGACATTACGAACGCGCCCGCCGCCTCCAGGTCCTGCAGAACGCGCTCGGCACCCTGGTCCCCGGTCAGCACCTCAGCCAGCTCCGCGTTGACCCGCTCCAGGATCGAAGTGCGCAGCAGCAGCCGCCGCACCCGCTCGTCCTGCCGGTCCAGCACCTCGGCCAGCAGGTAGTCCGCCACCGTCCGCTCGGTGCCGGAGAACTCGGCCGCGAACTGCTCCGGGTTCGGGTGCCCGGCCAGCGACAACGCCGCCAGCCGCAGTCCCGCCGCCCATCCCTCGGTCCGCTCATGCACCATCTGCACCGCCTGCCCGGACAGCTGCACCCCCGCCGCTGCCAGCAGCTCTCCGGATTCGGCCACGGTGAACCGCAGATCCGGCCCTCGGATCTCGGCCACCTCGCCCTCCAGCCGCAGCCGGTGCAGGCCCAGCCGCACGTCACGCCGCGCGGCCAACACGAACCGCAGGCCCGGCGGCGCCCGCATGACCAGTAGCTGCAGCTGCCGCAGCGCCTCCAGATCCAGCTCGTGCAGATCATCAACTACCAGCCACACCCGCTCCTGCATTGGCGCGAGGTCCGCCAGCAACTGCTCCACGGCCGCCCACCCGTCCAGGCCCGGCGCTGCCGTCACCGGCTGCACCAGCGCCGACCCCGGGCCCGTCAGGCGCAGCGCGGCCAGCACCGATGCCCAAAACCGCGGCGGACCCCCCTCATCCCGCCCGGCCGCCACCCACGCGGCGCGGCCGGCCACGTCGGCCCGGCTGATCCACGACCGCAGCAGCACCGTCTTCCCGCTGCCGGGCGGCGCGTACACCAGCATCACCCGGGCCGGGCCGCCCAGCCGCCCGAACAACCCCGGACGGGCCACCATCTCGCCAGTCACCGCCGCACCCGATTCTGGCCCATGTCCTTCCGCCGGTGATGGCCCGGATCGGTCAGCTTCACTCCGGCGGCCGACGGACGACCGGCCAGTAGCCCAGCTGCCGCCAGCGACACCACCACCTGGCCTCCTTGCGCCACCGCCGAGATTCGAGATGCCGACCGGGCCGCCAGCCCGGCCAGCCCCGCCGCTGTCTGGGCGGCCTCCTCGCTATCGATGCCCATCCGGACCCGCACCCGCTCCCCGGCCGACCACCTATGCAACACCAGCACCCGTTGCAGCTGGATCGCCGCGTCCACGCAGGCACGCGAGCAGGTGAACCCCGCGGAAAGCCCATCATCCTCAGCGGCAACCTCCTCGCCGCCATGCGCCGCGAGGGGCGTTAGGATCAGCCGGCGATAACTAGGCAGCACCACCCCGTGTGTGTCCCCGAGCCGATGCGCTATCGCGGCCGAACCCTCGACGTCGGCGCACAAGAACGTCAGCATGTGCGTAGCCACCAGCCCAACGCTCCTCATCGAGTTGGACTCCCATCGCACCGGCGGCGAGAACACCATAAGTCCGCAACTACGCGGCGACGGTCGGAACTTGTAGGGAACCGATTTAGTTGAGCATCGTGAGCTGGCGTTTTCGGGGTAGTTGAGCAGCGCTCGGGTAGGGCCAGACGGCCTAGTTGAGTATTTGGGAGCTATGTTTGCGGTCACTGTGTGTAGCTGATGCTCTGGCCCGGGCCAGCGACTGACTACCTCAGCAGCCAAGGCCGGCCGTTAACTCGCCACTCCCCAGGCGGCGGGGATCGTACCGCGCGACCAGACGAGGTTGAGGCTGAACTCGGACACCTGCCAGTCGTTACCCGAGCGGCGCAGGCGGCCGCGCCAGACGCTGGCGCCCTCGAGGGCCGGGCGGTGCTCCTCATCGCAGAAGGTAGCGACGACATTGGCGCGGACGTCGGCGTCGTCCCCGTGCGGGTCTACGATGACGCCGGTCACGAGGTGCTGGAGGACGGCGACCGGCTCGTGGATGGCCCGCAGCGTGGCGACGAGTTGCTCGCGGCCGGAGATGTGCCCGACCGCGGTGTCGGCTTGTACGTCGGCTGTGTAGAAGGCGGGAAGGTCGTCGAACCGGTGGTCGTCGATCGCGGCGAAGATCCGCGGGATCACGAGGTCAGCAGGGTAAGTCATGTCACGCACCTTTCGTTGAGTTGGCGACGCAGTGTTGAGGTCTCAACGTTGAGATCTCAATGTAGCGGACGCGGGAGCAGTGGTCTAGTCTCGCGAGGGTGGACCCTGATGAGGCCCCCGCGCGGCTTCGCGCGCTTCCGAGCTACGCGATCATGCTGGCGGCTGCGCGGGCCGGCCGGCTTGCGGCGGACCGCGTGTCGGAGCTCGGCGCCTCGAAGGCCGCCTACGGCATGCTGGCGGTCATCGAGGAGTTCGGGCCTTCAAGTCAGGCCGACCTGGGACGACGGCTCGGGATGGACCGCAGGAGCGTTTCCGAGGAAGCAGCCGGGCTCGAGCACGGCGGGCTCGTGAGCCGCGGGCCGGATCCCGCCGACTCGCGCCGCAACAGGCTCGAGATAACGGCAGCGGGCCGGACGCTTCTTGCTCAGCTCGAAAGCTCGTTCCGGGCCATGCAAGACGAACTTCTCGTTTCTCTTTCGCCCGAAGACCGGGCTGAGCTCAGCCGGCTCCTCGCGCTGATAGCAGCGCCGGCCCGGCTGGTCAGCGAGCGGCAGGAGCCGTGATCATGCCCCGCTGGACAGCCGCACTCCGCACTGGCCAGCGGCCGTCGAACTGCCCGGCCCGGGGGATGAGCAGGGCGCTGCCGGCCATGGTGACCACCCACATCGCGCCCCGGATGTTAGATGATCAGCGCGAGCTGCGGCTTTATGGGTAGTTGAGCAGTGCCCGGGTCGGGGCGGGCTGGGTAGTTGAGCATTTTGGCGCTGTAGCCGTGGTCACGGTGCGTGCCTGGTGGTCTGGTTCCGGGACTGCGCGAGTGACTCCAGGGCGGGGCAGGCGTCGCGGGCGAATCGCTGTCCGTAGGCGGTCAGCGTGAGCCGTCCGTCTGGCCTGGTGCGCAGCAGGGGCGGTGCCGACGGTGGTCTCGAGCTGGCGGACCTGGCTGGTGAAAGATGGCGGTCCTGATGCCGAGCTGGCGGGCTGCATGGTGGAGGCCGGGCTGGCCGGGGAGGGCTAGGAGCCGTCGGATGCGCTGCTCGGCCCCTGGGTGGGTGAAGACGTTCCAGACGTCCGGGGGGAACGCAACGGGCCCGCCGAGGGCGCCGAGGGGGTGGGCGCGGCCGGTGATGCCGAGCCGGACGCGGATGCCGGCCTTGCGGGCTGCGGCGGCGAGGGCCTCGACCGGGGTGCCGGTCTCGGTGGCGATGTCCTTGAGGCTGCGCTGGTGGTCCTGGTACTTATCGCGGAGCCAGAGCGGGTCGATGGCGCCGTCCGGGGGCGGGGCTAGGAAGCGGAGCCCGGTGCTGGCGAGGAGCTGCCTGATGGTGCGCTCGCTGCATCCGGTGATGCAGGCGATCTTGCGGGGGCCGTATCCCTGGCTGGTGAGGTCGCGGAGCTGGTCAGTGCCGGGTGGGTCCGGCTCGGGCGGGGGCAGCGCGGGATGCCGGTGACCCAGCCGGGCGGGGGCTCCCAGGTGACGGGCTCGCTGATGCTGGCCCTGGACAGCAGCGAGCGGGCCTGCTGGTGCACGCAGAAGGCCATCTGCTCGGGCATGGTGAACACGAGCTCGTCGTAGTTCTGGCTGCGTCCGGGCAGCCGCAGCGGTTCGGGCAGGTAGCGGGGGTGAGTGCCGGTGAGCAGGTCGATCAGGCGGAGCCGGGCGCATTGCTCCTGCAGCGGGGCGGGGGGCAGGCTGGCGCGGCTGGCGAGGAGGTAGCGCTGGCGGCGCCAGGCGGTGACGTCAAGCCGGGCCTGGGACAGGCCGCGCAGCCGCCGCCGGCGGGCGCATGCAGGGCCGGCCGGGCGTGCGAGGGTTTGGCCATTCCTGCTCTTTGACACGCCAGGATCACGTCGCGACGCGAGATTCAGAGGAGCACTCGCAACGGCCAGCCCGATCACCTAGTACTCCAGCCGGACTTCGTTACCTGCGGTGGGCGGGCGCTGGACGCGGAACGGCCACCGTTTGATGATCATGGTTTGTGAGGACGCATGACAATCTGGCGGTGGCCGCTGGGTTCAGCGTAGACCCGGGCCGGTGGCTGGAAC
>Ga0306923_10007941_pt1 | contig 10616 bp, 11 predicted proteins | sample sta12Can44000108_FD_203841 | JGI IMG/M metagenome (GOLD analysis project Ga0306923, IMG submission 203841) | Lab enrichment of tropical soil microbial communities from Luquillo Experimental Forest, Puerto Rico - statanox.12C.anox.44.000.108 (v2)... | ecosystem: Environmental > Terrestrial >...
ATCCGGATCCGCCGACGGCAGATCCATCTTGTTGAGCACCGGCAAGACCTCGACGCCCTGCTCGATAGCCGTGTAGCAATTGGCGACGGTCTGCGCCTCGACGCCCTGCGACGCATCGACGACCAGCAGCGCACCTTCGCAGGCGGCCAGCGAACGGCTGACTTCGTAGGAGAAGTCGACGTGCCCCGGCGTGTCGATGAGGTTCAGGTTGTAGATCTCGCCGTCACGCGCCTTGTACTGCAGCGCCGCGGTCTGGGCCTTGATCGTGATGCCACGCTCGCGCTCGAGATCCATGGAGTCGAGCACCTGGGCTTCCATCTCGCGATCCGAGAGGCCGCCGCAGCGCTGAATGAGGCGGTCGGCCAGGGTCGATTTGCCGTGGTCGATGTGGGCGATGATCGAAAAGTTGCGTATACGCTGCATGACACAAAAAAGGGTGCTGGACGCACCCTTTGTAGGAATTCGTACGTTGAAGTAACCCGGAATTATAACGGAAGCGCCGTCCGTATTCGCCCCCGCCCGCTTCGCAGGCGGAATCGCTAGTCCGGGACGCGCAGGCTCACGAAACTCTGGGCGTCGCCGCGCCGGACGAGCAGCGAAATGCTCTCGCCGTGCTCGACGCTGCCGGCGAAACGGTTGAACTGCTCGACCGAACGGAAATCGGATTGCGCGCCCTTGCGGGTTCCGGACACCACGACATCACCGGGCCGCAGCTGCGCCCGCGCAGCAAGCCCTCGTGCGTCCTTGACGGCCACGCCGCCCTCGCTGCGATAGTGCCGGCGCTGCTCGCCGCTCAGCGGCGTCACGATCAGGCCGAGCCGGTTCCCCGGCGGCTCGGAGCGACGCACCGGCGACTGCCGCGGCACATCGTCGTCATCCTCTGGGAACTCGGCCACCGTCAGCACCACGTCGCGCATGCCGCCGTGACGCCAGAGCTGCACGTTGGCACGGACGCCGGGCTTGGACGAACCGACGATGCGCGGAAGATCGGCCGATGCGACGACCGGCCGGCCCTCGAAGCGCAGGATAACGTCGCCGACCTGCAAGCCCGCCTTGGCCGCCGGGCTATCGGGCTCGATTGCGCTGATCAGCGCGCCCTGCGGCGTCTTGAGCGCAAAACTGTCCGCTACGTCGCGCGTGACTTCCTGGATCAGCACGCCGATGCGTCCGCGGGTCACGCGCCCGACCGTGCGGATCTGGTTCTGCACGTCCATGGCCACGTCGATCGGTATCGCGAACGACAGTCCCATGAAGCCGCCGGTCTCGCTGTAGATTTGCGAATTGATCCCGACCACCTCGCCCCTGAGGTTGAACAGCGGCCCTCCCGAATTGCCCGGATTGATGGCCGCGTCGGTCTGGATGAAGGGCACGAGCGACTCATCCGGCAGCGAGCGCCCCTTCGCGCTGACGATGCCTGCCGTCACGCTCTGTTCGAAGCCGAAGGGCGAACCGATCGCCACGACCCAGTCGCCCACCCGAAGTCGCGACGGGTCGCCGATGGTCACGCGCGGCAGGTTGCTCGCGTCGATCTTCAGCAAGGCCACGTCCGTCCGCTTGTCGGCACCGATCAGGCGGGCGCGGAATTCGCGCTTGTCGACGAGCCGCACGACGATTTCGTCGGCCGCATCGATCACATGCGCATTGGTCAGGATGTAGCCGTCGGCCGAGATGATGAAGCCGGAGCCGAGCGATTCTTCGTCCTCTTCGCGCGGAATCTGCGGCCGCCGCGGCATGAATTTGCGGAAGAAGTCGTTCATCGGATCGCGCGGATCGACGTCGGACTTGCGCGACTTGGGCGTCAGCGTGCTGCTGACGTTAACGACCGCCGGTGCGAATCGCTCGACCATGTCGGCGAACTCGGGCAGGTCGTGCGCCCACGCCAGCGCGGGCAATAGCAGCACGAGCCACAGCAGATGACGCAGCCAGGCTGCGCGCGGATCGCACAGCCTCACTGCGAAGCCCCGCGCGCACCGCGATCGAGAATGCGGATGGCGAGCGCCCGGCTCGCCTTGCGCTGCCGCGCCACGACGACACCCGCGGCAAAACCGATGGCGGCACCGGCAAATGCCGCGCATGCGGAAAGCGCGTCGTTCCACTGCAGGCTTTCCGCCAGCCCCGCGCCGGCGAAAATGCCGGCTAGCGGCAGGCCGTAAGCGCAGGCGGCAGCAAGCAGTACCCCGTGAGGAGGCAGGCTGACCTGGACGGTCGAACCTTCGCGCAGTCCGGGAACGGTCGCGACACGGTAGGTCGTGCAACGCTTGCCGAAGAGTTCGCCAAGCACGCCCGAGCGGCATCCGCCGACGCTGTCGCAACGACCGCAGCCGGCTTCGGCACCGACCTTGAGCAGGGCCCTGCCATCGCTGACTTCGAGGACGATCGCCTCGCGAACACTCATTTGCCTTGCATCTCCACGCCGTCAGCGATTCGCTTGACGGCCGCCGCCGGCACTTCGCCCAAGGCGGTCACGAGAAATTCATCCGCCACGATACGTTTATAGATCTGCGTCGGACCGGCTGCGCTGGCACCTGCAACAGGCTTGTCCCGGCGTCCGGCGAGCGGCTCGATAAAGACGGACAACGTGGCGAGCCCGTCGGAAAACACCATGTGCAACGCATCGACGCCCTCACGCTGGAGTGGCCTGCGGACCATGCTGATCTCGCGGAAGCCCGGCAGCGTGTTCTGGCAGCGCCAGGTCGAATCCTCTGCGCGCAGGGACTCGCCGCGCGCGTTGATCACGCGCCAGTTCGACGCATCCTGGGCGTAGCGGGAACGCAGGCGCTCGCGATCGATCGAGCCACCGATGCTGACTTCGGAAAACGCGAACTGCTCGACCGGATCACCGTTGGCGTCGGTCATGCGCGACTTGAGCATCAATCCGCTCGCGGGATCGACCCAGAAGACGTGGCCGTAGCGGTAGCCGTCGCGCGGTTCGAGCACGACCATGCGCGCATCGAGCCCTGCGACCCGGTCGGTGCCACCGAGCTTGAGCTTGTAGTTTTCGGTCAGCGCCGCCGGCGTGACGCCTCCCCAGGCGGGAAAGCGCCGCACGATCACCCGATCGGTGATCAGGATGCGTTCGTTCGGCAGATAGAAACTGACCTCGCCATTGGCGCGTACGACTTCGCGCGGCGTGCCGTCGAGCGCTTCGAGCCGTTCGTATTCGCCGCTCGTGTCGGAAAGATGGACGATGCGAGAGGTCTCGCTATGCTTGCCCGCCTGATAGACGAAAGTCCCCGCGTAGCCGAGACGCTGCGAGGAGGCCGCCATCCTGGAAAGCCAGGTCAGCGCATCCGTCGATCCGTCCGCGAGGCTGCTCCCCGCCCAGCACAGGGCGGCAAACAACACCGCAAGACGTTTCATCGAGCCGGCTCCTCCGTCGAGGATTCGGCAACGGTTCGCATGTAGTAGCCGACACCGGGCATGGTCTGCGCGCCCGCATAGCCGTTGTGCGCAAGCAGGTAGGCGCGGTTGGTTTCCACGTCCGACGGCGCCGGCGAGGTGGCCTGCCCGTGCCTGACCTTGGGCGCAAGCTGCGCCACTTCGGCCGGCGACACCAGATCCGCCGGCTTGAGGCCGAGGCCGGCCCAGGCGACCACTGCAACGCCCAGGACGGCAGCCGCCATCGGCATCGCGCGGGACCACCACGAGTCATTGCGGGCTTCGGCCCGATTCGGGCTGAAGCCCGATATGACTGTCGGTTCGTGGTCCAGGGCCGCCATCACTGCGGCGGAAATATCGCGCCCCGGCCCGCATTCGCCACGCAGCGCGTCGCTCACCAGGCAATACGCCCGCCAATCCTTCCGGATGGCATCGTCCGCCTTCATAGCGTCGAATACAGCAGCTCGCTCGGGGGACGCCAGCTCGCCGTCCAACAAAGCCGAAACTTGCTCCTTCATACCTCTACCACCTTTTATCTGGACTTGTATCCAACAAGGGCCTAAGGCGCTCGGCAATCGCTTCGCGAGCACGGAAGATCCGCGACCGGACGGTTCCGATCGGACAATCCATGGCTGCCGCGATTTCCTCGTAACTGAGACCTTCTATTTCGCGCAATACGATCGCAGTCCTCAGCTCTTCGGGCAAAGCGTCCATGGCCGAGTTGACCGTCTCTCCGATCTGCTTCGACAACAACAGCCGCTCCGGCGTATCGATATCCCGGAGTAGATCTGCTTCTTCAAACCCTTCTGCGTCTTCGGACAGAATGTCCGATGTCGTGGGCGCCTTGCGCCCATGCGACATCAGATAGTTCTTCGCCGTATTGATTCCGATCCGGTAGAGCCAGGTGTAGAACGCGCTGTCACCGCGGAAGGACGGCAAGGCGCGATACGCCTTGATGAAAGCTTCCTGGGCAACATCCTCGACTTCTGCCGGATCGCGGATCATCCGCGACAGCAACCTGATCAACTTGCGCTGGTATTTCGATACGAGCAGCCCGAAGGCCTGCTTATCGCCTTGCTGCGCACGTTCGACGAGTTGCTGGTCAACCTGACGATCGCTCATTGGGCCGTTGAGGGTGGGGCGAATGCTTCGCGCTCGGTGGGGTGGAGCGGCGAAGTATATCCCAGGCCTTCCCGAGCCCATCGGGCGCCCGTCTTCGTGGCTAATGGGACTTGGCGCCGAAGAAATAGTTCAGCTTCCAACAGGGTCTTTCTTGAGCCACGGCAAGCGGTTCCAGCCGAGGCGCCGTGATATATTTTTCCACCCCCTCACAACTGCCCGGCAGCGGCCGGCGCTCCAGGAACGTGCTCCAGTTCGACGTCCTCATCCTCGGCAGCGGACTGGCGGGCCAGTCTCTCGCGCTGCGACTCGCCGACCAGCACTCGGTCGCCCTCATCACCAAACGACAGCTCGAGGACGGCGCCAGCGCCTGGGCACAGGGCGGCATTGCCGCCGTGGTCGATCCGATGGACTCAGTCCAGTCGCACGTACGCGACACGCACATCGCCGGCGCCGGCCTGTGCGATGTCTCGGCGACGCAATTCGTCGTCGAACATGGGCGCGAGGCGATCCAGTGGCTCGCCGAACAGGGCGTGCCCTTCACGCCGGCGGAAGAAGGGCCGATGCACATGCATCTGACGCGTGAAGGCGGCCATAGCCACCGGCGCATCGTCCACGTGGCGGACGCAACGGGGGCCGCGGTCCAGCGCACGCTGACCCAGAAGGTTCGCGAGCATCCGCACATCCGCGTCTTCGAGCACCACATCGCGGTCGACCTGATCGCCGGCCACAAGCGCGGCGACGCCGAGGCCGGCTGCCAGGGCGCCTACATCCTCGACATCGCGGAATCGCGGGTACGGACGTTTGCCGCGCGCTACACCGTGCTGGCAACGGGCGGCGCTGGCAAGGTCTATCTCTACACGACGAATCCGGATACGGCGACGGGCGATGGCATCGCGATGGCCTGGCGCGCCGGATGCCGGGTGGCGAACATGGAGTTCATCCAGTTCCACCCGACCTGCCTCTACCACCCGAACGCCAAGTCATTCCTGATCTCGGAAGCGGTGCGCGGCGAAGGCGGCATCCTCAGACTGCCTGACGGGACGCGTTTCATGCCGGAGCACGACGAACGCGCCGAACTCGCCCCGCGGGACATCGTTGCGCGTGCGATCGACTTCGAGATGAAGCGGCACGGCATCGACTGCGTGTACCTGGACATCAGCCATCGCCCCGCGAGCTTCATCCAGTCGCACTTCCCGAACATCTACACCAACTGTCTCGCACTCGGCATCGACATCACCAAAGAGCCGATTCCGGTCGTGCCGGCGGCGCACTACACCTGCGGCGGGATCCTGACGGACCTGCGCGGCCGTACGGACCTGCCGGGTCTTTATGCGATCGGTGAAAACGCGGGCACGGGGCTTCATGGCGCGAACCGCCTGGCGAGCAATTCGCTGCTCGAATGCGTCGTGTTCGGCGAGGCCGCCGCCCTGGACATCAACGCGCATCCACGCCCCGCGCCCAGCGATCTTCCGGACTGGGACGAAAGCCAGGTCACCGACGCCGACGAAGAAGTCGTCATCGCCCACAACTGGGATGAACTGCGCCGCTTCATGTGGGACTACGTCGGCATCGTGCGCACCACGAAGCGGCTCGAGCGCGCACGCCATCGGATCGCTCTGCTCGAACGCGAGATCGACGAGTACTACGCGAACTTCCGTGTCGGCAACGATCTGATCGAGCTGCGCAACCTCGTCGTCAGCGCCGAGCTCATCGTCCGCAGCGCGCTTGCCCGCAAGGAAAGCCGCGGGCTGCATTTCTCGCGCGACTATCCCGCAATGCTGCCGGAGGCGAAGCCGACAGTGCTCACCAATCGGGCGTTCCCGAAGGGCGTCAAGCGCTGGGTCGATCAGGACTGAGAAGGCGCCAGCGCAGCCAGCGCGCAATCAGGCGCCAGGCGGACGCCGACAGGCAGAAGCGGGATACACAGGCCGAACGCCGTCGGCTGTCCGCGAGTCCGGTCCAATGGAGAGTAACCAGGAACCCGGCAAATACGCCCGACTGCGGCCCGAGCACGACGCTGGCGACTTCGCCTGCTTCGACGAGCTCGGCATGACCCGCATCGTGCAGGCGCAAGACGAGGTCGCGCTGCGACAGCAACTGGCGTGAAACAAGCAGGACGGACACCAAAACGCACGCGTCGACGGCAAGCGCCAACGCAGGATCCAGCTCGGAAAGCCACGGCAGAAGGAATGCCGCAAGATGGAGTGCCGCAAGGGCTGCGGCAAAAGGCGTAGAGGCTCGCAGCGAAACTTCGCCCGCGAGCCTCATCGGATCTCAGTCCGGCACGCGACGGAAGACGAGCGTGCTGTTGGTGCCACCGAAGCCGAATGAATTCGACAGCGCGACGCGGATGTCCATCTTGCGCGCGGTGTTCGGCACGTAGTCGAGGTCGCAACCCTCGCCCGGGTTGTGCAGGTTGATCGTCGGCGGCGCGATCTGGTGATGGACGGCCAGCGTGGTGAACACGGCCTCGATACCGCCCGCCGCACCCAGCAGGTGACCGGTCATCGATTTCGTCGAGCTCACGGCGAGCTTCGCAGCGTGATCGCCGAAGCAGCGCTTGACCGCCTTGGTTTCCGCCACGTCGCCAAGCCCGGTCGAAGTGCCGTGCGCGTTGACGTAGTCGACTTCCTCGAGCGTCGTCCGGCCATTGCGGAGCGCATTGACCATGCTGCGCGCGGCGCCTTCGCCCGTTTCGCTCGGCGCCGTGATGTGATTCGCGTCCGCGCTCATGCCGTAACCAGCGAGTTCCGCGTAGATTTTCGCGCCACGCTTCTTCGCGTGCTCATACTCTTCGAGGACCAGCACGCCGGCGCCTTCGCCGAGCACGAAGCCATCGCGATCGCGATCCCACGGGCGACTCGCGGCAGCCGGGTCGTCATTGCGCTCCGACAGCGCGCGTGCAGCGCAGAACCCGCCGACACCAAGCATCGAAACGCAGCTTTCCGTACCGCCCGCGACCATGACGTCTGCATCGCCGTATTCGATCAGGCGCTGCGCTTCGCCGATCGCGTGGTTGCCGGTCGCACAGGCACTCACGGTCGCGAAGTTCGGGCCCTTGAGGCCGTACAGGATCGAGAACAGGCCAGAGACGTCGTTGATGATCGAGCCCGGGATGAAGAACGGCGAGATCTTGCGCGCACCGCCTTGCAGCGCAGCCTGGTGCGTATCTTCGATCATCGGCAGGCCGCCGATGCCGGAACCGATGCAGACGCCGATGTTCTCGGCATTTTCGGGCTGCGCGCCGATGCCGGCATCCTTCATGGCGTCCATCGCGGCGGCCAGGCCGTAGTGGATGAATGTGTCATAACGCCGCGCTTCTTTCGATGAAAGATAGCTCGCGACGTCGAAATTCTTTACTTCACCGGCAATCTGCACCGGCAGCACCGACGCGTCGAAACGCGTGATGCGCGTGATACCGGAACGCCCGTTAAGGATGTTGTCCCATGCCTCTGCAACGGAATTTCCAACAGGACTGATGATTCCGAGACCGGTAATAACGACACGGCGACGACTCAAGATGCGCTCCAGCAAAAGACGAATGAATGAATTGCGCGCCCGACCATGCAGCGGCTTCTGCGTTTCGCTGATTTACACGAAACGCAGGCCGTGCACGCGGTCAGGAGCTTATTTCTTGTGGGTCGAAACGTAGTCGATCGCCTGCTGAACCGAGGTGATCTTCTCAGCTTCTTCGTCCGGGATTTCGCATTCGAATTCTTCTTCGAGCGCCATCACCAGTTCCACGGTATCCAGCGAGTCAGCGCCGAGGTCGTCAACGAACGACGATTCGTTCTTGATATCGGCCTCATTGACGCCGAGTTGCTCCGCGACGATCTTCTTGACGCGCTGTTCGATGTTCTCCATTTACAACTCTCCTTCCCTGATTGAGGGCGCGAATAAGCGCCCTATTCTATCAAAAAGCCTCAATCTGCCTGAACAGCCATCGGCCACTCAAGCCATGTACATGCCACCGTTGGCGTGCAGCGTGACCCCGGTGACGTAGCTCGCCGCCGGCGACGCCAGGAACGCTACGGTCGCCGCGATTTCCTCGGGCCGGCCGAGTCGGCCGAGCGCGATCTGGCCGAGCAGCGCGTCGCGCTGGCCGTCGCCGAGCGCGCGCGTCATGTCGGTATCGATGAAACCCGGCGCAACGCAATTGACCGTGATGTTGCGGCTGCCCAGTTCGCGCGCCAGCGCACGCGTCATGCCCGCCACGCCGGCTTTCGCCGCCGCGTAGTTCGCCTGTCCCGCGTTACCGGAAGAGCCGACGATCGACGTGATATTGACGATGCGGCCACCCCGCGCCTTCATCATGCCGCGCATGACGAGCTTGCTCATGCGGAAGACGGCGGACAGGTTGGTGCTCACGACCGCATCCCATTCCTCGTCCTTCATCCGCATCGCGAGGTTGTCACGCGTGATGCCGGCGTTATTCACCAGGATCGACACCGGGCCGAATTCCTTCTCGACCTCGCCGATCAGCGCCTCGCAGGCGGCCGCGTCGGTGACGTCGAGCTTGCGGCCGGCGCCGGCAAAACCGGCTTCCTTCAACGCCGCATCGATGTCGGCTGCACCATTGTCGGAGGTGGCCGTACCGACGACGGTGGCCCCCTGACGAGCCAGTTCGAGGAGCGTCGCACGGCCGATGCCGCGGGAAGCGCCGGTAACGAGGGCGATCTGTCCTTGCAACGCGCTCATGTTCAACCCTTCAAAGTTTCGAGAACCTGCTGCAGCGAAGCAGCATCGGCAATCGCCAGCGCTTCGGGGCCGGCATCGCAACGCTTCACGAGACCGGCGAGCACTTTGCCCGGACCGCACTCGGCAATCCGCGTGACGCCACGCCCGGCCATCGCCTGCACCGTCTCGATCCAGCGAACCGGCGAGAAGGCCTGACGCACGAGCGCATCCTTGATGCGCGCGGGGTCGGACTCCACCGCAACGTCCACATTATTCAGCACCGGGATTTCAGGCACGCTAAACGCAATGCCGGCGAGCGCTTCGCCGAGACGCTCGGCCGCGGGCCGCATCAGCGCACAATGGAACGGCGCGCTGACCGGCAAAGGCACGGCACGCTTGGCACCGAGCGCCTTGGCAGCCTCGCACGCACGCGTGACGGCCTCGGCATGACCGGCGATCACGATCTGCTTCGGATCATTCAGATTGGCAGCCGAGACCACTTGCCCCTGGGCGGCCTGTTCGCACGCCTGCGCAACGAGCTCGGGCGCGAGTCCAAGAATCGCGGCCATGCCGCCGGTTCCCGCCGGAACGGCTTCCTGCATGGCCGTGGCGCGCAGGCGCACGAGGCGAACCGCATCAGCAAACGGCAATGCACCGGCAGCGACGAGCGCCGCATATTCACCGAGGCTGTGCCCGGCGACGATGGAAGGTACGCCGCCGCCTGCCGCGCGCCATGCGCGCCAGACCGCAACGCCGGCCGTCAGCATCAGGGGCTGCGTGTTGACCGTCAGCGCCAGGCGTTCGGTCGGGCCTTCTTCGGCCATCGCCCAGAGATCCTCGCCGAGCGCATCGGACGCTTCGGCAAAGGTCGAGCGGATCTCGGCAGACTCGCCATAGGCCTGCATCATGCCGACCGACTGCGAGCCCTGGCCTGGAAAGACGAAAGCAAAGCTCATGAAAACCTCATGAATACGAGGAAAGACGGGAGGGCCGCGCTTTACATGCGCAGCAGCACTGCACCCCAGGTGAAGCCACCACCGACACCTTCCAGCAGCACGTTGTCGCCCGCGCGCACGCGGCCGTCGCGCACCGCCGCGTCGAGCGCGAGCGGCACCGATGCCGCCGAAGTGTTGCCGTGCAGATCCACCGTAGCCACCACGCGCTCGGGCGACAAGCCGAGACGCTTGGCCGTGGCGTTGAGAATGCGGATGTTCGCCTGGTGCGGGATCAGCCAGTCGAGCTCTTCCTTGTCGAGCTTCGCCGCATCGAGCACCTCGAGCGCCACTTCACCAAGCACGCGCACCGCGAGCTTGAAGACGGCCTGACCATCCATGTGGATGAAGGGCGTACCCATGACCTGGCCGTTGGATACATTGCCCGGCACTTCGAGGATGCGGCGGTAGCTACCGTCGGAATGCATCGCGGTGGCGAGAATGCCC
>Ga0306923_10007943_pt1 | contig 10614 bp, 7 predicted proteins | sample sta12Can44000108_FD_203841 | JGI IMG/M metagenome (GOLD analysis project Ga0306923, IMG submission 203841) | Lab enrichment of tropical soil microbial communities from Luquillo Experimental Forest, Puerto Rico - statanox.12C.anox.44.000.108 (v2)... | ecosystem: Environmental > Terrestrial > Soil...
CGCCACCATGACGACGACGCAGAGCACGAAGAACCCCTCGGAGTCGTAGCTCGAGAAGTTGACCCCGAAGAACGAGGAGGGCCGCGCGACGTTGATCCCGTTCGAGCTCCCGACGATCCAGGACGTGTTGAAGAGGAGGTTGTCGCCGAGCAGCGCGAGGCAGAGCGTGAGCAGGGCGACCGGCAGCCCCCTGAGCCGGAGCGCCGGCAGCGCCGCGAGCCAGCCGCCGACGCCGGCCACGAGCGCCCCGCCGAGCGCGGCGATGAGGATCGGGACCCCGAAGTTGTTGGAGAGCTGCGCCGTCGTGAACGCCCCGATCCCGGCGAAGAGCGCCTGGGCGAGCGAGAGCTGGCCGGCGAGCCCGGTGAGCAGCGTGATCGAGAGGAAGATGATCGAGAGCGAGGCACCGGCGGTGAGCGAGTTCGTCCACTTGTGCGGGACGAGCACCACGACCGCGACGACGGCGATGCCGAGGAGCGGCCAGCGCAGCATCCGGATCGTGCGGTCCATGACGGGGGGCCGGCGTGCGAGCGCGGGGGCGGGCGGCGGCGGCTCGACCGCTGCCATCGGGTCGGTCGAGTCCTCGAGGTGCCGGAACGTCGGGTTGAACACGAGCAGCAGCAGGAGCACGAAGAACGGCAGGCTCGGGACGAGCGCGACGAACCACACGGTGTCCGGCGGGACGTACCCCTGGACGACCCCCCAGATGACGCCCAGCAGGATGCCCCCGAGGGCGGCGAGCGGGAGGCTCCGCAGCCCGCCGAGCGCCGCCGCCGCGATGGCGGCGACGAGCACGAGGTTGTAGTCGACGTACTGGACCTGCGCCTCGCCCGCGCTGTAGAGCACGCCGGCGAGCGCCGCGAGCGCCGTCGAGACCATCCAGGCCGCGCGCAGCACCCACCGAGAGTCGACCCCGCTCAGCTCGAGGAGCTTCGGGCTCTCGACGGCCGCGCGGACCGGCAGCCCGAACCGCCGCGTCCGCAGCGCGATCGCGAGCACCGTGAGCACGACCGCGGTCGCGGCGAGCTGGCAGACCTGCTGGCCGTCGAAGGGGACGGACCCGACGTAGCCGACGAGGCCCTGCGTGCCGAACGGCGTCGGCGGTCCCAGGACCGTGTTCTCACCGATGCCGAGCAGCACGAGCTGCGGGAGGATCACCATGATCCCGAGGGCCATGACCGTCTTGGCGGTCCGGTTGCCCGGCGGGACCCGCGAGAAGAAGGCGAAGTCGAGGGTCGCCCCGAAGATGGGCGCGAAGACGAGCACCACCAGGATCGCCGCCACCGACCTGTTGACGCCGTGCTGGTAGAGCTCCGCGTACGTCACCGCGGCGGCGTAGGCCTCGGCGGCGAACCCGAAGTTGAAGACCCCCGTCGCCCGGTACGTCAGGACCAGCCCGACGGCGACGAGGGAGAAGGCGCAGCCGTAGGGGACCGAGAGGAGCGCGAAGCTGAAGAACTCCGCCACTCAGCCGAGGCTATGCCCCGGGCGTGCCCGGAGGGGGTGCCACGGGGTGGCTCAGGTTGGCGATCCCGGTGAGCGGGAAGCACACCCACGGGTGCGCCGCGCGGTTGAAGGCGAGCACGAAGCTGCTCCCCGAGACCTTCACGAACGTCTCGCATGCGGGCGGCGTGTTCCTCGTGTGCGCGATCGTCCAGTTGATCGGAGCCGTGACCCCACCGCTCGGGCCACCGATGTCCCGCTTGATCTTGTTGATGTCCGCGACCACCGACGACTGGGTCGGGTTCCGCCCCGCCGCGCGAAGCCCCATCGTGAAGAGGTTGGCAGACTCCCATCCCATCAGCGCCACGTCGGAGTACGCGTCGGCCGCGAACCCGTGCGCCACCATCTGCTTGAGGTACAGGTTCAGGCCCGGGAACGCGGTCGGGTACGTCGTTGCCGCCTCGAAGGGAACGTGCTGCAAGAGGAAGTAGACGTTCTGCATCGCCGACGAGTTGGCGGAGAGGATCGAGCGGTCGTACCCGTCGAGCCAGAGCTGCACCGGGTGCATGCCGAAGTTGCCCATCGCCTTCGAGAGCGCGATGTCGCTGTTCACGTCCATGCAGTTGATGACCATGTTGACCTTGGCCAGCCGCATCTTGTTGGCCTCGACGCCCCAGTTCGAGTTGATCTGCTCGTCGACGTTCTGGTACGCGACCTTGATCCTGTACTTGGGCAGCCCCTTGATCGCCCCCTTGCACTCGTCCTGCGAGGCGGCGAAGTTGAGGGCGATCACCGCGGCGTTCATCGACTTCGTCTGCTTGGAAACGTAGGCGAAGAACGGGATCGACGAGGTGAAGTTGAGGACCGAGCCGTAGTCGGCGAAGAAGTTGAGCGGCCCCGCCCAGACGTTGCCGGTCGCGTACCCGAAGACGGGGATCTTCTGCGTGGAGAGGTACTTGTGCGCGTTGAAGAACGGCGTCGAGACGCCCACGATCGCAAATGCGTGGTCCACGCTCACGAGCGTGTGCGCGTCGCTGATGTCCGTGGTCGGGTTGGAGGTGTCGTCGAGCGGGTACGCGAGGCTGATCGTGCGGCCGTTCACGCCGCCCCGGGAGTTCACCCAGTCGAAGTACGCGTTCACCCCGGAGAGGTACGGCTTGAAGTCCGCGGCCAGCGGGCCGGACTCCGAGACGATGGCGCCGACGCTCACCTTCGTCGCGGTGATCCCCGGCGCGCCACGGGGTCGTGTGGAGCCCTGTGCCAGCCCGGTCGTGCCCGCGAGCAGGGCTGCGGCGATCCCGCCGACGACGCTCACCCTGACGGATTGGCGCACCCCACACCTCCTCGTTCGCCTGGCGGGCAGGATACCAGCGGGGTCTGTTGAAACGGCTTCACTCGCCGTACTGTCATCGCGTGCAGGCACGCGTCGTTGTCACGCAGCCGCTCATCGACGGCACGACGAGACGCCTCGACGACGCAGGTCTCACGACCGAGCTCATCTCAACCGACGGTCCGCCAGCGAAGGAGCGCCTGTGTGACGGAGTGCGCGGCGCCGACGCGCTCATCTGTCTCCTCAGCGACACCGTCGACGACGACGTGCTCGCCGCCGGTGCGCCGACGCTGCGCGTCGTCTCGAACGTCGCGGTCGGCTTCGACAACGTCGACGTCGCGGCGGCGGAGCGGAGGGGCGTCGTCGTGTGCAACACGCCCGGCATCCTCGACGCGGCCACGGCGGACCTCACCATGGCGCTCCTGCTCGCCGTCTGCCGCCGCGTCGTGGACGGTGTCGACGCCCTCCGACGAGGCGAGTGGTCCGGGTTCGCGCTCGAGGCCTCGCTCGGCCGCGATCTGGCGGGGATGCGGCTCGGCCTGGTCGGGTTCGGCCGCATCGGCAGCGCGGTCGCCCACCGTGCCGGGGCCTTCGGCATGGACGTCCGCCACCACGCCCGCCACCCGACCGGGGTGCCTGGGTACGAGGACGAGCTGGACGCCCTGCTCGGAACCTCCGACGCCGTGAGCCTCCACGTCCCGCTGACGCCGCAGACCCACCACCTGCTCGACGCGCGCCGCCTCTCGCTCCTCCCGCCGGGGGCAGTCGTCATCAACACCGCGCGGGGACCGGTGCTCGACGAGGCGGCGCTCGTGGCCGCCCTCCGTGAGGGTCGGATCGCGGGCGCCGGCCTCGACGTCTACGACGACGAGCCGCACGTGAGCGAGCGGCTCCGCAGCGCGCCCAACGCGGTGCTCACGCCGCACATCGGGAGCGCCACCCGTGAGACGCGCGCGGCGATGTGCGAGATGGCGGTCGACGCGGTCGTCGACGTGCTCGAGGGCCGCACCCCCCCGCACCGCGTCGCCGGAGCGTCGAGCCCACCGCCGGAGTAGCCTGCGGCACGGGCGGCGCAGCGGGCGTCGCCGTGTTGGACGGGGGTCCGCCATGCTCGTTCGTGACGCCTTCTACATCGACGGCAAGTGGGTCGCGCCGTCGGGCAGCGAGACGATCGACGTCATCGACTCCGCGAACGAGTCGGTCTTCGCGACCATCCCGGCGGGGACATCGAAGGACGTCGACAAGGCGGTGCGCGCTGCGGCGGCCGCGTTCCCCGCGTGGGCCGCCACGCCGGCGAAGGACCGGGGCGAGTTCCTGCAGAAGATCACGGACGGCCTCGCCGCGCGGGCCGCCGAGATCGCCGACGTCATCAGCCACGAGGTCGGGATGCCCCGCAACCTCTCCGAGATGATCCAGGCCGGCCTGCCCACCATGACCTTCGGAGACAACGCGCAGCGTGCCGGCTCGTTCGTCTGGGACGAGGAGATCGGCAACTCGCTCGTCGTCCGAGAGCCGGTCGGGGTCGTCGGCGCGATCACGCCGTGGAACTACCCGCTCCACCAGATCGCGAACAAGGTGGCCCCGGCGCTCGCGGCCGGCTGCACCGTCGTGGTGAAGCCGAGCGAGGTGGCGCCGATCAACGCCTTCATCCTCGCCGAGATCGTCGACGCCGCCCGGCTGCCGAAGGGCGTGTTCAACCTCGTCACGGGCGTCGGGCCCGTCGTGGGCGAGGCGATCGCCAGCCACCCGCTCGTCGACATGGTCTCGTTCACCGGGTCCACGCGAGCCGGGAAGCGCGTCATGGAGCTGGCATCGCAGTCCGTCAAGCGCGTCTCGCTCGAGCTCGGTGGGAAGTCGGCCAACATCATCTGCGACGACGCCGATCTCGAGAAGGCCATCCCGACCGGGGTCTTCGCGTGCTACCTGAACTCCGGGCAGACCTGCTCGGCGCTGACGCGCATGCTCGTCCCGCGCTCGAAGCTGGCCGAGGTCGAGAAGCTGGCGGCCGCCACGGCCGAGACGTTCACGCCGGGCGACCCGTTCGCCGAGACCACGAAGCTGGGCCCGCTCGTCTCCGAGGTGCAGCGGGACCGGGTCCGCGGCTTCATCCAGAAGGGGGTGGACGAGGGCGCCAAGCTCGTCACGGGCGGCGCCGAGCAACCGGACGGGCTCGAGAAGGGCTTCTACATCCGACCGACCGTCTTCTCGAACGTCACCAACGACATGACGATCGCGCGCGAGGAGATCTTCGGCCCCGTGCTCTCGATCATCCCGTACGACACCGAAGAGGAGGCGATCGAGGTCGCCAACGACACGCCGTACGGCCTGGCGGGCGGTGTGTGGGCAGGCTCGCAGGAGCACGCGATCGAGATCGCACAGCGGCTCCGCACGGGACAGGTCGACGTGAACGGCGGGTCGTTCAACCCGTTCGCACCCTTCGGCGGGTACAAGCAGTCGGGCGTCGGCCGCGAGCTCGGCAAGTACGGGTTCGAGGAGTTCCTCGAGGTCAAGTCCATCCAGCGCTAGTCGCGCCGGCGCGCGAGGATAGGATCCCCCCGCGCCTCTAGCTCAACGGCAGAGCAACGGACTCTTAATCCGCAGGTTGCGGGTTCGAATCCCGCGGGGCGCACGCATTGGGCTTGACCCCCAAAGGGGACCATCGTTGCAAGAGCCAGGTCGGGGTTGATGCTGAGAGTAGGACCTCGAACTCGATGGGCGGGACGTAGCCGATAGCCGGCCTTGAGATGCCCCGCCATCCATAACGCACACGCGATCTGCCGGGCGTAGCGGACTATGGCTCGCGACCTCCTGCCCGCTTCCGGGCAGCCGCCGGATCGCCGGCAGGAAGTCTGGTGCGTCTAGCTGTACGGGCTGTTCGTGGCGATCGCGAACGTGATGGAGAAGTTGACCGTTGCCGTGCACCCATTGATCTGGAGCTCCAGAGGACTCACCCCGACGTTCGCGAAGGAGGCGGGGTTGGCCACCGGGCTCTGGGAACCGTTGATCGCCTGAAGGCTCCAAACGGCGGTGCCGACGCTCGATGTCGTGGAGACGTCGACCGAGGCTCCGACGCATCCCGCCAGGTTGCCGCTGAACGTCGCCAAGAGCATCGTCAGGGTCGTCCCGGGTGGGATAAAGGTCGTGGCACTCGTGTCGAGGAGGGCCTGGCCGCTCCAGGTGAAGGTCCCGGTTCCGGCTGGGCCGGTCGCGCCCATCGGTCCGGTGGCACCCCTCGCACCTGTCGCGCCTCTCGGTCCGGTCGCGCCCTTCGCGCCGGTTGCGCCCACGCCCTTCGCGCCGGTTGCGCCCTTCGGTCCGGTTGCACCCACGCCTCTCGGGCCCGTCGCCCCGCGTGGGCCGGTCGCACCCGCCGGGCCGACGGAGCTCCACGAGATCAGCTTGTACCCAGACGCGCACGTGGGCTTGGTCGTCCCGACGTTGTGGAGGCACGCGTAGTACGTCCTCGTGCTCCCGGTCGCCGACGCGATCGCGTACGAGCCTGCTGCGAGCAAGCCGCAGCACAACGCGACGGCGGTTGCGCCGACAGCGGCGCGTCGTGACACCGTCCTCCGTGACCGCAGCAAAGCCCGCGACGACTCGACTCGCTCACCCATGTCCCCCCTGCCAGGTCGATGTGGAGCCGGCAGGGTACATCGCCATCTCGGGTGACGCGCATCGCGGGACGCGTCGCGCAATGCACCTCGAAGCACCAGGGGTCACCGATGCATGCGCGTCAGCCCGCGGCGTCGAGGTCCAGCGTCCAGCTCGCCTGCCCCTCGGCAACGAGCGAGTCCTTGCGGCGGGTGATCCAGCCCTGGCGGTTCATCGTGACGAGCGCGTAGATCTTGACCGGGATCATGATCGCCATGAACACGAGCGTGATGAGCGGCAGGTAGAGGACTGTCGCCGGTGCCCGGCGGAGGTGGCCGAACCCCTTCAGCCCCCGGCCGATGAGCAGCCAGATCGTCGTGAGGAACGCGAGCACCCACTCCCCCTGCACGCAGGCGGCGATCAGCAGGCTGGTCACGATGAGCAGCGTGAACGGCCCGAGCAGGTTCTGCAGCACGCTCACCGAGGTGATCACCGGCTGGCGCCACATCCACCCACGGCCCATCGCGCGGAGGTAGCAGCGGTAGCTGTTGCGGCTCCACCGCACGCGCTGCTTCAGGAACCCCTCGAACGTGTTCGGGAAGACCGTGAGCGCCGACGCCGTGCTCTGGTAGGCCGCGCGCCACCCCTCGCGCAGCACCAGCCAGGTGAGCCGGCCATCGTCGCCGCTCACGCACTCCTTCCCGAGGAACGTCTCGTGCTCGAGCTCGTCGCACAGCGGCAGCACGATCGCCCTGCGGTACGCGGCGGTGCGCCCCGAGATGCAGGGCACCGCCCCGTACCGCGCGGTCGCCGGGATGAAGTGGAAGAACCGGACGTCGAGCATCCAGTCGGCGACGCGTCGCCAGATCCACCCGCCGGGTTGGAAGACGTTCTGGCGGCACCCGACGCCCCCGACCAGCGGGTCCGCGAACCCCATCATGAGGTTGTCGAGGAACCCGTCGGTCCAGACGGTGTCGGAGTCGGTCAGCACGACGACGTCGTTGCGCGCCTCGCGGATGCCGACGACGAGCGCGTGGCGCTTGCCGGGCGGGACGACGACGATCGTGCGGATCCTCGGGTCGTTCGCCGCCCACCGCTCGGCCAGCTCGATGACGTGGTGCTCTGTGTGGTCGATCACCAGGATGACCTCGCCGGGGTCGTTGGCGAGCCACGTCCCGAGCGTGTGCGCGAGCACGTCGGGGTCCTCACGGAAGACCGGGACGACCAGCGAGGTGGACTCGCGGTGGTCGTTGACGGCCGGCTCGTACCGCGAGCCGATCGCCTGGCGGATGATCCACGTCGCCCACGAGACGATCCCGATGAACGAGAGCGGGATCCAGGTCGGCACGCCGAAGAGGTGGTGGCCGAACATCAGAGGCTCCGCAGCTCGCTGTTGGTCGGCGGTGGCACGACCACGTTGCCCGGCGCGCTGAGCCGCAGCCGCACGTTCTCGGCGTCGCCTTCGAACGCGGTGCCGACGACCAGGTTCCTCGTGGCGCCGGAGGTCGCGTAGACGCCCACGGGGCACCCGACGAGCTGGTTGCCGCGGAGCACGTTCCGCTCGCTGGTCCCGGTGAGCCGGATCCCGAAGCGCTGGACGCCGCGGATCACGTTGGCCTCGACGAGGTTGCGCGACACGTAGTCGAGCAGGACTCCGTCGAACGTGCCGGTGATCGTGTTCGACGCGATCTCGTTCTCGTTGGCGCCGTTGTAGAGCACGACCCCGTGCTGCTGGGCCGGGCCGAACGTGTCGTGCACGACCAGCGCGCGGGTGACCGCCGCGGACAGCTCGACGTCGTGGACGCCGCTCTGGCCGATCGTGTCGCCGGTGAGCACGGTCCTCGTGACGTCGCCGTGAAGCTCCACGCCGTCGAGCTGGCTGTGGGTGATGGTGTCGTCGACGATCTGGATTCCGCGGCTCGCGGTGACGTAGACGCCCGTCGTGTTGCCGGTGATGGTGCTGTCGCGGACGCCCGAGCGGCCGGCGGCGGCCTCGAACGTCACGCCCTCGGCGAGGGTGGCGAGCCGCCCGAGGGACTCGATGGTGTCGTGGTCGAGCATGAGGGTGCCCGCCACGTCGAGCAGGAACCCGCGCGCGCTCGGCGACGGCGCGCCGCGGATCGTGAGGCCGGCGAGGTGCCCGCTGCCCCCGGGGCCGATCTCGATGTAGCTCCCGCCGGCGAGGACCAGCTCCCCCGGACCGGAGACGTCGAGCGACCCGCCGTTCGCGACGAGGACCGGCTGGTGCAGCGTGAACGTGTTCCCGACCCGGGTGACGACGCCAAACGGCAGCGCCTCGTCGAGCAGCGCCAGCGAGGTCACCCGCACCCCGAGCAGGAGGTTCGAAGCCGGCACCGCGCTGATCGAGCTGCCGAACGGGAGGACGCCGGCCGCCGGCACCGACGCGTAGCGGTGGTCGAACCGGCCCGAGGACGCCGGCCCGATCGGGAGGGTCAGCACGATCGCCGCGACCGCGAGGACGACGAAGGTGATCGGCACGACCCGGCGCGCGACGGACCGGTGCCGCGCGAGGCCGCCGCCCGGCGGCGTGGGGGCCTCAGAGCTCACTGCGAGGTGGGGTCGGTGTCACGGTGTTCCCGGGCGCGTCCCGTCTGACACGGACGTTCTCGTAGTTCGCCGCGAACCGGTTCGCCGTGACGGCGTTGCCTGTGGCACCGTCGTAGAGGTACATCCCGAGGAGCGCGTGGTGCACGACGTTGTGCAGGACCTGGTTCCCGGTCGAGGCGCCCGAGATGCGGATCCCGAAGCGCGCGACCGGCCCGACGGAGTTCCCCACGATCTGGTTGCCCGACGAGTCCTTGACCACGATCCCGTCGAACGTGGCGGCGACGGTGTTGCCGCGGATCACGTTGTCGTTCGACGAGGTGATGATCACGATGCCGTGGTCACGGCTCCTGGTGACGACGTTCCCGCTCACCACGCTGTTCGTGACCTGGTCCGCGAGGACGATGCCGTGGACGCCCGAGCCCGTCACGACGTTGTCGACTATCCGCAGGTGCGAGTCGCTCGTGTGGGGGTCGATGCCGTAGATGACCGAGTCGAGCACGTGGTTGCCCGAGACCGTGCCGCCCGAGAGCCTCGCGAGGTAGACGCCGAAGAAGCTCCCGCGGATCGTGCACCCCGCCACGAGGAACGCGGACGACGCGCCGTCGGCGGTCACCCCGTACGTCTGGTCGCCGAGGTGCCCGAGGTCGATGAGCCGGTCGGCCCGCAGCTGCAGGACGGCGCCGCTGCGGGCCGTGATGAACCCGCGCCCGGGCGTCGGGTGCGCCTGGGGGCGCCCCGCCCGGTCCACCCCGACCACCGTCAGCTGCTGCAGCCGGATGGCTGCGCCGTGCTCGGCGATGAGGAACGCGCCGGGAGCGAGCTCGAGCCGCAGCGGCCCGCGCAGCGAGAGCGAGGTCGTCGCCGGCAGCTCCACGGGCCGCGTGAGCCGCCACGTCCCCGACCCCTCTGCCACGACGGTCCCGGTCGGCGTCGCCCTGGCGAGCGCGGTGAGCGAGTGGATCGTGAGCCCGCGGTGGAGCCGCTGGGACGCCGGGACCACGGGGGAGGTCAGGGCCACCGCAGGCCGCTCGAAGGGCACCGGGTCGGGTGGGTAGACGTGGCTGAAGCCGGGCGATGCCGCGACGCTGGCGGGGCCCTTCGGTGCGGCGCTGCCGCGGTGGGTCACGTAGAGCAGCGTCCCGCCAACACCGAGCCCGACCCACAGCGCGATCGAGAGCGCGAGCGCGACCGGACGGCGCACCTTGGGGCCGCCGATGGTCGCTGGGGGCGTCATCGCCCCGTCCTCGGTCGCCCGCCCGGCTGGCGCGGGCACCTGGCACGACCTGGCCGCCACGGGCGGCGGGTCCGGCTCAACACGAGCACCGCAGCGTCAGGGCCTGGTCGGCCGCGCCGCTGAAGAACGTGCCGGCCGCGATCGGGTGCGCGATCGGCGAGATCGCGACCCCGTAGAGCACGTTGTGGTTGACGCCGGCGTTGGGGCTCGGCTGCCGGGACCACGCGCGCCCGTTCCAAGAGATGATGAGCGTCCGGTCGGCGGTCCCGAAGAACTGGTTCCCGACCGCGATCGCACGGCGGGTCGAGCTCGCGACGACCGCTGTCAGCACCTCGTGCACCGCCGCTGAGGGAGCGACCCCGACGACCGTCCAACGGTGCCCGTTCCAGTGCTCCACCAGCGGCCGGTCGCCGGTGCCCTGGTTCGAGAACCCGACGGCCCACGCGTT
>Ga0306923_10007944_pt1 | contig 10613 bp, 10 predicted proteins | sample sta12Can44000108_FD_203841 | JGI IMG/M metagenome (GOLD analysis project Ga0306923, IMG submission 203841) | Lab enrichment of tropical soil microbial communities from Luquillo Experimental Forest, Puerto Rico - statanox.12C.anox.44.000.108 (v2)... | ecosystem: Environmental > Terrestrial >...
AGAGGCCCGTATTGTCGAAGCGTTGATCACCGAAGCGTGGGCTGGTGTGGTACCAGTAACCGAGTCTGTAAGTGCCCGGAAGCCCTTTCGCGTCATTGCCCTGGTTGAGCAGATAGCTCGCTTCAGTGATGAAGAACGGACCGCCGCGGAAGCTGATGACGGTTCCGGTCGGAAGCGGCGCGCTCTGATTGGAGCCATCTCGGCCGCTCGGATCGCCGCTGAACACAGCGGCTTGCAGCATCAATTCATCGACGGGCTTGATCCGCAGGCGAATGCCTGGATCAGGAAGCGGGTACGCCGGGCCTCCCGCCGGAAGGTTGGCGGCGAGGAACATCGGCCAGCTGATGCCGTTGTTTATGAAATTCGCGGCAGTCTTGCTCTGGAGAAACTGGCTATCCGCTGACATCAGACCAGCGCGGACGGACAAGCGGTCATTGAAGAGATTCTGCTCGTACCAAAACGAGTAGAGCCGTGCCACAGGTCCGGCTTCAAGGTTCGATACAGCCAGAATATTGCCGAGGTACGTCGGACTAAAGGCAGGCCCGTGAGTGATGAGGCCGTGGGTATGAAACTTGCCCCCCTGCCAGCCCAATAGCTTTCCAAGGTCAATGTCGAGTTGTGGCTGAAAGACCCCCAAGTCTACGTCGCCAGGTCCGATTCCGCCACGCACATTGGCCAGAAAATCGTTAGTATAATTGAACGTGAAGGTGACGCCCTTACCCTCAAGGTAGGACCGCAGTCCGCCCCAATCACCCGTCAAGTTAGGTTGCGGGACCTCGCTGGGTTCCCCCGACCGCTGCACTTGAGCCACGGCGACCGTGGAGCCCATCAAGGAAATCACCAAGGCGAAGGCCCAGGCCCGTCGGCGAAGTTCCCCCATGCTTCGAGACCCCTCAAGGTGACTTCGAGGGAAATTTCGGCTGTAATTCAGGCAAAATATTGCGATTGCATTCGCGGCCTGTTGCCGGCGGGACACGGGCTGCAAAAAAAGTATTCTTTCGCACCAACCAAACCTGAGGAGCCCGAAGGACTGGAGCCTCCCCCACGTCTATGGAGGCGCATCGGACCTGCACCGCTCCTCGCACCTGTCGATGCCTTAAATGCGCTATCCCGCGAACCCGCCGCTTTTCAAGAACTCCTGTTCGGCGGGGATCGTTAATCGGTTCATCACGTGATTTCGATGCGGGAATCTCCCGAATCTTACGATAATATCGCGGTGCATGATCGCAAATCGCAATTGCTCCGCATCACCAAGAGCTTCGTAGAGCTGCAAACAGCGATCCTGATCCGCAAGCGACTCGGAATGCATGAACGGCAGATAGAAGAACTGCTGTAATGTTTTTTCGGTCTTTTTGTCGAAGCCGCGAGCAATCGCCCGGTCGGCCACAGCGCGCGCAAGCGGGTCGGTCGCGAACGCGCGAGCACCGCCGCGGAACATGTTGCGAGGAAACTGGTCGAGGAGGATGACGAGAGCGAGCGCGCTTTGCGCGTCCGCTTCCCATGCGCACAGCTCGCCGCGCGCTGCCATCTCATGGATTGCCAGAAACCTCGCCCTGATAATCCGGTCGAAATCTTGGTTCTTCGTGAACCAACGTTCTGCTCCAGCATCGCGCCAGAAGGATACGATCCGGGCTGATCTACTGTCAGAGGCTTGCGACAGGGTCATTTGCTATGCTGCCGATCACAATATTCAGAGTGCCGTCGCCGCGAGATGCATTTGCAGATCAGCCCACCAGATTTGACATGTCTCGATCGCATTTTGGCCTATGTCGAAATATTTCGCTTGGGGACGTGGTCACGTGCAACGAGCTCCTCTCATGCGACTGCCATTATTCATGGTTGCAACCTTGGTTGCCGCAATTCCTGCGATAGCGCATTCCTGGTATCCGCTGGCCTGCTGCGGGAATATGGATTGTTTCCCGGTCGCCTGCGACCAGCTGGTGGAAACGGTTTCCGGCTGGCTCTATGTCCCAACCGGCAACCTGTTCAAGCGTGAGCAAGTGCAGCCGAGCCAGGACGTCCATTGCCATGTGTGCCTTGGACACGGCGGTGATCACCGTTCGATCTGCGCGTTCATCGTGCCGAACGTATAGCTGGCTGTCGCCGAGAAAACGCGTTGCGAACGCACAGTGGCGACTTGCAAGGCGAACTCGACATTGCCGAACCGTCAGGCAATGATCTCGGCATGGACCAGATCAACTCCCTGCCCGCGCTGACCCAGGACGAAGTACGGGTCGGCGCCTGGGCGGAGATCCGGGAGCCGTTGGAACTACAGCTCGCTCCGCTTGGTCGGCGCGCTTTGGTGGCGCTTGCGCCGCGTTCCGGTGAGAGCGTCCTGGACATAGGCTGTGGCGGGGGTGAGACTGCGCTGGACCTTGCCCGGGCGGTCGCGCCGGACGGCACAGTCGTGGGGATCGATCTGTCGGCTGCGGTGCTGGCGTTCGCGCAGCGCGCGGCCAAAGGGTGCGAGCGAGTGCGGTTCGTCCACGCAGATGCCCAGGTGTTCCCATTCAAACCGGCCTCGTTCGACGCCGCCTTCTCGCGGTTCGGGGTGATGTTCTTCGCTGACCCGGCTGCGGCGTTCATCAATATTCGTCGCAGCCTCAGGCCGAGTGGGCGAATAGCCTTCGTCTGCTGGCGAGCGCTGGAGGAGAACCCTCTCGACATCCTGCCGCTTGCGGCCGCGTCCGCTCATTTGCCGCCGCAGCCCGCTCACGATCCGGACGCGCCCGGCCCGTTCGCGTTCGCCAACCCCGACCGCGTGCGCGGCATTCTGGAAAGAGCGGGCTTCGGGGAGATCGAGATCACTGCCCGTGACGAGCAGGTTGGAAGCGGCGACCTCGATACGATGCTGGCGGTTTGCTCGCGGGTCGGAGCTCTGGGCAGGATTCTTCGGGAAAATCCCGCGCTCCGGGCCGCGGCGCTGCCGGCAGTGCGATCCGCGCTTGCGGCACACGATGGACCTGATGGGGTCAGGCTAAATGCAGCGACATGGGTTGTGACAGCCCGGGCTCTGGCCGGGCACTAAAGCGGGTCACGCTCAATTTGAACCGCTCCTCCGATGTCATGCGCGGGCTCGCCCACGATCTGGCTTGAGCCCTGACTTGGACCGGGAGTCGTTACCTCAACCAAGCCGCGCGGGAATTCCAACGGCTTGGGAATCTTTTTCATGAGCCGGGCACGCATCCGCGCGCTGGCGCGCATTTCGTCGATGCAGCTCTGCTGTTGTTGCAGGCGCCCCGCGGGTGTGCCGGGCGGCTTTGTCGCCGTCGTCGCCATGGTACAAGCTTAGCCCAATGCCAGGATCGGGCGCTACCCACAGTAATTTACCGCCATTGCTCTCGCCAGCGCATTGAACGGCACGTTGTCGCCGCGCCGGCAAGTGACCTCGGTTGAACGGCCGCGGCATCGCTCCGCGCTAAAACCCCTCAGGCGATCACGGCAGGTGGCTTACCGCTCTGTCGGCCAGCTAACTCTGGAACAAGTGTCTGACGCGCGGTGTTGTCTTTCGTGTCTCCATTGGGGGTGCCCGCCAACGCGCAATCCTGTGAGCACCGCCAGTTTTTTCGGCCATCGTATGCCCAGCGAAGCCGGAAGGCCTGTCCCGGGCCGGTGTTGAGATCTGCGGGAGCATGCCGCTCCAGACGCCGATCAAAGGCGAGAACCACCTCATGACGAAGGCTATCCGCGCTGGGCATCGCCTCGATCACCTGGTGGAGCACAGGGTTGAAATCCAGTCCTCCACGGCGCGTGGCGGCGAATGGGCGCAAACCTGCAGTTAGATAGGAGGTGCCAATGGCTGCGGAGCAATCAAAAGCGAAGGGACCTGATCTCGCCCAAGGCGTTCCCCTTAGTGATGTAGCTGAAGGAGGGATGATTGGCGGGCATGTGGGGGATGACGCAGTGCTCCTTGTGCGCCGCGGCGATGAGCTGTTCGCGATCGGGGCGACCTGCTCCCATTACGGTGGACCGCTCGCGGAGGGGCTGATCGTCGGCGACACCGTGCGATGTCCCTGGCATCATGCCTGTTTCAGCCTGCGCACGGGTGAAGCGATCGCCGCGCCTGCGTTCAATGCCATGCCGCGCTTCCGGATCGAGAATCGCGACGGGAAAGCATTCGTGCGCGAGAAGATCGAGGAGACCGCGCGACCCCGGCCGGCTCGACCGCAACCGGCTACGGCGCAAGGCGGCCGCATCATCATCGTCGGCGGCGGCGCGGCAGGCTTTGGCGCAGCGGAGATGCTTCGCCGCGAGGGATTTACGGGCAGCTTGACCATGCTGAGCGCTGACGAGAGCGCGCCTTACGACCGTCCCAACTGCTCCAAGGATTATCTCGCCGGAAACGCGTCCGAAGATTGGATGCCGCTGCGGCCGCCGGACTACTATCACGAGCAGAACATAAATCTGCGGCTTCGCAGCCAGGTCACCGGCATCGACCCAAGAGCGCGGCAGGTGACGCTTGCAACGCGAGAAAGTTTTCCGTTCGACAAGCTGCTGCTCGCGACCGGCGCCGAACCTATTCGCCTCGATATTCCAGGCGCGAATCAGCCGCACGTGCACGTCCTGCGCACGCTTGCTGACTCGCGTGCGATCATTTCCAAGGCGAAGCTGGCCCGGCGCGCCCTGGTCATCGGCGCAAGCTTCATCGGGCTTGAAGCCGCCGCAGCGCTGCGGGCGCGCGAGATCGAGACCCACGTCGTGGCGCCCGAGCATCGCCCTTTGGAACGCATCCTCGGCCGCGAATACGGCGATTTCATCTGCCGCATTCATGAAGAGCATGGCGTCGTGTTTCATCTCGGCGAGACCGCGACGGCCATTGATGGGAACAGCGTGCGATTAAAGGGCGGATCGGTCTTGCAGGCCGACCTGGTCGTTGTTGGCATCGGCGTGCGGCCGCGCATTGAGCTTGCCGAGCGCGCGGGACTCAAGATCGATCGTGGCGTCGCCGTGAACGAATATCTCGAGACCAGCGCGCCGGGAATCTTCGCCGCCGGCGATATCGCGCGCTGGCCCGATCCGCATACCGGCGAAAATCTGCGCATCGAGCATTGGGTCGTTGCCGAGCGTCAGGGGCAGGCCGCCGCCCGCAACATGCTCGACCAACGACAACGCTTTTGTGACGTGCCGTTCTTCTGGAGCCAGCACTACGACGTGCCGATCAACTACATCGGTCACGCGGAGAAATGGGACCGCCTTGACATCGAGGGCAACATCAACGGGCGCGATTGCCTGGTGCGCTATCGCCGCAACGGCAGGGTGCTGGCGGCAGCCTCGATCTTCCGTGACATCGAGAATCTCAAGGAAGAAGTCGCGATGGAGCGCATGGGCTTAGGCGCCGCCACGGCTTCTGGTGCTCGAGATCGAGGCCTTCCCGCTGCCTAGCGCATCGATCATGCCAAGGCAGGTTCCGTGCGGGCATCGGTCTTCGATTGGCCGTCGAGGGCATCGCGGTGCTGGAGGGCCTTTAATACCAATGTGATTCAAGGGGGGAATCGTGGCGAGCCCGGTTGCGTTAGCGGCCCAAGCGCGACAACCTTGTACTGTCGGTGCTTTTGCTGGACCTGGAAGTCGAGCGCTGCCCGCCCAAGCGGCATTGATAGGGTCGAGGAAGACGGATGCCACAGCTCACCGCCAAGACACGTGCGCAACTAAGCAACGCCGCCTTTGCCTACGTGGACTCAAAGGGTCGACGACGCTTACCTATCCACGACGAGCCCCACGTCCGTAATGCGCTCGCTCGCTTCAACCAGACGAAATTCGAGGACGATGCAGCGCGCGAGCGCGCGCGCAAGAGGCTGCTGACCGCGGCCAAAAAGTACGGCATCGTGCCGATCGGGTTCATCGCCGGACAGCTTGCGAGCGAACGCCTGGAGGGCGAGTCGACGGCGCGCGCCGGGGTGGTGCGCGGCCTGCCGAGTGGTCAGGTCACCCTCCTTCTGAGCGATATCGAGGATTCTACCGGTCTGCTCCGCCTTCTGGAGGACCGGTACGCCAACTTCCTCGATGACGTGCGCCGCCTTCTCCGCCGCGCCGTGCAACGGTCGGGGGGCAAGGAAATCGACATTCGCGCGGACGAGCTGTTCGCGGTGTTCAAGCGTCCGTCCGGTGCGCTCGCTGCTGCGCTGGCGATCCAGCGCAGGGTCGGCTCACGCTCATGGCCGGCCGGCGCCAAAGTGCGGCTTCGGATCGGCATCCATACCGGTCATCCCACACTCACCGACGGCGGCTACGTGGGGCTGGCAGTGCACACTACGGCCCGCATATGCTCTGCTGGTCACGGCGGTCAAATCCTGCTCTCGGGCGACGCGGTGCGAGCGGTCGAGGCATCGGCTCCTCGCAATGTCAGCTTTCGCAGCCTGGGCGCGCACCGGCTCCAGGGCCTACCGGAGCCGCAGCCCTTGTTCCAGCTCGAGGCGCCGGACCTTCCGGGAAACTTTCCGGCACCTCGGACCACAAAAGGGTCATTCCAGCCTCTTGCTGAACCAGCGATCGGAGCTCGCGGTTCAAGCCGCGTGGCTCGAGCACGGTCTCGTTCGCGATAGGGGAGGGGACGTTGACGGCTGTTGGTTATGCTTGATGCGCTCCGCTGGCGAGCGAGCAGCAAATCTTCGCCTTTCCCGCTTGCCTGTTTTATTGCCGGTGCTCGACTGTCATGCTCCTAAAGCCCGCCTTTTGGCCGCACGAAACATTGCACCGTGTTGGCCAGCATGAACAGATAAGCCTGCCCGTCCGGGGCGTAGTCTTTGACGATCTTCTCAGGGGGAATGGGTCGCCACTCGCCCTGGATCCAGGCATACCAGCGATCCTCAGGGTATTTGTTGTCGCCGGGCTCGACCTTGAATTTCGTCTTGACGGTATCGGCAACGCCGCAGCAAAACCGCGACATCTGATCACGCATCGGGTTTAAGTGGTTGTCCGGACGTTCGAGGTTCTGGAACCAAGCTTTATTTGGTCCGTCCGGCCACTCACCGCCGGCGAATGCCTTGAGTGGCATGAACAGCGCTATTGCTGCAGGCAATACCCGGCTGAAGCGCAGGTACATCATGCCCCTCCGATATTCCGCTGCCTTGCGGCAAACGCTGCTGACAAAAGGTCAACAGATATTGCTGCCGCCAAGGCGGCCACGCCGGCGTACATAAACATGATGCCCCTCGTTTCCGCTGCCGGATGGAAGGAATATTGTTATTAGTTTTACCGCTACCTAATACCGCGTTCTGTAGCGGTCATGTGTGAGCTACTTCACACTCCGTGTCTTGTGCGTAAGCCAGACATGGAAGCATTCATTCGCATTCATCCGATTGAATTGTCCCAGTTCAGTGGTTGTCAATCGGCAAAGTGTCCAAAATGAACAATTCCTCAGTGGCCTTGGTCAGAATACGCCGCGCCTGTCGATAGCGTAGTTGAATCCGGCGAGAGCACCAAAGCGCACATGATTCAAACCGGGAAGCAGCTCACGCGCGCTTCAGCTCCGTCGTGTGGAACGGCTCAAGCTTATCGATGTCGCTGATGGGCTGGGACTTTTGATTCCACTTGAAATAGCGCAGCGTAATCGTCTCGGGCGTGAAATCCATCAGCAGAAAGCCGTTCTCCTCGATCGGCTTTACGGTTTCCTGCATATCGAGATGCTTCGGGGGTAGCGGGCCCACGCCGCGAAACTCGGAAGCCCAACCGCCGTCGCTCGTACCCAATGGTCCCGGCAGGACAGGAATTACAGGGTGGCGTGAGAAATCCAGCTGGCCGCTCCGCAACATTCGCCCTTCACCGATCGCATGCAGATCACCACTTACAACAATCGGAATACGCTCAGGCATCATCGAAAGTGCCTGCATCAAACGGTCATGTTGAGTGAGCCAGCCCTGCTGCCAATACGGCTTGGGATGCTCTACCGAAAGCTTGCCGTCGGCGCCGAGCAGATCGGGGTACCATTCTCCCCATTTTCCGGCAGTCCATCCCGGCGGATTTGACGGCACATTCACCAGATGAGCGACCTCGGTGGTCGCGGCACGGGCCTTCAGCCACGCCTCGACGTCGGGAGCAACAAAAACTCCGGTTGGTCCCGCGAGAGTAACAGTTCGCCGCACGTCATAGAGAAGTACCTCGGCAAGCCGTCCAAAACGTAACGTGCCGAAGCTCTCGGAAAGCCCCGAAGGTCGTGACGCAGGCTGTCCGGCATAGTCTGATCCGGGCAGACCGCGTGAGCGATTCGGATCAGGCAGGAACTCAGGGTACCAGAGCAATTGCGTGGCGCGAGCTGCCTGCAGCATGAAATTGTCTGGCGGAAAGGTGACGGCCTCGTCGGTCGCTTCATCGTTGTCAAAGTGATCGTGGTCATCCTGCAGGAAAAAGACGGGGGTCGAACGGCAAAGCGTTCCGTAGAGCGGCGTGATCTGCTCCCCTGCCGCGCGCAGCAGAGCTGCCTCGTTGGCGCCGCCCAACACGGGCGCAGCGCGATCAAAGCGGGCATATTCCATGGCGGCCTTGGACCCGCCCAGTCTGGGTCCGGCCTTCGGCGCAAGGAGATCCCAATAGACGTGGTCCCCGTTGGCAATGAGCGCGTCGGGTGAGAAGGAGAGCGCTCGTTGCAGCAGCTTTTGCCGGACCGCGGTCGGCAAGAACCTGACACCGGTTTTTGCCGAGAGAAAAATGTCGTGTCCACCGGCACAGGAGTAAACCAGCAACCGAAGCTCCGACGGCAGCTGGTCCAGAGCCGGCATTGTGGACAAGGTCCATGGTTGGCACAGGCTGCGACCGTCAAAGGAGGCGAGCGAAAGGGTGTAAGTCGTTCCGGGTTTCAAATCCGCAGCGTGGAATTGCCAGAACGACCCGCGGGAATCGGTGCGCTGCCCGGTTACACGCTGATCGCCAACTTGAAGAGCCGGAGGCGCCTCAAGTGGCCGCTTGAATGACGTCTTTATAAGGATGCGGTCGTGACTGCTCGTTGGAAGCACGTGTGCGAGCTCGCCGCTATCCCAGCTCTCGCTTGGACCGGCTGCTGCCTGCATATTTTGGGCAGCGGCACCGCGCAGGCCGTCCAGGGAGAGCAGGCCTAACGATGCAGCACCGGCACCAAGAAGCTCACGCCGAGTTGTTGCCATTTCGCATCCTCCCCTGGCCTGGAATTCTCGAGGTTCCTTGCCAAGAATACTCTGTCTTTTTGAACCCTGCTGCAACCCGGACACGCATGATGCCGTGGACGGCTCCTTCCAGCATCTGCGTTGAATTATAGCGGCTCCCGCTCATGTTCAATCGGTCGAGCCAGTGTTCTATGCGTGCTTGGTAGACTGTAAAGTCAGGATCCGTAGCGCCGGCGCGCCACGTTCGTGCCAGCAGCGAACGTCACTGCTCTTATTCGATTACCTCGTCTGCCACCGTGAGCTTGGCGGCCACTTCAAGGCCGATGCTCCTGGAAATCTTGCAACTGATCCTGCTGACATCGGCAGACCATAGTGCCGATCACTTTGATTGTGACATACCCTTTGAGCGTTCTTCCGCCCGTTGCGCCAATTTCTCATAATCTAGCGCAATGCGAAGTATCATTTCCCTCGATATTTGGTCCTTCATTGCTTCGGCAAGTGTCCGCATTTCTTCTGCGCGGTCGCGCCAGTGCTTGGGGTCATTTATAAAGGATGCTGGCATTGCCACACGCGACGGCGGATTTCATTACCCCTTGCTGCCAGTTGGTCGTTTTTGGAATTCCGACAGCCTTTCTGTAAATTGGTAGCTGTGGGCCAGGAATAACCACCGCCGTTCCAGATCGTAAAAGTCGCTCTTGATGGAAGGGTCGGCCGCTTCCTCTGCTTTCTGCCGAGCCTCTTCGGCCCGGCGATAGCACTCGGCAATATCCTCGCTCAGCTTGAAGAGCATGACCGCCACGATCACCCAAGCACTGACAGGCCGACAGGCTAGGCTGCGCCAAAAGAACGCGCCAAGCAATCCGCCGATGACTAAGTGATGGGTCTATGAGCTAAGAACGCTTTTCGAGACTTTTTGGTTGTCTGAGCACCCCGTACTCGCTCGACCTTATGCCCTCGTTGTCGATCACCAACCCTGCATCCGTAAGCCCAAGCCGGAAAAGTTCACGCACCGCCGCCGCGCGACTTGGCATTCGATGCTTAAATCTGAAATCATCAACAGCTTTAAGTTCCTCAGGAGAAAGCATGATTTGTAATCGCTCCCCCCTTTCCATGCTGTTTTGTCGTCTGCCGTTCTTCATGGCGGTAATTCCTGTAAGGTAGACTACCGCTTTAAATACGTCACTTACTCATTTGTGTCAATAGGCGACATGGCATTGAGTCGGGAAGACGACTTATCCGCGTCGCGCGTAAAGCTGCCCATTCCGGGCCGACCTGCGTTTCGGCGGCGGGTAAAGTCTCTTACGGGTCAGGAGTGCGCATAAGCCCCCCGACGCGCGCGGCAGCCTCAGCGCCGGAATGCTTCGCTCGTCGCGCAGCCCTCGCGGCGTGTCTGAATTCCGATGCAGGTTGATCCATGCACTGCGCGGTGAGACCGACAAAGCGGAGGCCATGCTGCAGCGCGCCGTGGCGATTGCCGGTCCGCTTGGATTGTTTGCAGAAGCCGTGGATGCACAAGACAAATTTTTTGGAACTATTTGC
>Ga0306923_10007950_pt1 | contig 10609 bp, 7 predicted proteins | sample sta12Can44000108_FD_203841 | JGI IMG/M metagenome (GOLD analysis project Ga0306923, IMG submission 203841) | Lab enrichment of tropical soil microbial communities from Luquillo Experimental Forest, Puerto Rico - statanox.12C.anox.44.000.108 (v2)... | ecosystem: Environmental > Terrestrial > Soil...
GTGGCGGCGCTGCTGCGGCTCGTGGCGCTGCTGGCGCCACCGTATCTCTCCGATGACATCAATCGTTACGTCTGGGATGGTCGGGTCGAAGCCGCGGGCATCAATCCCTACCGGTACGTTCCGGCGGACCCGCATCTCGCCGCCCTGCGCGATCAGACGATCTTTCCCAACATCAACCGCAGTGATTACGCGCCGACGATCTATCCGCCAGTCGCCGAGTACCTGTTCTTCGTCGCTACCCGCATCGGCCCGTCGTTAACGGCGATGAAGGCGACCATGGTAACCGTCGAGATCCTTGGGGTGCTGCTGCTACTGTGGCTGCTGCGTGACCTGCGGCTGCCACTCGAGAGAATCCTCATCTATGTGTGGCATCCGCTCCCGCTGTGGGAATTCGCCGGCAGCGGCCATGTCGATGCCGCGGTGGTGACCCTGGTCGCGCTTGCCCTGTGGGCGCGGCGGCGCGAAGCGGCCTGGCTCACCGGTGGCGCACTCGCAGCCGCGGCACTCGTCAAGTTCTTCCCCGCGGTGCTGTTCCCGGCGCTCTATCGCCGCTGGGACTGGAAGATGCCGCTCGCTGCAGCGGTGACCGTCGTCGTCGCGTACCTGCCGTTCGCCGGTGCCGGCAGCGCGCTGCTGGGCTTTCTGCCCGGCTATCTGAAAGAAGAGGGTCTGCAGAGCGGCGCGGGGTTCTTCCTCTCGAACCTGCTGAGGAGCGTACCGCTGCTCGAGCACCTGGCTCCTTCTCTTTATATGGCGCTCGCCGCCGCGGCTCTCCTCGCGCTCGCCGTCCATAGCCTGTTCACGGCGGAGAGCCGCTACCTCGGCTCGGCGCTGACTCTCGCGGTGGCAGCGATGGTGCTGCTATCACCCCACTACGCCTGGTATTTCGCCTGGATCGTTCCGCTGCTGTGCTTCACGCCGCGCCCTTCGGCGCTCTATCTGACACTCGCCTGTCCGCTGCTCTATTTCGTACCCGGCGGGGCGGATCCTGACGGCGCGCGCCTGGCGTTCGAATGGGCGATCTACGGACCTTTTGCGCTGCTGCTCGCCTTCGAGCTGTGGCGGCAGCGCGCCGCAGGCAGCCGCATCGGCTGCATCAAGGGGGTGGGATGAGCGGCGATGCGGACACAGGCGCCGCGCGCATTCCGAGCGCGCCGCGCTACTTCGACCACGTGGACGAGCGCCGCGGCCCGCTGGCCGAGGCGGAGCCCGTATGCCTTTATCTCGAGACGACCAATCGCTGCAATCTTCTCTGTACCACCTGCCCGCGCACCTTCGAGGACCTCGAGCCGCCCGCCGACATGAGTTGGGAGCTGTTCACATCGATCGTGGATCAATTCCCGCGCATTGCGCGCGTGGTGCTGCACGGAGTCGGCGAACCGATGATGGTGCGCGCGCTGCCGCGCATGATCCGCCATCTCAAGGACCGCGGTGTGTATGTGCTGTTCAACACCAACGGCACACTGCTCACGCAGCGCGCCGGGCGGCTGCTGATCGATGCCGGTCTGGACGAGCTGCGCATTTCGCTCGACGCCGCAAGCGCGCCGAGCTTTGCACTGGTGCGTGGCCGCGATCTGTTCGCGCGTATCGTACGCAACGTACGGGCATTCACCGCCTTGCAGAGCGGATTACAGTGCACCACGCCGCGCGTCTCGCTGTGGCTGACGGGGCTGAAGGAGACGATCGCCGAGCTGCCCGCCTTCGTTCGCCTGGCGCACGAGCTCGGCGTGCCCGAAGTCTACCTGCAGCGTCTGGTGTATTTTGCGGAGGGCCAGGGTCTGGCGCGTTCCGAATCGGCCCTGTTCGAGCAGGTCGAGACCGGGGATGAGGCCCATATCCGCGCGGCACAGACGCTCGCGCAGAGCCTGGGCATCGCCTTCAATGCTTCCGGAGCAACCGAGCCCGGCACGAGCCTGCACCAGCAGCGCGAGCAGCAGCCCTGGTCGTTGTGCCGCCGCCCCTGGACCCTGATGTATTTCACGGCCCACGGCAAGGCGCTGCCCTGCTGCATCGCGCCGTTCTCGATGCGCGGGTACGCCAGCTTCACACTCGGGGATGCCACGCAGCAAACGCTGCGCGAGATCTGGAACGGCGAACGTTATCAGGAATTTCGCCGCGCGCTGCTGAGTGATCGGCCGCCGCACGCCTGCGCGCGCTGCGGCCTGCGCTGGAGCCTGTGATGGCAGCGCCGGACCTGGCACGCGATGAGTGCGCGCGGTCAGTCCGCCCGCGGGTGGCAGTCGTGATTCCCACGCTCGAGGAAGAAGAACCGATCGCGGCGGTGGTTCGCGCGATCCCGCGCGATGCGGTCGATGAGATCATCGTCGTCGACAGCGGCAGCCAGGACCATACCGTCGAACGTGCCCGCGCCGCGGGTGCCCAGGTCATCGTGGAACCGCAGCGCGGCTACGGGCGAGCCTGCGCGACCGGGGCCCGCGCCGCGCATGAGTGCACCATCATCGCGTTCCTCGACGGCGACGGCAGCGATCGACCCGAGCTCCTGCCACAGCTGCTCGCGCCGATTCTGGCGGGTACGCACGACTTCGTCATCGGCACGCGCACACTTGGGAAGCGTGAGCCCGGGAGCATGAACGCGCTGCAGATCGCGGCGGGCTACGGCGCCGGCGCACTGACGCGTCTGCTCTACGGTGTACGCTTTACCGACATGTGCGCGTTCCGCGCCATTCGCCGCGAGGCTCTGGAGGAGCTCGGCATGCGCGAGCTGACCTACGGCTGGAATCTCGAGATGCAGATGCGTGCCGCGCGCGCCGGGCTGCGCATCCTCGAGTTGCCCGTCGCGCATCGACGGCGGTTGGGAGGCGCTTCCAAGGTGTCGGGTACCGTGACGGGAACGCTGAAGGCCGCGCTGCGTATCGGTCTCACTTTTGCACGCGTGGCCTGCGAAAGGCGCCAGGGTGACCGATCGAAAAACTCACGACATCGAGCCGCACAGGAACACAAGACATGAAACCGAACCCATTCTCCGATGCGCTGCATTTCCTGATGCAGCCCGCCTGGATGACGCTGATCTACTGGCTGCTGCTACTTGGCAGCATTGCCGTTGCGCTGCACGCCTGGCGCAGCATTCCGAGCCAGCGCTCCTGGTGCAATGTTGGCGACTGGTTGAGCCGCTTGTTCATCGGCACGATGTGGTGGCAGCAGACGCTGTGGAAACTGCCGCCCTTATATACCGACAACCCGAGTGATCCGTTGAACAGCGGCCTCCATTTCTGGATGACCCGTGAGGGTCAATCCGCGGCGATACCGCTGCAGGCGGACTTCGTGAATCACATCGTGCTGCCGCATTTCTATCTGTTTGCGCCCGTGGTGTACACGCTGGAGGTGCTGACCGCGGTGTCGCTCATGCTCGGCCTGTTCGTGCGTCTATGGGGGTTCATCGGCGCGCTGCAGGTGCTGAATCTGTGGCTCGGCCTTTACAACGCCGAGGGCGAGTGGCCCTGGACCTACTTCTTCCTGCTCGTGCTCATGTTGATCTTCGCGCTGCATCGCTACGGCAGGCGTCTGGGGCTCGATGCCATCATCCTCGCGCGCGCTGCAAGCGGACGGATCGGCAGTGTCCCCGCCGGCCTTTCAGGGCGGTGGCTGAACGCGCTCAGCTGAGGCGGAACTTCGCGGCGCCGGCGCCGACCCCGGCGCCGCGAAAATGTCCGGTGCTGACGTCCTGATCGATGTCAGCCCTCGTCGGGAATCATTGGGCGTTTATCCAGTCCTTCGATCCCTTCACCTTGACCGCAATGTCGGTAAAGGTGAGCGCGAATGCATTGCCGTCCGCCGTTCCGTGGTGGTCGGTTGAAAACAGCAGTGGCCCGGCCTTCTTGTAGCCTTCCCATGTTGCGTTGACCAGATTGGGCAACTTCGGGACTGGTACGGCGCGGTGGTAGCTGATTTCCACGACTCGCTTGTCCGGGCCAACGTAGAGGTCCCAGGTGTCACCGGGAGAGTAGCCCGAGGCAGCGTATTTCACGACGATTTTATGCGCCGACGCTTTCGTCAACGGCGTCTCGTGCATGCCCTCGTCGGTCACGGTCGCGCCGTCCCAGGCTACGTGCAACGGCAACAGCAACCAGTACTGATCGTTGACAAACCCCGGATCGATCTGGTTCTTCACCGCATCACTTTGCGTGTCGATCTGGGAGCGCTGATATGTCACCTTCACCGGGTTGCCTTCCTTGTCTTTTCCCTCGTAGGAGACCGTGTCGGTCTTTGGCTCCCATACCCACGTTCGGGGAGGGATGAGACCGGGAATGCTGAAGGTGTAGCGGATGGCCTCGACCTGACCGAACGAATCGAGACCGAAGGTCTTGGCCATCTGTTTGGCAACCGGAGGCAGCTGTTGCGCGTCAGACGCGACGGGAAGCAGCGCCAGCACGCCGAAGGCAAATAAGCGGATGACATCGAAACGGCAAAGATTTTTCATGAACCGCCCTCCGAGCGAATTGATTGGACGTTGTTGTCTTCGACGCGCCTCATGACTTCTCCCTATATTCCCATCATCACCACTGCACAAGACACCGTCGTTGCTGCACCGCGAAGAACCAGCTCGAACTCTACTCCAGCGGATTGGGACTCGGTACTACTCACGCTTGTGGCGCCGCGGAGCACACGCTATCGGCAGCAGCGGATTGTTAGCGCGCGACCGAAGGCGCCGCGAGGTTCTTCTCCGCGACCAGCACGTCCGCGGTGAGACGCGTGGCCCCGGGCAGCACTGATCGCTGCTCGCAGGTCGCGCTGTAGTCGACATTGCTCGTCACGAAGAGCGGCAGAACGTCCTGCTTGACCTGCGCGATGAGTTCGCAGTCACCGGCCGCGTCCACCGGGTCCCGTCCGGCGAGCAGGTCGACTTTCTTCCAGCGCGCAGGCACCGTGTGCCCGATCGTCCACTCGTGCGCCAGCTGCAGCACGTTCATCCTGACATCCATGCCCGGAAAGACATCGGGACCGCTCGGGTTGATGCAGCCCGTGCTGCGGATCTCGATGTCGCCTGCACCGAGCCGAGTCAGGATGTCCTTAATTTTGTCCCGCAGACCGTCGCAGGAGTAATGCGTGGTGACCCCGTGCTTGTAAACGAACTTCAGTCTCTTCGGAGTCCATTCGGCCGGCATGAGCGCTGCAACCCGGAGTTCCGAGGTCGGCACACCAGGTTGCGGAGTCGCCGCCACGGAGCTGCAAGCCAACAGCACGGTGAGACCGGTAACAGCGGCGAGATTCACGAAGCGCATGACGGACTCCGCGGAAGCACTACCGCCTGCTCCAGGCGTGAGGGGCACTTTATCAGGCAGGGAGCACCAGGCTGCCGATTGGGCTGCCGGGCCTGGCGCTGTTCCCGCCAGCGGACATCATGTGGCGTAGCCGCAAAACTCATCGAATGTGCCCGAAAAGCCAAGCCTTAGTCTAGTTGTACCTGCGCAACAAAACTTGTTATCGCAAATCATTCCAATTACAGTTTGATGAAAGTGCGGGCCGCGGCGGGCATGACGTCTGTCGAAGCGCAGACGGTGTGCACTGACGGGCTGGCACTTCTGCGAGCCACTACGCTCCTTCACGGCGACACCATATCGGGGGAGGAATCATCCATGAGCGTCAAAAGCAACAAGCTAGTGCGTCCGAGTGCCCGGCCGCTCAGTGCCGCGACAGCGGTAGCGGGCGCCGTGGCCGGAATCCTCTGGGGAACAGGCGGGGTCGCCTGGGCTCAGGCAGCCGCTCAAGCGGGGGCGCAAGACCAGGCACCAGAAACCGTAGGCGGACAATCGCTGCAGGAGGTGGTGGTCACCGCGACAGCTCAATCGGTGAAGAAGCTGGACGCCAGCTACAACATCGTAGCGGCGTCCGCGCAGGATATCCAAATGGCGAATCCCGCGAGCGCCGCCGAGATCTACAAACTCTCCCCTGGCGTTTGGCCGGAAGCATCCGGCGGACAAACAGGCGTCAATATCGACGTCGCCGGCTTTCCCCTCGGTGGCGGCGATTCTCCTTATTTCACGACCATGATCCAGGGTTCGCCGGTCTACGGTGTTCCCTCGCTGTCCTTCATGGACAACAGCTCACTCGTACGCTTCGATGACACGGTCGAGCGCGTCGAGATTGTCCAGGGCGGACCGAGCGCACTCTTCACCCAGGGCCAGGCGGGCGCGACGGCGAATTTCTTACTGCGCACCGGCTCGGACAAGTCCACCGGCTCCCTTGGGGTGACCTACGGCTTCGAGGGCATGGAACGTGTGGATGTGTTCCAGAGCGGCAAGCTCGGCGAAGGATGGTACGGAAGCATCGGTGGCTTCTACCGGGTTTCCGACGGGGTGCGCGATCCGCAGTATCCCTCTGACATCGGCGGCCAGCTGACGGCCACGTTGAAGCATGATCTCGACGGTGGCTATCTCATGTTCTGGGCCAGAACTCTGCAAGACAAGAATCAATGGGTCGCCGATTTCCCTTACACCGTCAACAACGGCACGATCGATACGTATCCCGGATTCAATCAGCTCAACTCCACCTGGAACAGCAAGCAGCTGCAGAATTTCCAGGTGCCGGACCCGCTCTGTCACTGCTTTCAGAACAACGACATCAGTGATGGTCGAGGTGCGAACTTCAACTATTTCGGCTCGGAGCTCAAGAAGTCATTCGGCAACGGCTGGTCGATCAGCAACAACTTTATATTCGACGGCGGCAAGCTGAATACGCACGCGCTGATCAACAACGGGAACCCCTTGTCGTTGGCGGACTACATCACCAGTCAAGCCACGGGTACCGGACCCTGGGCTGCCGCTGGACTGACCCCGGCCGACGTCAACGCCGTCTTCCCGAGCGGTCAGCCGGTGGCTCCCGGCCAAAACGTGATCCTGCAGCAGGTCTGGTATATCCAGAAGAAGCTCACGAGTGTCATCGACGAATTCCGCGTGATCAAGGAAATTTTCGATAACAATAATCTGACCTTTGGTCTGTACGCAGCCCACTACAACATGAACGACAACTGGTCCCTGGGCCCCAACGTGCTGACGACCAATGAGCCCAACGCTGCGCCCATCATCTTCACATCCAGCGCAGGCGGAAACTCTTACCAGCTGAGCAGCCCGCAGGGGCTGCAGGCCAACGGGGGCTACTACATCCTGCAGAACGGCCACGCGACGAATGTGGCCCTCTATCTTTCCGACTCCTGGAAGATCGGTCGTTGGCTATTTGATGTCGGCGCTCGCGGCGAGCACCTCAGTCTGAGCCAGGAGACCAGCAACCTGGCGGCGGTGCAGATGGGATCGGCCACCGATCTGTGGGACAACGCGGTCGTGCTGCCTGACGGCACCTATTCGCATGGCGATGCCACCCACACCAGGCCGACGTACAACGGGGGTATCAATTTCGAGTTCAGCGACCATATGAGCGCCTACGTGCGCGCCAACAATGGCGTGCGTATGCAGAACTTCGACGATGTCCGTTGCAACATCTACAACGGCGGCACGACCAGTTGCCCGACTCACGTGCCGCTGCAAACCCAGACGAACTACGAGTTCGGCTTCAAGATCCAGAACCGCTGGATGTACCTCGACGCGTCGGCTTACTACAAGGAGTTCTCGGGAATCGCGTATCAACCCAAGGACATCAATAACGTGCCGATCGGCCCGACTTCCACTTATGGATCGGACTCCAAGGGCGCGCGGTTCGTCGGCACCGTGAGTCCCTTCGCGACCAGTGACAACCAGTTCCTGAGCGGCTTGCTGCTCACGGTCAATGGCATCTGGGAAGATGCTACCTACAAGGACCACGCAGGCTGCTTTGTCTACAACGACATCAATGGCATCCCCGTCTGCGGCGCGATCAACGGCAACCAGCTGGCGCGTCTGCCGAAGTTCCAGGTCCGGGTAACACCGAGCGCTACGCAGACTTTCAACTGGGGCACCCTGACCGAGCAATTGACTTACGAGCACATTGGCAAGCGCTTCCAGGACGAATCGAACCTGACGCCCTTGCCGGCTTATTACGACCTGGGTGCAGGCATCAATGCCAGGGTCGGGGAGAAGTGGGAGTTCCGGCTGCTCGGCTCGAACCTTACCAACCAGATCGGGTTGACCGAAGGCAATGCCCGCTTCGGCGGCAACACGGTGCAGAACAACGTGGGTATGGGCCGTTCGATCGTGGGCCGCGAAGTCAACTTCACAGCCAAGTACTTCTGGTAGCGCGACCGAGACCATCTCCCCTCACGGCGACGTGAGGGGAGATTTTGCGCCGTTTATTGGCGGGCGATTCAGGATGCGGCGGCGCCTGCGTCCGGGACGGCGTCGAAAGCGACCGTCAGGCGTGGCTGTGCGCTGTGAAAGGGCAGCGTGCCGTGCCAGAAATACGACGGGAAAAGCACCAGCAGACCCACCTCGGGGCGAACCGACAACTCTGCGGGTAACGACGGTGTGGTGAGCATGCCCGGCTCGCCGAAGCTCAGAGTCCCTTCGGCCGTGTGGCCCGCCCTCATGCAATCGGGTAGCTGAATGTAGCAAGCCGAGGAAATCCATCCGCGCGGATGCACGTGGCTCGTGTGGTAGCCATCGCAGCGCAAGCGTACCGACCAGCCGCCGTTGAAACGCGTCGCGCCCCGGTTGCGGCGCCGCAGGGCATCCTCTCCCTGGCCGATCTGCTCGCGGTAGCGCGCGATGGGCGCCGCAAAGACCTGAAACAGTGCTTGTATGACCGGATCCTGACTGCGGGAAAGATCCTGGGTGGTCTCGGTTCCCCAGCGCAATGACTGATAGAGAACCCGATGCCCGTGCGGATTGTGCAGGACGTTCAAGCGCGAGGTCAGCTCTGTCAGGAAGCTGCTGAGATCAGGCCAGTCCGCCGGCGCTTCGAGGAGCGTCGACAGAACCATCTTGTCGTAGTCGCAGAACGACTCGTAGCGCGCATCGTTCAGCAGCCGCAGCGCGGTCGTCTGCATGGCGATGAGATACTGATCGTCGGGCATGGCTTGCAGCAACGTGCCGCACTCAATCAGCGCTTTAGCCCCCTCTCCGACACCGAGATATGCCGCGCACAGCAGCTTGCGGGCTGTGTGGTTGCGGGGCTGCCCTGCCAGGGCGCGTTCTGCGAGTGCCAGCGCGGCGACCGGCTCGAACTCCAGCGCTGCCAGTCCCGCGCGAATGAGTAAATTGGGGTGCGACTCGGGTCGTGCGGCACGTTCGGCGAGACAGGCAAAAGCGCCCCGCGCGTCACCGGCTCCCTGCAGCAAGGCGGCCTTGGTGCTCCGCAGTGCATCGTCGTGCGGGAATTTTTCGAGGGCCTCGCCGACTGCGCGCGTCGCCTCGACGATATTGCCGGTGCGCATCCAGATGAGCTGCGCCAGCCGGTCGTGGGCCTCGGCGTGGTGCGGAGCCAGCCTGACGCATTCGCGCAAGGCGAGCTCGGCTTGCTCGAATCGCTCCAAAGTGAGCAGGCTGCGGGCGTGCGTGTAATGTAACGCCGCGGTCGGCCGGCTGTGCAACAGCGTATGACGCACGACGCGCTCGGCTTCCGCCGGCTGTTGGGCCGCATTCAACGCGACGGCCAGAGTATGGGTAGCGACGGGGTCGTCGGGCGCGCCTGCCACCAGAGCACGATAGTGCGCCACGGCCTCGCCCTGGCGACCGAGCGCGGCATATGCCGCGACGTGCAGCGCCGACAAATCGGCATCGGCCTTGCCGCCATTGCACCACGGCGCCGCAACCTCGAGCGCCGCGGCAGGCTGGCCTGCGTCCAGGTAGTGGCGCGCCAACAGCAGCGCCGCGCGCGGCTGCGGCGGTGGACTCCCGATTGCACGCTGCAACAAGGGTAGCGCCTCGGCACTGCGACCCGCGAGAAGCAACAACTCCGCCAGCGCGGTCAGCGTGGGGGACGACGCGGGGTTGATTTCGAGGGTACGCCGGAGCAGCAATTCCGCCTGGCCGTTGTCGCCCAGGATTTGCTTGATGCCAGCGAGCAGCAGCAGCCCTTCCAGGTAACCGGGATTTGCGGCCAGCAGAGATTCCAACTGCGTATGCGCTGCGACGTAATGACCCGTTTTCAGCAGGGCGCCGATACGGCGCATGGACTCAGCCAGGTCTGCTGACATGGTCTCACCTGCTATTGCAGCTCGCGTATACGGATGTTGCGAATCGCGAGCGCGCCGGGGTGGTCGCCCTGCAGGCCGATCACGCCGCTCGTGGCCAGACCGTAGTCAGGGTACTTCGAGAATTTGCTCGCTGCGACCCGCGCCTTCCAATCGGCACTCTTCAGCTCGTACTCGAGCACCCTCTTGCCGTTGAGCCAGTGCTCGACGTGATTACCCTTCACCACGAGTCGAGTCTTGTTCCACTCATTGAAGGGGCGCACCGCGCCGGCGGCTGCGCCATACAGTCCATAGTTGGAGCCGGCGGCGGTGAGACGGCTCTGGCCATCCTCGGTGTTGGCATCATCGAGCAGCTGATATTCGGGCGCGCTCCAGTAGATGTGATCGTACTCACGCGTGCCGCGGTAGAAGATGCCGCTGTTGCCCGCCTTACCGACCTTCCACTCGAGCTCCAGCTCGAAACTAACGAAGCTGTCGTTGCTCACGAGATCATCGACCTTGCCATCCTTGGAAAGAACGCCACCCTCGATG
>Ga0306923_10007955_pt1 | contig 10607 bp, 11 predicted proteins | sample sta12Can44000108_FD_203841 | JGI IMG/M metagenome (GOLD analysis project Ga0306923, IMG submission 203841) | Lab enrichment of tropical soil microbial communities from Luquillo Experimental Forest, Puerto Rico - statanox.12C.anox.44.000.108 (v2)... | ecosystem: Environmental > Terrestrial >...
TTCTTGGCCGAGCTGAGCGCCCGGATATTGGTCGATCAAAATCGACCCGTTACTCAGTTCCTTGAGCTTGTTGGCAAAAAGATCGCCAGCGATGCCATATCCAGTGGTTTTTGGCTGGTCGTAGGCAAAGCGATAGTGCTTTACCTCCTGCGCCGTTGCGATGGTGACAAAACCCGTGGCGAAAATGCCAAATGTGATCCCGCAAATCGCATTGCGTACTGTCGGCACGTCACCCTCCCTTGCCTAATTTCTTTCGACTTTGGCTATGTGTAACACAAGTCGACACCGGATCGCGATGCTGCAGGCCGGTCGAAACGAAAGAGATTACGGGGACTGGGATCATTTGCCGGTGCACGCTGCTGGCCGGGTAGAAACCATCGACCGGGACTGGCATAATTTACGTTCACCAGATGCTCGTCATGACGCAAATCCAGCTTGAATCTCGACAATCGGCCCGCTGGCCGTTCCAGGTCAAACCGCTGCATTCGGTTCTCGGCTGTGAAATTACCGGACGTACGCTGCGGGAGGCCGTGTCGCCGGCAATATTCGCCAGCGTCTATGAAGCCTTTCTCGAGTACTAACTGATTTTATTCCGAGACGTCGATCTGCCGCCGGCGACCCAGGTGGCCTTCGCGCGCAATTTTGGCGAGGTGCAAATCCACGTGCTGAGCCAGTATCACGGCTACAAGGAACACCCAGAGATCTACACGCTGTCCAACCTCGACAAGGACGGCAATCCAAGCGGCAAGCACCCGGATAAGGGCACGTTGTTCTGGCACACGGACGGCTCGTGGCGCGAGCGCACGGGCCAGGCGACGATGATGTATTCGGAAATTGTGCCGGAGGTTGGTGGAGAAACTGAATTTGCGGATATGTATTCGGCCTATGACTTGCTGCCCGCCGCGATGAAAGCCCGCATTGAAGGTCGGCGCGCCGTCCACAATTTCGACTTTTCGCGCACGCGACGCCACGGCGAGGACCCCTTAACGGCAGAGCAGAAAGCCAAGGTACCGCCAATCGCACACCCGATCCTGCGCACGCATCCGGACACCGGACGCAAGGCAATATTTCTCGGCGATCATGCCGAATGGATTGAGGGCATGGATTACGAAGAAGGCCGCGCGTTAATCGAGGAGCTCAACCGGACGATTACGCCGCAGGCCCGCGTTTATATTCATACCTGGAGTCCACGCGAGTGCATGGTCTGGGACAACCGTTGCACGCTGCACCGCGCCACGGGCTTCGACGAGTCTCGACACAAGCGCGTGATGCGCCGCTGCACCATCATAGGCGATAAGCCGTTCTGAGGCCGACACGCGCCCAGCCCTTGGCTGCCGACACGCCGCCTCATTTGACGACTTCGTCGGCGGTGGCAAGCAATGTTTGTGGAATCGTCAGGCCAAGCGTTGTCGCCGTCTTGACGTTGATCGCCAACTCGAACTTGGTCGGTTGCTCGACCGGAATATCGCCGGGCTTTGTGCCGCGCAGGATCTTATCCACCATATCGGCGGCGCGCCGGAACAGATCGGCGTAGTCCGGTCCATATGACATCAGACCTCCTGCTTCGACATAATCGTCATAGCTGATAATTGTCGGTAAGCGTTCGCTCAGCGCGAGCGTGACGATCCGCGCGCGGTTGGCGGCAATGAGCGAATCGGAGACAACGTGAAGCGCGTCCGCTTTGTTTCTGAGCATCTCGAATGCCGGCGCAATATCTTCGGGGCGCCAGACCCCGAGCCGGGCTGCTTCCAGACCGAATTCTTGAGCCGTGGACTTAACCCGATCGGCCTCGAGCATCGGTTCGGCGTAGCCGGCGTCCGCCAGGATGGCCAGCCGACGAAGCTGGGGAATAGCCTGGCGCAAGAGCGCAAGCCGCTTGCCAACGAGATCCGGCTGTTGAATCGAGACCCCGGTAACGTTGCCGGCAGGATGCGCCAAACTCTGAACCAAGCCGCCGCGAACCGGATCGAATGCGACGGCAAAGACGATCGGAATGTTCGTTATTGTCTGCCTGAGGACAGGAACGGCACTGCCATAGGTGACGATGATGTCGGCTTTGCGCCGCTCGAATTCAGCTGCGATTTCACTGACGCGATCGGATCTTCCCGTGGCCCAGCGATACTCGATCGCTATGTTATCTCCCTCGGCCCAACCCGTTTCCCTCAGGCGCGCGATCAAAGCGGCCGTCCACGGCCGCCATACGGTCGAATCCGCGCCCAGTATTCCGATGAGCCGCTGTTTTGCTGGTTGCTGCGCGTAGGCAGCCAATGGCCACGCGCCAACAAAACCACACGCGATTTTAATGAACTCCCGCCGCTCCATGGCTTGCCTCCATAGTGAGGGCCACGTCAGCCGTTGGGAAGAATATCAGATTGCGGGTTTGCCACTATGCCCTTGGTCACAACGCCGCCAAGGTCCGAAACGGGTTCAGATGACGACTAAATTCGGTGTCTGCGCCAGTTCGATCAGCGGCCGGCTTCATTGCCGCCTTGCCCTTACGTCGCAAAAAGCCTTAGCCTTGAATAAGGAAGCTGACGATCAGCGCCGTAAGAGCAAATACGCCCAGAGCGCCACCGAGTACCACCACCAACCAAATGGCCCAGCCACTGCCGTGGCGCACAACCTCAGGGGTTTACATCAGGGAAATTTTGCCTCGCCATAAGACCTCGTCAGGACGATTGAGGTTGATTTGGCGTCCGCTTCGGAATGCCGTTTCGTTGCCCTGCATACGGCTCAGAATAAGACACCGCAGATTGGCAATCAGTCATACGTGCAGCACAAAAAAGTCAAGCTCAGAGACCTGCAGCAATGTTTGCGGCCTGTGCGGGCACGTGCGACAGATAAAGATGGGTGCTCAGAAAACTTGTCGCATCGCCATGATCGCTATTAGGGAGACTGACGATGAAGACCTATAGGATCGCCGCCATTCCCGGCGACGGAATTGGGACGGAAGTGGTGTCAGCCGGCGTAGAAGTTCTGCATGCACTCGCCAAGCGTGAAGGCAAATTCCAATTCAACGTCGACCATTTCGACTGGGGCGGCGCGTACTATAAGAAACATGGCCGCATGATGCCGGAGAACGGCCGTAGCCTGATCCGCAATCACGACGCGATCCTGTTCGGCTCGGCTGGTCATCCGGAAATTCCCGACCACATCACGCTCTGGGGTTTGCGGCTTGCGATCTGCCAGCCATTCGATCAATACGCCAACGTCCGTCCGACGCGGGTGCTTCCCGGCATAACGAGCCCGTTGCGCAGCGTGAAAGATAAGGAATTGGACTGGGTGATCGTGCGTGAGAACTCCGAAGGCGAATACGCGGGCGTCGGCGGGCGCGTCCACCAAGGCTCGCCGTTGGAGGCGGCCACCGACGTTGCAATGTTCACCCGCCCCGGCGTCGAGCGCATCATGCGCTTCGCGTTCAGGCTTGCGCAATCGCGGCCGCGAAAGCTTCTCACCGTGGTCACCAAGTCAAACGCGCAACGCCACGCCATGGTGATGTGGGATGAGATCGCGGCCGAGATCGCTTCGGAGTTCAAGGATGTGACCTGGGACAAGATGCTGGTCGACGCCATGACAATGCGCATGGTCATGCGGCCGCGGACGATCGACACCGTCGTGGCGACGAACCTGCATGCCGACATTCTCTCCGACCTTGCCGCGGCACTGGCCGGCTCGCTCGGTATCGCGCCGACCGCCAATCTCAACCCCGAGCGCAAGTTTCCCTCGATGTTCGAACCGATCCACGGCTCGGCCTTCGACATTATGGGTAAGGGTATTGCCAATCCGATCGGCACGTTCTGGTCGGCGGTAATGATGCTCGAGCATCTGGGCGAGATACCCGCCGGCGATCGGCTGATGCGGGCGATCGAGCGCGTAACCGCCGACAACCGCTTTCACACTCCCGACCTCGGCGGCAAAGCCAAGACAGCGGAGGTGACCGCGGCGGTCATCGACGCCATCCACGGCGCCAACGCGTGACCGCGGCAAGCTCGCAATCACGCGCTGTATTTCTTTTATCCTTGCGATGATCCGGTGGCGGAGAGCTTGAAGACCGACTCGGCATTGGTCTGGAAAAACGCTTTCTTATCCGCATCGGTGAGCGGCATGTCTTCCATGGCCGTCACTTCCTCGGGCACATACTGATAAGGGTAGTCCATGGCGTAGAGCACGCGATCGGCGCCGACGACCGAGCGCGTAAACATGATCGCCGGCTCCCAAGCCATGCCGCTAGTGGTGTAATAGACGTTCTCGCGCATGTAATCGCTGACCTTTCGTTTGAGCGGCTTGAGACATTCATAACGCTTGGTCGACACCTGGGCCTGATGCATGAAATCAAGCCGGAATTGCCAGAACGGCAATCCCTCGCCGAGGTGACCGAACACCATTTGCAATTTCGGGAACCGGTCAAAGACGCCGCTGGCGATGATCGTCAACAGATGCATGCCGCACTCAACGGCAAATCCGTAAATCGCCCCGTCAAGGCCGCGCGCCAACAGCGGCCCGATCATCTCGCGCGGCGGCGTGTTGGGATGAATATAGATCGGAACGTTCAGCGCCTCCGCGGCCTCGAAGATCGCCCAGAATTTCTGATCGTCAAGATATTCGCCGCGAGTATGGGAATTGATGACAGCGCCTTTGAGCTTGAGTTGCGTAACCGCGCGTTCGAGCTCCTTCGCCGCCGCTTGCGGCGCCTGTGGCGCAACAGCGGCGAGCGCCGCAAAGCGGTCCGGATGCTTGCGCAGGGCTTCGCTCACCCGATCGTTGCTTGTTGCCGCAAGCGCGACCGCGGTTTTCGCATCGAGCAATTGCACTCCCGGCGTGGTCAGGAGAAGGATCTGCATGTCTATTCCGGCGGCATCCATGTCGCAGATGCGCCGTTCGTCGATGTCCAACATGCGCTCGCGCAGGGCAATGCAACGTTCGCTCATTCCGAGCCCATAATGCCGCCACAGACTCTCGAAGCCGGGATCGTTTGACGAGTCCTCCTTGAGCATTTTTTGATAAAGCGCGAGGAGTTCGGGGCTTATCCAAGCTTCTTCGGTCGCAATGCGCCGATACGGCCTTCTTCCGCGGACGCTTGCTACCATAAGAATCTCCCGCTACCGCCGGCACGTCTCGTCGCCGATCACAAATATTGTTCGATCGGGTCATCCCCTACCGTCACGTACACCAGCGCTCCATCCTCAAGCCGGCGCACCAGCTCGTTATTCTCGACCGGATCGACGGTGATGCAGCCGTTGCTCCTGCCGAGCATGCCGTTATTTTTCGCGCGATAAGCAGCAGTCGTGTACCAGTTCGGATGCAGAATCCATTTAAATGGCGGGGTGTGGTTGATGTAGCTGTTGTAAGCGGTGACGCCCTCAAGCACGACGACGATCATGTTTGGGTAAACGGTGCCGTCATACCGGTCCACGATGGTCTTGTAATGATTCATGACTTCGGAATGCGCGGTCTTGAGCGGACCTAGCGGCACCATGTCCAAGTCTTTTTGGAAGCCTTTAAATTTGACGGCCTTTGCGTTTGGTCCATTGGCTCTTCCGTGCGCAGCATAATGTGCGGTCGCTTCGCCCGATTTGAAATCCAAAAGATAGAATCTTTTGTTGGCCGAGGGCTGTGAGATATCGAAGACCGCGAGCGCGTCTTTCTTCGGAAACATTGATTGTCGCGAGATCGCAACAGCGCGCGCGACCGCGGCCATGGGAGCGCCGAGCGCTTGCGCCTGCTGCAGAATTGGATCAAGTCCGTTCGCCGGATTGTCCGGATTGGCGGCGATCGGGACGGTCGCCGCCGGCATCGCCGGCGGTTGCGCGCGCCCGGCAAGCGGTGACGCAGTCGCAGCTGCAGCGCCGAGCAGCTCGATAAACCGGCGTCGCGTCGCCGCCAGCGAGAATGACATTATTCGATCACCTCGTCCGCACGCAGCAACGGGTTGTGAATCCTGCCCGAGCCCGAAGGAGAGTACTCTAGCACATCGAGCCCGCGATCACGGCACGTTATAACAGGCATAAAAAATAGTCGGCGTCATGGTGATGCCGTTTTTTTGTAGCGCCCGCCGTTCGGTGATCGCGCCGCGGCGCGAAGCATCCATTTTCACAGCTCACGTCTTTCGGCATCTGATTATTTTGTTCGAGCCCGATCGCGCCGAATTGCCTTTGGGAGAATTCACCAAACAATTCGATAGCGCCGGCGCGCACAATCGGCTTCGTCAGATTATTGACGATGCAAAGTCGTGATAGCCGTTCGTGCAAAAGAAGAGAAAATTTCGAGCGAATACATAAAATTTGAACAAGTTCATTAGATCGGATGCAAGAAGCGCCGGCGATTATGCGGGGGCGCGGCAATCGGTCGCGTCGGTCGCGGCAACGCGTCGCGCTGCTAGGTAAAGACCTGTTAACTGAGGAGGTAAGCATGAAGAACATTGTCACTCGTTTTTTCGAAAACGAATCCGGCGTCACGGCCATCGAATATGGCCTGATTGCCGCGCTGATCTCGGTCGTATGCATCGCTGCGATGACCTTCGCCGGTCAGCAGCTGCTGTTGGTCTACAATCGGATTGGCAACGCTCTCGCCGCTGCTCTCTAGTAGAACCGACGAGTCGAGGAATGCATCACTGCGCCTTACGGCAGACTGTCAGCTAATTGGCAGTCCGTCGTAAGGCGATTTTTTACCGGCCACTGCCAAGGCTGTGGCCTGTCAGGCACCACGTAACAATACGAGACGTCGATGTGTTTCTGGGAGCGACTTGCACCTATCGTGGTGGCGCTTTTGATCGTTATTGCGGTCACGGAAGTTCTGTATTTCTTCAAAGACGCCGTGCATGCCCGCCATCTCATGTTCTTTTACCTTTTGCCGACCGCTTTTGTGGCGATGCTCTACGGCAGCGTGCTGTCGATGATCGTTGCCATCGACGCAACCTTTCTCGCAGCCTTTTTTCTTTGCGATCCAATGTACACACTATATGTCTCCAGTCCGCGTGAGGTGGGCGAACTGATTTTGTTCGCTACCACTGCATTGATCGGAGCCAAATGCACCGCAGAACTGACGCGGCCGCAGGAAAAACACCGCATCAAAACTTGGGTTGATTTGAGGGTGTGAGCCGCCGAACAGCCGCGTCCAAGTCTGAGCCGAGAACAGAGTTCTGATTCGAGAACAGAAATGGCCAGTCCTTGCCGCTGCGTGCTCCGAGCGCCTGCTATACCCCGCCCGCCTAAAGACCGGCCGTTTCATCCTTCGTCCAAATTCGTGTATGTTGGCCGTTGATCCGCCATTGGCTGTTTCACCGGTAAAGATCCCCTTCAATTCACCGCGTCGGCAACATTCATGAGACTGTCTCGTCGCAAATTCCTGCATTCCGCAGCGGGTGCAGCGATTGTTCCCGGCGCCGCGCGTGTCGCCTCGGCCTCCGATTATCCGACGCGACATGTGCATTTGATGATCGGCTATCCGCCCGGCGGGTCCGCCGACGTGACGGCGCGGCTCACCAGCCAATGGCTGTCGGGGCGGTTGGGCCAGCAATTCATCGTTGAAAGCCGGCCAGGCGCGGCGACAAACATCGCCACCGAGTCCGTCGTGCGCGCGGCGCCGGATGGCTATACGCTGTTGCTCGCCGCGCCGGCGAATGCGACAAATGTCGCCCTATTCGCGCAGCTCAATTTCGACTTTATGCGCGACACCACGCCGGTGGCTGGGATTATCCGCTCTCCCGACGTCGTCGACGTCAATCTGTCGGTACCGGTGCACAGCATCCCTGAGCTGATCAGCTACGCCAAGGCCAATCCCGGCAAGCTGAACTTCGCCTCGTCCGGGATCGGTTCGACCCTCCATGTCGCCGGCGAACTCTTCAAGATGATGGCGGGCGTCGACATCGTTCACGTCCCCTATCGCGGCGGCGGACCCGCGCTAGTCGATCTGATGAGCGGGCGCGTGCAACTAATGTTCGACAACTTACCGACGTCACTTGAATTCATTAAAGCCGGCAAGCTGCGGCCCTTGGCGGTAACGACGACTGCACGTTCCCCGGTGGTGCCCGATTTGCCTACGGTGGCCGACTTCGTGCCCGACTACGAGGCGAGCGCGTGGTACGGCATCGTTGCCCCGAAGGGTACTCCCGCCGAAATCGTTGACAAGCTCAATGGGGCGATCAACGCGATGCTGACCGATCCGGCGGCGAAAGCGCGGTTTATCGACCTCGGGGCGTCGCTGCTTCCTGGGTCGGCCGCCGATTTCGGTAACTTGATCGCCGCCGAGACCGAGAAGTGGGGCAAAGTCATCAAATTCGCCGGCATCAAGCCCGAGTGATCGCAGCGGACCCAGCGTCCAACGCGCAAGGGCGAAGAGAGAACTTTTCATGCAGCCGGGAACACGGACCAATCGCCGCGCCATCATTATTGGCGGGTCGATGTCGGGACTGTTTTCGGCAGCCTTTTTGCGCCAGATCGGCTGGAGCGTGGATGTGTATGAGCGCTCCGGTGTCGAATTGGTCGGCCGTGGCGCTGGAATTACCGGTCACCCCGAACTGTTCGACGCGCTGGAAGCAAGCGGCGCTGGCACCAAGAATCTCGGGGTCGAAGTGCCAAAGCGCATTGCCATCGATCAGAATGGCCGCGTGACCGACGAGCGGCCGCTGCGGCAGATCCTCACCTCCTGGGATCGCTTGCAACGCTTGCTGCGGGCAACCATCGACGAGCGCCATTACTACCTCGGTCATAACTTCAAGCGCGTCGATCAAGACGGCGGCGGCGTGCGCGTGGAGTTCGTCGACGGCCGCATCGAGCACGCGGACATCCTTGTCGGCGGCGACGGCGTCCGCTCAAGCGTGCGCGCGCAACTCGCGCCCGATGTACAGCCCATCTATGCCGGCTATTACACATGGCGCGGCGCACCCAATGAGTCGGACCTCGCGCCGCAAACCTTGCGCAGCATCTATCCGCTGTTCACTTTTTATCTGCCCAAGCATCAACAGGTGATTGGTTATCCGATCGCTGGCTTTGACGACGATCTCACCCCGGGCAAACGCCGCTACAACGTAATTTGGTACCGGGTTGCTCACGCCGCTCGGCTTCGCGAAATGTGCATCGACGAAAACGGCCTGCAACACAAGTATTCCGTGCCGCCACCCTTGGTGCGCAAGGACCTTGTTGCGCAAATGCGCGCCGAGGCGCGCCAGGTCATGCCTGAAGCTTTCTTCGATTGCGTGATGAAGATTCGGCAGCCATTCTTCACGCCCATCTACGACTTCACCGCGCCCGCCATCGTTTTTGGCCGCGTCGCGTTGGTCGGCGATGCCGCCGCCAATGCGCGGCCGCATATGGGCTTCGGCATGGCCAAAGCGGCGACGGATGCGCAAGCGCTGGCAAAGCATCTGAGCGATCGTGACGACATCGACGCCGCGCTCAAAGCCTACAATGCCGAACGTCAGCCGATCGGCAACACGATCGTGCTGCACGGGCGCAAACTCGGCTGCCAGCTTGGCGTCAATCTTAAGACGGACGAAGAACGCCGCATGCACGATTTATTGCAAAGCGACGGCGCGATGCTCGACTGGATCGCGGTGCCGAATTTTCTGGCCGCATATCAATGAACGAGGAATTGCCCAAGGCCGATTACGCGCGGAACATGCGGCTGCTCGGTTATTCCGATCAGCGCGGCCGGCCCGACGGCGTGCAGATCATGGTCGCCCGCGGCCACGCTTATATCGGGCACATGTTCTCCAAGGGCTTTAGCATCGTTGACGTGCGCGATCCGCGGCGCCCGCGCCCGGCGAACTATATCCCCGCCCCGCCCGGCACCTGGAACATCCACCTGCAGACGCACGATGATCTTCTGCTTGTCGTCAATGCCAAGGACATGTTCGCGGCCGCGGAATTTGCCGACGAACGCGCCTATTATCGCGGCGCGATTGGTGCGACGGTCGGAACTGCCGAAGCAGGAGTAAAACTAGCGACGCGTGACTGGACTCGGGCTCGCAGTCTATGACATCTCAGTGCCCGAGCGGCCGCGCCAGATTGGCTTCATGCCGGTGGAGGGCGGTGGCATTCATCGCATCTGGTATGTCGGCGGACGCTGGGCCTATGTTTCCGCGCTGCTCGACGGCTTCACCGATTACATATTCTTGACGGTCGATATGAACGACCCGGCGCATCCGCGCGAAGCCGGGCGCTACTGGCTGCCAGGGATGAACCGCGCCTTCGGAGAATCGCCGCAATGGCCGCTGTGGGCTACACCACGCCATCGTTAGCGCCGATACCGCCTATGGCGCTTGGCGCGATGCCGGCCTCGTGATGCTCGACGTCGCCGATCGCGCCGCACCAAAACTAATGACGCACCGCAACTGGTCGCCGCCGTTCGGCGGCGGCACGCACAATTGTCTCCCCTGCCCGATCGGGACCTCCTGATCGTCCTCGATGAGGCGGTGCTCGATCATCAGGAAGACGGATTGAAACTGATCTGGGTGTTCGACATCCGCCAGAAGGACAATCCGGTCAGCATCGCGACCTTCCCGACGCCGAGGCCGCATAATCTCCATGAAAACCGGCCTGGCAGCTTTATCAGCTCGAATCTCATTTTTGCGACTTATCAAAATGCCGGCGTTCGGGTTTTCGATATTA
>Ga0306923_10007963_pt1 | contig 10604 bp, 11 predicted proteins | sample sta12Can44000108_FD_203841 | JGI IMG/M metagenome (GOLD analysis project Ga0306923, IMG submission 203841) | Lab enrichment of tropical soil microbial communities from Luquillo Experimental Forest, Puerto Rico - statanox.12C.anox.44.000.108 (v2)... | ecosystem: Environmental > Terrestrial >...
GCACCGCCTGGCCGCGGGCCAGCTGGACCAGCGCCAGCCCGCCGCGCGGGCTCGCGCCCACCTGGACCTGCGCGTCGTTCCTGGTCGCCCGCACGATGGCCACGATGTAGTCGAGCAGGTCCGAGCCGATCTCCACCCGCTCGAGCGAGCCCCGCATGGCCAGTACCCCGTCCGGGCTGCTCACCGGGTTGAGCTCCGGGTACTCGGTGGCCCGGGTTACCCGCCGCCGGAGCATGTCGGTTTCATCGCCGGTGGTCAGGTAGCCCAGCCGCAGCCGCATGAGGAACCGGTCGAGCTGAGCCTCGGGCAGCTCGTAGGTGCCCTCGTACTCGATCGGGTTATCCGTGGCCAGCACGATGAACGGCTGCGGCAGCCTGCGGGTCTGCCCGTCCACGCTCACCTGCCCCTCGCCCATGGCCTCGAGCAGCGCCGCCTGGGTCTTGGGCGGCGTCCGGTTGATCTCGTCGGCCAGCAGCAGCTGGGTGAATACCGGTCCCGGGCGGAACACCATGTCGGCCGACCGCTGATCGTACAGCGGGGCGCCGACCACGTCGGAGGGCAGCAGGTCCGGGGTGAACTGGATGCGGGCGAAGTCCAGGCCCAGCACCCTCGCGAACGACCGGGCGATGAGGGTCTTGCCCAGGCCGGGCAGGTCCTCCAGCAGGACATGGCCGCCGGCCAGGATGCCGATCAGCACCAGCTCCAGGGTCCGGCGGCGGCCCACGACCGCGCGCTCGAGCTCGTCCAGGATGGCCGAGCAGTTCAGAGCGGTTTCTTCCGGGCCCATCAGAGCTTCTCCAATCGGTCGATGAGGCGCGCCAGGGTGTGCCGCGGGATCCCGCGGCGCTCCTGGCTCTCGCGGGTCTGCGGCCGGACCCTTGGGTCGATCCAGCGCCACAGGCCGGCGTCGCGCGGATTACGGCACAGCAGCCGGCGCGCCGCGTCCGGATCCTGGTAGAGGTGAATGCCGTGGCGTTCGGCCAGCCGCGCCGCCAGCAAGTGCTCGAGCACCGGCCGCAGCTCGGTGTCATAGTAGTTCTGGCTGGTCATAGCGTTGTTCACCATGAACCTGCGGTGCGAGTAGCCGGTCAGCATGCGGGCCCGCGGCCTCTCCCGGGCCTTCCTCGCGGTGTCCGGGGTGAGCTGGGGCAGCAGGAAGCGCAGCAGGACCATGACCCCCGCGGCGGTCACGACGGCTACTACCGCCAGGCCCGCCCAGCCGGCTACCGCGTAGGCGGCCACGGCGGTCACGGCCACCGCCACGCCCGCGATGACCAGTTCCGCTGCGGTTCCGCGCCACGGGCTCACCATGCCGCCCGCCTCGGGGCTGTCCTGTCCCGGGGGGATTCCATCCCCCCGGACCCCCCTGGGCCCCTCGCGGGCGATCACGGGCCCGCCTCGGCGTCGGCCGGCTCGGGCCGGGCCGCCAGTGCGGCGGCGAGCTCGTCGAGGGCCTGCTCGGCCGCGTCGCGCTGCCCGCGGCCCAGCGGATGGCTGGAGAACCTGGCCTCGTAGAACAGCGCGGTCAGCCGCGCGGCCGCGGTGCCGCGCACCAGGCCGCTCTCGGTCGCCCGGGCCAGCAGTTCGTCCGGTGTGTCGGCGACGGCCCGGGCCGTACCCCGCTCGGTCAGACTGGTCTCCATCGCGACGTAGCAGGCGATGATGGCCGCTCGCGCATCGTCAACGGTGCGCAGCGCCGTCCGGCCCGATTCCACCGCCTCCCGCAGGTCCTCGGGGTCCTCGGCGATGAAATCGCCGTGCCGGGCGCTGAACGACGGCCGGAACCGCCGGGACCACAAGATGCTGAGCAGCACCGCGGCCACCAGCGCCACGATGAGCAGGGCGTACAGGATCGCCGTGACCGGAACGTGGAAGCTGGCCGGCCCCTGCGACCCCGGTCGCGGCCTGACCGACAGTGTTGGCCTGGGCTTGGCGCTGGAGGACGTCGTGGGCAGGGGCGGGGGCGGCACCCGCAAGTGCAGGCTGACGATGATGCCCACCGCCACGGCGATCATCCCCGCTCCGAGCACGAATATGAGCACCCCGCGCAGTTTGGCCGGCACGTCGTTCGTCGGCCCGCCGCTGACCATGGCGGCCCGCGAGGCCTTGGACCGGCGCCGGACGGTCAGCGCGAGCAGGACCCCGAGGATCACCTCGAGTGCGATGCCGATGACCGTGGCGTCGTGCCGCAGCGGCCCGTTCCACCGGGGCCCGGTCACCGTGCCGCGCAGCCCGGCCAGGCCCAAGATGATCAGCAGCGCGAGCGGCAGGACCAGCGGCCAGGACAGGTCCGCGGCCCGCCGCGGCCCGCCGTGGCGGGAGTGTCCCGTGTCCGTGTCCCCGCCCGTCCCCGTGCGGCCTGTCATCCCCGGTTGGCTGGTCATCGTCTCGCGCTTCCTGGCCCCTACCCGTCAATGCCCACATGTAACGGCAGAGTGCCTACCTACCTGGGCGAAACCCTACCCCGTTCTCCACGGCCACCTGGCGCGCGAGATGATCGCCTGGTGTCCGATGACGAGCTGGACTCCGGTGCGCGTGCCACGGATCGGCTGACCTTCTTCTCCGATGCGGTGGTCGCCATCGCGCTGACGCTGCTCGCTATCGAGCTGCCGGTGCCCACCGGAGCCACCGCGTCGGCGTTCTGGCTCTCAGTCGAGCATGACGACGGCCACTACGCCGCGTTCCTGATCAGCTTCGTGGTGATCTTGACCGCCTGGCGCGGCCACCACGAGCTGTTCCGCTACGCCAGGCGTTCCGACGCGCGGCTGATCTCGCTCAACGCGGGCTGGCTGCTGGGCATTATCCTGAACCCGTTCGCGACCGAGCTGCTCGTCGTCAGCGGGCAGAGCATCGTCACCCATGCCCTGCGGTTCGGGTTCTACGCACTGCTGCAGGTCCTGGTCTCAGCGGCGCTTTATGCGATGCTCCGGCACATGATCGCCCATCGGCTGGGCGACCCTCCGCGGCCGGTGGCGGACCGCCTGGCCAGGCAGGCCATCAGCCTGATGCTCAGCTTCGGGCTGTCGATCCCGGTCTTCTTCGTCACGACCTACGCCTGGCTGCTCTGGATCGCCGCTCCGCTGCTGTTCCCGCTGCTGGGACGCCTCCAGCACCGCGGTGAGCCTAGAACCGATCCAGGCTGACCTCGGCGCGCAGCACGCTGTAGATGACGTTGTCCCGCCAGCGCCCGGCGCGGAACTGGGTATGCCGCAGGACTCCCTCGCGGGTGAAGCCGGCTCGCTCCAGCGCGCGCTGCTCGGCGATGTTCTCCACGTCGGTCTCGGCCTCGATCCGCTCCGTGAGCGTGGTGGCGAACAGGTACTCGGCCAGGGCCCGCTGGGCCGCCGAGCCGTAGCCGTGCCCGCGCTGACCGGGCAGCAGCGAGATCCCGATGTTCAGCGCCCGGCATGCGGCGCTGGGCCCGTGCACGACGGTAAACCAGCTGACCGACCCGGCCAAGGCGCCGTCCGGAGTCTCGACGGCGAGCGTGCCAGCGTCATCGGAGAGCAGCCCGTCGGCCGCGAAGCGCCGGCGCAGCGTCTCGGCGGGTCTGTACCTGAACCAGTTCCACGGGTCAGCGTCGCGCGACTCGTTCTCCTCGAGTGCGGTCAGATCGGCTTCCCGGACCGGCCGGAGCGTTACCCGGGCCACCTGCGAAGGCAGGTCGTCGCTGAACGACTCCATGGACCCGACGCTAGCAACCGCCCCGACCCACGGCCCGGCGAACTCAGGACGCTGGCGCCTTGGCCGCCTTGGCGGCGGCCTTCAGTTCCTGCTTGTACGAGCGCACCCGGGCCAGCGAGTCGGCATCGGAGATGTCCGCGACCGACAAGTGCGAGCCCTTGGCCCCGAACTTCCCCGCCGCCTCCCGCCAGCCCCGCGGCCGCACCCCGAACTGCTTGCCGAGCAGGGCCACGAAGATCTGCGCCTTCTGCGCGCCGAACCCGGGCAGCGCCGACACCCGCTTCAGCAGCTCATCGCCGGTCTTGGCGGTCGTCCACAGCCGCTCAGGCTCGCCGTCGTACTGGTCCACGATCAGCCGGGCCAGATCCTGGACGCGGCCCGCCATGGCCTTCGGGTAGCGGTGCAGCGCCGGGCGTTCGGAGAAGATGCCGGCCAGCGCCACCGGATCGAAGTCGGCCAGCTCGGCCACCGTGGGTTCGTGCCCGAGCCGCCGGACCAGGTCCAGGGGCGCGCTGAAGGCGCGCTCGAGCGGCACCTGCTGGTCGAGCACCATGCCGATCAGCAGGGCGAGCGGGCTGCGGCTCAAGAGCTCGTTGGCCTCGGGCTCCACCGGCATCGCCATCGTCACGACGACCTCCCCAGGGTCGATCAAGCGGTCGTGAGCACGTATGCCCGCAGCGTACTCCGCTGCCGGACCGCCCGCGCGGACATAATCTGCCGCATGCGCCGACGCGCTATAAGCTAGAAGCAGCCGGGGCTGGCCCGGGGGCGTTGCACGGGGCTTTTCCAGGGCCCGGCCCGGGATGGATGAACGGAGTCAGCATGTCACCGCACATGAAGTGGGGTATCGCGGGGGTCGTCGTCGGCCTGATCCTGCTGGGGTTCGTCCCCTGGTGGCTGGCATTCGCGCTCATCGTCGTGGCCATCGCCGTCCCGGCCACCGCCTGGCTGATGCTCGATGAGTCGCAGCGACGGCGGTACCGCGAGATCCGCCGCCGGCAGCGGGGCCAGATTCGGTAGCCGATGGCCGTCCGCCGCCTCAACCACGCCGTCCTGTACGTGCACGGCCTGCAGGCCAACGTGGACTTCTACCGGGAGACCCTCGGCTTCGAGGTCCGGATGGAGATCCCCGGCCAGGCCGCGTTCCTGCGCGCGCCGGGCTCGGCCAACGACCACGACCTCGGCCTGTTCGAAATCGGCACCGGCCGCGCGCCCGATCAGCCCGCACACCCCGGGCTGTACCACCTGGCCTGGGAAGTCGGCACGCTGGGGGACCTGGTTGACGCCCGGGCCCGGCTCGTGGCGGCCGGAGCGCTGGTGGGGGAGAGCGACCACCGCGTCTCCAAGTCCCTGTACGCCAAGGACCCGAGCGGCATCGAGTTCGAGGTCCTGTGGCGGGTGCCTGCCGAGGACTGGGCCGCAGAGATGGCCGACGGAGGCATGACCCTCCCGCTCGACTGGGACGCCACGCTGGCCCGCTGGGGTCGCGACCAGGTCACCGGCGCCGCCGCCGGGTCGCCCACCTGAGCCCTGTCTCCCCGGTCCCTGGGCCGGCTCCCGCCGGCCCGTCCCACCCGTTCAGCGCCCCTCGGACACTCGGGTGATGTAGGTCACCCCGACGAACGACCGGAACATCGCCAGCGGGTCCTGGTCGCTGATGCTTACCGTCCGCACGCCGGTCCGCTCGACTCCGCGCACCCACGACGCCACCTCGGCCATGTCCGCCGTCTGCGTGTGCACCTCGAGGGTGGTCGGCCGCGAGATGGCCGGCAGCCGAAGCACTTCCGACTCGGGGCTCCCCGAAGACGAAGCCGCGATCTCCCACACTTCCGAGGGCTCGGCGGCCACGCGCTCCACCGCGCGCCGCGCCCCGTCGGCGATCAGCTCCCGGGCCACCTCCGGGTGCAGGTTGGCCGCGCCGAACCTGGTGAACGACTCCTTGACCACGACCCGCTCGGCATCGGGCAAGAACGGGTCGGCCTCGGCGATCGTCTGCTGGTCTCCGGTGATCAGCCCGACCGGCGCCTGGCAGGCCAGCGCGACCAGCGCATTGATCCCGCTCTCCCCGACCCGGACCCCGTTCAGCTCGACGTGCGAGATCACCGCCGGGTTGTAAGTGTGCGACAGCACCGAACTCTGACCCGAGATGGACCCGTGGTAGCCCACCATGAACACCACGTCCGCGGTAGCGTCCAGGCCTTGCATCATGTACAACGGCTTGTGCCGCCCGGACACGTAGACCGCCTGCCCGTGCAGGTCGGCCGGGTCCAGGTTGTTCATCGTCCCGTGCGAGTCGTTGCAGACGATCTCGGTCGCCCCGCCCGCTATGGCCCCGTCGATCGCCGCGTTGACCTCGCCCAGCAGCAGCCGCCGTCCCTCCTCGTACGGCTGGCCCGGCCCGCGGCACTGCGACCAGTCGACGATCCCGGCCACGCCCTCCATGTCAAACGAGATGAAGACCTTCACACCGGCGCTCCCCAGTCAATGAATGTGGCACCCTGCCCCTTCCAGGTAGGGTGCCACAGTCATGTGCGCCCGGCGGCCGGGGCCGGAGCCGCGGGCCGCCTAAGCGTCAGCGCTGCCGCAAGCCGATGCTCGCCGCCGCGCCCCCGGTCGGCTCCGAGCCGGCCTTCAGCTTGATCGTCCCGAAGTTCGGGCGGCTGAAGTTGAACAGGGTCATCATGTTCCCGATGGCGGGCCGGTCATCGGGCACGTAGACGTTCGGTGTCGCGTTCGGCAGGTTGTCCTCGCTGTAGCTGGTCAGCGGGGACAGCCCCCAGTTGGCCTCGATGAACTTCAGGATCGAGACGTGGTCGGTGTACGTGTGGTCGACGAAGCCGCGCTTGGCGTACGGGGAGATCACGAGCATGGGCACTCGCGGACCGTCGCCGAAGAAGCTGACCGGCTGGATGTAGCCCGAGTCGTAGTAGCCGCCGCCCTCGTCGAAGGTTACGAAGATCGCCGTGCTCGCCCACAGCTTCCTGTTGTTCTGGATCGCGGCGATGGCCCGGGCGGCGAAGTTCTCGAACGCGGCGAGCGTGGAGTAGCCGGGGTGGCCGTCGTCGTCGCCGGGCTTGAGGAACGACACCGCGGGCAGCTTGCCGGCGGTCGCGTCGGCGATGAACTGGTTGGAGTCGTGCTGGGTGTAGGAACGCAGCGTCGGGTTGGTCATGATCGACGTGGAGTACTGCATCGGGTCGCAGATCCCGCAGTAATCCGGCGTCGGGTTCCCGTTGTTGTAGCCCTCGCCGAAGTACCCCCAGCTGATGCCGTGCGATGACAGCTCGTTGCCGATGGTCACGTAGTCCGACTTCTGCGGCGGCACGGTGTAGGGCGCGGTCTCCAGCTGGCCGTTGGCCAGGTAGCCGGGGTTGTAGTTGTTCAGCAGGTAGTACCGGCCGGGCTTGCAGTTGTGCAGCGTGGTGTAGGGCAGCTTGGCCTCGAAGCTGAGGATGGCCCCCACGCCTGGCTGAGCCGGGTCCGCGCATTCGGAGTAGCTGCCGCCGGTGTTGGGCACCGTGCTGCTGCCGTAGCCGTCCTGGGTGTAGTTGTTATCGGTCCCGGGCTTCGGGTTGGGGTTCTCGATCTCGCCGACCGGCGGCGCCACGGCCTGGCCAGAGGCGTTCTGGTACGACGCCGCGTAGCCAGTGCCGAGCGCGATGTGGTTCGCGCCGGTGCCGCCCTGCACCGCCTGGTGGTAGTTGTCGCTGATTGCGTAGTGCTGGGCCAGCGCGCGCATGATCGGCGCATCGCCCTGGGCCATGTTGTAATAGCCCATCTGCACGCCGCCCTGGAAGATCGGCGCCGGCGGGGTGGCGCCGTTATCGTCGCCGGCCGTGTTGATCACCCAGGTGGCGAGCCGGTAGTGGTAGGCGATGCTCTGCTGCCACATCTGGTAGAAGCGGTGGATCGGGTCACCGACGTAGGCGCCGAACAGCTCGCACTGGCCCTTGCTCGCGTACTGCAGGTGGCTGTCGAAGTAGGGGACGTACCTGGTGATCTGGAACGGCCCGTTGGGCAGGGTGGCCGGGAACCTGGTGTCCGGGCTGTTGCCGGGCAGGCCGTCGCAGGCCGACGACACGTAGGTGGTGTTCGGCTGCGGGAGGGTCGTGTACTGCCCGGTGATCGCCGGCGTGAGCGTGTACTTGCTCTGCTTGCCCGAGGTGAGCTGCGAGGCGGCCTTGAAGTTCGGGCCGGGACTGCCGCTCCTGGTGACGATGCCCTCCGACAGCAGGTTCCAGATGTGCTGGCCGTTCGGCGGCTGGTAGGTCGCGAAGACGTTGTCGAACGTATGGTTCTCGCCGATGATGACCACCACGTGCTTGATCGGCGTGGTGGTGGGCCGCGAGGCGATCACGCTGGCCGTCGTGACCTGGTTTCCGGCCGCGGCAGCCTGAGGCGATGCGGCGGCCGCGGCCGCGGTCAGCGCGCTCGCGACCAGCCCCACGGCCGCGGCGGCGCTAACGTACCTGATCATTTTCAGCTTCATCGGGCTCCTTTTCGCCTTCCGTACGTGCGCTGAGCGGATGCAGAGAATCGCCTGAGGGCTACCTCAGGCCAGCCTCAGCATGAGCGCCGTATACGTCCGCGACAGGAACGAAAGGTGAACGAATCCCAAGTGTTGGCCTAACAGCTATGACCAGAAACGCGCAGTATCGGACAGTTAAGCCAGTTAAGTGGCAAGTCAGGTCCGTTCCGCACTATAACCACCGCAAACGAAGATGCGGTCTAGCCGAGCTGGCCTGGAAATAGCAGCGCCAGCTGGTGCGGGTACCCCGCGATAACCCGCAGCTCGTCATCGGTCAGTGGCTTGCCGGTCGCCGACGCGCACAGCTGGACCAGCGAGAACACCAAGTCCTCGGCTCCGTCCGCCACGGCGATGCCGAGTCCGTCCAGCACGTGCCGGAACCCGGCCTTGCCGCCGTACTCACCGGTCAGTACCACCCGGCCCTCGCGCGTGTACCAGTCGGCTGGGAACGGCCCGAGCACCGAGTCGTCGTACAGCTCGTAGTTGCCGCGGTCCTTCAGCGCCCCGTCAGCGTGGATGCCCGACTCGTGTGCGAACGCGTTGCGGCCGACGCCCGGCCAGGCGGCCGGCAGCGGCTGTCCGAACGCGTACGCCGCCCACAGCCCGAACCGGCGGGCCCACGACAGGTCCAGCCGGTCACCAACAGATACCGACTCAGATACTCCGAATCCGTATCGGAACGCGAGGATGCACGACAGCAGGTCAGCGTTGCCGGCCCGCTCGCCGATCCCGTTCACGCAGGTGTTGACCCACGCGTCGTGCCCGGCGTCCAAGTCGCCGAGCGCCCCGGATACCGAGTTCGCCACGGCCATGCCCAGGTCGTTGTGGCAGTGGGTCTCGACCGGGAGGCCGACCGCGGAGGCCAGCTTGGCGAACCGCTCCCTGATCCGGCCGGGGGAGTCGCCGCCGATCGTGTCGCAGTACCGCACCCGCGTCGCACCCGCCTCCCGCGCCGCCGTCGCGAACTCCAGCAGGTACCCGTCGTCGGTCCGCGACCCGTCCTCCGCGTTGACCCCGATGCTCTCCGCGCCGGCCGCCCGGGCCACCGCCACGGCCGCGGTCATCTCGTCGATGATCGCGGCCCGGTCGAGGCGGCCGCGGAACTTGTGCGCGATCATCTGGTCCGAGGTGGAGATCGACACGTTGTAATGGCGCAGGCTCCGGCCACCCGGAGCGGCGACGGACACCGCGGCCTCGACGTCTGCGGGAACCGCCCGGCACCAGCCGGACAGCCGCAGGTCGCCGAACGCCCCCGCCTCGGCCAGCGCCAGGCAGGCCCGGACGTACGGCACCTCGTGGAACAGGAAAGGGAACCCGATTTCGGACTGCGCCACGCCCAGGCGCCCCAGGTAGTAGTTGACCATGACCTTGCCGAACTTCGACAGCCCGGTGCGTGCGGTCTGCACCCCGTCCCGGTTGGTCACGTCGAGAAAATGGACTGATGGCATGAATCAAGATTGACCAATAAAAGTAAATCTAGTCAACATTGATTAAAATCAATATACAGAACGAAGCGTGGTACCCGTCCCCGTCTACCTGCGCCGGAGTCCCGCGAACTCCCGGCCCGGCCGGACCCTGCCTCCGGCCGGGCCGGAGCCTGTCAGCAGATCGGTCCCGGCTGACCGCCTGGATCCCGCAGGCCGCCTGGATCCCGCAGGCCGCCTGGATCCCGCAGGCCGCCTGGACCCCGCAGGCCGCCGGGGCCCATGACCGGGCTGACCGGCCCCGGCGTCCCGTCCAGCCGGAACCAGCCGCGCGCGGCCAGGTCGGCCAGCGTCACCGCGAACCCGTCCCGGTCAAGCCGCCCGGCCAGCAGGCTGACCACCGCGGGCGGCTCGATGGTCGGCGCCGCGCCCTCGTCCCGGCGCGGCTTGGCTGCGGGCGGCAGGGCCAGCAGCACGAAGAACAGGAGCAGCCACCCCGCCGCGGTGGCGGCGGCCACAGGAAACACGACATCCCCTCCGCGTCATGATGCCCTGGTAGTTCCCCAGCACCCGTGACACGGCTATCACGGCCGTCCGGTTCAAGTTGCGCAACCGTGACATCCCGACCCGTTCGCGAGCACTGGGTTGACACCATGCTCAATCTCATCAATATTGATTAAATTCAATGCCAAACGAACCCTGGTGCCGCATGACCCACCTCCGTCTGACCGGCTTCCGCGTGACCGGCTCGTTGGTGCCCGCATGGCCGAGTTCCTGACCGCGGCCCAGGCCGCGCAGCAACTCGGCGTCAAACCCGCGACGCTCTACGCCTACGTCAGCCGCGGCATCATGCGCCGGGACAGGGCCGTGGACGGGCGGAGCAGCCTGTTCGACGCCCGCGAGGTCGAGCGACTGGCCCGGCGCGGCCGTCCCCGGCGCCCGGTCGGCGTGGCGGACATCACGGTCGA
>Ga0306923_10007967_pt1 | contig 10603 bp, 8 predicted proteins | sample sta12Can44000108_FD_203841 | JGI IMG/M metagenome (GOLD analysis project Ga0306923, IMG submission 203841) | Lab enrichment of tropical soil microbial communities from Luquillo Experimental Forest, Puerto Rico - statanox.12C.anox.44.000.108 (v2)... | ecosystem: Environmental > Terrestrial > Soil...
CCGGGCAATCTGTATTCGAAGCCCCAGAAGATTACCTTGAAACGCGGTGGCGAACCGGCTCAAGTTGCACTCGATCAAATCATCCCGCCAATTTCCGAGCCAAAGGACACCAAGTACATCCGCCACATTCGCATGCAAAGCGAGTTGCTGACAAAATTCTGGGGACGGCCGATGTTTTTGAGCGCGAACGTGCTGGTGCCCGAGGGTTTTGACGAGCATCCCGATACGCACTTTCCGCTGATGATTTTCGAAGACCACTTCAACGCAGACTTTGGCAACTTCCGCACCACGCCACCCGATCCGGATCTGAAGCCCGACTACAGCGAACGCTTCCACATCGCCGGCTATAACCGGATCCAGCAGGAGGAGGCCTACAATTTCTATCAGCAGTGGGTAGCGCCGAAATTCCCGCGATTTCTGGTGGCACAGATTAATCACGCGAATCCTTACTATGACGATTCTTACGCGGTGAATTCGGCGAACCTGGGGCCGTATGGGGACGCCATCGAAACCGAGCTGATCCCGGCAATGGAAAAGAAATTCCGGGCGATTGGCCAGGGTTGGGCGCGTTTCGCGTATGGAGGATCCACAGGAGGCTGGGAAGCCCTGGCGGTGCAGGTGTTTTATCCGGACCATTACAACGGGATTTTCGCCGCCTGCCCCGATCCGGTGGATTTCCGGGCGTTCACCAATATCAATCTCTACGCGGACAAGAACGCGTTTTATCTCGAAGGTCCGCACATGCGTGTGGAACAGCCCGGAGAGCGCGATTACCTGGGACACACTCTGATCAGCACGCGAGGCATCAATCAGTACGAACTGGCGCTAGGATCGCACGGACGTTCGGGAGAACAGTTTGATATTTGGCAAGCGGTGTACGGGCCGGTAGGGAACGATGGATATCCGCAGCCGATTTTCGACAAGGAGACAGGAGAAATCGATCCTGCCACAGCGCGTTACTGGAAGGAGCATTTCGATCTGAGCGCAATCCTCGCAAAGCGTTGGATAATGCTAGGACAAAAATTAGCAGGCAAGATTCACGTTTACGTGGGCAGCGCCGACACCTATTTTCTCAATGACGCAGTGTATTACCTCGAAGACGTGCTGAAGGCCACGCAAAATCCTCCGTACGGCGGTGAAGTTAAATACGGCGATCGCGCCGAACATTGCTGGAATGGGGATCCCCATCTGCCCAATTATCTCTCCCGGCTGCACTACAACACCATGTACCTTCCGAAGATTCTGGAGCGCATCGAAGAAACAGCGCCGCCGGGAGCGGACTTGAAATCGTGGCGCTATTAAGTGCCGGAAACATGCTCGAACTCACTGAAGCGGCGAAAAAGGACGCCAGAGCGACTCGCCTAACGGTTCCTCAGTGTGGACCACGCTCGCTTCAACGCCAAAGCCGCGGGATGAACGCCGGGACCCGCCGGGCGTACTGCTTCAAAGATCCAGCCAGTACCGTCGCATTGCTTACAGGTCTCTCCGGTCCAACCTGTGGCCTTACAGGACGCACATTCGACCCAGTAAGTCTCTTGCGTGGCAATTCGATTCTTTCCGGGACAGCGCTTGCCATTGACAATGTTGAAGCACCTAGAATTGATGAAACCGACGTAGTATCCCGGTTTTCGGCAGACCGTACAGAAAGTCATAGGGATCGGGCGTTTTGACATAGTTCGCATCCTAGTTGTTCTCGTACGATCCATTGCGCTTCACATCGTTTGCAGTTCTGCTTCGTGCGGAGATTTTCATGGTGGCCACGACATTCGGACCTGTTTTTCGGGGTTGGCAACTCGGCAAACAAGCGTGGCCGAAAAGCCGCAGAAAGAACCCTTCCATCCGCAGCCGCGACAGCGTGCTTCATAAAGGTAGAACCTTAAGTCGTCCTCGCGGATGGCAATGTCCGAGGAATATGCGGCATACGCTTCCGGCTTTCCACAATTAACGCAGCGGAATGTAAGTGTGTAGCACTGTGTTGCTTCCTGCAAAGAACAACTCCCTGCTGAGGTTGGGCGGGGTACTCGTAAGATTCGGAGCGGTGAACGGGTAGAGCGCGGATGATGGACGCGCAGTATGAGTGATTGCGTATCGCGGGGCAAGCTACTTAACGTAAAATGATCGTAAATCAACGCCACTTTGGGCAAACAATGGAATTGTTTTTCAACTATTGTGAAGAACGCAAGTGCTTCAGCGCGCGTTCCAAAGTTGATTTTGGCCCCGAGGAGATGGTCCTCCAACTGCGCCCGAGAATGGCCGTGGCGATATTCTCCACTCTCGGGTCGGATCCGTCGGGTCGGCAAAGCCGGTTCTCGGCCCTGACCGGGAGCTACGGTCGTGGCGCTCGGCTGATCTCGCTCCCCGGTTCGCCTGTTCCCACCCACGCTGCGGCTACCCCGGTCTGCCACGCGACGTGAACCAAAACGAAGATGGGCATCCCTCACCTCCGTACAGAAATTTTCCACTGCTATCTCAACACGAATGCACGGAGTGAGTCGTCACTTGTCGAGGACCGGTTACGAAGTTGAAGTGTTGCGATTCAACTGCCCAGGGGTTGCCCGCTGCGCATCGACGGTCCGTCCGATGCGAGCCACAATTTCTGGCAGCGCTTCGACATCTGCTTGTGCGGTATGGAAGTTGACAATGCAAGCGCGCAGCGCATACCGTCCGTCCACGACGGCGTTGGAGACGAAAGTCTCACCGCCGCGCTGCAGCCGGTCCAGGATTTCACGGTTGAGCGCATCGAGATACTGTTCGACCTGCGGTTCGCGGGGATTCGCGCGAAGATCAAGCGGCACATAACGGAACGTCGTTATGCTCAAATTCTGGGTGATAAGTTCCATTTCCGCGTGACGGCTGACGGCCCGGGCCATCGCCTGAGACAGGCGAATATCATCCGCGATCATTTTGCGATATCCGAGGGCGCCAACTTGCCTGAAGGCAAGCCAGACCTTCAGAGCGCGAAAGCCGCGCGAATTCTGGGGGCCATAATCGACGTAATTGGTGGCGCGCTCCTCAAAGTGATAGTACGGCGGGTGATAGGAGAAAGCGTTTCGGAGTGTTTCGGGATCGCGCACCAGCGCACAGCCCGCCTCGAGTGGCGCGTAAAGCCATTTGTGCGGATCAACCGCGACGGAATCGGCCTGGCGAAGCCCGCGCAAATCCTCAGGCGCGTGGTCCACCGCGGCCGCAAATCCGCCATAAGCTCCGTCGACGTGGAACCACGCACCGTACTCCCTGCAGACCGCGGCGATGTCCGGCAGCGGATCTGAAACGCCGGTGCTTACAGAGCCCGCAGTTCCGACGACGAAGCAAGGCAGGTTTCCCGTCGCACGGTCCGCTTCCATCTGATGACGCAATGCTTCCACGTCCATCCTCAGTTTCTTGTCGGCAGGAATCCACCGAATCGATGACGTACCAAGACCGCTTAGGTCGGCGGCCTTTTGGATCCAGGTGTGCGTTTCGGTCGAACAGTACAGGAGCAGTCTGGGCCCACATTCTACCGAGACTCCCTGCTCGCGAACATTCCAGCCGGCCTTGGCCGCACGCGCCGCCAGCAAACAGACGAAGTTCGCCATATTGCCGCCGCTGACGAGCAGCCCGCCGCAATCGAGCGGGTAACCGATGAATGAGGCAATCCATCGCACGGTTTGCGATTCGATCTCTGTGGCCGCGGGTGATAATGCCCAGGCGCCCACATTGGGATTGACCGCGGAAGCCAGGAAATCGCCCAGAATCCCGATCGGTGCCGGTGACGCGGTGATGTATCCGAAAAACCGCGGGTGTCCGTTGATTAAGGAATGAGCGAACAACCGTCCTGCAGTCTGTTCCAAGAGCGGTCCGGGGTCGGTTCCCAATTCTGGCAGTGGCCCCGTCAGGTCCAGCGCGTCACGCACTGCGGACGGGGATTCATCGTGGGTTACGGGACGCTGAGGCACGGATTCGAGGAACTCCGCGACCTTATCCACGAGCTGATGCCCGAGCGTGCGGAAGGTTGCCGCATCCATCGCGAGCGGAGCACGCCGGCGCGAAGCGTCATCCACAACTAATTCGTCTACCCCAGGTTCTTTGATCATGTATGAATCCCTTCGAAGAGGTCGGTCTCCCGTACCCGGCCTCCATTCACGGTGCTGAAAGCACGATAGAAAGACTGCCGGCCCCACAACGCTTCGTGGTCGTCCGGGGAGAGGTGCTTCAGCCGTTCGTAGGCCGTGACCTGCGATTCGTGGCAGGAGATTGCCCGCCACACCGTGGACCAGAAGGTTCGCGTATCGAGGACAGTGGTTATGGCCCAATCGGGCCAGGGCACGGCTTGCCGCCTAACCCCGTCGACAGTTGAGACCAATTCTCGAAAGGCAGCCTGGTAGGCCTTCCACGTCGATTCCGGCCAAGCAATGTAATACAGCTTTCGGACCAAATGGGGTGGTTCCGCTTCGTCGCCATTCGACGGAAACGCTGAGTCGGCCGCGGCGACCGTGGCCGCGGTGGTGAATTGGGAGATGGAGATGTGATCGGGATGTCCGTAGGCACCGTCGGGCGCGAAGGTAACGATCACATCCGGTTTGATGCCCCTGATGTGTTGAACGATGGTGCGGATGGCCTGGCGTGGATCGGCACGATCGAGGAACTGGTCACGGTAGTCCAGGAAAGAGACTTGACGCACTCCCAACACGGACGCGGCGGCGCGTAACTCCGCTTCACGAAGGCTCGCCAGCGCCGCCGGACCGGGATGCTGATCATCCTGGGGTCGAAAGCCATGGTAACGACCGTTGTCACCACGCGTGGCGGTCAGCAAAAAAACCTCGACGCCTTCGGATGCGTATTTTGCGAGAGTGCCGCCGACCCCGAGACACTCGTCATCGGGGTGAGCTAGCACGGCCATCAAACGGGGCTTGCGCATAAGGCTCCTTTGCCGCAGGTTAGGCGGGGACGGTGACTGCGACCCGCATGAACGTGGCGGGGATCAGAGTGCCAACGTTCTTGCTCTTGTTTTGGCTGTTGGCCAGGTCGAGGAGTTGCCGGTGGAGTTCGTCGGAGTTGCCGTTCTTGCGCGCGGCCTCGTAGGCATTCATCGTGGGACCGTAATAATCGCGAAAGATCTCGATGAAGCGCTCCGGGCGCGCATCGGGCGAAGCGAAGTAGAACGTGTCCCTGGTCATCGAAATATTCTCGCTGGGCACGCCGGCTTGGCCGAATCGCTCGAGGACGTGACTTTCGACACCCCAGGTCATCGGGCTGACGAAGCCTTCCGGAGGTGCAGGGGCAAACGCGGAACTGATCCTTAACACCTCCGACACGAAAGTGGGATCGTTTGGAATCCAGTTGCCCATCAGAATACGCCCGCCTCGTTTTGCGACGCGGACCGTCTCCTTGGCGACGTCGAAGGGCCTGGGCGCAAACATCGCGCCAAACACGGAGAGCACGAGATCAAAGCAATGGTCGTGCACGTCGGCCAAATCACATGCGTCTCCTTGTTGAAACTTCAGCCGGGTGAGGCCCGCTTCCTGGGCCCTCTTGTTCCCAGCCTCCACCAAGTTGCTGGCAATATCGATGCCGACAACGTCTGCGCCCGTGCGGGCCAGTGGGACAGCGGTGGTGCCGTCGCCGCAGCCGAGGTCGAGAACCCGCATCCCCGGGGTGACTCCAAGCGAATCCACCAGGACTTCTCCGGATTGGCGCATGAAGGCGGCAATCCGGGTAAAGTCACCTTTTTCCCACAAGGCCTTGTTTGGATTGACCGAAACTTCTGTCGGGGTCATATGATCTCCTTGGTTGGGCCGCACCGTCTGGAACTCTTGCGGGCCTTCCGGACTACAATGGTCCAGTTGGCTCGGCGATCCGTCCATACCTGAGAGTCGCCATGATTTGCTCGGGCGGCCAAGGGAGTCCGATTCCTTTGCGTGGGAGCCAGCGAACTTTGCAGAAAGTCCAGAGGACCGCATGGACGCATTCTCGGAAATCCTGAGTGGCGTGAAGTTGCGGGGCGCCGTGTTCTTCGCCGCGGAATTCTCGGCGCCCTGGGGTGTCACCATGCCCGAGTCGAGTGTCATGTCGGCCCGGCTCGCCCCAGGCGCGAGTCACATTGTTCTTTATCACCTGCTCATGCAGGGTCGATCGGTCGTGCAAATGCTGGACGGACAAAAGATCGGGCTCGAACCCGGGGACGTCGTGGTCTTTCCGCGTGGAGATGCCCACCATATGAGCAGCGGCAAAGATGCGACCCTGCCGTTCCCGAACTACGGGATTACTGCGAAGGTCAAAGCGCGCGACTTGAGTCCGCTGCAGGCCGGGGGAGGGGGAGAGATCTCCCGCTTCGTGTGCGGATACATGACTTGCGATCCGCATCTTTGCGGGCCGATTCTGAACGGACTTCCGAAGGTCCTGAAGGTCAACATCCGGACGGATCGCTCGGGCAACTGGCTGGAGAGCTCCATTCTTCACCTAGTGGAGGAGGCCGCTTCCGGGCGGGTTGGTAGCGAAGCGATGCTGGCGAAACTCTCGGAGGCATTGTTCATCGATACACTACGGCGGTACGTGAGCGGATTGTCGGAGCATCAAGCGGGCTGGCTCGCGGGAACGCGTGATCCGATCGTAGGGAAAAGCCTCGCCCTACTACACAGCCGGCCTGCCCATCCGTGGACCATCGCGGATCTCGCGGACAAAGTTGGTATTTCCCGATCCGCTCTGGTGGAGCGCTTTACGCGTTATCTTTCGGAGCCTCCGATGACATATTTGACGCGTTGGAGGTTGCAATTAGCCGCACGAGCGCTGGAAAAGACATCGCGAGGTGTGGCGGAAATCGCGGCCGACATCGGATATGAATCGGAAGCGGCCTTCAATCGCGCCTTCAAGCGTGAGTTTGGACGCCCTCCCGGTCGGTATCGTGCCGATCACAAGAGTTCGTCGAGCAAGAAAACGGGGGAAGCCCCCGGACTGAAGGCAATGGCCAATCGTTAAACGCGGCGCGGCGGTATGGTTTTCAGCGAATGCCGCGCTCTGAGCGTTCAAATACGACCACCCGAGGAGCCAAGAGTGGTCGGTGCTTGACAAAGACCCACCCCTGGAAGTTGGATAACCGCTAAATTTCCTGCGAATACCCTGGAAAAATGCGATTCATGCGGACCGTTAACCGTGTCAGGACGCGTTCGTGGATCTCCAAGGGGATGCGTGATTCGACTCGGCGGTTTCCCCTCTGGGGGCATTTGCGGTCTTACTTCTAGCCCTGGTGACCCCATTTCTGCAAAAACGCCGCGGTTTCTTATAGAGAGGCCTCGCACAAACGAAGGGTTCCTTTCTTCGGACGCGGTCACATGGCAGCTATTCGAAACACCTCGAGCCGAAGACTGAGTCTCTGCAAAGCCGGTCTGCTCGCACTGCTCTGTCGAATCCGAAGGGAGTTGCCATGCATCGGCTACTAGAGATTTCACCAAAGGCCTTGCGAGGGTGGCTGTACCTGATCACCCCCGCGCTATTCGTCAGTGGTTGCGGTGGAGCTGGTAACAGTGGCCCGACTACTTACACCGTGGGGGGAACCATCGCAGGACTCGCTGGATCAGGGCTGGTGCTGCAGGACAATGGAGGCGACAACCTGGCAGTGAATCGCGGTGGGAGTTTCACATTCGCGCAGGCGATCCCGAGCGGCGCGACCTACAGTGTCACGGTGTTCACGCAGCCCGCCAATCCGGGCCAATCCTGCATCATCGCATCGGGTAGCGGAACGGCAAGGGGCAATGTCGCAAATGTCTCGGTGACATGCACAACAAATTCGTACTCGATCGGCGGCACGGTGACCAGTCTCGTTGGCAGCGGCGGCCTTGTGCTGCAAAACAATGGCGCCGATAACCTAACCGTGGCCAGCAACGGGACTTTTACTTTTGCCACGGATGTGAATAGCGGAAGCACCTACAACGTCGCGGTATCGGCGCCGCCTTCGTCGGGGCAAACGTGCACCGTCAGCAACAGCAGTGGAACGGTGGCGTCGACGAATGTCACTAACGTAAATGTAGGATGCGGAGCTCCTCCCCCGACAGCCAGTCCCGATACGCGCGCCGACTATCTGCTTCTGCAGATGACGCTCGACGAGAAGTTACAACTGGTGCACGGAGGAGCGAGTTCGACCTGGTGGAACCAGACACAGCCTCGCGGCGGCGCGGGTTGGGTGCCGGGGATTCCGCGGCTCGGCATTCCGGACCTGTATCTGGCCGACGGTAACGTCGGTGTCGAGGACGCGGTGGGGCCGGCCATCGCGCTGCCATCCGCGATCGCAAGCGCGGCGAGTTGGGACCTGAGTGAGGCCACCAAGTACGGGGACGTCATCGGCAAAGAGCTGCGCGCTTACGGAATAAACGTAAATCTGGGCGGAAACGTTAATCTCACGGGCCGCGAGCCCCGAGACGGGCGGACGTTTCAAACTAAGGGCGAAGACCCCACACTGGCAGGAAAAATCACGGCCGCGCAGTTAAGGGCGATTCAAAGCCATTACGTCATCGCCGGGATGAAGCACTTCAGCTTCAACGATCAGGAAACCGGGCGCTACACCGCCAACGTGCTCATTGATGATCGTTCCGCCCGCGAAAGCGATCTGCTGGCCTTCGAAATCGGGGTCAAAGACTCGCAGGTGCAGTCGGTGATGTGCTCCTACAATCTCGTAAACGGTGTGTGGGCTTGCGAGAATCCGTACCTGCTCAACACGGTGCTGAAGGAAGGTTGGAGCTTCCCAGGCTTCGTTCTGTCCGATTGGGACGCGACGCACAGTACCGCGGACGCCGCGATGAATGGACTCGACCAGGAACAACCGGACAGCAACTATTTCGGCAACCTCAAGCAGGCCGTGACGGGCGGCGCGGTCCCTCCATCACGGATCGACGATATGGTGCACCGCATCCTGCGAGCCATGTTCGCGGTCGGAGTTTTCGATAATCCGGCAACCATTACGCCGATCGCCGCCGCCGCCGATGCTGCGATTGCGCAGGAGCGGTGCTGCTGAAGAACAATGGCCTCCTGCCGCTGAGTACGAACGTCGGGTCCATAGCCGTTATTGGTTCTCATGCGGATATTGGCGTGCTTTCTGGCGGTGCAGACCAAGTGAATCCGGTTGGCGGCGCCGCGCTGCTTGAGGGTTATCCTGCGGTGCCTGGCTGGGCGCAAGTGGTTTGGGACCCTTCCTCGCCCTTCCACTCGATTCAGGCCCTGGCGCCCGGCGTGAGCGTGCAATTCAACGACGGCACCGATACCTCCTCAGCCGCAGGCTTAGGTACTTCGTGCCGGGTCGCCATTGTTTTTGTCAGCCAGTGGGAGAGCGAAGGCATGGACGTTCCCAGCCTGAATTTCACCGACGTGATTCACGCTACGCCCATCGATCAGGACGCGCTGGTCAGCGCTGTAGCGGCTGCGAATCCACGCACCATAGTGGTGATGGAGAATGGCGGAGCGAAGGTGATGCCCTGGCTCGCGAACGTCAGCGCGGTGCTGGAAGCGTGGTATCCCGGACAACGCGGAGGCGAGGCCATCGCAAATCTTCTGTTCGGCAACGTTAATCCGTCAGGCAAACTGCCGATCACGTTTCCCGCGAGTGTGAGTCAGTTGCCGCGGCCGGCCATCGCTACTCCACCGGACATGACGACGCCCTTTCCTGTGGATTATACGGTCGACGGATTTAACGTGGGTTACAAATGGTATGACAGCCAGGGATTGACGCCGCTATTTCCGTTTGGCTACGGTCTGTCCTACACCACGTTCTCGATCAACAATCCCCAACTCACCGCGACGACCTCAGGCAGCAATCTCGGATTCCAAGTAACTTTTGACCTTAAGAACACGGGCACGCGGTCCGGTGCGGAAGTCGCACAGGTTTATCTTGGCCTTCCGGGAAGCACCGGCGAGCCCAAACGCCTCGTGGGTTGGCAGAAGGTGCCACTCACCGCCGGACAGCAGCAGAGTGTGACGATCGAGGTGACTGCCCGCGATTCCTCGCATCCGTTGGAGCACTGGGATACCGGTGCTGGTGTGTGGACCATCGCGCCGGGAACATATACGGTTTACGTGGGGAACTCCTCGAGAAACCTTGCGACCGTGGGTACCTTCCAGATTCCGTAGCAAGAGTGCTGGCCCAGAAAGATTTGGAAGGATCCGCAACCCGACAGCCCCACTTGCAAGCAAGCCAAGGCCACGTTGAGCGCGGTCGGGAATTGGATTGGGCGAAGGCGATTAGTGAGGAGCTTTGGGAGAATGATGGCGGGTGTTCTTGGTTGCGTTGTGGTTGGCTTTCTTGGCGGCCTTGCGTTGTTTTGCTGCGGATTTCTGTAAGGCTTTCTGTTGCTTCCTGGCCGCTTTCTCGTATTGCTGCTGCTGCTTGCTGGCTTCCTTTGCGGACTGGTGACCATAAGGCGTGGAGCTTTTGTTGTTTTGCGCTTGAACCGGCTTTGATTTTTGTTGTTTTCTGGCGGCTTTCTCGTATTCCTTTTGCTGCCTCTGGGCATCTTTCTGGGCGGTCTTAGGGGACGGTTGACTAGACTTCGCCCCGCCGTTGCTTTGCGCAGCCGCGGGCATGGAAGAGGCGACATGCAAGGCGGCGAGCAAAAACAAAACGGCCATGCGTTTCATGCGG
>Ga0306923_10007968_pt1 | contig 10603 bp, 11 predicted proteins | sample sta12Can44000108_FD_203841 | JGI IMG/M metagenome (GOLD analysis project Ga0306923, IMG submission 203841) | Lab enrichment of tropical soil microbial communities from Luquillo Experimental Forest, Puerto Rico - statanox.12C.anox.44.000.108 (v2)... | ecosystem: Environmental > Terrestrial >...
CTGCCAGAAACTGGCGGGGCTGGGCCAGCCGGTGGCGACGAACCGGCGCATTGTCTCGGTTGCGTCCAGCGCGAGGTAACTGCCTCTGGCCTGGGCGGCCGCGACATCGAGGCCGGCCCGGGCCAGCCGGTCCGCGATCCGGCGCCGGTGCGCCGGGGTGGCCATCACAATGGCAGCGCCACCGTTGTAGCCGGCGTCGAGAACAAACTCGCTCACCCGTGCGGCCAGTTCGTCGTCGTCCTGGTAGAACAAAACGACATGATCGCCGTGACTAACGCTGAGAGGCTCAGCCCCGCAAGCCACGGCTTCCCCGTCTACGTCCCAGTGTGATGTCATTCCAATGGCCCAGCATAACCTGCTGTCACACCGGAACCCGGTAGCCGCAAGGAGCGCTGACGTGGCCGATCTGTCCGCCGCCGAATTCAAGGCACTGCACGAACGATTGCATGATCAGGTGCCGTGGGGCGCCGCCGACCGGCGTGGCGCGCTGAACCACATCACCCCGGCCCGGGTGGCCACGGCGGTCATCGAGGCCCGGCTTGGCCGGACGGTGACCCTCGCCGCCCCGCTGGCCACCAGCGCGGCGGACAACCCCGAGCCGGGTGCGCGGCACATGAAACACCTGCCGGGGGAGCCGTCCGAGGTGGCCGGGGTTTCGTTCGCCGCCGACCAGCTGGCCATGAACATCCATGGCGACGTAGACAGCCACATCGACGCGCTGTGCCACGTCGGCTACAACGGCACGCTGTACAACGGCGTTGAGCCCGGCTCGGTCACCTCCCAGGGCGCCCGTGAGCTGTCCATCGATGACGTGCACGACGGCATCGTCGGCCGGGGCGTACTGCTGGATATTCCGCGGCTGCGCGGCGTGCAATGGCTCGAGCCGGGTGATCACGTCACCGGCGCGGAACTTGAAGCGGCCGAAGCGGCGCAGCAGGTCCGCGTCGGCCCCGGTGACCTGCTGTTCGTCCGGGTCGGGCACCGGATGCGGCGCAACCAGCTCGGCCCGTGGGACGTGGCCGCCACCCGCGCCGGCCTGCACCCGCAGGCCATGGAGTTCGTGGCCGAGCGGCAGGTGGCCGCGCTGGGCAGCGACAGCAACAGCGACATTGCGCCCAGCATCGTCGAGGACGTCGCGTTCCCCGTGCATGTGCTCGCGATCCAGGCGCTGGGCATGTACCTGCTCGACTACCTGCAGTTCGACGACCTGTTTGCGCAGTGCGACGCAGCTGGCCGCTGGTCGTTCCTGTGCGTGATCGCCCCGCTGCGGCTGCCCGGCGGCACCGGCTCCCCGGTCAACCCCATCGCCATCCTGTAGGCAACCGGGCTCACCGGGACACCTACCGGGGGTGCCGGGCCCTGGCCTTTTCCGGGCCATTGCCGAACAAATGCCAGCGTTAGATCCGGCCGGATCGGGGCAGATGGTGCGTCCGTGTGGGAACGAGTCGAACGTTACGAACTGAAGAGGCTGGCGCACCGCAAGGGTGCCCGGGAGCCGGGGGAGCGGCCGGAACCGTCGCTACCCATCGGCACCGACCTGCTGCCGCAGATCGAGCACATCGTCGTGCTGATGATGGAGAACCACTCCTACGACAACTACTTCGGCATGCTGGACTGGGGAGAGGGCTTCCCGCGCGGTGCGAACGGCGAGCCGGTGGTGGCCAATGCGGGCACCGGCGGCGAGTCCGTTCCCGTGCACCACCTGGCGTCCACGCAGCAGCATCCGGAGGCCCCGTCGCAAAGCTGGCACGCCAGCCACCTGCAGTGGGCCGGGGGTAGCTGCGGCGGGTTCGTGGCCAGTAGCCAGACGGTCCGGCCGGCGGCCGACCCCGCCGTGGCCATGGGGTACTGGACGCAGGACGACATCCCGTTCTATTACGGCCTGGCCCGGACCTTCCCGCTGGCCGATCACTGGTTCAGCTCGTGCCTGGGGCCCACGTTCCCCAACCGGCGCTTCCTCATCGCCGGAACGGCCAACGGGCTCATCGACGACCTGCCGTTCGACCTGCTCGACTATCCGCCCGCGGGCACCATCTTCGAGCTGCTGACCAGGAACGGCATCTCCTGGGTCAACTACCACGCGGTGCCCGGGGACAGGTCCATGACCCGGCGCTACGCACATCACAAGCGCCGGATGGCCCGGCGCCACCTGCTGTCGCTGGGCAGGGCGTTCCGGTCGGTCCAGGGCGTGGGAAAGGACCTGCAGTTCACCGCCAACGTCTACCCGCTGGGCATCGGCCGGTACATGCTGCACGTGCGCGGCAACGACCAGTTCTTCGCGGACGCGGACAACGGCACGCTGCCCGCGTTCAGCATCGTCGACCCCGACTTCGACGTCTATTCGGAGGAGAACCCGCAGGACATCCGGAAGGGCGAGAGCTTCGCCGCCGAGGTGATCAACCGGGTCATGCACGGCAAGGGGTGGCCGCGCACGCTGCTGATCTGGCTCTATGACGAGCACGGGGGCTACCACGATCACGTGTCGCCGCCCGCTGCCGTCCCGCCCGACGACGTGGAAGGACGCAGCATCGTGGCCAGCCCGCTGCCACTGCAGCGCGTCTTGCAGCCGCTGTTCCCCGGCGTCTTCACCGATGTGGGCGACCTGGCCAACGGGCCGCGCCGCTACGACCGGTACGGGTTCCGGGTGCCCGCCGTGATCGTATCCCCGTACGCGCGGCCGGACTATGTGTGCTCCGAGGTGCTCGACCACACCTCGGTGCTCAGGCTGCTTCAGCAGAAGTGGAACCTGCCCGCGCTCACCGCCCGGGATGCGGCGGCGAACTCGCCGCTGGACGCCCTCGACCTCGACGCCCGACCAGCCTTTCTCACCCCGCCGTGTCTGCCGGAACCGGCTCTGAAGTGGGGTTCCTGGTAAGCCGCGGCCTCGGGCGGGCGAGCCCACGTTTGACTGCGGGAATGCGCGGAAGAGACGGGTATGCGATCTACAGCTACCGCTCGAGCATCCACAACGGCTCGGCGCGCATCCGATAGCCCGGCGGCCCGGGCCCTGGCCAGAGCGGGGCTTGCCGCGCGCGGCGTCCTTTACATCCTCATCGGCTGGGTCGCGATCCTGGTCGCCTTCGGCCAGACGTCGTCGAACCAGGCCAATCAGGCGGGTGCGCTGCACTTGCTGGCCAAGCAGCCCTTCGGCCTGGTGTTGCTGTGGCTGCTGGGCATTGGCTTCGCCGGCTACGCGCTGTGGCGGCTCAGCGAAGCCGCCTTCGGCGTGACCGGGGAGGGGAACGGCGCCGGGCCCCGGCTGAAGTCACTGGTCCGGGGCGTGGTCTACGCCTTCTTCGCCTATCTGACCTTCCAGATCATCGCCGGCACGGCCGGCAACTCGGCCAAGAAGCAGCAGGACCTGACCGCCAAGGTCATGCACCATCCCGGCGGGCAGGTGCTGGTCGGCATCGTCGGCGCGATCATCGTGGCCGTCGGCGTGGCTCTGGTCCTCGAGGGCCTGCGCCGCAAGTTCCTCAAGCACCTGCAGACCTCGCAGATGAGCCCCCAAACGCGCCGCGTGGTCGAGCGGCTCGGCACGATCGGGACCGCGGCCCGTGGCGTGGTGTTCGCCCTCGCCGGGGTCCTGGTGATCGACGCTGCCATCACCTACAAGCCGGCCAAGGCCGGCGGCATCGACCAGGCGCTGCTCACCCTGCGCGACCAGCCGTTCGGCCAGGTCCTGCTCATCCTCGCCGCGCTCGGCTTGATCATCTTCGGCATCTACGGCCTGTGCGAGGCGCGGTGGCGGACGGTCTAGCTAGGCGGACCACCGGGACCGTGCCCAGCGCGAGAGACGCGGCGCTCGACGGCGATGCCCGGGTGGTCCGCTGGGCGGGCCCAGCGTTCGTGGTCTTTTCGGCGATCATGGTGCCCTGGACCATCTACCTGGGGTACTCGCTGCCTGCGCGGCAGGACTCGCCGCACTACGACATCGCCTGGGTCGGGTTCGACGTCCTGCTCCTGCTGGTGCTGGCCGGCACGGGCTACTTCGCGCTGCGGCGGTCCGCCTACCTGGCGATAGCCGCGGCCGCCGCGGCGACCATGCTCGTGGTCGACGCGTGGTTCGACATCATGACCTCGCCGCGGCGCGAGCTTGCCGAGGCGATCACCTTGGCGGTGCTCATCGAACTGCCGCTGGCGGCGCTCTGCGCCTGGCTGAGCTACCACACCCAGCACCTGGAAGAGCGGCGGCTGGTCCTGCTCATGCGCCGCAGGCCCACGGGCGGAAGGGCCCCGCGCTAGCCGGTGGCTGTGCCGGGAACACGCACGAGCAGGTTCCCTGGCTGCACGGTCACCCGCAACTGCCGGGCCGGCCCCATTACCTCTCCGTCCACCTCCCAGGGCCGAGCGCGACTAGCTTGCACGAGCAGCTCGCGGCAGGCTAGGCGGGTCAGGCGATCGGTGTCGCGGCGCAGCAGAACGCCGGCGGCCAGACGGAGCCACTGCGTCCACCGCCACGCGGTCAGCACCGCCACGTCCAGGATGCCGTCGTCGGGCACCGCGTCCGGCAGCAGCCGGATGTTGGCCTCCAGCGAGCCGACGTTGCCGACGATCACCCCGTTGGCCCAACGTCGCTGCGGCGGCCCGCCGTCCGCCCGCAGTATCACCCTGACCGGGCGCTCCCGGAGGTGGGGCAGCGCAGACAGCACGTAGGCGGCCCAGCCCATCCGGTTCTTCAGCTGCTCGCTGGCACCGGCGAGCAGTTGCGCGTCGAATCCGATCCCGGCCATCACCACGAAGGGCCGGCCATTGGCGACGCCGACGTCCAGCAGCCGGTCCACCCCGGTCAGCGCCACGGTCAGCGCCTCGTCCAGGGATAGCGGCAGGCGGAGGTTGCGCGCGAGCAAGTTTCCGGTGCCGCAAGGCAGCAGGCCCAGCGGGATCCCGGTGCCTGCGACCCCCGCCACGCACGCGGTGATGGTCCCGTCACCGCCGCTGGCCAGCACCAGGTCCACGCCGGACCGCACCGCGTGCCGGGTCAGCCCGCCGCCGGGGTCGGCCGGGCTTGTTTCCAGCCAGAGCGGATCCGCCCAGCCCAGGTCAGCCATTGCCTTGCTGACAACGGCCCGGAAACCGGCCAGGTCATCGTGCTTGCCCGGATGCACCACCACTGCCGCGCGCTTCACCGCGCCATCCTTGCACCTAGCAGCGTGCGTCCAGGCCAGTGACGAGTGCCTCGTGCGCATCGTGCGGAGACGTTCATACGAGCGCAGGGTCCTGTTTGGCCTGTTGCGGTCCGGGTAGCTGCGGTGTTCCAGTGGTTCCAAGGAAAGGCGGCGCACGGGTGCAGCAGTTCATCGCCAGTTACGGGTACCTGGCGATCTTCGTGTTGATGGTGGCCGAGTCGGCGTGTATCCCCGTGCCGTCGGAGGTGACGATGGTCTTCGGCGGCGCCCTGGCCGCCGGCGCGGTCCCGGGTGCCCACCTGAACCTGGCCCTGGTCATCGCCGTGGGCGTGGCGGGCAACGTGGTTGGCAGCTACATCGCCTGGGGTGTGGGCGCGTACGGCGGCCGGGCGGCCTGGCGCCGCTGGGGGCGTTATGTGCTGCTGCGGCCCAGCGACATCGACCGTGCCGACCGCTGGTTCGACCGGCACGGCACCAAGGCCGTGCTCTTCGGCCGGCTGCTCCCCGTCGTCCGCACGTTCATCTCGCTGCCCGCTGGCATCGCCCGGATGCCGCCGGTGCGGTTCGGCATCTACACCCTCATTGGGTGCATCCCCTGGACCGCCGCCCTGGCCTGGGCCGGGTACGCGGTCGGCGCGAACTGGCAGCATGTGGTCAGCGCGTTCCACGGCGTCACCTACGCGCTCGTGGCCGTCATCGTCCTGCTTGTCGTCGCGGCCATCGTGCTGCTGGTGCGCAGGCGCATCCGGGAGCACGGCGGAGATCGCGACCGGGAGCACGGCGGAGATCGCGACTTCGCCGACAGTCGCGAAGGACGCTGAGCCCGGCCTGCTCGGCGTCGCGGAACCATTGCTCCAGCGGAGCGCCAGACAATACCTAGACATGGAGGGCACGCGGACGACGTCAGGCGACGATCGCATCGTCGACCCGGCAAGCTTCGAGGCCGTCTTCCAGCAGCACTTCCCGCCCGGTTACGCGGCGAGCTTGCGCAGGGTCTGCTGGGCGCGGGTGAGCCCGGACCCGTGCCGGCCCATCCCCGCCCAGGGATCGCCGCCGCGGCCGAGGCCGCTAATCCGGTCCGGCACCGTCTTGATGGTGAACTGCCCGGGGCTGAGCTTGCCGTCGTCCAGCTCGTCCCAGCTCAGCGGCGTTGCGACCCGGGCACCGGGGCGACCCCGGACCGAGTAGGGCACGACCGCCAATTGGGCGTAGGCGTTGCGCATGACGTCGAGATAGATGAGCTCGCCGCGCTTGTCCTTGCGCTGCTCGGTGGTGGCCAGGTCCGGGTTCCTGGCCGCGAACAGGGCCGCCACCTCCAGCGCGAAGGCCCGGGCGGCGTCGAAGTCCGCCTGGGCGTCCAGCGGCACGTGCACGTGCAAGCCTTTTCCGCCGGTCGTCTTCACGAACGTCGGCAGGCCGAGTTCGTCCTCCAGCAGGTGGCGCAGGCCCAGCGCGATGGTCCGCACGTCGCCGAACCGGTTCGCGTCCGGGGGATCCAGGTCGAAGATCAGCTGGTCCGGGTCATCGAGCCGGTCCAGCCTGCTGAGGAAGGCGTGCAGTTCGATGCAGGCCTGGTTGGCCAGGTACACGACCGTGGCCGGCTTGTCGCAGATCACCTGCTGCAGCGAGCCGCCCTGCTTGTGCACCTCGGCCCGGGTGATCCAGTCCGGGAAGTAGCCGGGGACGTTCTTCTGCATGATGGCCGGGCCGGTGATGCCGTCGGGGTAGCGCCGCATGGCAACCGGCCGGTCCCGCAGCCGCGGCAGCATCATGTCGGCGGCGCGCTGGTAGTAGGCGACCAGGTCACCCTTGGTGATGTTGTCGTCGGGGAACAGCACCTTCCCGGTGTGCGACAACTCGACAGTGATGCCGCCGGCCTGCACCGTCTCCGCTGTCATGACTCCACTCCCTGCTGTGGCCGCTCCCTGACCACCGCCGCCGGGTCCTTGTCCCGGCGCAGGCCCTCATACCTCGGGTGGCGCAGCTCGCCCGCCATGGTCCACTCGCTGAACCCGACCTGGCCGACGAGCTTCGGCTCGACCCAGTGCACCCCCGATCTCGGCAGCTTGCCGCGCGCGAACGGAGGATCCTGCCGTTCCATGCCCGACAGCGTGCGGTGCAGGCTGGCCAGGGTCGCCTCGTCGAACCCGGTGCCCACCTTGCCCGCGTAGACCAGCTGGCCCTTGTCGTCGTAGTAGCCGAGCAGGAGCGCGCCGAACCCGTGCCGTGATCTCTGCGGGTCGGTGTAGCCGCCGATGACGAACTCCTGGCTGTTCAGGCACTTGAACTTCAGCCAGTCATGCCCGCGCCCGGCCCGGTAGGGAGCGTCCGCCTTCTTAGCGATCAGCCCTTCCCAGCCCCAGCGGCACGCCTGCATGAAGTAGGCTTCGCCGTCGCGGTTGTGGTGCGTTGCAAAGCGCAACGGCCCGCTGAAGGTCACCAGCTTGCGCAGGATCGCCTTGCGGTCGCGCAGCGTGAACTGCCGGATGTCATCGCCGTCGGCGTACATGACGTCAAACACGTAGTAGTACACCGGTATCTTGCGGACCAGTTCGGCGTCCGGGCGCCGCACCCCGAGTCGCTGCTGCAGCTGGGAAAAGCTCGTGGTCCGCCCCACGAACGCGACCACCTCGCCATCTATGACGAAGTTATCGGCGCCCTGGGCGTGCAGCGCCTCATCCAGTTCCGGGTAGGTGCTGTTGACCTGCTGGCGGTTGCGGGTCATCAGCCGGACCTCGCCGCCGAAGCGGTACGCCAGGCACCGCTCACCGTCGAACTTGCGCTCGTAGATCCATTGAGGGTCGGAGAACCGGTCACGCGTCAACGTCGCCAGTTCAGGTTCGACCCATTCAGGCCACGCGGGCGTAGCCGGGTTCTGCGCACTGGGCGTACTGCTCATAATTTCCTTTCCCTGGTTGGCTCAGCCGGGTATCCAGTCGAACTTGTCCGGGTCAGGCCCGGTGCGCTGGTTCCTGTTCAGCGCGGTGATCGCTTCGACCTCCTCGCCGGACAGTTCGAAGCCGAAGATGTCGATGTTCTCCTTGATGCGGGCCGGGGTGACCGACTTGGGGAAGACGATGTCGCCGCGCTCAATGTGCCAGCGCAGCACCACCTGGGCCGGGGTCTTGCCCACAGCTTTGGCGATCGAGACGATCGTCGGGTCGTCGAGGACCAGGCCCTGCGCCAGCGGCGACCAGGCTTCGATCGCGATCTGATACTCGGCGCAGAACGCGCGCACGTCGTCCTGGGTCAGGTAGGGATGACACTCGATCTGGTTGACCGCCGGGGTTATCTCGCACTCCCCATGCAGGCGGCGCAGGTGATGCGGCTGGAAGTTCGAGACGCCGATCGAGCGGGCCCGCCCGTCGTGGTAGAACTCCTCGAGGGTCTGCCAGGTAGACACGTAGTCGCCGCCGTACCTGGTGGGCAGCGGCCAATGGATCAAGAACAGGTCGAGATAGTCGAAGCCGAGGGCCTCCAGTGAGCCGGCGAAGGCCCGGCGCGCGTCATCGGGCCGGTGGAAGCCGTTGTTCAGCTTGCTGGTGACGTACACATCCGCGCGGTCGAGGCCGGACTTGGCGATGGCCGTACCGACCTCCTTCTCGTTGCCGTACATCTCGGCGGTGTCGATGTGCCGGTAGCCCGCCTCCAGGGCCTCGGTAACCGCCTTGGCGGTGTCGTCCGGCTTGATCTGGAAAACGCCGAACCCGAACTGGGGAATCGTCCGGCCGTTGTTCAGCGTGACGTCGGGTACCGCGGTCACTGTGGTTCCTCCCAAGGGGAATCGCTGGATACTCCGTCAGCCATCCTTGCCCCAAACACCGGCGATTTCACCTGGGCACCCGTGCGCCGGGGCGGCGTGGTGGGGATTTCCCCACCGGGAAGACGGTTGGTTACCACGTTCCGCGCGGCGGGCCCGGCGCGTGAGAGTGAGGAGGTTCCCAAGGAGGCCACCATGATCGAGGTCCGCGACCTGACCAAACGCTATAACGGGACGCCCGCGGTCGATGCGCTCAGCTTCGACGTGCGCCCCGGCACCGTGACCGGTTTCCTCGGCCCGAACGGATCGGGCAAGTCCACCACGATGCGGCTGATCCTCGGCCTGGACCGGCCGGATGCCGGGCGGGTGCGGATCGGCGGGCACCGGTACCGTGACCTGCGCTGGCCGCTGCGCGAAGTGGGGGCGCTGCTGGAGGCCAAGGCGTTCCATCCCGGCCGCACCGCCCGCGCGCACCTGGCCGCGCTGGCCGCCAGCAACGCCATCGCAGCCAGCCGCGTGGACGAGGTCCTCGGCATGGTCGGGCTGGCCGGGGCCGCCCGTAAACGGGCCGGCAAGTTTTCGCTCGGCATGGGACAGCGGCTCGGCATCGCGGCCGCGCTGCTCGGTGACCCGCCGGTGCTGCTGCTGGACGAGCCGGTCAACGGGCTGGACCCGGCCGGGATCCACTGGATCCGCGACCTGCTCAAGTCCCTGGCCGCGCAGGGCCGGACCGTGTTCGTGTCCAGCCACCTGATCAGCGAAATGGCGCTGATGGCCGAGCACGTCGTGGTGATCGGCGAGGGGCGGCTGCTCGCCGACGCGCCGGTCGCCGACCTGGCCGCCCGCGCGCCGTCGCTGGAAGACGCGTTCCTGCAACTGACCGGCGCCGCCGGGAAGGAGAACTGGTCATGACGTCGCTGGCGGAGAAGATACCGGCCGGGCACTACCGGTTCGCCGACGTTGCCCGGATGGAATGGATCAAGCTGCGCAGCCTGCGCTCCACCTGGTGGACGCTGGCGATCACCGCGGCGGGTGCGGTCGGCATCGCCGTCGCGGTGGGCGTCAACACCCTGAACCGCCACGCCGACCTGACCAACAACGCGCTGGCCGGCATCGCGCCCGGCCTGCTGTTCGCCGGTGTGCTCGGTGCCCTGGTGATGACCAGCGAGTACAGCTCCGGCATGATCCGGGCCACGCTGGCCGCGGTGCCGCACCGGGTGCTGGTCCTCAGCGCGAAAACCGCCGTGTTCGGCGCCGTGGCGCTGCTGCTGGGGGAGGCGGCCGCGTTCGTGTCCTTCTTCGCGGGCGGGCTCGCGCTGCGGCACGGGATCGCGGCGCCGACGCTGGGCCAGCCGGGGGTGCTCCGCGCGATCCTGCTGTCCGGGGCAGGCTTCTGCCTGATCGGGCTGCTCGGTCTCGGCCTTGGCGCGATCATCCGGCACACCGCGGCGGCCGTCGCGGTGGTCGTCGGCGGCACGTTCGTGCTGTCCATCTTCATCGGCGTGGTGTGGAACGGCGCGGTGACGTACATGCCGGTGGACATCGTCGCGAACTCGCTGAGCGCGACCAAGCCAATGACCTGCGGGGCGCACGCCGGCCAATGCCAGCAGGTGCTGTCCGCCTGGGCGGGTCTCGGCGTGCTGAGCCTGTACGCGGCAGTTGCGCTGGCCATCGGCGGATTGCTGCTCGCCAGGCGGGACGCGTAACAGGGGAG
>Ga0306923_10007969_pt1 | contig 10602 bp, 13 predicted proteins | sample sta12Can44000108_FD_203841 | JGI IMG/M metagenome (GOLD analysis project Ga0306923, IMG submission 203841) | Lab enrichment of tropical soil microbial communities from Luquillo Experimental Forest, Puerto Rico - statanox.12C.anox.44.000.108 (v2)... | ecosystem: Environmental > Terrestrial >...
TGGCGGCGCTGGAAGCCTCAGGGATTGAATTCATTAATGAGGGAGCCGTCAGCGGCGGCGGTGGCAGAGGGGTCCGTCTGCGTAACCGAATTGGCTAAGGGCGCCGAGGTAATCCGCGGGCTTTGTTTTGGCGGCAATGGCAACCAGGGCGCAAGACTTTGTGGGTAGGGCAGATGTTTGTCTGAGCGCGGGGCGCGACCGGTCTCAGAGTATGCAGGTGCCGAGGATTGCGCCGGATCGGCCGATGCGGAGTCTCATGCTCCCGGCGGCTACATTTGCAAGTCGCAGAGCATGCATTCCATACGAAGGGCCGAGTGTCGGCAAAGGGTCCAGGCCGTGCGAAAACGTGGATTGATCAATCGCGCTGATCTGCCATGGGCGTGCCAGGCGAGTTTTAGCGGTCTGGGGTGATCAGGTGCGGATTGCCGCGATCAGTGGGCTGACGCCGAGGATGGCGATGACGCGCTTGAGGTTGTAAGCCAGAACGTGGAGGCTCATCTCGGTGCTGACCCGCTTCAGGGTCCGCGTCAGAAAGTGGGTTGCTCCCATCCAGGCTTTGAGGGTGCCGAACGGGTGCTCCACGGTCTGTCGTCGAACGCGCATAATATCCGGCTTTTGCTCCAGACGCTGCTGCATGGCATCGATGACGGCTTCGTGCTCCCACCTTTTGATGCGACGCTCCCTACCGGTCGTGCATTGTGGTTTCATCGGGCAGCGCGTGCAGTTGCTGGCCCAGTAGTTGCGCAGGGTCAGCCCGTGCTCGACGTTGTCGAACCGCCAGGTCAGCCGTTCCCCGGCTGGGCAGCGATACTCGTCGTCTTCGACGATGTAGACAAAGTCTTGCTTACCGAAGCGGCCCTCGGCCTTGGCACCTGAGGTCAGCGGCTTTGGCACATAGACCGTGATCCCCGCCTGATCGCAGGCCAGGATCTCCTCCCCCTTGAAGTAGCCTCGATCGGCAACGACCGTGAGCGCATCGTGGCCGATACCCTCGCGCGCTTGTTCGGCCATTTTCGAGAGCTGATCACGGTCATGGCCGATGTTGGTGACTTCATGCGCCACGATCAGGTGGTTCCTTGCATCGACCACGGTCTGCACGTTGTAGCCGACAATCCCGGTTCCCTTGCCGCTGGTCGCCATCGACCGCGCGTCGGGATCGGTAAGCGAGATCTGTTGATCGGGCGCGGTGCGCACTGCGACGGCGATCTTTTTGAACTCCTGCAACTGCTCTTTCAACGCCGCGATCTTGTCTTTTAGCCGAACGGCTTTGGCCTGCGCAGTTTCACCCTCCTGTCGGTCGGCGGCATCGAGGCCAGACAGATAGCGATTGATGCTGGCTTCGATCTGTTCCATCCGCCGCTGGATCTTATTGGGGGTGAAGTTCTTGTCGCGGTTGTTGACTGCCTTGAACTTGCTGCCGTCAATCGCGACGATGGCTTCGGAGAATAGGTCGAGTCGGCGGCACAGCGTCACAAACTGTTTGCAGGTCGCACGGATAGCGGGGCCATTGTCCTTGCGGAAATCCGCGATCGTCCTTGAAGTCGGGCGACAGCCGGCCCGTCAGCCACATCACCTCGACATTGCGCCGCGTCTCCCGTTCCAGTCGTCGGCTCGACTGAACCCGATTGAGATAGCCGTAAAGATAGATCTTCAGGAGCGTCGCCGGATGGTAAGCCGGCCGACCGGTCGTCTCAGGGACGACACCCTCGAAGCCCAGGATCGCCAGGTCCAGTTCAGCGATGAACGCTTCAATCGCCCGGACCGGGTTGTCCTCTGTCACATAGTCATCCAGGCAATGCGGCAGCAACGCTGCCTGCAGCCGGTCCTCCCCTTCCACAAAACGTTTCATCCTGCTATCCCCCAATAGCAGGATGCCAAGTTATCACGTCAGGGCGTTTTCACACAGCCTCGGTCGAGAGGGGGCCTCCGAGCCGGGTGATTTGCACCACCCCGCCATGGTTCTCAATTCATGAATTCAATCGCGCGGCCGGAATTCCGCATCGAGAGACGCCTTGCCCCTCGCCCCGCAGTGCCCGCAGCGCAGCTGCCGTTGCAGCGACACGAGGCGCGTGTAGCCGGATCGCCCCTGCAGGAGGATCACATTTGGAATGATAGCCTTGTGACGACACGCGTGACAGCTCGCGCGCACCTGGTGGAACACGCGCAGATCTTCGAGACGGAAGGCGTAGCGTGGCGGCACGGTATGCGCTTGTCCATTCCTGCCGCTTTATCGTATGGAACAAACGATGAACACGTCAACAGCCAAGCGCTAGAAATCGTAAATGTGTGGTCGCCCGCCTCGCGGGCTTATGGGAGAACTGGCGTTCGCCCGCCGGCGAGTGGGTCTGCAGCTTCGTGATCATCACCACCACTCCGAACGAATTGTGCGCTGAAATCCATAACCGCATGCCGGTGATTCTGAAGCCCGATGTGTGGCCGGCCTGGCTGGGTGAAGAGCCCGCCGACCGTGCCGCAGCTCAAGGCGCTGCTGGCGTGGCCCCCTACCCTTCCGACGGCATGATCTGCTGGCCGGTCAGTCAGCGCGTCGGCAATGTGAAGAACAACGATCCCTCGCTAATCGAGCCGATCGTTTTGCCGCAAGCGAGCGGCGATGCGGAATACGGAGCCGCGTGATACGCTGAATTGGTCACCTCGGTCGGGAGCGATCAGACCAATGCCTGACGCCGAAATCGCAAACGCAGTGCAGCTGCTCGATCTGAAACGGCGCCTCACGAGCCGTTCGCCCCCGAACGCCTCGCCGCGTAGCGGATATCCAACGCCTGGCGCCCGCGCTAGGGCTGCTTCCGATCCCGCTTCAGCCGTTCTCCGGCTTGGCTCACACCGTTTCGTCTGGGCCGTACCGGGCCGTCAACGTCGACCGCTGGGGCCACAGTGTGAATGATGACGTTGAAGCCTTCGCCGGGTTCCGGAGGCGCAAAATAACTCGCGATCAGATCGTACTCTTCCTCGCTTACCTGGAAGGGGTGTTTGCCACCCGCATTTCGTTCCCGCAGCCGACGCCTGCAGATCGTGTCTGGAACGTCGAGTACGTGAAGCTCGTGGGCCGCGCCGGATTGATCGATCAACGAGCGCATCCAGTTGCGATTGCGAACGGTGTTTGCCGGGAAATCCAGAACGATAGAAAGGCCCTGCCGTAAGATGTCTATAATATGCGGCCCCATGGCTGCACGAAGCCGCGCCGAATAACGTCCGTAGTCGTCCATCGTTTTCAAGTCATCAGCGTAAAGATGCGATGTCCAGTGATCTTCGCTGATGAGTAGAGTCGCGGGGCGCGCCGCAAGACGCAGTGCCAATGTCGACTTCCCGGCAGCAGCCTTCCCGCAAAGAAGATACAAGGTTGGCACGTGAACTCGCTCCACACCCTGAGAGTATCACAGGTCCGGTTCCACTTCGGTAGAGCCCGCGTTGCGTTCAAATGCAGTCCACCAGCCACGTATCTCAGCCGGAGCGCGACTCGGGCTTTGCATCCGCGTCATCGCCTGATCCGATTTTTTGCGGATTTCGCGCGCTGGAATGCGGACGACTAAGCCCCGACGCTGTTAGCCAGGTATCAGGCGATCGATCGCATACCCCCTTGCTCGATCGCCGATCCGCCGAAAACCCCGGTCCCCCACCGGGGTTTCTCTTTGACGGGCGCTTATCCGTCGGCGACGGCGATGCGGGCGCCGACCGTCAGAGCGGCGAGCCGAAAGATCGCGTCGCGGCCGGCGTGCCAGTCCGCGAGTTCGTTCTCGTCCAGCTGTTCTGGCATACGCGGGTGCCATTCGCCGGGGTCCGGGCGGATCACCGCGCCGGGATCGAGCCGGCCGCAATCGATACGCATCCTGCAGCGGAAACGGCGGCTGACCTCAAAGGTGGACTCGATGACGGTGTTGCGGGCGAGGCGCGGCGCGACCGGCTCGAAATACGTGACTTTCCGGGGCGGACTGCGGCGTAACATTCCGTTCCTCCTCGTTCGGTCGGGTGCGGGACACAAGGTTTCTCTATCCCATGCCGACAAACGGCCCGGCCTGACTGACTATTGCGTGCCGGAAAGGTGCAAATCGGGGAAAAGACCATGAAGGTGCTGCTGACCGGAGGATCGGGAAATCTCGGACAGACCCTCGTGCCCAGGCTGCTCGACAAAGGTGATATGCCGGTCATTCTCGATGTTCGCGCGCCGCCGCGTTTGAACGAGGGAGCCGTGTTCATCGAGGGCTCCGTTCTGGACCGCTCGAAGTTGACGGATATATTTCGCGGCTGCGACTGCATCGTCCACATCGCCGCCTGGCACGGCATTCACGAAGATCGCGGCGAGAAAGATCCTTACGATTTCTTCGACCTCAATGTGCGCGGCACCTTCGAGGTTTTCGAAGCCGCAGCTGCCGCCGGCATCGGCAAAGTCGTATTCATCTCAACCACCAGCGTTTACCGGCCGAACACGCGGTACGGCAGCAGCAAGATCCTCGCCGAACTGATCGCCGAGGATTACCGGAAACACCGCCTTATGAACGTCGTCACGCTGCGCCCGCGGGGGTTTATCCCGTATTGGGACCGCACGGTGTACACCAAATACACTGACTGGGCGCACTGGTTCTGGAAGGGCGCGGTGCACATCGACGATGTCGCCGCCGCGGTGATCCTGAGCCTCGATCTCTTATCCCGGCGGCAAGTCGATCAGCAGCTCGTCCTGACCCTCGACAGCGCCTATGAATACACCGACGCCGATCTCGATCATTGGGATGCCCAGGGACCCGGCGCGACCTTCCGGAAATACTATCACGCATATCACGATCTGGCGCTCTCTTACGGGCTCGATCCGGCATTAAAGCCAACCAAGCTCGATATTTCCGACACGGTTCGCTGGCTGGGCTACAAGCCGGCTTATAGTCTGGCAAACTTGTTGTCTGAACTCGCCGCCTTCGGTGACCGCGGACCCCCGCACTTTACCGAGAACTGAGGAGGCGGATGCGCCAGCCGGGTAACCCTCCGATGGCGCATTCATGGCGCGCAGCGTAGCGCCCGGACGGCGCACCGAGACTGCCGCGGTGCCGCAATGGGTGCGGCCGCAACTGACCGAGTTCGTCGACGCGGCGCCGGAGGGCAACCAATGGCTCCACGAAATCAAATATGACGGCTACCGCATGATGGCGCGGCGCGACCGTGGCGTAGTTAAGCTGCTAACGCGCACCGGGCTCGACTGAACCCACAAGTATCCCGCGATCGCTAAGACCGTAGCCGCTCTCGATGCGCGCCAGGCCTATCTCGATGGCGAATTGTGCGGTGTGGGACCCGACGGCATCACCGCGTTTAATATCGTCGAGCTCGCCTCGGACAGCGGCAACGCTGCGGCTCTGGTCTACTTCCTGTTCGATCTTCTCCATCTCGACGGCGAGGATCTGCGCGAGCGTCCTCTGATCGAGCGGGAGGAGCGTCGCGGCTAGTCTACGCCGCGCGTGTCGGAGCTGGAATTGACCATGCGGAGCTCGGCCGGCTGTGGCGGCGGCTCCAACCTCTCGCCACTCCCGAGATGCCGCTCGAGGTGGCCCCGCCTCGGACAAACCGCTTTGGTTCGCCGCTGTTGGTGAGCCGCGTGCATTGGGTGCGTCCCGAGCTGGTGGTCGAGGTCAAATACCTGAGTTGGACTGACGATAACCTGCTTTGGCAGGTGGTCTATCAAGGCTTAAGGGAAGACAAGGACCCGAGGGAAGTAATTCGTCCGGCGCCAATACCAATTATCGCGGTAGGCTCCAATGCTCGCTGACCAGTTCCGAGCAGTCGGCTTGGGTTTTCACATGGGCGACGCCGTCACAGCTTGGCGGCCGGTTCGACGAACTCCTTCGCCATCTGCTCGAGCCGCGCGACCATCTCCCGTTCGGTTCCAGGCCTCCACGACAATAAGGCAATCTCCTCGACCCCCGCATCGCGATACCGCTTCAAATCGTCAGTCTTGATCGGGTTGGTGTACGGCGACACAGCGAAGTGGACATCGGAGCGCCTGCGGCCATTAGCTCTAAGCAGTTCTTCGATGCGTTTGATCTTAGCCGCTGCTTGATCGGGCAACAGGTTGAAGCCAATCCAACCGTCACCGTATTCGGCTATCCGCCGGAGCGCCGGACCGCTTTCGCCCCCGAACCAGATTGGCACGCCCTTCTCGTTGACCGGCTTGGGATAGCTCAGGACGTTGGTGAAATTGACGAACTCGCCCTGATGTGAGCTGCGCGGCTGAGTCCAAAGCTTGCGCATCACGTCGATGTATTCCCGTGTGCGCTGTGCGCGACGGTCGAATGAAATACCTAACGCCTGGAACTCTTCCGCCAGCCATCCGACGCCGACGCCAAATATGAACCGGCCGCCGCTGAGCCGGTCGACCGTCGCCACGGTCTTGGCGAGCACCAGCGGATTGTGTTCCGGCACGAGGCAGATACCAGTTCCAAGCCGGATCTTGCTTGTGCACGCCGCCGCGTATGCCAGGGTCGTGAAGGGATCAGCGATCGGGGTGTCTGGCGGCGCTGGGAATTTTCCGCTCGAATAGGGATACTTCGACGCATATTCCTCTAGCAACACGACGTGCTCTGGCGCCCAAATTGTAGAGAAACCAAGCCGCTCAGCAGTGGTGGCGATCGTCCTCACTAACTCGGCACTCACTGTCGGCCCAATACCAATACCAAAATATCCGACTTCCATGGCTTCCTCCGTTAAGGTTACGGCCGACGGTCAGGCTCTTAGATCAATTTTGAGCCGCAGCCAACGCCTGGTTCAAGACCATCGCAAGCCGAACACCTGCTCGACTTAGCTGAAGGGCCACATCTCGCGCGGCTTGTTCCGCATACTCCGGCGGGAGGGCATACGCGCCTTCATCGCCGGACGGGGGCAACAGTCCGTATGCGTCACTCCGAGCGATCGCGAAGGCTTCCATGGCCCAATCCTCCGCTGTGCCGCTCGACCACTCCTGCCGCTGCGATTCCGAGATCTGCCCAATCAGGCTTGCCGCTACTTGCCCCGGGTCAGTTCCCAGCCGCTCGACGAACTCGACGTCCCAGTAGTGATGAAGATTGCCCGGGTGCACTCCTTCGCCCGCGACGGGCTTCTTGTTCGCGCCGGCATCGTGATCGTCGGCGGCGTGTAGTGGCTGGTGTAGGTCACCGACGAAGTGCAGAAGGAACTTGAGTGCCAATAGCTGCTCGGAGGCGCCGGTCGCCGGATTGCCGAACTCGGACGCGAATTGATCTATCTTGTCTACCACGCAGGCCCGTGGCGGCCCTTGGGAGACCGGGACTCCGGCGGGGAGCGGCGGATGGTCGAAACAGGAGGAGGTCAGATCCGGTTGCTCGAGTTCGATGTCCACAAAGTGCCAGCGCCATGTCGCTTCGTAGCGGATCTTGGTCGTGTCGCGGTCGCTGTCCCGATACTTGTCCGCCCACGTCGCCTCGCTCGCGATGTCGTGTCCGGTGAGAGTATCAGTATCCGCCGCGAGCAGCGCTGCCACCTTCGCGCGGACAGTCGGATCAAGATAGTGCTCGGCAACGAGAGCGATGACCTTGTGACCTTCGTCGCCCCAGGCGAACACGGGACGCGGGCTCGTCAACGCGACGCCGAGAAGGACGCAGGCGAATAGAAGAGGCTTTGGGGATCGCCGGCCCATGTGGCCCCTGGTGACGAGATCGGCGGTCGCGTTTTAGCTTGGTAGGGCACGCCTTAACAACGGATGCCCACCGCGCGTACCAGCCAGCATGGGCAAGCGATGACGCCTCACGGCCCGCTGACGGCGGAGCCACGATTGCCGTTGGGGTAAGTCCGGGGCTCGCGGTGCTTTCGGCAGGCGCGATCGGCCGGTTCCTTTGTCGCATGTTGGGGCCGCCCCCGGAGATAGCGCCTCGGCCTGGACGCGAGGCGGCACTGGAGGCTTGGCCGATCTTGCCGCTCCGCGAGGGTGAAAAGGTGGCCCGAACAGGGTGACTTCCACAGCGGTGTTAGTGAAAGCAGGAGTCGGTACTTGGCGCGCGGTAAAGCGCTGCTATGACCGCTCGGGGTGGATTGCGGACTGCGACGCTCCGGCTCTGGATGGCCCAACGCAGGTGCGAATAAGTGATGAACGCTGTAGAGTGATCTTGGCAAATGCCTCGGAAGACTGGCTGCGCGTCCGGAGGGTGACGACATGGACTGCTGTGGTCGCGCGCTGACGCGCCGAAGCTGTATGTGGGGTACGATACTGACTTCCTTCGGCGCGATGCTAGGCGGCGGTGGGGGACCTGGTGGCTCGACAGCCGCCGCCGAGACCGGCGCAACTGCCTCTGCCGCGCTCGATGTTCTGCGGAAATCCATTTCCGTCGATGTGCATACGCATGGCGGGACTGCCGGAATCACTTCGAAGGCGCCGCCCGGCGACGATCTCGCGAACGGCATGCGAGCAGGATCGCTTGCGGTCGCGTGCCTCGCGGACGTGCCGGATGGTCCCATCCTTGGAAGGAACGAGGCCGGCGTGTTGACCGCGCTGCGCACGCCAGAGCCGGGCATGCTCTATAAGCACCATCTGGAGCGCCTCACCTGGATGGATGAAATGGTGGCAAATCACGGGCTGCGCCGCGCTCTCACTGCTGCCGACCTTGAGACGGCCCATTCCGCTGGCGAGCCGGCCATCATCATGGATATCGAAGGGCTGGATTTTCTCGAGATGAAACTCGAGCGGCTGGAAGAGGCGCACCAGCGCGGTGTCCGCCACGCGCAACTCGTGCATTACACGCCCAACGACATCGGAGACTTTCAGACAGGCGCGGTGATGCACAATGGCCTGACCGAATTCGGTGCCGAGGTTATCCGGGCATGTCACCGCCTCGGCTTCGTGTGCGATGTCGCGCATGCGACCGAGGAGACGGTGAAGCAGGCCACTAAGGTCGCAACGAAACCCCTGTTGCTCTCGCACACTGCGCTGTTTGAATCGAGAGCCATGGGCCCGACACCGCTGAAGGGACGGCAGATCAGCCGAGACCACGCCCGGGCGATCGCGGAGACCGGCGGTTCGATCGGCATTTGGCACTTCTTCCCGAGCCTTGACAGATATGTTGAAGGGTTGAAGGAGATGGTCGATGTCGTCGGCGTCGATCACGTGAGTATTGGTACCGACCAGCAAGTCGCCCCTGGCAGCTTGCAAGACTATACGCAATGGGCCCAACTCGTAGCGGCGATGCTGCGGGGCGGCTTCACACCCGAAGATGCCGGCAAAATCGCAGGGGGCAACTATTTGCGGATATTTCATGCTGCTGTCGCTTGATCGCAACGCTCGAAGGCCGTTCGAGTCTGGCGCCAGGTAAAGTCATCCAGTGTTAGTTGTCGGCTCATGGCATGTCGCCCGCGCCTCGCGCCGAAAGGTCTGCTTAGGGCTCGACGTGAGCCGTTCGCTCGGGGTCGATGAGCGCTCGATGGTCTCGACCGACCCGCGAATGGCTTCACCGGGTGGTGAGCCGTCCTTCACCGCGACGCATCGGAGTGACGGGGTTTGCGCCGCTTGAGGGTCGGCGCCGTTTGGGAGCCGCTGCATCTTGCGCTATCGTCTTTCTCGGGTGCCGTCGAAAGAAACGAACCTCGGGGAGAGCCGCTTGAAGCGATTAACCGGAGCGCAGGCGAGCACGATCGCCGACGAGGCGATCGAATGAACCGCCGCGAACTGATCGCTGCTCTCGGCGCGGTGCCGCTTGCGTGGACGGCCGGCGCCGCAGAAGCACCTCGGATAATGTCTGTCGGTGTCCTTGCCCCAGGGGCGTTGCCGCCGATCGCCAGCTTCAAGCGACGTCTTTCGGAGCTTGGCTGGGTCGAGGGTCGAAACATTCGCTTCGAGGACCGCTGGGCGGGCGGCGATGATGCGCGCTATGACGCGCTCGCCGCAGCGCTCGTCACGCTGTCGGTCGACGCGATAGTGACTTGGAGCGCGCCAGCCGCTCTCGCCGCCAAACGGGCGACGACGACGATCCCGATCGTCATGGGTGCTATCGCTGATCCGGTCGGTGTCGGCGCGGTTTCCGAGTTTGCCCGCCCAGGTGGCAACGTGACCGGCTTTTCATCGCAGAATTTTGAACTGGAGGAGAAACGGTTCGAGGTGCTGCGCGACCTGGTTCCGGGTATGGCGCGCGTTGTCATGCTCGGCAATGCCGCCAATCCTTATTCGGCACGGGCAATCGAGCATGTAAAAAGCCTTGCCGCCGCTGCCGGCGTAAATTTCCAGGGCATCAATATGGACGAGGCAGGTGGGCTCGACAGCACCCTCGAAAGGCTAGGCCGTGCGCATCCCGACGGAGTGTTGGTGCCCGGCGTGCCGGCGCTGTTGCTCTACTGCGAGCCGATCACGGCATTCATGGCGGCCAATCGAATTCCTGCGATTTATCCCTGGCCTGAATGTGGCCAGGCCGGTGGGCTCGCCGTGTATTCGACGAATTTCGACGACCTGTTCCGACGGGCCGCGGACTACATGGACAGGATACTGAGGTGTATTAGCTGGGACTTGATCGGACAGACGGTGTTGGCGGTTTGAACCGATATGACTGTCGGCTGTGGTCATGCCGCCATGAGTTTCTCCTTTGCCAGTGGCAGCGCGTCAAGAAAGGTTTG
>Ga0306923_10007971_pt1 | contig 10600 bp, 10 predicted proteins | sample sta12Can44000108_FD_203841 | JGI IMG/M metagenome (GOLD analysis project Ga0306923, IMG submission 203841) | Lab enrichment of tropical soil microbial communities from Luquillo Experimental Forest, Puerto Rico - statanox.12C.anox.44.000.108 (v2)... | ecosystem: Environmental > Terrestrial >...
GTTTGATGCGCGACGCGGGACAGCGGGAGATCCAGACGGTGACAGTGGCGTTTGAAGAATTTCGGGGCAGGAGGGAGGATGAGGCCCCGATCGCTGCAGAGATCGCGTCGCGATACGGAACGCGACACACGACACGTATCGTGACCGAGCAGGAGTTCCGGAATGATTTACCTAAAATTCTCGAAGCGATGGATCAGCCTACGATCGATGGTCTCAACACCTGGTTCGTGAGCAAAGCGGCGCGCGAACTTGGATTGAAAGTGGCGATTTCCGGCCTGGGTGGGGATGAGCTTTTTGGCGGATATCCATCATTTCGCGACGTGCCTCTGTGTGTACGTGCTCTGGCGGTTCCCGCGCGAATTCCGGCCTTGGGAGATCTTATTCAGTTGCTGCTCACCAGTGTTTTCTCGCAGTCTCTTAATCCAAAAACTGCAGGTCTGCTCAAATACGGCGGAAGTTATGCGGGGGCATATTTCTTGCGCCGAGGCCTGTTTATGCCATGGGAGCTTAACGCCGTGATCGGCGCTGATACCGCTCGGCTGGGCTTGCACCGATTGAACCCAATTCGGCACATTGAAGCTTTGTTGAAGCCCAAGCCGAGGAGCAGCTTTTGCCGGGTCGCGGTGCTTGAATCTTCGCTCTACATGCGCAATCAGCTGCTGCGTGATACGGATTGGGCCAGCATGGCACATTCCCTCGAAGTGCGGGTTCCGCTGGTCGATAGCAAATTATTGAGCCAATTTGCCTCGATCACCGCCGGGAATGGATCGCAATCCAAGCATCTGCTTGCGAACAGCCCGCGCGTGCCACTTCCCCCAAAAGTGGTCGAACGTCCGAAGACTGGGTTTACAACCCCTATCCAATCGTGGCTGCAGCGGGACAATCGCATCCAGGAGTGGCGGCGAGTTCCTTCGCTTGCTGCCTATAAGTGTGCGTGGGCGAGGCGGTGGGCGTTCCAGGTATCGGCGGCAACGGCAGCGTAATGGCGAGATCTGGGTCGCGAATTCTCGCGCTGGTCACCGAAGCATTCGGAGGGCATGGTGGCATCGCGCAATATAACCGCGATTTCTTATCGGCGTTGGCCAGCTGTGATCGAGTCGGAGACGTGATCGTCTTGCCGCGGTTCAGCGCAAGACCAGTGAGCGCGCTGCCTACTGGTGTTCGGCAGCTTCGTCCCGTGGAAAGCAAGCTCGCATATTCGCTCTCCGCGCTCTGGACGGCAATAACGCACCGGCCAATTGACTTCGTTTTCTGCGGCCATTTGTTGATGGTGCCACTAGCGGCGGGTATCTCTAGAGTTTTGAATGTTCCGTTGTGGCTCCAAGTGCATGGAATAGAAGTCTTCTGGCGCGAACACTCGGCGCTGGAGCGCTGGTCAGTGGAATCGGCGACGATGGTTACCTCGGTCAGCCGCCATACGAGACGTCGGCTTTTGCAGTGGGTCGGAATAGACCCAGCTCGAGTGAAGGTTCTTCCTAACACCGTGGATCCACAATACCACCCCGGGCCAAAGCCAGCTTATTTACTCGAACGTCATGCCGCGGGCGGAAAGAAGGTGCTGTTGACGGTGTCTCGGCTGGGCGTGGAGCGATATAAAGGCCATGATCGAGTGATCCGTACGCTGCCCCGACTCTTGGATCAGCACCCCGACACCATCTACCTTATTGTGGGAGGCGGCGATGATCGCCCCCGGTTGGAGTCGCTGGCAGTCGAATATCGGGTTGCGAAAAACGTCCAGTTCACCGGCTCGGTGCCGCCGGAAGAGCTACCTGACTATTTCCGGCTTGCGGATGTGTTTGTGATGCCAAGCGCGATGGAAGGATTTGGCATCGTCTTTCTCGAAGCGATGGCTACTGGCATTCGCGTGATCGCCGGAAGCCGAGACGGGAGTCGCGACGCGTTAGGTGATGGCACACTTGGAACCTTGGTTGATCCCGAGAATGGCGAGGAGCTGGCATCTGCAATCCTAGCAGCGCTCGAAGACCCGGCCCGCACCGGGGATCGTAGCACCCGGTTCAAGCCTAACCTTTTTGCGGAGGATCTCAACGCGCTGTATAAACTCTTCTCCGCTAAAAAGGACCACTCCCGTGCGGCGCTAGCCTCGCCACAAAGACGGGAAATGACGGTGTAAGTTTAAGAATCCTAAGCGAAATTCTCATACCCGAAGGCCTGTGACTTCAGGTCCATCGCGCCGACCATAAGCGGTTCGGAATTATTGCTGCGGCTTCGTCGAGCTGGATGACGGATTAGCAAAGTCGATGATCGGTGTAGTGGGCGAACAACATCGACCAACGCTGATCCAGGTGGTGGCGCGGCGCACGGCGGAGCCAGACGGAGTTGCGGACTTTGCCTTAGCGCTTGCGCGTGCTCTCCGCGCTGCCGGGGGTCCTAACAGCGTGTTCTTGTCAGGAACTCCATCGGTTAACGCGCTGCCGGTGGAGGACTGGAGAACAGTTTGCGTGCCAAAGCGCAAAGCTCAAATTCTAGCCGATACAGTTCAATTGTTATCGGCTGAAAGCAACGCATGCGCTGTGGTTTTACATTTTTCCGGCTACGGCTATCAGAAGCGAGGTGTCCCGCTATGGCTGCCTCAAGGTCTCCGAATCTGGAGCCGTCGTGCCGGCCGCGTGCCGCTTCTTACCATCTTCCATGAGCTGTACGCGACCGGGCGGCCTTGGCAAAGCGCGTTCTGGTTATCCCCGCTGCAGAAACAAATCGTGCGCAGCATTTTGAATTTGAGTTCGGCAGCAATCACACCAACCGACCTCTACAGGAAACGTCTGTCGAAGTGGAGAGACGGCAGCGCCGCTAGAATCACGGCTATGCCCGTTTTCTCCAACGTGGGGGAGCCGGGCTGCGGGCTCGCCCCATGCACACGTACTGCTACCGCCGTTGTGTTCGGTCTCGCCGGGGTGGAAGATCGGCTTTTTAGCATTTATCGTCGAGATATGGAACGAATCGTCGCAGCGCTGGGCATCGAGAAAGTATTCGACGTCGGGCCGCGCTTCTCCTTAGTGCCCCGCACTTTGGCCGGCGCGCCGGTAATTTCGAAGGGAGTTTTACCGCAAGCTGTTGTGTCCGAGCTGCTTCAGCGCGCGAGGTTTGGCTTCCTCGCGTACCCTCTGGATTTCATCGGCAAATCCGGCGTCTTTGCGGCCTATGCTGCGCACGGTGTCGTTCCGATTGTTCTCTCGCAGCAACAGGGTGCATTTGATGGGTTGCAGCCTTCGCAGCATTTGCTTGACGGACTACGACTGAGGAGGCGCGTTAGCGCCGAGCATCTCGCCTCGATCCAAAAGAAATTGTTCAGTTGGTACACATCCCACTCTCTGAAAGTTCAAGCGGACTTTCTCGTGGACTCCATCTCGCGCTTGCTCGAAGATTCTCATTTATTCCCGCACATTCTGGCCAAGTATCGGTGGCGTGGAAACCATGATGGAAATACTTGGGAGGAGACTAGTGCCGCGGGTCAGCAACACAAGCGTGACCGCATTCCGCTGGCCGATTCTTAGGGAAAAGTTTGTGCGGTGTGACTGCTGATCGGCGCTGCAACTAATCGTCAAAAGCTGAAGGCGTGTTCTGGGGGTGCATGCAGAGATGAATTTGCCGACCGCATGAGAGCTGCATGAAATCGATATTGATTACGGGCGGTGCCGGATTCATCGGGGTGAATGCGGCACAGCATTTCCATCAGCAGGGCTGGGCGGTTACTATTCTTGATAATCTGTCGCGCCGGGGCGCAAAGGAGAATCTCGATTGGCTGCGACATCGGCGGCAGGTTCGTTTCGAACACGCCGATATCCGCGACCGCACGGCGATCGAGCGCATCGTTGATGAAGTCAAACCTGCCGCGGTCTTGCATCTTGCGGCGCAGGTCGCGGTCACCACCTCCGTCAGTGATCCTCGTGAAGACTTCGAAATCAACGCGCTCGGCACGTTTAACGTACTCGACGCCGTCCGTCTCAAGAGCCCTGACAGCTTTTTCATTAATGCATCGACAAATAAGGTCTACGGAAAGATGGAAGACATCGGCGTGGTCGAGCGCAACGGCCGCTATGAGTACCTCGATCTGCCGAACGGCGTGGGTGAGGACCGGCCGCTCGACTTTCACTCTCCGTATGGATGTTCGAAGGGTGTTGCCGACCAGTACACCATCGATTATTCGCGCATCTACGGCATCCGCGGCGTGACTTTCCGGCAGAGCTGCATCTACGGGACGCGCCAATTCGGCATTGAAGACCAAGGCTGGGTGGCTTGGTTCACGATTGCAGCAGTTCTCGGCAAGGCGATTACGATCTATGGTGACGGAAAGCAGATCCGCGACGTGCTGCATGTTGAGGATCTGGCGCGGGCCTACGAGGCCGCCTACGAGCGCCGCGAGGCAGTTAGCGGCCAAGCCTTCAACATGGGCGGTGGCCCCGGTAATACCCTTTCACTCCTGGAACTGATTGGCCTACTAGAAGAGAATTTGCAGGTTTCGGTTCCGCTGCAGTGGAGCGACTGGCGGCCGGGCGATCAGCCAGTATTCGTCTGCGGCCTTGACAAGGCGCAGCGACTTCTTCAATGGCAGCCTACGATCCCTGTGGGTGAAGGTGTCGGTCGGTTAATCGCATGGGTGCGAGATAACAAGGACCTGTTCGAGTAGCTCAGGTGAATCGAAGAGCGGCAGGTGGTCGCGGCATTCAACGGCTCAAGTCAATAGGCCTGCAAATCTAAAGGATGCCCCCCTTTATCAACAGGATTAGGCCATTGCCAGCCGCAGATCAGTTAATTACTGTAATCATTCTCGCGCACAACGAAGAGGAAAATATAACGCATTGTCTAGAAAGCGTTGGAAGCAGCTATAAGATATTTGTTGTCGATTCAGGGAGTACGGATCGCACGAGTGAGATATGCGAAGATTTTGGCGCTGTGGTGTTTAAACATCCCTACACAACTCATGCGTGCCAATGGCAATGGGCGTTCGATAATCTTCCTATTACGACGCCCTGGATATTAGCGCTTGATGCGGATTTCGTTGTAACTGAAGAACTTTTCGCCAAAATCACGCGAGATATGCCAAAGGTGCCTGACGATGTCGATGGAATCTACATCAGGCACCTATACAGATTTGGTTGGGGTAAGATTCGATTCGGTGGCACGAAGAAATATTGGCTGCGCATGATACGCCACGGTTTTGCACGGGTGGACAGTGGCGACCTTGTGGATTTTCGCTTTGTCGTGAAACGGCGCGTGTTAGATTGGCAAGAAGGTGTAATTGAGGACAACAGAAAGGATGAGGACATCTCGGTTTGGATTGGAAAACAGGACAAATTCGCGTTACGCTTGGCCGTTGAAGAGGAGCTGCGACGCAGAGGCCTTCATGCCTGGGATAGTACACCGCGCTTGCTGGGTACGACAGACGAGAGATTTGCGTGGCTTCGTGACCGGTGGCTACGTTTGCCATTGTTTTTGCGACCAGTACTCTACTTTTTATATCGTTATGTGATCGCCGGAGGGATGTGCGACGGGCGTGCAGGTTTTCTATACCATGTGCTGCAGGGGCTTTGGATGCGACTAATCGTGGATTGGAAGACGATTCAACTCAGGAATGTCAACCTCGAAGATGACGAGTTGCAGGAGTTTGGACGCGCGATGCTACAGACGGATAGGGGTTCTGTGGCTGAAGTCCTCCGGGTTGTGCGGGAGTGCCCGTCCCGGCAGATAGGCGAGCGAGGCGTTAGCACCATCCAGAAGTCGTGAGTAGGATCACTTCTGCAAAACAGAGATTGGCACGGGAGCGAGGTGAGATAATCGACGGCCATGTGAATCGGTACACCACCACGAGCGAGGCTCTCCCATGAAGAACCGGAAGCGGGAAATCTGCACATCCGGGTCTGTGTCTGTTTCGGCAAAGGGCTGCGAGAAATCAGACTTCGTGATATTTTCTTCATGGCGTTAGGTTGAGCACCCCGAAAACTGTAAGCTTGCGCGGCCTGCCGCCAAGATGATTCAGGCACTCCATTGGTCATTGGGGAACCTCGAACAATAACGCGTCCCACTCTCTGAAAGTTCAAGCGGACTTTCTCCTGAACTCCATATCGCGCGTTCTGAGGAGCAACTAACCCGTCTTATTCATAACGAAGGGATTTGAATGTTGGCGGGTGTGGTGTAACGGATTGGTCGAGCGTAGGAATTGGGTGCTAAAGCCATCCGATTCACTCGATCGTGCCGAACCACACCCGCCATGACCAACGATAGGTTTCTTCCGTTCGCCTTTCCAGCCGTTGCCAGCAAGAAGATCACAGCTGCGTTCGATGGCGGACGGATCACCTCGGACGGTGGGGTGATGGTTCTCGCGCAAGCCGAACGGCAACTCGCGATCGCCGAGAAGCTTGCGGCGGTGATCGCTGATCCACGTGATCCTCTGCGGCTTGTGCACATTCTGGCGATCGCCTGCGGCTACGAGGATGCCAACGATCTCGATCGGCTGCGTTTTGACCCCGCTTTCAAGCTGGCCTGCGGACGATTGCCGGATAGCGGACTGGATCTGTGTTCGCAGCCGACCATGTCACGCTGGGAGAACGCCCCGAACCTGCGCGAAGTCATCCGGCTCATGGGTGTGATGACCGACCTTTATTGCGCGAGCTACGCAACGCCGCCGGTCGCAGTGACGCTCGATATCGATGACACGCTCGACGTGGTGCATGGCCATCAACAGCTGTCGCTGTTCAATGCCCATTACGACGAGCGTTGCTTTCTGCCCATCCATGTCTATGACGTGGCGACCAGTAGGCCGCTGGCGGTGCTGCTGCGCCCCGGCAAGACGCCGTCCGGTCAGGAGGTCACTGGCCATTTGCGCCGGCTCGTACGCCGCATCCGCCGGCACTGGCCGACTACCAGAATCACTCTGCGTGGCGATAGTCATTACGGCCGCCCGGAAGTGATGGATTTCTGCGAGCAAAACGACATCGACTTTGTGTTCGGGCTTTCCAGCAATGGCACGCTCGATCGTGCCGTCGAGATCATCGCCGACGATATCCGCACCCGCCGGGCGCTCGCGCAGGCGCCCGTGCTGCGCGGCTATGCCGAGAGATGTATCGGGCCAAGTCCTGGTCGAAGCCGCGGCGCGCCTGTGCCCGCATCGAGGCCACATCCCTCGGCCTCGACATCCGCTACGTCGTCACCAGCCTCGCCGCCGGTTCGGCCGAGTACATATACGACACCCTCTATTGTGCGCGCGGCCAAGCCGAGAACCTGATAAAGATGCACAAGGGTCAGCTCGCCTCCGACCGCACCAGCTGCCGCTCACCGCTCGCCAATCAGATGCGCCTCATCCTGCACACCGCTGCCTATTGGCTCATGCTCACGTTGCGCGATGCGATCCCCAAGGCGCACGCGCTCGCAAAAGCTGAGTTCGCCACCATCCGCCTACGGCTCATCAAGCTTGGCGCACGGGTGATCGAGACCGCATCGCGGATTCGCCTCGCCTTCGCTGTTGCTTGCCCAGAGGCCGCTCTCATCAGGTATCTCACCACCACCATCAGTCCCGCGGGACCGTGAAAGCCGGGGCCGTCGCCGCCCCGTCGAACCATCCTGGAAACCCACAACGCGTCGCAAAAGTCCGATCCACAATGCGCTGAGAACGACGCAACGGTCATCCGCGTTCTCGAAAAATCAGCCGTCGACACCAGCCCGCCGGTGAATAGATGCGGCCTAAATACAATGAGGATTGCTTGAAGATTCTAATTTATTCCCGCACGTTCTGGCCAAACGTTGGTGGCGTGGAAACGATGATGGAAATACTTGCGGAGGAATTTAGTGCCGCTGGCCATCAAGTGAAGGTAGTGACTCGGGTCGCCATTGAAGTGGAACGCGATCAGACTTACGAAGTCATACGCTCGCCAACCATGAGATCGCTCGTGCAAGCTTTGCGCGGGTCCGATGTTTGCCTTTGCGCGAGTGTAAGCTTGCGCTGCCTGCCGGCAATGATCATTGCACGCACGCCCTTGGTTATCAGCCATCAGATAAACTACGGCTCACTCGACCATTTCAGCATGCTTTCGGAGTTCAAGAGGACCGTGACTCGGTTCAGCAGCAATGTCTGCTGCAGTCGAGCAGTACAGTCGCGCATTCCGGGGCGGTCGGTTGTGGTTCCCAATAGTTATCGCGCCGAGATCTTCAAAGAATACAACGATGTGATCAAGGATCTTGATATCGTATTTGTCGGCCGTCTTGTCTCCGACAAGGGTGTATCCGATCTGATCGAAGCAATGGGCCATCTCGGCCGGGCGGGCTTCCGACCGCGTTTGTCAATCGTGGGTGATGGTCCAGAACGCTCTGCCATAGTGACAAAAGTTGAAGAACTTGGCCTTGGACAGCAAGTGTCTTTCACCGGAATCAAAACCGGTTTCGACTTGGCTAGATTTGTCGCGAGACACCAGGTTATGGCGGTACCGTCGCGCTGGGCAGAGCCGTTCGGCATCGTTGCGCTTGAAGGCATTGCTTGCGGTTGCGCGGTCGTTGGCACAGCCCTCGGCGGGCTTCCAGAGGCGATCGGTCCTTGTGGCGTCACCGTGCCCAATGCAGACATCTCTGCGATGGCGCGAGCCCTCCGGTCGCTGCTCGAGGACGACAGCTTGCGTGCGCGCTATCGCTCCTGTGCCCCGGTCCATCTCGCTCGTCATTCGCGCCAAAACGTTGCGCGCAGCTACCTAAAAGTCCTGGGGTCGGCGGCTCGCCTCTCTTCTGAACCACGCGTGTCAACGACTATAAATTTGCGCACATGAATAGGGCGATACTCCAGGTCGATCGCGTGCTGAGGCGGGCCTTGCCACTTACCGGAGCGCACCGCATGCTGCTGAAATGGCGAGCGTGGCAAGCTGTGCGTTTTGGAGAGCCAGAAATTGGCCTGCTACGGTACCTTGTTGATCCGATGAGAGCGGCGATCGACATTGGGGCCGCTGAAGGCGTGTACGCATTCTTTTTGCAACGATTGGCACTGCGTTGCATAGCATTTGAGCCGAATCCATTGTCGCATTTGGGTTTGAAACGAGCACTTCCGGGGGTCGAGATTCACGAGGCTGCGGTGTCAGCAGTAGAGGGCGATGCCACCTTACGCATCCCTGTCGTAAATGGCATTCCATATGCTGGGTGGGGAACCATCGAGCCAAAAAATCAGCTTGCCCAACTTCCGCCCCACGTTGTTGACGAAGTAAAGGTACGGACTGTGCGGCCCGATCGAATGGCGCTCGGCGATATAGGGTTTATAAAGATTGACGTCGAGGGCCATGAGCTGGATGTGCTAGCTGGGCTTTCGGAGTTGCTTGCAAAGTGCCGGCGAAATCTGCTCATCGAGATCAGTGGCGTCCAGCGTGGGGGCTCACTTGCGGAAGTTCGGCGTTGCCTCGACCCACTAGGCTATATTGGTCTTAGACTTGATGATAGCGGCTTGCTGAAGGCGCTTGCAAACGACGCCGAGGTTGGGGGTTCACCGAATGTCATCTTCCTTCCTATGAACGGCTTGTTGTCGGACCAGACTAGTACCCACTATTTTTGAAGTGTGAGTCGTGATTCAAGGATGCATGAACGGCATCCCTGAAGCGACCCCGATCAGATTGATGGAGGAGGAGCGCGCCGAGCTTTTGAGCTTGGCGCGGTCGACTAAAACCGAATATCGGATGCGCCAACGAGCGCGGATCGTGCTGCTGGCGGCGGAGGGCATGGCCAGCCGCGCGATCGGCCGCGAAGTTGGTTGCACCACCGGAACGGCCTCGAAGTGGCGGGGGCGCTATGCGCGCGACCGCTTGGCCGGGCTGGACGAGACCGGCGACCGCGGCGCCGAACCCAAATACACGGTGGAGACCGACAAGCGCATTCTGGCGGTACTCGACCGACCGGTGCCGGCCGGGCACGGCCGCTGGAGCGGTCCGTTGATCGCAGCCGAACTGGGCGACGTCGATGTGCAATATGTCTGGCGCTTCCTGCGTGCACAGAAGATCGACCTTACGGCCCGCAAGTCCTGGTGCGAGAGCAACGACCCTGCCTTCGCAGCCAAGGCGGCGGAGATTGTCGGGCTTTATCTTGACCCGCCCGACGGCGCGCTGGTGCTGGCGGTGGACGAGAAGCCGTCGATCCAGGCGTTGGAACGGGCGCAGGGCTATCTCAAGCTGCCCAATGGGCGCGCGCTCACCGGCCAATCCCATGACTACAAGCGACATGGCACCACCACCCTGTTCGCAGCGCTCAACGTTGCCAGCGGCGAAGTTTACTAATTGGCAAACCGGGCATCATGCCAATCACACCATTTCTTGGTGACCAAAAGTTTGACCCGGAAACAATCGCCCTAATTTGATCGAATGCATGTCCTAGTTCGGTAACGCGAATTCGTAACGGAGGGAACTAATGCGCCTACGCTTAGCGCTCGCAGCGTCAATTCTGCTGATGGAATTGAGCGGTCAATTGTTTGCTCAATCCGTTCGGATTGGTCCTGGTGGCGTCGAAATCAGACCCGGTGGTCCGCGTGACGAACTTAGCGAGCGAATGTTAGGACTTCGCGTAGCCTGCCAGGACGGCGATAGGCGCGCGTGCGTGCGCCTTGGCATTATCATTGGAGAGCACA
>Ga0306923_10007976_pt1 | contig 10598 bp, 9 predicted proteins | sample sta12Can44000108_FD_203841 | JGI IMG/M metagenome (GOLD analysis project Ga0306923, IMG submission 203841) | Lab enrichment of tropical soil microbial communities from Luquillo Experimental Forest, Puerto Rico - statanox.12C.anox.44.000.108 (v2)... | ecosystem: Environmental > Terrestrial > Soil...
CGGAGTCGCGCAACTTCCGGCCTATTCCGCTCGGCATTCGGATTCGCGGGCATATCCCGTCGAGGGTACGCTCGATCGAATCACGCAATGTCGCCGCCCTGGTGCCGGGCAGCGACCCCAAGCTGAAGGACGAAGTCGTGATTTATAGCGCGCACTGGGACCACCTCGGGAAGGGCGATCCGGTCAACGGCGACGACATCTATAATGGCGCGATCGACAATGCAACCGGCTGTGGCATCCTGCTGGAGCTGGCCCGCGACTGGGCGGCGCGCCCGCAAAAGCCGCGGCGTTCGGCACTGTTTTTAGCCGTGACCGGCGAAGAAGGTGGGCTGCGGGGTTCTGAGTTTTACGCCACGCATCCGCGTTTTCCGCTCTCCAAAACGGCAATCGATCTCAACTACGACGGGGTCTATCCCTGGGGCCGCGCTAAGGATATCGTCATCGATGGCGCGCAACGCACCACCGTCTGGCCGCTCGCGCAAGCCATTGCCAGAAGGCTCAACCTGACGATTTCTCCCGACAGCGAGCCGGAACAGGGGCATTATTTCCGTTCCGACCACTTCTCGTTCGCGCACGTGGGAGTCCCGGCGTTTTCGATCGACCACGCAACGCAGTTCGCGGGAAAGACGGCTGACTTCTACCGGAAGTCGTGGCAGGAATTCAATGAGAAGCACTATCACCAGCCCTCTGACGAATTTCACTCCGACTGGGATTTCACTGCGCTCGAGCAGGCCGCGGAATTCGGCCTTCTGCTCGGTTCCGAAATCGCCAATCAGGACAAGCTTCCCGACTGGAAGCCGGGCGATGCCTTCCGCAGGTAGTATGTCAGTCTGAACGTCAAGAAGTTTCGAGCAGGAGTCAAAGGTGACAGCCAAGACGTTGGTCTGTCTGTAGGTAGCGGCCTGTTTGGCTACCCTGGCGTGGGCCACCACCATAGGAAGGTAACCTGCACCCGGAAATGAACGCGGAAAGCGGGACGTATGGCAAGCCAACCAATGGCATCCACTGGAACCAACCCGATCGCCGGGGTCGGCGGGGACAACCAGCCGCAACTCGCCAAGCCGGTCGGTCGGGTGGGCGGGGATATCTGCGGGTGGGGCCAGCGCGGCGAACCCGACCGCGCGCGTGCGACCTGTAGAAAGCGAACGTCGTATCGCCCGGTTGCCGCTTGACCGATCACCAACTGGGTCGTCGGGTCGCGTTGCCGCAGACCGCGAGGCTGGAGGCTGGCTTTAGTTCTGGAGGCTGGCTTTAGTTAGCGTGGTCGCGAGCTGCGGCGGACCAGCCAGGCCAACCCAGGGGAACAAACGCATTCAAGGAATGCCAAAGCCCCCGCCGCTATCAATGTGGTCGGCGCCCTCCAGCGGGCCGTCCTCGTCCGGCGGCTTCCCTTGTGAGGCCGGACAAAGAACAGAAATCCGGCAGCGTGGCCGCCGGTTCCCGCACGCTGTTATTCTGGGGCGGATGGAACTCAAACTGGTGCCGCTTGAGGTCCCTGAGGGAGGAAATCTCATTCTCGGGCAGACTCATTTCATCAAGACCGTCGAAGATGTGTACGAGGCGATCGTAAATACCGTGCCGAACATGAAATTCGGAGTCGCCTTCAACGAAGCGTCAGGACCTTGTCTCACGCGCGTCGACGGCAACGACACCGCGCTCCAGGCAATGGCCGCCCGAAATGCATTCGCTGTCGCAGCCGGACACATCTTTGTGGTGGTGATGAAGGAGGGCTATCCGATCAACGTGCTCGGTCGCATCAAGGACGTGCCGGAAGTCTGCTCGATCTTCTGTGCGACCGCTAATCCGGTGCAAGCAGTGGTTGCGGAAAACGATCAAGGGCGCGGCGTCGTGGGCGTGATCGACGGCTTTCCCCCGAAGGGGGTGGAGACCTCCCCTGACATCGAAAAACGCCGCGCGTTTCTGCGTACGATTGGGTACAAGCGCTGAGGGGCCGGCCTAGGCGCGGTGGTGCTTTCGAGAGGTGTTCCGGTTCGGCCATACCCGGTTGAGAGGGCGAACCTTGGATGCCGAGCGGGTCCCCCTCTGGGGGGACCGGATCGACGACGTGGGCGCGCTCGAGGAACGGCTTTATCGCTTCTATCAGCGGACCCCGTGGGCACCTTGCCCGGATCAAAGTCTAGGAGATGTGAGCGGCCAGATGGGCTGCCTCCGGGCCGGGTGCGGGTCTTCTGGCGCCGAATTAACTGAACTAAGGGGGAAATACTCTGGCGGGGATGGTCAAAATTCGCGCGGACGTGTGGTCAGAGCCCATGGCCGCAACTGCGCCGCCTGAGCGCGCGCCGGCCTGACAGGGACAAGGTCGGAGCGCCCATGGATCTGGTGTGGAATGCGAATGGCAAAGCGCGCTGGCGATGCGGAACTGCTTACTCCGATCGACCGAAAGGGCGCCGGTTGGTCCACCCTGGCGGCTCTAAGGCCTTGCGTCTTGGAACCGACGACGATTCTGCGCCGGAATGAGAACCCGCTTGATCGCGATCGATGCCAGGCCGGTGGGCGCACGAGGTGATGGAGGCAGGGTTGTGCTTTACGGGTCGCTTGGTCGTTTTCTCGCGAGCGCGCTACTTGGCCAGGTCGATCCCAAACTTCTTCAGCTCCTCGGAGTAGTAACGCTTGTGTAGCAGATCCCACTCCTCTGTGCCTTCGGGGATCTCGCGCTTCTGGGAGCGGATCTTGAGCCGCGCCGTGCGGTCGACTTTTTCTTCCGCCACGAGCAGCTCGGTCATATACCGCACAATTTCCAGGCGGACGTTGTTGGGGTCTTTGTCCTTGAGCCGCAGTTCTCGACTCCTGCGCAGCATGTCGACGATCTTGTGGGAGATGTCCGACACCTTATCGCGCGAGAGCTTCATGGCGTCGCCCGAGTCGCGGCCGGAAGCGCGGATGACTTTGCGCTGCGAGATGAGCGTGTTCTTGATGCGGCGGAACATCTCCTGATAACTCACGCCTTCGCGGCGCATATATTCGCTGTACTGGCTGAGTAGATCGCGGACCTCGTCGTTGAGCCGATCTTCGACGGCGAGTTCGTAAGCAATGACCTCGGCGATCTTTTCGGCGACGACGTCCGGCGTCGTAGTCTCAATGATCTGGGGGGCCAACCGTCTAACGAGTTGTCGGGAAAGGTAGGTAACGAATTCTCTAGCCAGCAGCATTCTACGCGCGCAAGTCGTAGTGTAGCACGTATGCGGTGGGACTTGACCGGTTAGAAGGCAGGATAGGGCACGATATCGGCAGCCCACTGCGCAGTTGTTGCTTTTGCTGGTCGAACCGGTGGATGCTCATCAGCCACTGGCGGAATGGGCGTGCCCCCACCGGCGGATCGCCATTGTCTCCCGACTCTTCGGTATCGATAGGGCGGAAGCTCAGGCCCTCGAGCACGCGGGCATGCACATCATTAACATTTGTATTCGGACGCCCACGGCCACTGCATTCAAAACAACCGCGTACGGAGAGCTGGGCTCGAATCGCGAATCAGAATAGCTTGTTCGGTTTTTTAAAAGCAATCGTTTCGGATGAAGCAGTCACGGTAGACAAGAGAGGGGGGGGCCTCAATCATGGCATCAACCAGCAGTTCGAAATACGAAGGAACACTGTTGGAAGGTCTCCGCCACGCAGTGCATGGCCTGCGCGCACCGTTCACGTGCGGCGGTACGTTCGTACCCGAACTGCCGGTCGCCCGTTGCTCTCCTCTTGGATGCGTGCGATGAGCGGAGCCACTGCCGACCAGAGAGGGGAACGCCCCAGCGATGAGGCAAGGTGCACCAGATGACCACCGGCTGGCAAAACCAACACAGCTAGGTGCTAGGCCGGGGCCTGTGGTCGGCATTCGGCGCCGGCAAAAGACCGGAGTGATAGCGCGGCTCAGTCGTACACGAAGTGCAGCAGCTTTTTGAGGTCTTGCCAGGCTTCGCGCTTGGCGTCCTGATTGTACGGGCGCAGCAGGTAGGAGGGGTGATAGGTCACCATCACTGGAATGTCGCGCCATTGAAACCAGTGACCGCGCATCTTGGTGACGCCCTCCTTGTGGCCGGTAAGCGCGCGCGCGGCCGTACCTCCCAACGCGCAGAGGGCTTTGGGACGGATTGCGGAAAGCTGGCGATACAAGAACTGACCGCAGATCTCCATCTCGTCCGGCTCTGGAGCGCGGTTTCCCGGCGGGCGGCACTTGACCACGTTGCAGATGTAGACGTCATCGCGCAGCAGCCGAATCCCTTCTTTCTTAGCAGTGTTCTCGATCATCTGCGTGAGTAGTTGGCCGGCGCGTCCCACGAATGGAATCCCCTGCGCGTCTTCTTCGGCGCCGGGGCCTTCGCCGACGAACACCAGCGGCGACTTCTCGTTGCCGACGCCGAACACAATCTTGGAGCGGCTTTCGCACAAACGGCAGCGCCGACAATCCCCGATGTCGGCGCGAATTTGAACCAGCGAGTCGCCTGACGGCGCTAAGGCAGGCAACGGCTGCGGCGCTTTGGATGTTTCGAGAGCGGCCTGCTGCTTGTACAGAGTCTTGATGCCGAGGTCCTGATAGAACTCCAAGTAGCGGCGCAGGAGTTCAGCGTTCATGGGCGGCGTGCAGCGTGAGCCGCAGCTTCAGCAGTTGATCGAAAATGCGGTCAGCAATCTCGCGCTTAGACGCGCGAGACACGGCAATGGCCTCCCCGGTGCGAAGAACCAGCACGACTTCGTTCTCGTCCGATTCGAAGCCGCTGTCGTTGCCACCCACCAGGTTCGCTACCACCATGTCGCAGTTCTTGGTTTCGAGCTTGCGCCTGGCTTCCTGCTGCAGATTTTGAGTTTCAGCGGCAAATCCGATCAGCAGGCGGTCTCCCTTCTTGCGGCCTAACTCAGCGAGGATATCCGGAGTCGGGTCGAGTTCTATGGAGATGCGCGCGGCGGTTTTCTTGAGCTTTTGGTCCGGCACTCTCGCGAGATGAAAGTCGGCAACGGCGGCGGCCTTGATGACGATGCCGGCCGGCCCCAGGTTTAGGAACACCTGCTCGCGCATTTCCACGGCGGTGCGCACCGGGATCACCTTCACGCCCCGTGGCGGCGCCAGCTGAACCGGCCCGGAGATGAGAACCACGTCTGCGCCGCGCGCGGCCGCAGCCGCTGCTAGTGCATAGCCCATCTTCCCGCTCGACCGGTTCGAAAGGTACCGCACCGGGTCGAGCGGCTCCTGGGTCGGGCCGGCGGTGATCAGCACCGTTTCACCTTCCAGGTCGCTGCGTTTTCCACCTTCCCGCTCGATCGCATCCGCGATGGCCTCCGGTTGGGCCAGCCGTCCGAGACCAGTCATGCCGCAAGCCAGGTAGCCTTCAGCTGGGCCGACAACCCGGTGGCCGCGCCCTTGGAGCGTTTCGAGGTTCTTCTGTGTCGCGGGGTGTTGCCACATGTTCACGTTCATCGCCGGCGCCACCACTACCGGGCCAGTGAACGCCAGGTACAGTGTCGAGAGGAAATCGTCGGCCTGGCCGTGGGCGAGCTTGGCCATCAGGTCGGCGGTGGCCGGGGCGATCGCCAGCAGATCATGCTCTTCGGCCACGGCGATGTGCTCGATGGCGCTCTCGATAGCAAAAAGATCCGTGTGCACTTTGCGGCCGGTGAGCGCGGCAAAGGTCAGCGGGCGCACGAAATCCTGGGCGGCGCCGGTCATCACCACTTCTACGTCATGGCCGCGCTCCATGAGCAGTCGCGCGAGTTCAGCGGCCTTGTAGGCCGCGATACCGCCTCCCACGCCGAGCAGGATCTTCATGTCGTAATCAAGCTTCCCAAAATCAAAGCGCTGGTTCGGCCGCGGGCGCTTCCTCGGCCAGATTGGTGAGGTTGTATTTCACCAGCCCGCGACGCACTTCCTCCATGGCAATGACCGTGGGCTTCTTGGAAGACGTCGGTAAAACCGGGCGCGAACCGCCCTGCAATTGGCGAGCGCGCTTGGCCGACACGATGATGAACCGGTAGGTGCTCGATTCCGGGTCGTCGGGGATGGTGCAATGTGCGTTATTCCGGGGAGCTTTGTCAGCCATGATGTGGGTTCCTCTTCAAACTTGAAATGTGTCCAGAATAGGCCGGATCTGGTCTTCGATCCTGGTCCGCCTCGCCCGCTCGGCGCGCACAATCGCGCTTAGCGTGGCGTCGGACTCGGCCAGGTCCCGGTTGATTACAACATAATCGTATGTTTGATAATTCCGAATCTCTTCCGCTGCTTCCCGCAGTCGACGTTCCATCACGATCTCGGCGTCCTCACTGCGCGCTCGCAGCCTCTTTTCCAATGTCTGTCGCGACGGAGCCAGGATAAAGACCGTAACCGCTTCCGGAACTTTACATTTCAATTGTCGCGCACCCTGGACATCAATGTCGAGTACGAGGTCCTTGCCCTCCGCCCGGGCCTTCTCCAGCACCTCCCGGTGCGTCCCGTAATAATTGCCGAATACCTCGGCCCACTCGAGGAACTCGCGACGGTCGATCATGGCCTGAAACTTAGCCCGCGTGACGAAGTGATAGCTCTGCCCGTCCTTTTCGGCGCCTCGCCGCCTGCGGCTGGTATAGGAGACCGAGAACATCAGGTCCGGCACGTTCCGAATCAAATGCGCCACCAGCGTCGATTTTCCCGACCCCGAGGGCGCCGAAATGATGAAAACCGTGGTCATCTAGGTATCATCGCCGAGACGCAGAAACGCCGACCGACAGGTGCCCGGAAGGCCTGGCATATGGCTCCGCGTGGTGTCCAGCGCGGAACTCGGTGCCCGTTCTCCGCCGTCTCGGCGGTGAAGTTATGCTACTCCACATTCCACGACTGTTCGCGAATCTTATCGATTTCCGACTTGGCCGCCAGCGCCAGCTCCGTAATCGTCAAACCCACATCGCCCAAGCCTCCGGTTTTCGAAAGCACCGTGTTTGACTCGCGATTCATTTCCTGTAACAGAAAATCGAGCCGCTTGCCTACTTCTCCGCCATCGGCCAGCATCTGGTCCACTTGGGCGGCATGCGTCCGCAGGCGCTGCAATTCCTCGCTGATGTCGCTCCGGTCCGCGAGGAAGGCGGCTTCCTGGGCCAGCCGTTGCGGGTCCACGCCGGCGCCCTGGAGCAGATCGGCGAGTTTTTCTTGTAACCGTTTCTGGAACGCCGGAACCGCGCCCGCGCGGATTTCCTGCATCCGGTCCACCAGGCGCGCGATAGCGTGCGAGCGCTCATGGATTTCCCTCTCTGTCGCCGCACCCTCCTGCTCGCGGCACTGATTGAGCGCGGCTACGGCTTCGCGACAGGCCTCCAGCACCGCTTCCGCCACTCGTTCGGCGAGGTCATCGTCCGGCGCCGCTCCGAACATGCCAGGAATCCGCAGCGCCGCATTCAGGTCGGGGGCGTGTGCGACTTGGTAGCGCTCGGAGGCCTCGCGGAATGCGCGGAAATACGCATCCAGCAGCTCGCGGTTCACCGGGGCGGCCGCTACGGTTGCGGTGCGCGCGAACACCACGTGGACCTCGAGGTGGCCGCGGGCTACCCCGCTTTTGATCGCGCCGCGCAGACCGGCCTCCAGCGGTTCCAGTTCCGGTGGCAGATGAAAATGCAGATCCAGGCCTCGGTGATTCACGCTCTTGAGGCTGAAGACGATCTCGCCTTCCGGGACATCCTTCTTCACGCGGGCGAACCCCGTCATGCTGCGCACGCTCACAGGTCCACCACCGATCCCGCGTCCACGAACTGCAGCTCGTGCAGCCGCCGGTAGATCCCGCCCTGGTTCACCAGTTCGTCGTGAGTGCCGATCTCGCGGATGCGGCCACGCTCCAGCACCACAATCTTGTCTGCGCGCCGGATAGTCGAGAGGCGGTGCGCTATGACAATCACCGTGCGGTGCTCCATCAGGTTGGCCAGGGCCTTCTGAACCAGCATCTCCGATTCGGTGTCCAAGTGCGACGTGGCTTCATCCAGGATCAGGATGGGCGCGTTTTTGAGCAAGGCGCGCGCGATCGCGATACGCTGGCGTTGCCCGCCGCTCAGCTTGATCCCTCGGTCGCCGATCACCGTGTTGTAGCCACTTGGCAGGCGCGTGATGAACTCGTGCGCCAGCGCCGTCTCCGCCGACCGCCGGATCTCGTCCGGCGACAGGTCCGGCCGGCCATACGCGATGTTGTCCGCCACGGTGTCATTAAACAGGAACGTGTCCTGGGCGACCAGGCCGATCATAGCCCGCAGCCCCGCCAGGTTCAGGTCGCGTACATCGCGCCCGTCCACTTTGACGGCACCGCCGGTGACGTCGTAGAAGCGCGGCACCAGGTTGGCGAGGGTGGTCTTGCCGCCGCCCGATGGCCCGACCAGCGCGACGACTTCTCCGGCCTTCACTTCCAGGTCCAGCGCCTGAATCTGGAAACCGTTGGGCTCGCCCGGGTACCGGAACGAGACCCGCTCGAACAAGACGCTGGTTTCGAAACGCCGCGGACGAGGCGCCCCGGGCCGATCGGTGATCTCCTCGCTGTGGTCGAGATACTCGAAGACTTTTTGCGTTGCGCCGAAGGCCTGCTGGAAGATGTTGTGTATGCCCACCAGACGCTTGACGGGCTCAAGGAGCAAAAGCAGCGCAATCACGAAGCTCGTGAAGTCGCCGGCGGTGAACGCGCCGGCGCGAATCTCCACGCGGGCGTAGGTCAACAGCGCCACAATCGTCAGAGCCGCGCACATGTCAATCAACGGAGAAGCGATGGCTTGCTGCAGCACGTACCGCACGTTGGTCTTCAGCAGCCGCCGCGCGGCGTCGCGAAACTTGCGCGATTCGTACTCCTCGGCGCCGAAGGCCTTCACAACCATGTGGCCGCTCAGGGTCTCGTGCAGAATCTGGTTCAACTCGGCCTGCCGGTCCTGCGTGCGCCGGCTGGTGCGGCGGATGCGCCGCCCCATGCGCGTGGTCGGCAGCATCACCGCCGGCAGGACGACCAGGCTCACCAGCGCCAGCGTCCAGTTGTTGCTGAACAACACCAACAACAGGGCGGTCGCGGCGAAAAACTGGCGCAGAAAATCGGCCAGCATTTGCGACGTGGCCACCTGCACCTTGTCGACGTCGTTCATGATCGACGACATCAGGTGCCCGGTGGAATGCGCCTCGAAGAACTCCGCACCGTGCTTCAGAACCTTCTGGAAAACGGCGTTGCGCAGGTCCGTGACCGACGAGAAGCCGGCATAGCTGATGAGGTAGTTGCCCACGTAGTCGCAAATGCCTTTGATCAGATAGACCGCCAGGATCGCCACCGCCACCAGAGTCCAGACCGTGCGGTGTTCGAGGGGAACGATCTGCTCCAGGTAGATCTGGTGGTTCCACAGCGGCTTGGTCAGCAGCGGTGTTAGGCCGGGGCCTGGGTTGGGGTTGAGGACGCGATCAAAAATCGGTTTGATCAGTAGCGCCAGGGTTCCTTGCGCCGCGCCGGCCAACGCCATCAGCACCACCGACCCGGCCAGGTGCAGCCAGTAGCGCCGGCCATAGCGAAGCAGCCGAGCGAGGTCTTTTACGCCGTCCTTCATGCCGCCACCCGCAACCGCGCGAGCGCGCCCAGCACTTGATCCACTGTTATGTCGGCAATCCCCCCGGGAGCCGTCACGACCTCCGACGGCGTGCGCCACGGACCCCAAATGGCGGGGTCGGAGGCGCCGAAGACGACCACCGACGGAACGCCGAACGCCGCAGCCATGTGGGCCGGCCCCGAATCATTGCCCACGAAGACTGTCGCTGACGCCAACCGGCACTTGAGTTCCTCGAGCGGCGCGCCTGAAAGCGTCGGGAAATCCTGGAAGTGCGAGAAGTCATCCCCGCGCGCTCCGATGAAGACCACGTCGGTCGGCGAGGCCTGCAAATGGCGCGCCACCTCGAGAAAGCCTTCAGCGTGCCAGGACTTCGCCGCCGCGGCGGCGAAGGCGTGAATCACGGCCGAGCGCGGAGCCCGCTCCCGAGCGATCAGCCGGGCGTGCGGGATCTCGCCGGCGGGCGCCCCCAGATAGAAGATCGCCGAAGCCAGATGCTCGGCCGTGTGCACTGTGCGATTGACGTTCAGGATTTCCTGCGCGCGCGGAATGCGGATGTTGTAGGCCGCCTGGCCGTGGAAGTGCCCGAATCCGGCCCGGAGCCGCGCGCCGGAGAGCGCAGTCAGCCAGGCGCTGCGCGGACCGCCATGGAAATTGAGGCACAGATCCGGTCGCGCGCGCCGCAACGCGCCCAGCTCAGGCGGCAGGATCTCATCGACATCGGGATTGCCTTCGAAGATGGCGCGAAACCGTGGCTCGACCACGACCGCAACATGCAAGTCCGGCCGGAAGCGCCGCAGGACCGAAAGCGCGGGCGTCGTGAGCACGCAGTCGCCCAGCGATCGCAGCCGGATCACCGTCAGCCGGCCGCCCCGCGGCAGCTCTGCGAGGACGCTTCCCACGCCGCTCCTATTCCTCGATCTGCGCCTCGTCGATCAGCATGACTGGGATGTCGTCGCGGATCGGATAGACACGGTGGCACTTGACGCACTTCAAGCCGCTCTGGTCGGCCTTCATCTCCACCGCGGTTTTACAGACCGGACACACCAGGATTTCGAGCAGTTCTTTGCTAACGG
>Ga0306923_10007977_pt1 | contig 10598 bp, 10 predicted proteins | sample sta12Can44000108_FD_203841 | JGI IMG/M metagenome (GOLD analysis project Ga0306923, IMG submission 203841) | Lab enrichment of tropical soil microbial communities from Luquillo Experimental Forest, Puerto Rico - statanox.12C.anox.44.000.108 (v2)... | ecosystem: Environmental > Terrestrial >...
GGCCTTGCTCGCGTCGTCGCCGCACTTCGCGTCTGCCTATGTAGCCGCCGGCGACCGCACCTTCCCGGCGATGGTCCTGTTGCCGCAGGTTGCACCTGCCGACCAGCTCTATGTGACGCCGACAACTCAGCCGATGACGGGGGGTCGCTCGACCGATGTGGCCGTCAACTTCGCCAAAACGTTGACCGAGCGTCTCGGGGTGCGGTTCGAGGAGGACTTCACCTGGCTCGGGCGCAACGGTGCGTCGACCCTCACCGGTTGGCAGAACCTTCAGGTGGTTACGCAATACCTCGCGGTCCTCGAACCGGCGCACGAAGCGTTGCTCACGCTCGGCGTCAATCGCGAGTGGGGAGGCACCGGTGCACGACGGGTCGGGGCCTCTGCCAAAGGTGCAACGACGCCAACGGTCTATTTCGCGAAGGGAATGGGCGATCTCGATCTGGGTTATCTGCGGCCATTCGCCGTCACCGGCAGTATCGGCTACCAGGTCGCCGACGCGCCGCCGCGCCCCGACAACCTGCTGACCGGCATTGCCGTCGAGTATTCGATCCCGTATTTGCAGTCGAAGGTCCGATCCCTTGACTTGCCCGATGTCCTGCGCGGGATGACGCCGCTGGTCGAGGCGTTCGTGACGACGGCGACGCGCAACCGCGGCGGCGACCGGACGAGCGTCGCCTTCGGGCCCGGCGTCAACTACTCCGGAGAGGGCTGGGAATTCATTATCGAGGCCCTAGTCCCGGCCGGCCGCGGCGCTGGTAACGGCCTCGGCGTAGCCGCCCAGTTCAACCTGTCGCTCGACTACTTCTTTCCTGATACGATCGGCAAACCGCTGTTTTCCCGGCAATAAGGCGTCGACCTTCGGCGCTCAACAGAAAGCCGCGGGACGTTGGTCGCCGTCACCTCGACGATTGCCTGCAGGGTCTGGCTGGAAACCTCCGTCAAAGACGGGACAGTGACGCGGTGAGGCGAGGTCAATTCGAACTCGCAGGCACCTTGTTGCATGGATCGATCTTTGGCGGACTAGCAGCGACCGGGATAGGAGGGCGGCGCGGAACCGGGCCCTGATACACCATCCAATCCTGGCCGCCTAACGACCGATCCGTGCAACAAGGTCGATATCGGAGGAAATCAGTCCCAGGGACTGCGTCTTCTCGGCGTGAGCCCGGGACATCAGTTGGAGAATGCTCGGGACCGCGATGTATGTCGCCCCTATCTGGCGGTGCAACACGCGGATCGCCGGTTTGACGACCCATGGCGCCGCTAATCCCGGACGATGCAGCGGAAACCGACATGGCTTGTCGACGTATCGACAGGCTCCGCATGGCGCGCCGCCGGGCGATAGCGCCGGCAATAATTGGGCGCGCAGAGATGCGAGCCGCCTTTGAGCACCTTGCGCGGGATCCTGATCTCGGGTTGGCATGGGTCATAACTGTCAGCTTCAACGCCGCCGCGCGGATTGGTCGGGATGCAGCAGGCCTTCGGTGCGTCGGCCGGATGCCTGGGCGAATACCAGTCACTCGTCCACTCCCAGACATTGCCGATCATGTCGTAAAGGCCGTAGCTGTTCGGCGGGAACGCGGTAACCGGCGAGCTGCGAGCAAAGCCGTCGAGGACGAGGTTTTGCTGCGGGAACTCTCCCTGCCAGGTATTCGCCATCTGCTTGCCGCCGGGGGCGAATTCGTCACCCCAGGCGAATTCCGCACCGTCGAGCCCGCCGCGCGCGGCAAATTCCCATTCGGCCTCGGTGGCCAGATCCTTACCGGCCCAACGCGCATAGGCAAGCGCGTCGGCAAAGCTGACATGCACGACCGGATGACTGTCGAGCCCGTGGATATTGCTTTTGGGACCATAGGGATGGCGCCAGTTCGCGCCTTTGAGAAATCGCCACCACTGGCTCCAGTCGCGCAAATCGACCGAGTGCGCCGGCGGCGTGAACACCAGCGATCCGGCATATAGCATATGCGGCAGCGCTCCCGGGTAGTCCTTGGGGTCGGGCGGTATCTCAGCGAAAGTGATGTGGCCGGTCGCCCTAACGAACTCTCTGAATTGCCGGTTGGTGACCGGGTGTCGGTCGATCCAGAAGCCGCCAATGGTGGCGCTGTGCACCGGCGCCTCTTCCGGGTAGTGCCCGTCAGACCCCATGCGGAACGTACCGCCGGGAATTCGGACCATGCCATCATATGAGACCGAGGTGGGGCACAGTTCTGCTGTTTCGTGGGCCAAATCTCGTCGAGACGGGCCGCCGTGTTGCATTGCAAACTCTCGCCCGTGTTGAGTTTGGGGTAAGGTGCCTCCGCCGCGTCGCAGGTTGGTGCCCGCCGACGCTCGCTCATCCGTGCCGTAGCGGTTCGTGATAACGAGATTTTCGCACCAAGTTGCACCGATCGACGGTACCGAGTCAATCGAAACGGCTATATTGCACAGTTGGGCAGTCCCGGCATTGTCTGGGCCGGATCGGCTGGTCTCACCAGCTGATCCCACCCGCGTGCTATATCATCTCTACGCACGTCAAGGATTGCTCTAAAGAGCGGTGTCGAAATTGCTATGCGCTTCAGCGCCGAACGCTCCTTTCACTGGGACAAGTGGGGACCGTCGCCAGCTGCGTCGTGCTTGCGGTGTTTGCCGGCTGCTGGAGCAGTAAAGCCAGGGTTGTCGTCGCCTCGTCGATCAAGGATTGCTGATAGCGGTAGAACATCTCATCTCCCATAGGGGTGACGATCGAGCTGGCATAGCGTTGGCAGCGGGTACGCAGTTGCGTCAACTGGTCTCGGATGCTTTGCGCCGCAACGCAGGCGGTGGGTCCAGTCAGCAATTGTCCGCCGCCAGACACCCGAATTTGTGCATGGGTCAGCGCTGGATCAGTGAGCTCCTTGAGCCGTCTCTCGAGCTTCTCGCGCAAGGCGTCGATGCGCCAGAGTCGGAACCGGCTGATCACTTTTAGGGCGTTGAACAGTATCGTCACCGCCATTACCAAGTAAACCCAGTAAGCCGGCGACATGAGGTCGACCAGCCAAGGGAAATATAGATCCGCGAGCTCGGGCTCACCCTTGATAAAGTATTGGCGCGCTTCCGTGGCGAGCGGCAAAGCGGTGGCGGAATAGGTGTATTTTGGCGGGTTGGCCTGGGCAAAGCCTGGCAGCTCGGCACTTAACAGCATGAGCAGCGCGACGCGCTCGGCTCGTCGAGCGCACGAGTTAGCCACCACCAAGGTATCGATGCGGGCGACGGGTTTATCCACTGCAGGCATCGGACGCACCAAATCGTAACGTCCCGCCGGGATATGTCCCAGACTGAGCCAGGGGTGCCGCGCTACCAAGCCCTCGGCGTCCCGAAAAGTGGCCATGTCCAGATCATATCGGCGGATGATCGTCCGTATCAGCTCTGCGTCCTCCTGCATCACGAAGGCAGCGAGATCGAGCTTGCCGTCCCCAACCAACTCGGCCTGATCGGCCAACTCGTGATAGGAGAGGCGGACACCCAGCCCCCGCAGGTCCGGATCCTCAAATAGCTGACGCATTAGATAGGCTGTGCCCGAACCTTCGGGACCGATCCCGATCGAGGCTCCGCGCAAATCGGCGAAGCTGAGAAACGCACGATTCTGCCGTCCGAGAAGCAGCAGGGACTCCGGCTCGGGGAGCCGACCCAGCATTTCGAGGCCGGCGTCCGCCGGCATGGGTATGCCGTCCTGCACCAGGGCGAAGGCCGCAGCGCAGCGGCGTCCGGCTTCGGCCAGCCGCGTGACGTTCTCGATCGAGCCCGCCGTCTGCACGACGGTGAGGCTACCGTGTTCTCGTCGGGCCCGCGTCGCCAGGCGAGTGGCTAGGCCGTAATAATTTCCGCCCTGAACCCCGGCTAAGAGGGATGCCCGCAGGTGGGCGTAATCGTGAGAGACGCCGAATCTCGACGCGACTGCGGCGACCGCTGCGGCGGCAACCAGCAGCAGGAAGAGACGCAGGAGTGCTTTGCCCCGCCAAATGCCGGACGGGTTGGAGATTCGATCCGATGCGCGCATTGCCGTCGAGCAACTCTGACGCGGGCCTCGCTACAATTCACAGAGGGCTGTCACCGGCGCCGACCGAGTAGTACTCCGACCAGCAACACAACCGTCAGCGTTCCAAAAAGTGCGGATTTAGACCCGGTGCGGATGATGTGGACCGCAGCATCAATGGCCTCGTCGCCGGCCCCAGCCACGCGTGTCGAAAATCGATGCGTCAGAAGGTCGAGGAGGGTTGCGTTCGGCGGTGGTGGAGGCAGAGCGGCAGACAATGCGACAGGCACACCCTCGGGTGGCGGAGGAGTAGGTGGCGCCGACGCAGCGGCCAAACGCGTATCCGAAACGGCAGACTCGGGCCTAGAACTTCCCCGTCTGAAAGCGAGCACGAACATTACAATCGCCGATAATGCCATCACAGCTCCCACCGCAGCGAGCGCTGCAAATGGCCCTTTGTAGAGGTCAACCCATCGGTAGAGCGCCACAAGGAGGATCATGAAAGTGGCGATCGCTGCTATCGCACCGACGAGGACAAAGCTCACCATCAAGCCGGTTTCTTTGATCTTCTCGGTTAGGTGATTGGTAGTCCTTGCCCTGAACTCTTCAACTTGCGCATGGATCTCGGCAAGTTTACGGTCGAGGTCCACTCCCAAAAGGCGCAATACCTCTCGTAGCATCAGCCACGGCCGCGCACGATCAGCCCGATTACAACGCCCACAGCGAGAGCCCCGGCGAGAGCCCCGAGCGGGTTTTTGCGCGCAATACCTTCGAGTTCGGTAGCGAACGTCTTGAGCTGATCGGTCGCCGATGAGGCCAGTTCGGCGCCGGTATTAGCCAAGCCGCTCGTCGTCGAGCCAACGTGTGATGCGACCGCCTGACCGATATTGCGTGCAGTTCGCGCAGCCTGTCCGCCCGCGTCCGAAGCAAATTTCGACAGGATATCTTGCATTTTCGCCATGTCGGCGCGGAGGCTCGACACATCCTCCGCCAGCCGGTCGCGTACTGCAGTGGCGACGCCCTCCTTATCGCCGGCCGCCTCGATTAAAGAACCTGGGAAGCTCTTGCTCGGGGTGTCAGTGCTCATCGTACCGTCCTCCTTGGTGAATATCTCCGCGTCGGACCCCACAGGTTACAGGCTAGACTTTCGCCGATACCGTCCTTGAATGCGCCAGGACGATGCCGCCGACAGGGGCACCAGCCCGCGCCGCGGAGTTGGATAGTAAGCTCGCCGTGATGGTGGTGGCAAATGGCCCGATGACAATCCCAGTAACAGTGATGCCCGTAGCAGCAACCAGAAGGGGAGGCGCAATAGGGCAGCTTGGCGTGCCTGAACGCTTCGGCTCGTGATCCCGCCGCGCGTTAGCTCATTACCTGCCTTGCAAGAGAACCGGGATCGGCGCGAAGCGCTGATCCGGTTTCAAGGCGATTATCGGCCGGACTCGCTGCGTTGACTCCGCCGCGGGGTGGATGACCCCATGTAAGCCTCGTCTTGCTTGAAGCTCGCAAGGCAGCTTTGACGGAGCTCCGGATCGGTGGGCCCTTGGGCGGTTTGAGCTGGTGCCCGGCAACCTTGGCAGGCATCATGCTGGGCTACAATCGCAGCCATCACGGAAAACCGTCGGGGTGCGCAAGACCTTGCAGGTCTGCATCGCAGCCTATTCGAAGCAGCAGCTGTGGGGGGCGCTGACAGCAACGCTACGGTTGTCTCCCATTGGGGTGCTAGCATGGCCTATTGGAAAGTTTTGCCGGGAGGGGCGCAACATGACACTCATAGGTCTCATTATTTTCTTGGTGATTGGCGCCGTCGCCGGGTGGATCGCCGGGCAGATCATGAGCGGAGGTGGCTTTGGCCTTGTCGGCAATATCGTTGTCGGCGTTATCGGCTCACTGATTGGCGGCTGGTTATTTAACCTATTCGGCGTTGCTATCGGCGGGCTGATCGGATCGATTGTCGGCGCGGTCATAGGCGCGATCGTCCTCCTAGCGCTTCTCCGGCTGATAAGACGCGCCTGACGGCGAGTTCGACCAACTCGCAGTCGCCCGACATTCAACTCGGCCGAGGCCGCCAGCGACGCTCGCGCCCGAGTGCCCGAGCGACTCCCCGTATGGTCTTGGAGGAAGACGGCGGGCCGCTTGACTAGCCGCGGACCCGGCCCTACCGTCCGTGAATACAGGTCAAGGGTTCAATTTGGCGCAGCCGACCGAGCGTGGTCGGCCACACAACCGAGGAGGTCTTTGATGGCGGAGTACCAGCTGATCTCGGCGGATTCGCATATCGTCGAGCCGCCCGACATGTACAGCAGCCGTTTCGATCCGAAGCTCCGCGATCGCGCGCCGCGCATGGAACGGCGCAAGACGCCGACCGGCCGCGAATACGACGCCTGGATGTTGAATGGTATGCAGGTCGGCACCTTGGGTGCGGTGATGCAAGCCGGGCAGCGCTTTGAGGACCCCTCGCAGATCGATTTTCTCGGGCTCTGGGAGGACGTCCGCAAAGGCGCCTATGACGCCGATGCGATGCTTGTCGAAAACGAGGAGGACGGGATCTGGGGCTCGGTATTGCAGCCCAGCCAGGGCCTCTTTTGGTATCGTGTTCCGGACGGCGAGCTGCTTACCGAGATCTGCCGTGTCTACAACGACTGGATCGCCGATTTCTGCAAGCCGCATCCGCGCCGGCTGAAGGGCATCGCCATGCTCAATGTCGACGACCCCGATGCGGCGGCGAAAGAGCTTAAGCGATGCGTCAAGATGGGCCTGGTCGGCTCCTTTATTCCGGTGGCGCCGCGGCCGGACAAACCCTATAGCAGCCCCGTCTACGACAATTTCTGGGCGACGGCGCAGGATCTCAAGCACCCGCTCTTGCTGCACATCGCCACCCCGCGCGACGGGGTTCCGGGCAACGAGTTCACGACCGATGTCACCCAAATGACCGGTGCGGGTCGCTCGACAACCGATTACTGGGTGCGCTACGCACTTGGTTCGATGCTATTCGCCGGTGTGTTCGACAAGTTCCCCGGGCTCAAGATCGGGTCGGTCGAGCACGAAGCGGCGTGGATCCCGCATTGGCTGAAGCAAATGGATTTCACCTATGTCGAGCGGCCGGTCTTCACCAAGGGTTGGCGGTCGAAAGACGGTCTGATGCCGAGCGATTATTGGAAGCGCAATATGTTCGTCGAATTCATGGAAGACGATATCGGCGTCAAGTTGCGCGACTATATCGGCGTCGAGAACATGCTGTGGGGCAGCGACTATCCGCACGCCGAGGCTACGTTCCCACGTTCGCAGCAATTCCTGTCACGGATGTTTGAGGGCGTGCCCGAGGCAGATCTGCGCAAGATCACCTCAGAGAATGCCGCAAGGATGTTCGGCTTCCAGCTCAACTGACGGGCCGCCATCCTCTCGCCTCTTCCCCCCTAAGCGGGAAGAGGCCGGGGGATCGGCCATCTTCAAGGTGAGCGCAGTTGCAGAAGGCTTTGTTGCCGTCGGCAATACCGGCGACTTGGCACCGGGCGAGATGAAATTTGTCGCGGTCGATCGCGAGCGTGTCGTACTCGCGAATGTCGACGGTGCCTTTTATGCCCTGCGCGATGTCTGCGGACACCGAAACGCGCCGCTGTCGCGCGGTAAGCTGATCGGGTGCCTGATCGAGTGCCCGCTGCATTTCGCCCAATTCGACATACGGACCGGAAAATTGGTCGATGGGCCAATCTCGGCTGATGTCGCGGTCTACGAGGTGCGGGTCGACGGCGATACCATCTACGTCAGGGGCTAGACATGTTGCCGATCGAAGATCGGCTCGCCATCAACGATCTGTTCGTGCGCTATACGACCGCCCTCGACGCCGGCGACGTCGACACGATCGTCGGCTGCTTTACCGAAGATGGGTCGTTAGAGAGCCCGACCGTCGGAACCTATTCCGGCCGGGCGGCGATCCGTGAATTTGCTGTCCGCTTTGCCCGGTTCCGCGAGGGCGGCTCCCAGTTGCAGCACGTGATCTCGAACCTCCCGTAAAGGTCGACGGCAACCAGGCGACTGCGACTTGCTACCTCCTCAACATCATTACCCGAAACGGCAAGAGCGAGCTCCTGGCGCCCGGCCGCTACGAATGCCGCTTGGAGAAGATCGACGGGGAATGGCTGTTCAAACATCGCCTCGTCATCCTCGACCACGAGATTCGATTGGAGGGCGTCTGAGCGCCCTCCCCTGCTCAGCCTGGGTTTTGCGGGCGGTGCCGTTTGACGGCCTCGGGGTTGGTCGAGTCGGCGCCCATATAGATCCCCCGCTCCCAGCTGCGCTTTAGCGGGTCGGCGACCTTCAGCGACATGCGGCCGATGCGCTCGATTTCGATTTCGACAGTTTCGCCGTCCTGCAATGCGCCAAGTCCTTCATGATTGGTGCCGCAGGCGATCAGGTCGCCGGTGTTCAACGTCATGATCGTCGACGCGAACTCGACAAGCTCCGGCACCCGGTGCTCCATATCGTCGGTGCTATAGTTGTGGCGCAATTGGCCGTCGTTCCAGAAGCGGACGACCAGATCATTGGGCTCGGGCACCTCGTCGGCAGTGACGATGCAGGGGCCGATCGGCGCGAATGTGTCGAATGACTTGCCGAGCCAGCTGCCGGCCTTCCAGGTCCGTCTACCTTCGCCGCGCGCCGACACGTCGATGAGGCAGGTATAGCCGAATACCGCGCTCTTCCAATTTGCCCGGTTGACCTTCTTGACCGGGCCCTTGATGACGAGGGCCAGTTCCGCCTCGTGCATGAAGATCCACGGCTCGGTGAACTCCGGCAATACGATCGTGTCGCCGGGCCCGACCACAGCCTCCGGGTTCTTCAGAAACATATTGAGGGGCCGCGCCTCGCGCTGCGCGTGCTCCCAATAATTAGCAATACAACAGAGGATCTTTCCCGGCCGCGGCAACGGCGCGCGCAGGCGCACCGCATCGAGCGGCGCCGCGGATCCTTCGGCCGCCAGCTTTTCAAGCGCCGGCCGCAGCCTGTCGAGCCTGTCGATGATGCTCTGCATCGTGAATTGCGCGTTGTAGCCGTGCTCGACCGCGCCTGAAATGTCGACGACGCCGCGCTCGGTCAGCAGACCCGGCACCGGCTTGCTGTGCCCCGCGTCTTCAAACAAAACCAACTTCATCGACGCCTCCCATCGCCCGTTCGCAGGATCGTAGAGAGTTGTCGCATTACCTTGAATCGTCGGTTTCGCGAAAGCGGAAACCTTGACCACCTGGCCGCTGGCCGAGGAATGCGATAAGTTGCGCTGGGTCGAGGGGAAAGCGAAGGGGTGCATGAGCAAGGCCTTCGTTAAGGAGACGGACGACGCGGAGGAGCTGCCAGAAGCGCCGGGCGGACTGCCGCCGGGAAGCAAGAACTACATTACGCCTGACGGGTTTCGTCGTCTGCAGGAAGAGCTGAACCACCTGTCGCGCACCGAGCGTCCGCGTGTCGTCGAGACCGTTGCCTGGGCCGCCGGCAATGGTGACCGCTCCGAGAACGGGGACTATATCTACGGCAAGCAGCGCCTCCGCGAGATCGACCGCCGCATGCGCTTCTTGGCAAAGCGCCTGGAGAATGCCGAGATCGTCGATCCGGCGCGGCAGTCGCGCCTCGACCAGGTGTTCTTCGGCGCCACCGTGACCTATGCCAACGAAAAAGGCGACGAGCGGACCGTCACGATCGTCGGGGTCGACGAAATCGATGCCGATCGCGGCCGCGTCAGCTGGGTGTCGCCAGTCGCTCGCGCCTTGCTGAAAGCGCGTGAGGGCGATGTCGTCGAATTGCGCACCCCGACCGGCATAAACCGCATCGAGATCATCGAGATCCGCTACGAGGCAAACCCTCAGTCGGATTTATGAGGGAATTAGCGCCGATCGGGCATTGATAGCCCGTGGGTGCAGGGAACGGAGGCGTGCAGCTATGCGATGATCGCGCGCCGGAGACGCGCAATCGCGGATTGCGGCGATCTGGGCTTCAGGTGTTGAGTCCCCGGCGATCTGGCGCGGAAGGAAGAGATAGATGCTGCAAATCCGCAAGATGGGCCCGCAGATCGGTGTCGAAATCAGCGGGATCGACGTCAAGACGATGGACGAGGTGGAGTGGAGCCGGATCTACCAGGCATGGCTCGACCACAACGTCATGGTGGTGCGCGACCAGGATCTGAAGATCCCCGATTTTCTCGCCTACAGCCGCCTCTTCGGGCCGATCGAGCCGCACCCGTCGAAATCGACACGCCACCCAGACTGGCCTGAGATTACAATGCTCGGGATCAACAAATTCGACGCGGACGGCAATATCGTCGATGCAATTTACCGGCGCGGTGCGGAGGGTTGGCACACCGACGGCGCCTATGATCAGGAGCCGTTCAAGGCGACCCAACTATACGCGATCACGGTACCGAGCCACGGCGGCAATACCCTGTTCTGCAACGCCTATGCCGCCTATGACGCATTGCCAGAGAGCCTGAAGCGCCGCCTCGACGGCGTCAAAGGCGCCTTCTCCTATGGCGGAAAACGCGGCAGGTCGAAATTGCTAAACCCGGAAGACCAGGAGTGGACACCGGTCTACCATCCGATCCTGCGCGCGCATCCCGAGACCGGGC